>Ga0318562_10000547_pt1 | contig 16596 bp, 17 predicted proteins | sample GRESIP066b5f18_FD_203688 | JGI IMG/M metagenome (GOLD analysis project Ga0318562, IMG submission 203688) | Tropical soil microbial communities from Luquillo Experimental Forest, Puerto Rico - GRE.SIPMG.066b5f18 | ecosystem: Environmental > Terrestrial > Soil > Tropical forest > Bulk soil... | reverse complement strand
ATCTAATATCTACGAAGTTATGCGCTGATGTTGATTACATAATAGTTGATATGACCAAATTAAGGCCATTATATTTTCATCCAGCGTATCAAACACAAGACAAGCTTCAAGAGCTGGCAGAAAATATATGCAAGAGTAAAGGGCTATCTTTAGTGAGTAAGACAATTTCTTTCTCTATTGGAACTTGGAACAATAGTGGTAACCATTTTAGGCCGACTAATAATTATTATTTGGAAAATATTAATTTTGCAGAAATAATATTAAGTACGCCTGTTTTTCTATCTATAAGTGGTTTTCTTGCAGCAGGGATACTTGCTCCCGAATTTTCATATTGGGGAGCTTTTGTGGGTATATCGGCTTTTAGTGCAGCAGCTACCGGGCTTTATCTACTCGATAAAGTGGCTTTTCAATTGGGTACGTTGCAGTGTGGTGGTCAATTGGGCAACGTTAAACAACGTTTTTTAAAAACTGCTCGAGAAAAAGATGCCATAGTTTTTCTGCGTGAGTCAGAATATTATTCTTATCGCCTCAATAAAGAAGTTACGCCGGTCAATACTCGTGATCTTATAGATTTAGACTGTGCAATTTGCCTTGGCCAGATGACGGCTGAAAATATACTTTATGAAAATAATTGCAAACATGCCTATCATGCTCAATGCGTAGATAAGTGGTTAGCAAAGAACCCAGTTTGTCCTTTATGCAAAAGTCCGATGAATAAAGACTCTTTCAAAATAAAAAAGATTGCTCCTGATTTAAATAAATAGAGCCCTGCGCAATGCCACAAAGGCCACGAGCGGGCTCGCATCTCTTTTTATCAAGCGTCTGCTTTGTTTATGTATTTGTTCAAAACTAGATTCTGTATTTATTTTTTCAAAACGCCCAACAAATTTTTTGGCTCTTTTAACAAGCAACGCATCCCTTTCAATATTTTCACCTGCTGTTCCTGCTTCATAGTCTTTTTTAATCCAATAAAGCTTCTCTTCAGAATGCTTTTGCTGCATGTATTCAGCCATATATTTTTGTGCATTGCTTTTAACAGCGCTTGTGCTCGGATCAGCGAGAGCACAATAACGCTCCACAACGTAAACACCTTCTAGATAGGCTAATTCAAGCTGTTCCTGAGATAATTTTTTGATTTTTATTATATCTTCAAGAGCAAGAATTTGCTTGAGTTCTAAAACACCGCTCTTACTGGTCAGACTACTTGAAAGCTCATGGCGCATTGCTTTATTAATTTTAAAAAAAAGCTCTGATTTAATTTTATTCGGTGTATATTTAAGTTCGAAATAATCCAGAGATTCTAGGGATTTTTTTTCTAGTTTTGGCTCCGCTCTATGAAACTTGAACGAAGCACGACGCAAAAGAATCTGGCTGTTTTGTCTCACTATGCTCTTCATGCATCGATTTGCGGTTTTCGATTCGAACAGTTGCTCCTAACCTGTTAGTAACTTGAGCTTTTTTCCAAGTTGTAATGCAAAACACATGATGATAGCCTATGCTCATGATAAATTGGATATCACAAATAGCCGGCGTATATGCCAACAAACAAATATTACTTATTTCGTTTCTGGGCTTTATGAGCGGACTGCCTTTATTGCTTACCAGCAGCACTTTGAGTGTCTGGCTGAGCGAAGAAGGCGTAACTAAAGCTACGATTGGCGCATTTGGACTGGTAGCCTTGCCTTATACTTTTAAGTTTTTATGGGCGCCTTTTTTTGACTACATAAAAATACCTTTTTTAACCAAATTATTAGGCAGAAGACGAAGTTTTATGATGCTTATGCAAATACTTCTGGCAGCTTCGCTCTTAGCTTTAGGCTTTATAAATCCACGCGCATATCCCTTTCTTGTAGCCTTATTTGCATTGTGTGTTTCTTTCTTTTCTGCCAGTCAGGATATTATTATAGACGCATATAGGGTCGAAATATTACATGAAAAAAATTATGGAGCCGGTGCCGCCAGCGTCGTCTTTGGTTACCGTATAGGTATGCTGGTTGCAGGTGCAGGGGCTTTGTATTTAGCAGAAGTAGTATCATGGAATAGTGTATATTTTACTATGGCCTTTTTGGTTTTACTTGGTATGATCATCTGTCTTTTCTGCGATGAGCCTGCTCAAAATCTTTATCCCCAAGCACCATCCACCAATAGTCTCATGCGAAAATCACTTCGAGCTCCTCTCTTTGAATTTATTAAGAATAAACACTGGATAGCCGTATTTTTGGTTATTTTATTTTATAAATTAGGGGATGCTTTTCTCACCAGCATGTCTAACGTATTTTTTTTAGAAAGTGGTTTTAGCAAAGTAGAAATAGCCAACGTAGCAAAAGTCTTTGGCCTTATATCTACTCTTGCCGGTGGCTTTATCGCCGGTATTATGAGCAGTCGTTTAGGCATTATGCGTTCTATGCTCATGTGTGGTGTTATTCATATAGTGGCTAATTTTATTTTTGTTATACAAGCATATGTTGGTTACAGTGTCCCCATGCTTATATGCACTATAGCCATAGAAAACGTTACTTCAGGTATGACAGGCGTCGCCCTCGTTGCCTATATTTCAAGCTTATGTCGGGGAGCGAATACAGCGACACAATATGCTTTATTATCATCTATAATAGCCTTCGGACGCACGGTACTAACGTCTTTCTCGGGCCTTATTGCTACGAATTTGGGCTGGTCTCTTTATTTTGTATTTACATCGCTCATAGCCCTTCCAGCACTTATAATTTTGTTTTGGCTTTTAAGAAGCGAAGAGCAAAGACCCCAACAAAAAAACTTAGATCCTGTTCAAGCCTGATAAAGCCAAATATTTAGAACAAGCGCTACTAAAGCAGGGCTTCATCAAGGAGAATATATGATTAAAAAAAGACAAAGTTTTCTCATCCCCCTGCTTATTCTTGCTCCAACAAGCTTCGCTTTTGATTTTTCGTCGGCAGATGCATTTTATAAAAATCGAGAATCTAATATGAGCGCCATAGCAAGCGCTAAAGCATCATACCGTAAAGCTCTTACTCACGGTCAGCGCGCCGAAAAAATCTATGCAGCAGAACAGCTTGGTAAATTGGCCTATTACGAAGGTGACCTCTTGTCAGGTAAAAAAGAGCACAAAAAATGCGTAAAAGTCTTCGAAGAATGCATGAACGATATGGAATATGTAAATCCAAAGCTTATCGGCAAAAATGCTACGTATTATTTATTTAAAGGCATGTGTCTAGGATTTTGGGGGCAATCCAAGGGTACTTTTGCTGCAGCACGGCGGGTCAGTGAGCTAAAGAGCCTCATTCAAGAGGGTCTTAACTTCGATGCCAATTACGAAGCTGGGGGTTTAAATCGCTTATATGCCGCTGTTTATATCAAGAGCAAGCTCATGGGACTTTATGACCTCGATATGGCACTTAAACGTATTGACCGTTCTATCGAGTTAGGGCCCAATTATTATAATAATTATCTCATAAAAGCTGAAATATTAAAAGAAATGGGAAAAGAAGCAGAGGCGTTTAAGTTATTAAGTCAAATCGACGCAAAACTTCGCTCAACGCCCCTGCCTTTAGGTCTCGAGCCCGAAACTAAATTAATTCATAAGCGTATTTCAGAAAAATTAGTGCGCATGCAAAAAAATTAGCTTTTTAAACAAAGAGTCTGGTCAGATTCTATTATATAACCCTCTCTACAAAGATCACTAATAATTTTTGCTACCCGAACTTGATCTTTATTTATATTTTCAAAAATTTGATTTTTTATGACATATTTTTGCTCAAGAAGTTCTTGCAAAATCTGACCCCTGATTTGCCGATCGGAACCTTCAAATTTTGATTGCTTATTATAATGCGAACTAAGCCGGCTCAAATTTCCGACAGTTTTTTTTAACCAAACTCCATAATCCATGAGCGCGTAGTACCATTCGCGCGCATTGTTTTTATCGAGTGATTTTTCTATAATAGGCATAATTTGCTTATCGCTAATATTGCTTGTATTTTGAAAGAAAAAATATATAAAAACCGTGCGTATATTTGTTTCGATAAATACCGTAGGAATATTAAAAGCAAAACTAACAATAGAGCGAGCGGTTGCTTTGCCTATGCCTGGGAAAGTTTCTAGAATCGCGGGGTCTTCTGGAAGTATGTTATTATGCTTGCTCACTACTAAATTAGCTATTTGTTGCAAACACATCGCACGGCGATTATAGCCCAAGCCTTTCCATAGTTTGAGTACTTCATAAAAGGGCGCCTGTGATAAAGACTCAAAGTCAGGAAAGCTGCTTATAAAATTTTCATATTTTTGAGCTACGCGTTCTACTTGCGTTTGTTGCAACATAATTTCTGAAACAACCACACCGTAACTTGAAATATTCTCACGCCACGATAATACACGCCTATTTAGCCTATAAAATTCGCCAATTATTTGCTTAAATAAATTAATTTTTTCTTCAGAATCTTTCGGCGATTCTGGTATTTGCCGAAAAGCTTCAATAAGCTTTTGATGTTCTAAATTAGGCATTAATTACTCGCACTCAAATTATACATAAGTATAGCCCCTGCTATACTGACGTTTAATGACTCCATTGGTCCGGCCATGGGAATACAAATTTTTTTACCAAAATTCGACGCATGCGCTGATACGCCCTGGGATTCATTGCTCAGAAGCAAAATAAGCTCATGCTGACGAGCGATATTATTCAAGGGCTCTCCGTGAATATCCGCAACGAAGCAGTGATCACGTCTATTTTTGGTGAGCTCTAAAAGTCTTTGCCAATTTCCCATCTCATAATTCAACTTAAAAAGCGCTCCTCGTGAGGCACGCAGGACTTTATCATGGAAGGGATCCACGCCTTTACCCAATAAGAAAATACCTTCAAAACCCAAAGCAAGGGCCGTACGCATAAGCGTTCCAAGATTACCTGGATCGGCTATGTCTTCGGTTACAAGAATGCGTTTTTTATTATCTAAAAGCATAGGCTTAGGAAGCTTAAAAAGTGCGGCTATCCCTTCGGGATTAACAAGGCCCGTGATTTTTTTCAAAACCGGTGGCGATATTTTACAGATTTCCGAAGCATGGGGATATTCTTCATATGTTTTTTCAACAAAAATTTTAAGAGGACAAAAAATTTGCGCGATCTCAGCGACGACTTTTCGGCCACTCACCAAAACTTGTTGATGTTCCTGACGATAAGAAGAATCTTCTCTAATTTTAACAACATGTTTTACTAAATTATTACTCGTACTCGTAATAGTTACTACCGACATTTTTACCTATCTTATTAAGACTTTTCAAGCATTGTTATACATCCCTCTACTGGACATACAAGTTGACATAAATTACAGCCTACACATTCTTTTTCATCTACCCAGGGGACTCTTGAATTTTCATGTTTTTCAAAAATATTCAGAGCTGGAGCATCAGGATGCCCTGATTCTATGCTTTTTTCGCGCGTCATGCCAGGCAAGTAGATACATTGGTGGGCACCATCACGGCAGGCCACGTAACACTTATTACAGCCTATACACGAAGCTTCGTTTATGTGTGCTGTAACTCGATAATTTAAATCTAAATCACGCCATTCTTTGAAATACTCAACGGCGCGCCCTCTTAATTGCTGAAGCGATGAATAGCCGTGACTCTTAAGATAGAGCGATAAACCTTCTTTCATGTCTTCGACTATTCTATAACCATGATGCATAACAGCCGTACAAACCTGCACCGATGTCGCACCAAGTGCTATAAATTCAGCGGCATCGTGCCAATTGGAAATACCACCCATGCCAGAAAAAACTGCGCTATTTATTTTTGGATGGCGGGAAAGAGAGGCGAGCATGTGAAGAGCAATAGGCTTAACTGCCGGTCCGCAATAGCCGCCGTTAGTTGAGAAATTCCCTACACGAGGTAAAGGCACCAGGTTATTTAAATCAATGCCTATGAGACTCTTTATCGTATTAATAAGTGAAATAGCCTGAGCGCCACCGTGAATAGCAGCAAGAGCCGGTTCAACAATATCGGTAATATTTGGCGTAAGTTTAACTATTACAGGCACTCGTGCAAAGTTTACGGCCCAAGAAGTAATTTCAGCAAGTACTTGGGGTTCAGAACCTACCGCTGATCCCATGCCCCGCTCGCACATGCCATGAGGGCAACCAAAATTAAGCTCCAAAAGATCGGCACCTGCATCTTCGGATCGGCGAATAAGCTCTTTCCACTCTTCTTTGCTTTCAACCATCAAAGATACAATGAGCGTTTGCTGAGCATAGCGTTTCTTAACTTCACTGATTTCTTTGAAATTTACGCTCAGAGGTCTATCGGTGATTAATTCTATGTTATTAAATCCCATCATGGCTTGTCCTTTGTAGCCAACTGCTCCAAAGCGACTGCTTACGTTCTGAATAGGCTTACCAAGCGTTTTCCATACCGCTCCACCCCAGCCATGATCAAAAGCCCGCATTATCTGATCGCCCGTATTAGTAGGAGGCGCTGAAGCAAGCCAAAATGGATTGGGGCTTTTTACGCCACAAAAATTAATCGATAGGTCAGGCAAGTCAGGCATGTTCAAATTAAACCTCGGCCAAATAAGCAAGCATACTTTTTACCGCTATTTTCGCTTCAGCAACTGCGTTAACAACTTCTTTGCCACCGTTAACGCAGTCGCCAGCAGCCCAAATTTTGGGATTAAGTGTCCGGTGAGTCTTTGGGTCTACTTGTATAAGTCCCCGAGCGTCATAACTAATACTTGAGAAATATTTACTGATTTTTACAACATGGCTTTGCCCAATGGCGAGCGCAAGAAGGTCGCTCTCTACCAATTGGCCTTCTTGTGTGTAAAAGCCTTTGAGTTCAGCGTCTTCATGTATAATTTTGCTTATCTCAGAATTAAGCCATACATGAACCCCAAGTTTGCGTGCAGCGCTTAATTCATGAGCATAGCCACTCATATCCGGCTCATCGCGTCGGTAATGCAAAGCGACATAATCGACACCTAATAAACGAAGTTCTTGTGCCAAATCCAATGCTGTATTGCCTCCGCCAATAATATGAGCTCGTTTTATATTCCCAAGCGAAAAATTCTTTTGGGTTTTAATCTTTTCGATCAGGCTGCAGGCTCCATAGACCGATGGTCCATCGGCACCAGAAATCATAAGGCGCTTATCTTCACCTAATCCTATGCCCATAAACAAAGCGTCATAATCTTGCTCCAGCGCATGAGCTTCTTCGGCTATTTCTTTACCTAAACAAAATTCTAAACCGAGCGAAGACAGCCATCTTATTTCGCGAAGAGCTTCTTCGTGCTTGAGCTTATAGGGCGCTATACCTGCACTATTTAAGCCGCCGATAAAATTTTTTTTATCAAATATGACTGCCTGGTGCCCATTAAGTGCAAGCATTGCTCCCGCTGCAACAGACGCAGGTCCGGCACCAATAAGTGCTATCTTCTTCCCCGTGCGTGCCTTAGCGGCACCTAATAAATCAGGCGCTAAGAATTTTTCTATTGCCTGGCTTGTTGCGAAAAACTGAAGCCTGCCAATTTCTATAGGCAGCTCACCTCGATCATGATAGACGCAAGCTTTGGCACAAAGAACTTCAACAGGACAAACTTTTGCGCAAGAATGCCCCAAAATATTTGCGGACAAAATACTTTGAGCGGCACCAATAATATTTTTGCTCGCAATTTTACTAATAAATTTAGGTATATCTATTTCAGTTGGGCATGCTTTGACGCAAGGCGGATCGAAACAAAATAAACAACGTTGGGCCTCACAAAGAGCCTGGGCCAAAGTATAAACCGGCTGTTTTTCATCTATTAAGCACTCAAGCGATGAGAAAGACATGAAAATTTCTCCTCGACAAAAAAAACTTTGAGTTCTCTTAATATCATAAAAAACTAACAAAATTAATAAATACTTCTTGTCCGATGGTCGTTACTTAAAATTCCAGCAACGAGGCCATATAAATCATAGTTTTCGAATAAAATAGTTCCAGGTAAAAAAGCTATTAAAGCATGCGCCATGCTCGATTGACTAGCAACGGCCCACCAATATATCCAGTACGAATAATCAAGCGCACTCTCCAAAGAAAAACCCATGACTTTATTTTCTTGTCTTTCTAGAGGCAAACGAGCTGCCAGCTCAGCATGATAAAAGACCAATGAGCCGTTCAGATAGGCCCAAAAAAGTGTGGGTGAAAGTGGAAGCGTCTGGTTAGAAAGCTTACCTTTTAAAAAACGACATATTACATAGACATAAAAATATCTAACATATCGAACGGGATCTTCACCCAACATGTAGTCTATGTATTCTCCGATTTTTTGTATAATATTAAAGCGTTCAAAGTCTAAACCCTGCGCACGAAACGCTAAAACGCTAAAAACCAGACATATGATGCTACCAAATCTTATGTTCATGTCAGGACAAACCCGGGATTAAGGTTTTTGCTTAGCAAAGCTAAAAGCGACTCGTAGAAGCTTGTATTGCACTAGGCTTTTCCCGATGAGTTGAGCTTATTGCTCCTCTACCATATGACATAAATCCCTCTTTCGCTCGTTGTTTCTCATCCTAATATTCGCATATGCTGAATTTGACGAGATTTTTTAAAACAACTAAAAGGGCCTCATATTTATTCGACAGCAAAAAAAAACTAGGTACTTATATATTTTTTAAGTTTTTTTTGCGCATGCCATTTTTGCGCCATGCGGGCAAGAGAATCGTTAGTAATAGAGCCTGAAAGTAGATTATTCGTATATTGCCATGCAAGCGCATGAGATTCATCAGAAACACAGAAGTCTAGACTCGAAGCTTCGAGTGCAAACCTAATATCATAATGATAATGGGCAGGTGTGCCTTTATGCTCAGCAATAAGATGAATATCAAGATCGAAAATATCGGGGCTTAAAGCTTTTATATGAGAGATACCAGACTCTTCTTCAGCTTCTTTAAGAGCCACACGTAGAACTTCTGGATCACCATCACTATGCCCGCCCAGCTGGAGCCAACGGCCGATTTTTTTGTGATGCGTTAGAAGCACTTGACTATGATCAGGACTTAAGAGCCAACAAGAAGCAGTAACGTGGCCACTAAGATTTGAGCGTAAAAAGCAATCTTCATTGGCACGAACGAATGCCAAAAATTTAAGCTGAGTTTTATGCTCCAGAGCATCACAAGCTTTATAGTTTTCAAGTAGATTTATTAAGGCAATTCGATGAGGCATTGCATCTCCAGAAGCTTTTCTCGCCTTTTATGTATACTCGTAAGATCTAGTTCCAAAAGACGGTCAAAAGAGAATTTTTACCTGGCCTAATATTAAAGCCTACTTTAGTCTGTCTAATTTTAAAAAATTTTTGTCATGTGCAAAAGCCATGCTGATGCAGCACAGAATGCAACAATAGTCCAAGATGGCATGCGCCATAGTGATAATAATAAGAATGCTGAAGAAGCCATTAAGAAATCAGATACATGTAAGATAGCACTTGTCCAAACTGGATTATAAAATGCACTGAGCAAAAGGCCTACGACGGCTGCATTTATTCCTAATAGAATATTTCTTATATGACGCATTTCACGAAGTTTTTCCCAAAAAGGCATTATGCCAAAAATAAGTAAAAAAGATGGCAGGAAAATGCCTACGAGCGCAATTAAAGCTCCTATCCAACCAGCAGGCTCAATAGTTGAGCTTGCTCCTAAATAAGCCGAAAATGTAAATAATGGGCCTGGAATAGCTTGAGCCAAGCCATATCCCGTCATAAAATCGCTTTGCGATACCCAGCCCGTATTGACGACTTCTGCTTGTAAAAGGGGCAAAACAACATGCCCTCCGCCAAAAACTAAAGAACCTACTCGAAAAAAGCGAGCAAAGATTTCTAATGCATGTTTAGGGAAAATAAAAACCAACAACGGTAAAAAAATCAGTAAAAGCAAAAAAATTACTAAGATAATAACACTCGTCGTTTTTGTCACTTTTAGACCAAGCGGCTCTGAAGGCAAATTTAACTTTTCTCTCAAAAGAAGCCAACCGCAAACACCGCCAAAAAGAATAGCCAAAACTTGTCCTAAAAAGGTCGAAAATGTGACGGATATTATAGCTGATATAAGCGCGATAGATGCTCTTTTTCTGTCAGCGCAAAGACTACTAGCCATCACCCATAATGCCTGCGCAACAATCGCTACGGCGGCTATTTTTAAGCCATGAATAATTCCTAAATTTAACCAGGACGACGATTTAGAAATACTCATACCCGACAAGGTCATAATAATTGCCGATGGCATAGTAAAGCCAACCCACGCGAGCAAAGCACCGAAATAACCACCATGGAGCAAACCAAGTGAAATACCAACCTGGCTACTCGCTGGCCCTGGAAGCAACTGGCAAAGGGCTACTAAATCTGTAAATGCTCTATCGCTTATCCATTTTTTTCGCTGGACGAACTCACGGTGAAAAAAACCTAAATGCGCAATTGGTCCGCCGAAGGATGTAAGCCCCAACCGCAAAAAAACTAAAAATATTGAAATATAATTTCGCATACTTTTTCTTTTTATAATACATGCATCAAATAAATGCGCGATAATTATTATAATTAAAAGAAAAAATATAAACACCAAAATTGGGTAAATTCTCTTTAAGTAGCTGTATTTATCGTATTTTTAGTTACTTCTTTAAATACTTTTATTGCGCTGCCTGAGCCAAATCCCAGAACTTTCTATCGCTTAATCCCTTGGATATCTGTATTTTTTTGCTTAAAAAGCTCTAGATCCTGCAACTTTGATACCCATAAGCGCTCCTACAAGATTTCGGTGATTGCCCTTTATGGCTTTTTTTGGCAATCGGATAATCTTGAAGATAAATTTTTTCCACCATTAGTTCAGATTAAGATCGAGAAATATTATGTCACCCATTAAACTTTTCGGTACCGATGGCATACGAGGGCCCTTAAATTCCCTTCCGCTTCTCCCACATAATATGACGCGCCTTGGAATGATCTTGGGCTTTATGGTTAAAAACCAAAATTATTACGCCAATCTTCCTTCTGTGCAAAGCTCACTTATAACTATTGGCCGTGACACGCGTTCTTCAGGCTTATATTTAGAATCTGCTCTCATAGCTGGAATTAACGCTGCAGGCGTCAATTGCGAGCTTGTAGGAGTAATGCCAACGGCGGCGATCAGCTATCAAGCAAAGCTCGCCCAAGCCTATTTTGGCATCGTAATTTCGGCAAGTCATAATCCCTATCAAGACAACGGTATCAAGCTTTTTGGTCCTGATGGCTTCAAAATATCGCAGGATATAGAGCAAATTATAGAACAAGAATTTTTTAGTAATAATTTATTTAGTAAAGCAATAGCACCCGAACCAGGAATTGTGATTAATAATCCACAAGCTTACTTAAAGCACAAAGATCTACTTATAGGCTTTTCAAGTAAAAAAAACCGGGCTCTACGAATCGTTCTTGATTGTGCCCATGGGGCGGCTTTCAAACTTGCGCCTGCAGTATTTACTGAATGTGGTTTTGAGCTTCGAATCATAGGTAATAAACCTGATGGCCACAATATTAACCGTGATTTTGGCTCCGAAGCTCCTCATAGGCTTAAACAAGAAGTACTTGATTTCAAGGCCGACGTTGGCATCGCTTTTGATGGTGATGCCGACCGCGTAATTTTTGCCGATGAGCGAGGAGAAATCATCGATGGCGATGCCATTTTGGCATGTTTAGCTCTCTATTTGAAACAACAGAACTTACTTGCTAAAAACACGCTTGTTACCACTATTATGAGCAGCGTAGCGCTCGATAACGCCCTTGCTCCTCACGGCATCTCAGTAACGCGTACGCCAGTAGGTGACAAATATGTAGCTCGGCATATGCTCGAAAACGGTTTTAGTTTTGGAGGCGAAAACTCAGGTCATCTCATCATGTTCCCGCTCGCTACAACTGGAGATGGCATCCTTTCAGCGCTTAAATTCCTAGAAATATTACATGATTCAAATAAGTTAGCTTCCCAGCTCGTTAGTTTCTACCAACCAACCCCACGGGTACTCAAAAACATAGCCGTATCCACCAAACCCCCCCTTACTGAACTTCCACGCACCAATGCTGCTATTAATCATGCCAATAATCTTTTACATAATTTGGGCCGTGTGCTCTTACGCTACAGCGGCACTGAAAATAAAGCTCGATTGCTGGTAGAAGGCCCCACTACTTACGAATGCCAAAAAATCGCTGATGACATCGCGCTGCAGTTTTGCTCTGAATTGGACTCTCGAATTTCTTCTTGTGATCTATAATTCCCCTCTTAAATACCCGGTATTTATATATATATTAATATCTCGTGAATTATATTATTTATATCTTACATAAGACGAGTATATATAAATTGGGGAGCACTATGTTTTTTAACAGCACTGGCAACGACAAAGTCGACCAGGCTTTGCGATTACTTATGCAAGCCTCCGGTGATAAACCAATGAGCTTGAGCGAATGCCTCAGTGAAATTTGCTCGAATATCCAAAAAGCTGAGGAGCTCACTCAAGATAAAATTAGAGAGTCAGCAGATAGGCTCAATAAAAATATGCACCAAAAACCTTGGATCTACATAGCTACAGCAGCCCTGAGTGGCTTAATAATCGGCATCTTTTGGCGACGGTCTTAGTGGGAATCATGAAAAAAATTCTTGACCTCATATTTTCTTATTGTGGAAGCTCTCTTTGGACATGGCTCAGGTTTGAGAGCATCAAACTCTATGCCAATACAAGCGAAGCTCTAAGGGGTTTATTTATTCATATAACCCTAATTTTTCTATTTGTTATTATAGCTCTTTCGGGTTTTATTTTTATTCACTTAGCACTTTTTTTTCTTGTGCCTTGGAGCATTGAAACTAAAGCTCTTATTCTTCTTATATTAGGAAGTATTTATTTTTTACTACCCATAATTTTTGTCTTGATTCTTTATTCTCGAAAGCAATGGGCGCGCGCTTCTGGATTAGAAAGTTTTGCAGAGCATCTATCGGGCTTAAAGAATAAATAATTTGCATGACAGGGAATAGTACCGACTTAGGCCAGACTTATAAGCCTACGACAGCTTCATATTTTTAGAGACATCTATGACACATCTTTCTCGCAGAGTCTGCCAAGCTCTAGAATCATCAGGTTCGTTTTTTAGCTTTATGAGAAATTCAGCCTATGCACGCATGCACCAAGACCCCCTCGTTTCCAATTTTGTCTTTGGCAATCCTCAAGAACTGCCTCTTTCTAACTTTGTCGAAATAATAAAATCATGGGCCACACCCAAAAATAAAGACTGGTTTGCCTATAAAGACAGCGTTGAATCAGCCCAAATAGCCGTTGCAGCATCGCTACAACAACGAATTGGCCTAATTTTCGAAGCACAAGATATTTTCATGACTACCGGCGCTGTTGCCGGACTTTCTTCGAGCATGGCCGCACTGGTTGATCCTGGTGACGAAGTAATTTATCATTGCCCGCCCTGGTTTTTCTACGATTCTATTATTACAACGTGGGGCGGTATAGCAAAGAAAGTTTTAGTTAAACAAGATAATTACGAACTAGACTTAGAGGCCCTGAGCCGGGCCATTAGCCCAAAAACTCGGGCAGTTATTATAAACTCGCCTCATAATCCCACGGGGAAAATTTATTCAAGCGAGCAACTACAGTCTTTAGCCAAAATACTCAAACAAGCAAGCCAAAAAATAAGCCATCCGATTTATTTAATATCCGATGAAAGCTACTGCAAAATCGTATTTGATCAGCATAAATGCCCCTCTCCAACGCAATTTTATGACCATACGCTTCTGATCTATACCTACGGAAAAACTTTGCTGTGTCCTGGACAACGCCTTGGTTATATTGCCCTCGCTCCCACTATGCCCGAGCGCGATGCTCTGCGCATGGCCCTGTCTATAAGCTTAATAAACGCTGGATACTGCTATCCCAACGCAATTATGCAGTATGCACTTCCAGAGCTTGAAAAACTTTGCGTTGATATTTCAGCGCTTCAAAAAAGGCGCGATCTACTTGTGAGAGAGCTCTGTTCGATGGGCTATGAAACGAATATTCCCGAGGGAACTTTTTATATTTTGGTAAAATCGCCCATCAAAGATGACCAAGCTTTTTGTGAGAAATTAGCTTCTCAAGATATTCTATGCTTGCCAGGCCAGACCTTTCAAATGCCAGGGTACTTTCGTATTTCTTTTACGGCAAGCGACGCTATGATCGAAAGGGCCTTACCGGGGTTCAAAACTGTGATTAATTCTTAGCCTTGATTTTTGCGTATACTTACAGCTTCTAATCTATTTGCCTGCTTTTTCTAGATTTAATTTCTAGGCAAGTTGAAATAGCAATGTTAGCAATAAATACAAATTTTTTCATCGCCTAATTAATAAATTAGGAACTTCACGAGGAGAATCAGTATGTACCTTGCTAGAAACATATTTTTTGCAACCATCTTTATAATATCCGCACATCTTTGCGCTATGGAAGCAGCACTTCCTTTCGAAGGCTATTACAAGCTCAATGATATTCTCAAGTCGGATATATCACAAAGAGAACAGTTACAAATTCACTTTATTGATCAAACTGCACAGAAGTTTAGTAAGTTTAACGTCGACGATTCTACCGGAAAATGGTACTTAGAGCCGACGAATCCTTATCTAACTATGATGCGAGAGATAACTCAATCGACAGAGCCCAACACCATCAAAAATTTATTTATTCAAGATGTCGTATTGCACTATGACGGTACGACCATAACACGTCTTTCTGACCAAGATTGGTTCAAACTTAAGCAATCCCAATTAGCAAAATAGAACCTTCCCAAGCAACAAGACGCTTAACCTGCTGCTATGGTTAAGTATTTTCTGAAAAATATTTATTCGCTACTTAGGAGCACTCGCTCCTAAGAACACCGCTCCTAAGAACACATCACAGCTCATCTTTTCTCCCTTCAATGTGCAACGAGTGGTAATAGGCTTATTATCCTCAATGACAAAAAGACTACATCCATTCATAGTATGTTGGGATAGTCCTCCCCATGTTGCATGAAGGTCGCGCGGTAAAATGAGCATATTTGAAGAGCGTGCGATTTGTACTGTTCCTCCATAAAAACAAGAGCAATCCAAAGGTTCTTTGTCGCTATTTTGTTGACATCTTATATAACGACAATCATTTGGGAAATTACGTAATAGTTCGAGTCTTTTCATATCCATCGCCGAAAGATAGACAGAGTTCAACGTGGTAACTAACGACAATGATAAAATTAACTGTTTAAGCATGAAGTCCTCTCTCTCATATTATTTCCAGGGTATATACGCAAATACTTGAATGAAAAGACAAAGCTACCATACAAATAAAAATTATTGTGCCGTAACCTACCAAAACTTGATGGCCTGGCAATCTTCGTAAATTTAAGCATATACCGCTTGTTAGCAGTATATGCTTTAATTACTAATTACTTATGATTAAGAATGAAAAATGGAATGACATCTTCCATAGTAGCCGTCCCACGTGCAATGAAAGCTATTTACGCAATCGTAATAGTCTCGGTAACGGCAATGACGAAATTGAGCTTGCATGCCTTCTGAGCAGATTTGCTTATTTTGATCCCACGTGCATATACCCTTACCCCTCGCTTCACATTTCAACTTCGAAGCGAACTTTTGGCACATCGCAGGCCCCTGTTCTCCTCTAGGTGCATCAGCGAACGAGCCACTAGCAGCCAAACATGAGGTAATGAAGACCAAGGTTCTGACTATGTTACACATACGTTATTGCTCCTTTAATATGCCGAAAAAATCGACAATTTTAAGTGTCGCCCCTACGCAGCAAGCGCAGGGCTATGTGTTAGTGTCTTTTAAAGCTAATTTTGTTACTCGTTGTCGAGCTATTAATAATGCCCGATGGCAACTGATAGAATATTGCTGCTTCTAAAAGAGGAATATCGCACTTATTTCTCGCAATAAAATCATCATTCCACGATTACTTGCTTAGGGAGCTGATCCCAGGCTAAGCGCTCGCGTACCTGATTTTAAAGAAAGAAAAGATGGACGGCCCTCGATTTATGAACAAATCCTCTATGTGCTATTAAGCAGGCATTGGGAGAAGTGTTGTACACGATGTTTTGGAGCCAATTATTAAACTTGAGATTCGTTGCCGAAGAAAAGCATGTCGTTAACTACCTTGAGATAACAGGCGTCTTTTGTTAAGAACAGCTTTATAAGCTTGTTGCCAGAGCCTAAGAGCACATGCGCGAGACTGGTGAATATCGCTGAAAAATGCTTGTCGAGCGCTTAAAAAATTCTCTTTCATAATATTTACTTCATGAGCTTTTAGGTGCCCCTGTATTTTATCCAAAATCCTAGAAGTAAATACAGCGTTAACACTCATGAGCTTAAAAACAAGATAATTATAAAAACAGATAGAAATCTCCTGATCACTATTAAATACCCACTCTTTCATGACAGATAATATCTTATGATTATTTATCAACATGTGCCCTAATATATGAACGTCAATTTTAAAATTATATTTTTCCATGAGAAATTGGGCAAAACGAGGCATATCTTTTTGTAGAGCACGAATAAAAAATTCATCGCCAAAGCTTTGAGCTCTCAGCTC
>Ga0318562_10000544_pt1 | contig 16722 bp, 12 predicted proteins | sample GRESIP066b5f18_FD_203688 | JGI IMG/M metagenome (GOLD analysis project Ga0318562, IMG submission 203688) | Tropical soil microbial communities from Luquillo Experimental Forest, Puerto Rico - GRE.SIPMG.066b5f18 | ecosystem: Environmental > Terrestrial > Soil > Tropical forest > Bulk soil... | reverse complement strand
GGCCATGATGGGCTCCCCTCACGGAGGATCAAGAAGGTAATGTCCGAGGCTAGGGAAGGTTGCGCCTGGCGCAACTCACGATCACGGCACCGCCGGTTTGGGAGGCGGGCAATCCATTTGGAATTTCGGGTCATTGCGGGGCGCGGTGCAGCGCGAAGCGGTGCGTCCCAGACCCAGGATCGGTCAGAAGTTAAAGCCCTGATCACGATCCGCGTGTTGAAATGGAAGTGGGAACAGTGCCGGCTGGAAGCCGGTGGTCCTGGGGGCGCGGCGCAAACAAAAAGGCCCGGCTGTTGGGGGGCATCGGCCGGGCCGGAATTGAAGCCATCGATTCTTGTGCGAAGCTCTATGTGAGGGGAGCGGCTTCGCAGATCTTCACATTATCCTGACCACAAAATCACGCAATACCCCAAAATTGGAGAAAAAGGGGGAGAAGCCGGCTGGCCGAAGTTTCGGAGGCGAGGCGGCTCTTGCGAGGGAACCCATAGCCAGCTTGCGGGCTCTAAGCTATTGGGGTCCGACGGGGGCGCGCCGAGTATCGCCAGATGAGCCTCACTGCCAGATGAGTTTTGCAAACCCCATACGCCGGGTCGGGAAGTTCTTCGTCCCGCTTCCCGCTTCAGCGTTGCGGCGCAGCGCCGATTTCTCGGCGGCGCAGATCTTCGTGATGTTTGCGGTGCTGGCGCTGATCGCCGCGATCCCCATCATCACCAATCCCCTGCCGCCGCTTGAGGATTATGCCAATCATCTCGCGCGGATGAGCGTGATCGCCAATGTCGAGCGCGACACCAATCTGTCGCGCTTCTATGAGATCCATTGGGAGATCGTGCCCAATCTCATGATGGACCTGAGCGTCCCGTCCCTGGTGCGCTTCATCAACATCTATGTGGCGGGCCAGATCTTCCTGGTCGCGATCTTCGTCCTGATCATGTCCGGGACTCTGGTGCTGCACCGCACCTTGCATGGTCGCTGGTCGGTCTTGCCGCTGATCGCCTTCCCGCTGCTCTATAACCGTGTCTTCCTGATCGGCGTCACCAATTATCTGTTCGGGATTGGGCTTGCGCTCTGGGGCCTGGCAATCTGGATTGCGCTGCGCGAGAGAACCTGGCCGCTGCGGCTCGCAGTCGGCGCCGTCTTCGTGCTCGCGCTTTTCTTCTGCCATCTCTTCGCGGTCGGGGTCTACGCGCTCGGCCTCCTCGCCTATGAACTGTGGCGCCTCGTCTCGAGCCGGCGCCGATTCTCCCCGGACACGGCCACTCGAGACACCGACAGGGACACGCAGGAGAAGGCCTGGTCAGGCCGCATCCTTGACTTCCTCGCGACCGGCCTGCCCTTCCTCCTGGTCGTGCCGCTGATGCTGGCGAGCCCGATCCTCACCCATCTCGGTGGCTTCGAATGGCAATCGGTGGGCAAGATCGACGGCCTCACCTTCACGATCGAGGTCTATTCCGACATCGTCGCCTTCGTGCTGACCGGCATCGTCGCGGCCGCTGCCATCTGGGCGGCACGCCACTCGCTCTTGCGCCTGCATCCGGTCGGCCTCTTCGTCACCGGGGTCGGCACCCTCATCTATCTCGCGCTGCCGCGGCTCCTCTTCGACACCTATATGGCGGATCAGCGCCTGCCGATCGCGCTCGCCTTCATGCTGGTCGCTTGCGTCGATCTCGATCTGCGACAAAGGATCGTGCGCCGTACCTTCGTGGCGATGAGCCTCATCCTGCTGCTGGTGCGGGTCATCGAAGTCGATGTCGCCTGGGCGCCGCTCTCGGCCGCGGCCCTCGAATTCAAGGATTCGGTCAAGCGCATCGAGCGCGGCTCGCGCGTGCTCGTCGCCTATGCGGACCAGACGGGCGGCGACGAGGTGGGGGATCTCGGCCTGGTGCATGCCGCTTGCCTCGCCATCATCGAGCGCTCGGCACTGGTGACCACCGCCTTCACGGTCGAGGGCAAACAGGTCATGCACGTGCGCCAGCCCTACAACACGCAAGTCGATACCGAGGACGGCACGCCGCCCTCGATCGAGCAGCTCATCGTTGCCGCGCTGCGGCCGAATCCGGACGAGACCGCCTATTGGCGCGCCTGGCCGCAGCGCTTCGACTATGTGTATCTGCTGTTCACCGAGGACGAGGCCGACAATCCGGCGCCCGATCTTCTGACGCAAGTCTATGACGGCGGGCGCTTTCAGCTCTATCGGGTCGGCAAGGCGCACACGGCGCAGTCGGCACCTGCGCGCGGACGCTAGAGCATTTCCCGCCGAAGCAGTTGCCGACTCGGCGCAGAAAATGCGGTCAAAACAAGAAGCTGGAGCCCCGACCTGATTCAATCAATCAGATCGGGAAACGCCCTAGCCGACGAATTCATTGCGGCGATAGCCCTGGAGGTAGAGCAGAGCCGTGAGGTCGCCATGGTCGATGCGGGCATGCGCTGCGGCCGCGATCGCGGGCTTTGCCCGATAGGCGACGCCGAGCCCCGCTTCGCCGAGCATCGCGAGGTCGTTCGCGCCGTCGCCAACGGCGAGCACCGCCTCGTGCGGCAGGTCGAAACGGGCGCGCAGCTCGACGAGCGCCGCGAGCTTCGCGTCGCGGCCGAGGATCGGCTCCTCGACCTCGCCTGTGAGGCACCCGTCGCGCACCAAGAGACGATTGGCGCGATGCTCGTGGAAGCCGAGAAGCTCCGCAATCTTGGCCGTGAACAGGGTGAAGCCGCCCGAGACGAGGCAGCAATAGGTGCCGTTCGCCCGCATGGTGGCCACGAGTTCGCGCGCGCCCGGCGAGAGGGTGATGCGGGTCGCGAGAAGCTCGTCGGCGATGCCGGCCGGCAGGCCTTTCAGCAAGGCGACCCGCTCGCGCAGCGCCGGCTCGAACGCGATCTCGCCGCGCATGGCGCGCTCGGTGATGGCCGAGACCTCGGCCCGCAAGCCGATATGGGCGGCGAGCTCATCGATGCATTCCTGCTCGATCAGGGTCGAATCCATATCGGCGAGGAAGAGCCGCTTGCGCCGCTCGCCGGCGGGCAGGACCGCGAGATCGATTGGCGCCAGGGCCGGCCGGGCAGCGTCGAGCGCCGTGCGCAGTCGCGTCGTGAGGCCCTTGTCCTCGGCCTCTCGTTGCGCCAGAGCGATCTCGGCGCCCGTGCCCTCGCCGAGCCAGATCGGCGAGTGAGCGGAGCCGACGACATCGCCGCAGGCGTCGAGATGCGCGGGGGATAAAGCCCGACTTTGCGCCGCGGAAGTGAGAACGAGGACGTGCGACACGAGTTTTCCTGCAGATGAGCCGCATCGAGACGACCAATAGCGAGGCTTCAAGCGAGGCTTCAAGTGAGCCTTGGCAAAGGCCCGGCCATGCGGCGATTCTGATCGCAGGTCCGACCGCTTCGGGCAAGTCGGCGCTCGCGGTGCGCCTGGCGCGGCGGCTTTCGGGCTGCGTGATCAATTGCGACTCGATGCAGGTCTATGCGGATCTGCGCGTCATCACGGCAAGGCCGACCCCCAAGGAAGAATCGAGTGCCCCGCATCGCCTCTACGGGATGGTGGACGCCGCCCGCAACTGGTCGGTCGGACTGTGGCTCGGCGCGGCCGCCGACGCCATCACGCAGGCTAGGGCCGCGGGTCTGATACCGATCCTCGTCGGTGGCACCGGGCTCTATTTCAAGGCGCTGACGCAAGGCCTCTCGGCCATGCCGCAAGTGCCGGCCGAAATCCGAGCGGCGCTGCGCGGCAGGGCGCAGGGGCTCGCGACGCCGGCATTGCATGCGCAGCTTGTCGCTCGCGACACGATCACTGCGGCGCGGCTTCGCCCCAGCGACCGGCAGCGCATCATGAGGGCGCTCGAGATTGTCGAGGCGACGGGACGACCCCTCGCCGAATGGCAGGAGGGGCGGCGCGAGACGCCGCTTCTCGATCGGGCAAGCTGCGTCGCCTTGTTCCTCGCTCCCGAGCGGCCGGCGCTGCGCGCCCGTATCGATGCGCGCTTCGATGCCATGCTGGCCGAAGGTGCGCTCGACGAGGTGCGAGCACTGGGTGCACGCGGGCTCGATCCTGCACTTCCGGCCATGCGGGCCCATGGCGTGCCCTGGCTGCTCGCGCATCTGCGCGGCGAGATCTCGCTCGAAGCTGCGGCCGAGGGCGCCAAAGGCGATACACGGCGCTACGCCAAGCGCCAATTCACCTGGTTTCGTCATCAGCTCGCGGATTTCACCTGGTGCACGCCGCAGGAGGGCGAGGACGTCGCGCTCGCGGCCCTGGCGAGGTTGGGGCTCTCCCTCTCCCCGCTTACAGGGAGAGGGCAAGGGTGAGGGGCCGGGAGATTAGCCGCATCGCCGACTATCGGCTCCGCCTCGAATGGGCTGCCAAATCGTGCGCCGACACTACGAAATCCGTGCGCGGCTAATCACTAGGCCCCTCACCCTTCGCTCTCCAAGCAAAAGCGAGCCGCAAAAGCGGGGAGAGGGTATAGGCCGACGCCGCCCCACCCGTCACGACATCTCCATTTGCGGACCGGGCCTCGCGCTCGCTAGGTTCGAGCCGTGATCAGCGCCGAGAGCAACGACATGGCGAGCCCGCAACCCGTCACCTTGGTCACCGGCGCCTCGGCCGGCATCGGCGCCGAATTGGCGCGGCAATTCGCGGCACGAGGCGAGGCGCTGCTGCTGACGGCGCGGCGCGGCGACCGCCTCAAGGCGCTGGCCGGCGAACTTCGCGCCGCCCATGGGGTGCGGGTCGAGTGGGTGGCGGCGGATCTCACTGAGGCCGATGCGCCGATGCGCCTCGCCGATGAGACGGTGGCGCTCGGCTGCGAGGTGCGCACCCTCGTCAACAATGCGGGCTTCGGCCTACGCGGCGCCTTCGCGGAGCAGCCGCTCGAGCGGCTGATCGCCATGCTGAACCTGAATGTCGTGGCGCTGACGAGCCTCACCGGGCTCTTCCTGCCGGGGATGCTGGTGCGGCGCGAGGGCGGGATCATGAACCTCGCCTCGATCGCCTCCTACCTGCCCGGGCCCTATATGGCGGTCTATTATGCGAGCAAGGCCTATGTGCTGCATCTGACCGAGGCCATCGCGCATGAGACGCGTGGCTCGGGCGTCAAGGTCACGGCCGTCTGCCCCGGTGTGACTGAGAGCGAGTTCGCCGAGGTCGCGGGGCTCGCGGCCTCGCGGCTCATGCATAACACCGCCATGACGTCGCGCGAGGTGGCGCGGCTCGCAATCGCCGGCCATCTCGCTGGTCACCGTGTCGTCGTCACGGGCGCCGGCAACAAGTTCATGCCATTGGCCGCAAGGCTCCTGCCGACGAGCCTGCTCATGCGGGTCGTGGCGAGGCTGCAGAAGAAATGAGCGGGCGACGCCTTCAGCGGCAGATTTCGGCCAGCGCCTCGAGGAAGGCCTCGCCATAGAGCGCGAGCTTGCGCTCGCCGACGCCATGGATGCGGCGCAGCTCAGCGAGGCTCGCGGGGCGCTTCTCGGCCATGTCGATCAGGCTGCGATCGGGGAAGATCATGAAGGCCGGGATGCCCTCCTGCTGAGCGAGCTCGCGCCGCAGGCGCTTCAGCACCGCGAGGATCTCGCTTGCCTGCGCATCGAGCTCCTGCCCTGACGCTCCGCGTTCCTGCGCGGCCGCCCGCCGCCGCTCGCGCTTCTCGCCGCGCGACGGCTCGGCCGCAACCTCGTGCAGCGTGACCGGTTCGCCGCGCCGCAAGATCGCATCGCCCTTCTCGGTGAGCCGAAAGCCACCATGCTCGTCGCTCGTGCTTTCCAGCGCATTCACAGCGAAGAGCTGGCGCAGGATCGCGGTCCATGTGGATTTCGGCTTGTCCTGGCCGATGCCGAAGGTCTTGAGCTTGTCATGGCCCGCCCGGCTCATCGTCGGATTGGCGCGCCCGATCAGGAGGTCGGTGATGTAGTCGGCGCCGAAGCGCTGGCCAGTGCGCCAGATGGCCGAGAGCAGCTTCTGCGCATCGATCGTGCCGTCATAGCGCTTTAGTTTGCCGCTGCAGGTGTCGCAGCGGCCGCAAGGCTCGGCCTGCTCGCCGAAATGCGCGAGCAGCATCTGGCGGCGGCAAGAGACCGACTCGCACAGCATGGTCATGCTGGAAAGCCGCATATGCTCGACGCGGCGGCGATCCTCGTCCAATTGCTTGTCGTCGATCTGGCGTCGGCGCAACGCCATGTCGTCGAGGCCGAAGAGCGTCAGCGTGTCGGCCGGCAGGCCGTCGCGACCGGCCCGGCCTATCTCCTGGTAATAGGCCTCGACCGAGCTCGGCATATTGGCATGGGCGACGAAGCGTACATCGGGCTTGTTGATGCCCATGCCGAAAGCGACGGTCGCCACCGCGACGATGCCATCCTCGCGCAGGAAGCGATCCTGGTTGCGATGACGCAGCCCCTGATCCATGCCGGCGTGATAGGCGATCGCCTGATGGCCCTCGGCGCAGAGGAAGGCGGCGAGCGCCTCGGTGCCTTTGCGCGAGGCTGAGTAGACGATGCCGTTCTCGCCGCGATGCCGGCCGAGGAACTCGCCGAGCTGGCGGCGCTGCTTCGTCTTCGGCGCGAAGCGCAGATGGATGTTCGGACGATCGAAGCTGTGGACGAAGATCCTGGGCTGCCGGTCGAACAGGCGCTCGACGATGTCTTTGCGGGTCCCGGCATCCGCGGTCGCGGTGAGCGCGACGATCTGCGCCCCGCCCATGGCGTCGGCCGCCTCGCGGATCTGGCGGTATTCGGGGCGGAAATCATGGCCCCATTCGCTGATGCAATGGGCTTCGTCGATCGCGAGGCGGCGCAGCTTTGCCTGGCGCAGCCTCTGGATCAGCCCCTCGGTCATCAGCCGCTCGGGCGAGACGAAGAGCAGGCGCAGATCGCCGCGCATCAGCTCGCCCCAGGCGGCGCGCGCCTCGCTATCGTCATTGCTGGAATTCAAGGTCGCCGCCGAAATCCCGAGAAGGCGCATCTGCTGCACCTGGTCGCGCATCAAGGCGATGAGCGGCGAGACGACGAGGGTCAGCCCATCCTGCATGAGGGCCGGGAGCTGATAGCACATCGACTTGCCGCTGCCGGTCGGCATGACGGCGAGCACCGGCTCGCCGGACAAAACCGCTGCGATCACCTCCGCCTGGCCGGGACGGAAATCGTCATAGCCGAAGGTCGCCTTGAGCAGGCGATAGGCGGTTTCGGGGAGCTGCGGCGCGTCGGGCAAAGGGCGCTCGGCAATGGGCTTGCGGGAGGGGCCCATCTGCCCAATGGCGCGCCCGAAGGTCAAGGGCGGCCGGAGAGGCGCAGGGCTGCAGCCACGAGCAGGCGCCCCGGCCGCGCTAGGCTCCGCGCCACATCGATGCTAGGGCGGGCCGAAGGGGGATATGCCCATGACCGAAGCCAGGTCCGGTTCCTACCGCATCGTCGGCCTCGTGGTCGCCGTGCTGGCGCTGACTGGTGCGGTGCTGGCGGCGGGACGGCTGCGCCTCCTCGACGAGGCTTATGCGCGGCTCTTTGGACCGCCCGATCTCGGACCGATCACCTTCGAGCGGCTGAGCCGGCGCTCCTCGCCGAATGATGCGCTGGTCTGCCCGCCCGGCGAATGTGGCAGCGCTCCAGTCGATATCAGGCCGCCCACCTATCCGCTCGCCGCGACCGAGCTGCGCCGGCAGGTGCGTGCCTATATGAGCCAGGAGGGGGCCGTGCTGGTCGCGGCCGACGACGCCGAGCTGCATGACCGCTACGTGGCGCGCACGCCCCTCATGCGCTTCCCCGACACGGTCGATGTCGCGTTCTTCCCGACCGACGCCTATCACGCCTCGCTCGCCCTCTATTCCCGCAGCCAGCTCGGCTATTACGATTTCGGCACCAATCTCAGGCGCTTGCGACGCCTCCTCGAGGCGCTGGGACCAGGCACCGCCCAGGCCTCGCTGCTGCGATGGCGAGGCTGAACCCGACCTCGCCGACCGCGCGCGTCGCGTCCGGCTCGCCATCCGCGCCGATCTCTCGCTAGATAGCGCGTGGAACTGCGCCAGGGACGACCATGACCACCGTCACCAGAACCGCCGACAGCGTCGATCTCGGCGCTTATGATTACATCGTGGTCGGGGCGGGCTCGGCCGGCTGCGTGCTCGCGAACCGCCTGTCGGCCGACCCCGCGAAAAGCGTGCTCGTGCTCGAGGCGGGCTCTCGCGACAATTGGATCTGGTTCCATATCCCGGTCGGCTACCTCTTCGCCATCGGCAATAAGCGCGCCGATTGGCTGTTCACCACAGAGGCGGAGCCCGGTCTCAACGGGCGCAAGCTCGCCTATCCGCGTGGAAAGGTGATCGGCGGCTGCTCGGCGATCAATGCCATGATCTATATGCGCGGCCAGGCGGCTGATTATGACGGCTGGCGCCAGCTCGGTCTCCCGGGCTGGAGCTGGAACGATGTTCTCCCCGTGTTTCGCCGGCATGAGGACCATATCGACCCGCCGGGCGACGCGCATGCGCGCGGCGGCGAATGGCGGGTCGAGCATCCGCGCGTGCGCTGGGAGATCCTCGACGTCATCCGCGAGGCCTGCGAGGCATCAGGCATCGCCAAGATCGACGATTTCAACGGCGGCGATAACGCCGGGTCGTCCTATTTCCAGGTCAACCAGAGGCGCGGCGTGCGCTGGAGCGCGGCGCGCGGCTTCCTCAAGCCGGTGCTGAAGCGGCCGAATCTGCGCCTCGAGCTCGGCGTGTTGGTGGAGCGCGTTCGCATCGCGGCAGGACGCGCAACCGGCGTCGAGTTCTCGCGCGGCGGGGTGCGCTATCAGGCCGCGGCGAAGGGCGAGGTCGTGCTGTCGGCCGGCGCCGTCGCTTCGCCGAAGCTGCTCGAGCTCTCGGGCATCGGCGACGCGGAGCGACTGTGCCAGCTCGGGATCCCAGTTGCCACCGACCTGCCGGGAGTCGGCGAGAACCTCCAGGACCATCTTCAGCTGCGCCCGGTCTACAAGGTCTCTGGCGTGCGCACCTTGAACGGCGACTACGCGAATCTGTGGCGCCGCGCCGCCATGGGCCTCGAATACGCGCTACGGCGCAGCGGACCGCTCACCATGGCGCCCTCGCAGATGGGGGCCTTCGTGCGCTCCTCGCCCGACTATGCGACGCCCAATCTGCAATTCCATTTCCAGCCGCTGTCGCTCGATAAATGGGGCGATGGGCTGCATCCCTTCGAAGCCTTCACGGCGAGCGTCGCCAATCTGCGCCCGTCGAGTCGCGGCAGCGTACATGTGGCAAGCCCCGATCCCGCGGCACAGCCGAGCATCAGGCCGAACTATCTCTCGACCGACGAGGATCGCCGCGTCGCGGTCGAGGCGCTGCGCCTGACGCGCCACATCATCTCGCAGAAGCCGCTCGCGCGCTTCAACCCGCAGGAGCATATTCCGGGCGCGGCGCTGACGAGCGACGTCGATCTCCTGCGCGCCGCAGGCGATCTCGGCACGACCATTTTCCATCCGGTCGGCACGGCCCGCATGGGCCCGGAACATGACCGCGGTGCCGTGCTCGACGAGCGGCTGAGAGTGCGCGGCATTGCGGCCTTGCGTGTGATCGACGCCTCGGTGATGCCGCGCATCACTTCGGGCAACACTAACTCTCCGACCATCATGATCGCCGAGAAGGGCGCCGCCATGATGCTCGAGGATGCAAAGGCCAGGTGACTCGAGGACGAGGTGACTTGAGGACAAGATGGCTTGGCGGCGAGACGACCAAGGCGTGTACTCACAAGCCGCCCAGCCGCCTCCGCCTTCGGGTAAGCCGGACATCGAGCCAGCATCGCCGAATGACCGAGTCCGACCCAAATCGGACGTCTCGCTCCACAGCGATGCTGCGCTATTCGGGCATCCCCGCATTGCGCAGACCCTCTACATACTTGGCAAGATCGCCGGGTCGGCGAAGGACGAACAGCCGTTCGTGAAGATTGGAAATGCGCCTGTCGGGAAGCCGCTCACACAGAGCCGCCATCACCGTCCGAGCCTGCTCCAGCCGTCCGGCCATCGCGTTGCTGGCGGCGAGGACAGACTGCGCGGCCGGGAGATGCGGGTCCGCTCGCTGCGCCTTTGTCGCCCAGAATGACGCCTCGTCATAACGACCGGCGAAGAAGTGAGCAAACGCGGTTGCCAATTGTGAACCCGGGATCATCGGATCAAATGGGCTCAGCCGCATCCCGCGCGCGAGGTGCTCGATCGCGAGATCGGGTTCGCCGTGAGAGATCCTGGCCCAGCCGCTCGAGCGCCATGCCATCGCCAAGTTCGGGTTGAGCTCGAGCGCCCGGTCGATGACGGCGACGGCGTCGTCGAGTTCGCGCAGCCGCCACAGTGAATATCCGCCCCACGCGAGCGCGAGCGCGTCGTCCTGGCCGAGTTCCACCGCTCGCCTAGCGAGCCTTGCCGTTTCGGCTCTTTCCTGCGCCGCATCGTGGACCCAGCGATTTGCCCTCCGCCAGCTGTGGATCCAAGACGCGACACCATAGGCCGTGGCAAAATGAGGATCGAGCTCGATGGCCCTGTAGAGGAGGCGCAGGGCCTCCTCGCTGCCCTCCAGTGTCGCTGGACGCAAATCCGCTATGCCGCGCAAATAGTAGTCATAGGCGTCGAGGCTCTCGGTAGGCTTGCGTCTGGATCGTTCGATCTCGGCCTTCTCCAGTTTCGGCCCGATCGCGCCCACCACGCTTGCAGTCACCTTGTCCTGCAGGTCGAAGATGTCCTCGAGCCCGCCGTCGTAGCGGTCCGCCCAGATATGGGCTCCCGTCGAGGCGTCGACGAGCTGCCCGGCGATGCGCAGGCGGGTTCCCGCCTTGCGCACGCTGCCTTCAAGAATGTAGCGAACCCCCAGCTCGCGCGCGACCTGCTTCACATTGACGGCCTTGTCCCTGTAGATGAAGCTCGAATGGCGCGCGATCACGAATAGCCAGCGCATGCGCGAGAGGGCCGTAATGATTTCCTCCACCATGCCGTCAGCGAAGTACTGCTGATCGCGATCGCCGCTCATGTTGTCGAAGGGCAGTACGGCGATGGACGGCTTGTCGAGGACGAGCGGCGGCTGATCCCCATTGCCATCGAGGCGCTGGGACGGACCTGCCGCGGTCACCTCACCGTCGGCCGCTCCGGAGGCCGTCCAAACCCAAATCTCCCAGGGCTCATCCATACCCTTCAGCGTCTTGATGATCCGAGTGAAGCGCGCCGCCAGGGCCTTACTGAGCTGCCAGCGGACCGGATGGGTCATCGCAATGCCGCCGGGCGGTGCGGCCTCTTGGAGGCGAACGACGGAAGCCATCGCGGCGCCGGGCCGGTCACTGCCTTCGATATTGACGTCTGTGAGGGCGATGCCAGCCCTGATCAGGATCGGCTCGTCCGAGCGAGCTTGGTTCCGGGCTGCCAGCGCCTCCTGAAATTCGACTGTCCAGCTGACGGCGTCCTCGACGCTGCGGAACTCGATGAGCGCGCCGTCCCTCATCGTCTTGAATATATGGCCGTTGCGATGTTGAAGGGTCGAGTCGATGAGGTTTCGACGAATTGCGGCAATTTCGGCCGAAGTGGCGCGCTCGTCCTGCTGCACGAGGCGAGTGAAACCCATGACGTCGAGAGAGACCATCACGGTCAGCCGACGCGGAGCGGGCATGAAGGCAAGCTCCCTGAAAGCGGCGTCGATTTGCGCCCGTGTCGCCATCGCTCAGCTTGGTGTCCGGGTGGGGACATGAACCGATCGGCGAAAACCTCGCGAGACGTCTGACGTTGTCCGACGGTCCCCCGGCTATCTGCCGCTCGCCAAAACCCGTGAGGAGCGCCAGGACGCCAATGATGGGCGCCCATCGATCGCCGAGCGATACAAGGACGGGAACGATTACGTGAACGCGATTCTATCGCCCAAGGACTCTCGCGTCTATATGGATATGCGCAATGCCGGCGCCCCGGAGGGATGAGACACAAGGGGCGATGCCCGCTCTTGCCGCGCGCTGGGTATGTTCCAGCGAACGGGAGAATGCATCGAGCACAGGCATGGGCGCGCCCAAAATCTCGGAAGGCCGGGTAATTCTGCGTCTCAATAATATCGCGGCGGTGCAGTTGTCGCTTGCGGTCATTCGATCACCTCGTCGGCGCAGGCGAGCAACGACGGCGGCACCGTGATGCGGAGCGCCTTCGCGGCCTTGAGGTTGATGAGCAGCTCGAACTTGCTCGCTTGGAATCTCGCTCGGCTTCATCCCCTTGAGGATCGGGTCGATTTCGGCGGCGGCACGCCGATACAGCACACTCGTCTGGGTCACAGGCCATGAATCCGCCGTGGTCGACAAACACACGATGCGGATATATCGCCGCTCGGAGCGCCCGCAGCGATCAGCAGCAGTACGCGCCTAGCTCGTTGGCCTCTCTGCCGCGATGACGTGCACGCGCGCGGGGTTCCATTCAATCCCGCACTCGGCTCCGCGCCGCAATTCCGGCATGTCGATGCTCGGCACCCGCACCCGGATCTCACGGCCTGATCTTTTGCCGACCAGGAGATAACTGTCACCGTAATTCACCATCTCCTCGACCGTGATGGTGCTCGTGGTCGGCCAGGGCGAGACCCCGTCCCGGCGCAGCCTGATGGTCTCGGGCCGCACCAACAGGTTCACCGTGCTGCCGGCGCTGAGATCGGCGCGGCCGGTCGCGAGCTCGCCGAAATCCTCAACCTCGACGATGCCTTGCGTGCCGCAACGCCCCTCGAAGAGATTGCTGTCGCCGACGAAAGACGCGACGAAGCGGGTGCGTGGCGCGAAATAGATTTCGCCCGGCGTGCCGATCTGCTCGATGCGTCCGCGATTGAAGACCGCGATGCGGTCCGACATCGCCATCGCCTCGGTCTGGTCATGCGTCACGTAGATCATGGTGACGCCGAGCTCGCGATGGATGCGCTTCAGCTCCATCTGCATGCGCTCGCGCAACGTCTTGTCGAGGGCGCCGAGCGGCTCGTCGAGCAGCACGAGATCGGGCTCGAAGACGAGAGCACGTGCGAGCGCCACACGCTGCTGCTGGCCGCCCGAGAGCTCGGCCGGAAAGCGGGCCGCGAAATCCGCGAGCCCGACCATGGCGAGCGCGTCCGTGATCCGGCGCTTCGCCTCGCCGCCCGCGACCTTGCGCATGCGCAGCGGGAAGCCGACATTCTGCGCGACGCTCATATGCGGGAAGAGCGCGTAGTTCTGGAAGACCATGCCAATATTGCGGTCATAGGGCGCGACCGCGTCGATCTCGCGCCCATCGACGCTGATCACGCCCGAGCTCGACTGCTCGAAGCCCGCGATCATCATCAAGGTCGTGGTCTTGCCCGAGCCCGAAGGCCCAAGGAAGGACACGAACTCGCCCGGCCGCACATCGAGATCGATGCGCTCGACCGCTAATTGGCCCGGCACATAGCTCTTGCTGACGGCCCGCAGTGTCAAGGCGCGGGCGCGCGTCGCGGGAGTTGCCGCCATCCTGTCCGACAATACCATGGCGTCAGTCCCCTATCGCTCAGGCGCGCAAAGGCGCGCGTTGGTTCTTGACCAGATTTGCGGCAGCGAGCCCCGATGCCGATGAGCACCGCGGCGAGCAGGAGCGACGAGGCCGCCGAGATCGCGGGATCGGCCTCCATCTGGAAGCTGTTGAACATCTGCCGCGGCAAGGTCGCGCTGTCGCGGCCGGAGATGAAGATCGCGATCACGGTCTCGTCGAAGGATTGGATGAAAGCGAAGAGCGCGGCCACGAGAAAGGCCGGCCGCAGCATCGGGAAGGTGACGAGGCGGAAGGCGGTGAAGGGCCGCGCCCCGAGATTGGCGGCGGCGTTCTCCACCCTGCGGTCGAAATTGGCGAGCGCTGAGGTCAAGGTCAGCACCACGACCGGGATGGCGAGGCAGGCATGGGCGAGGATGACGCCCTGCATGCTCTGCACCAGGCCGAGCGAGCCGAAATAGCTATAATAGCCGAGCGCCATCACGATATGCGGCACGATGAGCGGCATCAGCACGAGGATGCGGAAGAGCTGGCGCAGGCGAAAGCTGTGACGCACCAGCGCGAAGGAGGCCGGCGCGCCGAAAAGCATCGCGAGGCTCATCGCACCAAGCCCGATCAGGAAGCTGTTGATGACGGGGCCCGTCCAATTCGGATCGGAGAAGAAGCGCCGATAATAGCCGAGCCAGAAGCCGGGCGGCGGGAATTCGAGCGAAGGCGCCGTGCTGAACGACATCGGCACGACGATCAGCATCGGGCCGACGAGCAGTAGCGCTACGAGAAGGGCGATGAGGGCGGTGGGCGCTGGTGTTCCACATGCCGATGAGCTCGACCTCGCCGTCGCGCAGGAGCCGCTGCGATTGCGGGCTCTGGCTCCACCAGACGCGGACATCCTTCTTGATGCGGTCGAGCGATTTGAAGGCCCGGTCGAGATCATAGGGAAAGAGCTTCGAAGCCTCGACGCCGTCGGCCATGAGCGCGAAGGCGAGCACGCGGCCGGGATAATTCTGCAGGCTGCGTGCGCCGGGGAATTTTGTCGTGTCCCAGAACTCGGCCCAGTTCTTCGGACCGCCATTCGGGAAACGATCCTTGCGATAGGCGATGATGTTCGCGAAAGCATGTGAATTGATGCCGTTCAGGGTCACTGCGCCCGGCCACAGCGACGAGGCCGGGATCTTGCTCTCGTCATAGGTGTCGATGAGCTTTGCGGTGTTGGCGCGGCCGAGCTCGGCGACGCCGAGCGTCGTCACGTCGAACTCGTAGACGCCGGTGCGTGTTTGCGCGGCGAGCTTCGCGAAGGAGACGGGCGCGATGGTGCGGATCTCGACGCCCGTCGCCTGCGTGAAGGGATCGAAGAGCACGGCGCGCGCCGCTTCCTCCCAGGGGCCGCCCCAGGTGTTGATGTAGAGCGTCTCGGCTGCTCTGGCGCCATTGAGGTAAGGCATCGAGACGATGCCGGCGCCGACCCCCGACAGAAGAGTGCGGCGCGTGAGGCGCGACAGGCGTGAACGTCCTTTCTGCATCAGGGCTCTTCCCTTCAACCGATGGCCGAACGATAAAGGCGCAGCCAATTGCCGGCCGCGATTTTCCCGACTTCCTCGGGCTTGAACCCGACCTTGGCGAGGGCCGGTGCGACCGCGGCAAGGCCGCTCACCCTCTTCAGCCAGGCCGGCTTCTCGCTAGGCCCGGGATTCGCGGCCGAGCCCGCGCCATATTGCACCGAGCGCGTCCAGCGGCCGGCACGCATCCAGTCGAGATAGGCCTGGCTCGAATGATGGCTGAAATCCGTGCCGAGCCCGACATGATCGATGCCGGCGATCTCGACCGTGCGCGCCACCATCTCGGCCCAGGAGACGACATCGTCACAGGCTGCAACCGGCGTGATGTTGCGATAGGCGGCGCAGCCGATGACACCGCCCTTTTCGGCAAGCGCCTTGATGATGTCGTCGCTCTTGTTGCGCTTATGGGCGAAGACCGAGGCCGGATTGGCATGGGTGATGGCGACCGGCTTTTGCGACCACTCGATCGCGTCGAGTGTCGTCTTGTTGCCGACATGCGAGAGATCGACCAGCATGCCGCAACGGTTCATCTCGCGCACCACCTCGCGGCCGAAGCGAGCGAGGCCCGGATCGACCGTCTCGTAGCAGCTCGAGCCGAGCTCGTTTTGGTTGTTGTAGGTGAGCTGCAGCACGCGCACGCCGAGCTCGGCAAAGAGCTCGACATAGCGGATGCGGCCATCGAGCAGGTTGGTGTTCTGATAGCCGAGCAGGAAGGCGACCTTGCCAGCCTTGTCGGCGGCGAGGATGTCGTCGGCAGAGCGTGCAATGGTGACGAGGTCGGAATTGGCGCTTACGAGATCGCGCCATTTGCCGATCGCGTCGAAGGATTCGATCGCCCCTTCCCAGAATCCGAGCGTCGGTGTGACGCAGGTGAAGCCGCCGGCCTTGAGATCCTCGAAGACGTTGCGATCGAAGAAGCCGCATTGCAAGCCGTCAATCAGCATCGGAAGTTTCCTTTACGAAGCGGAAGGTACGATTTCGCTGTGGGGATGGCCGGGCGCGAGCATGGAGAGATCCGTCTCGTCCTCGTCGTTGCGCCCGACGATGCGGCCATCCGCCTCGACCCGGATCGTGCCGGAATGGCGGCGGCTTTCCAGCGTGTCGGGCGCGAGCGCCGCATGCGAGGCGTGATAGAGCGGCCACCAGATGTCGGGCGAGGCAGCAAGGCCCTCGTGGCGGAGATGGTCGAGCAGGCTCGGGGCATTCGCCGCGCGTGGGCGAAGCCGCAGCGTCATCTCGCCATTCGCATCGATGGCCGCGGCCTCGAGGCCGTGCGGCTCGGCAAGGCCTGTCACCACGCGCAGCTCGCCGGCTTCACCGATCCCGACCGCATGGAGCTCGGCTTCTTCGCCGCGACGCAGGCGGTCGATCGCGAGATCGAGGAGCGTCTCGGCGACGAGCCAGGCATGGCGCCCGCCGCAATCGATGACGAGGCGCGGCGCCTCGACAACGATCCGGCACGGTGCTGCGGGCGGGGCGCGCAGGCGCGCGAGCTGCTCGGCGATGCCGACAAGGCCGGGCCCCGGGAGCAAGGTCGAATAGAGCGCGCAATCGCGGACGGAGAGCAGGAGGCCCGCCGGCACACCGGCGGCCTGGACCAGCCTCTCGAGGATGAGGCGGCATTCGCGCAACGACAAGCGCAGCATCTCAGGCGCCGTCATGCGTGGGGCTCCGGCGGATAAAACCAGTGCGGGTCGGCGCTGCCGCTGC
>Ga0318562_10000541_pt1 | contig 16787 bp, 14 predicted proteins | sample GRESIP066b5f18_FD_203688 | JGI IMG/M metagenome (GOLD analysis project Ga0318562, IMG submission 203688) | Tropical soil microbial communities from Luquillo Experimental Forest, Puerto Rico - GRE.SIPMG.066b5f18 | ecosystem: Environmental > Terrestrial > Soil > Tropical forest > Bulk soil... | reverse complement strand
GCGCGGCCACAACAACCGCAGCGGTTCCGCCGCGAAAGCGAAGCAGCTGCCGGTCGACGGCGCGCTGCCGGACATCCCGACGCCCGAGATCCCGCTGCCGACCGAAACCAAATCGACCGCTTACGCAAAAGCACGCGCGGGAACGCAGATCTACGAAGCGTTGCTCAAAAAGCTGCGCTACGAGGAGCGCGCCGGGAACCTTACGCCCACAGCAGATGTCGAGCAGGCCCGCTTCACCGAATTCCGGACGCTGCGCGAAGCGTGCTTCAACATCCCGTCGCGCATAGCCGCGCTATTGGCCGGGGAGTCTGATGTTGCCCGCTGCCAGCAGATGCTCGAAGCGGAACTGCGGCGCGTGTTCCAGGCGTTCGCCGACGGGAAGCTGGCCGCATGACACCCTCCATGAAGCTGCACGCCGCGCTGCCCGGCCTGAAGGCCGCGAACGACGTCACCCGCCGCGCATGCCGCATGGGCGGCCAGCCGGATCCGCACCTGCTGATCAGCGAATGGGCGGACCGGTACCGCGTGCTCACCACGCGCTCCTCGCCCGAGCCGGGCCTCTGGCTTACCAGCCGCACGCCCTTCCTGCGCGACATCATGGACTCGCTGATGGCCGACTCCCCCTGGGAGCGGGTGGTGTTCATGAAAGGATCCCAGGTCGGCGCGACCGAGAGCGGCAACAACTGGATCGGGTACGTCATGCATCTCGCGCCGGGGCCAATGCTCGTCGTGCAGCCTACCGAGACCATGGCGAAGCGCAACTCGAAACAACGGATCGGGCCGCTGATCGAAGACTCGCCCATATTGCGCACGCTGGTCCGTCCGCACAAGGAACGCGACAGCGGGAACACGATCCTGGCGAAAGAGTTCCTGGGCGGCATCCTGGTGCTGGCCGGTGCCAACAGCGCCAAGCAGCTTCGGTCCATGGCCGCGCGTTACCTGTTCCTGGACGAGGTGGATGCGTATCCGGCGAATGTGGACCGCGAGGGCGAGCCATGCGATCTGGCGATCGCCCGCACCAGTAATTTCCGCCAGCGCAAAATCCTGATCGCATCCACGCCGACGATCGCGGGCCGCAGCCGCATCGAGACGTTCTTTTCGCAGAGCGACCAGAATTTCTACCACCTGCCCTGCCCGCGCTGCGCGCGGTTCATCACGCTGCTGCCGGAGCAGCTGGGCTGGTCGCCCACCGTGCCGCATCAGGCCTCCTACCGCTGCCAGGAATGCGGGCGCGAGATCTTCGACTACCAGAAGACCGAAATGCTGGCCCGCGGCGAGTGGCGCCCCTCCGCAGCCGGCGACGGCGTTACCCGGGGCTACCACCTTTCGAGCTACTACTCGCCCGTGGGCTGGCTGAGCTGGACGCAGATCATGCGGACCAGGGATAAGGCGCTTTCCTCGCCCGAGAAGATGCAGGCGTTCTACAACACCATCCTGGGCCAGCCGTGGGCCGACCAGGGCGAGGTGCCGGAAGTGGACCGGCTGTTCGAGCGGCGCGAGAACTACGCGATCGGCGAGGTGCCCGAGGGAGGCCTCCTGCTCACAGCCGGGGCCGACGTGCAGCGCAACCGCATAGAGGTCGAGATCGTAGCCTGGGGCCGGGACCGCCATTCCTGGTCGGTCGATTACCGCATTTTCGAGGGCGACACGAACCAGCCGCAGGTGTGGGGCGAACTGGCCAGGATCCTCGACGAGGAGTTCCCGAGCTTCTACGGCGGCGCGCTGCGCATCCAGAAGCTGGCCGTCGACTCCGGGTTCAATACCATGCGGGTCTACGAATGGACGCGCCGCATGGGATCGCAGCGCGTGATGGCGGTGAAGGGCGAAAGCCACACGCACATTTCAGCGTTCGTCGGCCCGCCGACCCTAATCGATGTTACGCCTGGCGGGCGCATGGTGCGCGGCGGCGTGCGCCTCTGGCCGGTCAACACCTCGATCGGCAAGGAGGAACTCTACCGCAGCCTGCGGCTGAGCGCGCCCGACCTCGCGGCCGGCGAGGAGTGGCCTGCCGGTTACTGCCACTTCCCGAATTACGGGCGCGAGTATTTCGACCAGCTGTGCGCCGAGCAGCTGATCACCCACACGCTGGCGGGCCGCACGACCACCCGCTGGGAAAAGCGCCGCGACCGCAACGAGGCGCTGGACAGCCGGATCTACGCGCGGGCCGCTGCGGCTGTGCTGCGCATCGAGACCTGGACCCCGCAGCGGTGGCACGACCTTGAAGCCGCCCTGCGCAGGGGCGCGGCGATCGGGCGCGTGCGGTCTGCCGCCACGCCGATGCCGCAATTCAATCCGGTGAAGCTTACCGAGGGCTTCTTAGAATGACGCCGTTCCGCACGCCGCAGCCGATGCCGGTCGATCTCAAGGTCGCGCTGCGCGACATCACGCCGGATCAAGCCGCCACCATGCTGGCGCAGGCGCAGCAGGCCTACTTCAACCTGCTCACCGGCCAGCTGCCCTCGCGCGTCGATACGCCGCAGCTGGGCAGCGTGCAGTTCGTCCAGCCGACCGCCGCCGATCTGCAACGCCTGATCGATTTCCTGCAAGGCATCGTGGCGGGCGCGGGGTCGACGAACGGTTCAGCCGGCATGAAGGTGCGCAAGCCCTTCAGCTTCCTGGGGTGGCCATGAACGGACTCCTGGCGCGTCTGTTCGGCCCGAAGCCGCCCATCTCGCTCGGCTTGGCGCCGCCCAGGATCGGAGCACAGGCCACCGCCGACGGCGCGGCCATGACCTACGGCTATTGGGACGCGCCCTATGCCGGGGCGTCGCGCATCCGCAAGCAGCTGTCGAACTGGCATCCGGTCCGCGCGTCCGCCGACGCCGAGCTGCTCGGCAGCATGGACGCGCTGGTCGCGCGCTCCCGCGACCTCGACCGCAATACCGGGATCGCGGCGGGCGCCTTCCAGACGGTGCTCGACAACGTAATCGGGATCAGCCTGCGGCTCTCGGCGTGGCCCGACTACCGGGCGCTCGGCAAGGACGCCCAATGGGCCGAAGAGTGGGGACGCACGGTCGAAAGCCTCTGGAAAAGCTGGGCGGACACTACAGCGATCGACGTGGCCGGGAAGCTGACCTTCACAGGCCTTACGACGCTCGTCTTCCGCAGCGTGCTGCAGAACGGCGAGGCCCTGGCTTTGCCGCTCTGGATGCCGCGCGGCGACACGCAGTTCCGCACCTGCGTGCAGCTGGTCGATTCCGACCGGCTGTCGAATCCCGGCAACATGACGCCCACGCTCACGCTCCGCGGGGGGATCGAGGCCGACGAATACGGCAGGCCGCTGGCGTATTACATACGGCGGATTTCGAACTGGCCCGGGATGTTCTTCCCCGCCCTCGGCGGACTGGCGGGCGAATGGGAACGGATCCCGGCGACGACCGCATGGGGACGCAAGCGCGTGCTCCACATCTATCCGGTCGACCGCGTCGACCAGACGCGCGGCAAGCCGCTGCTTTCACCCGTGATGGAGCAGTTCCGCATGCTCGATTCCTACCAGCGGGCGGAATTGCAGAGCGCGATCGTGAATGCCCTGGTGGCCGCGATCATCGAGACGCCGCTCGATCCATCGACCTTGGCCGAGATGGTGGGCGGCGACGCCAACGCTTACCTGGCCGCGAAGAACGAGTACCGGGTGCAGCTGGAGGGCGGCACCGTTTTCCCGCTCTACCCCGGCGACAAGATGGTGCCGTTCGCGCCCGAGCGCCCGGCCAATCAGTTTCCGGCATTCTGTGAATTCGTCATGCGGCAGATCGGCCTCTCGCTGGGTTTGCCCTACGAGCAGGTGATGAAGGACTTTTCGAAAACCACCTACTCGAGCGCGCGTGCGGCCCTGCTCGAAAGCTGGCGCTACTTCACCACGCGCCGCAGCTGGCTCTCCACCTACTGGTCGCAGCAGATATACGAACTGTGGTTCGAGGAAGCGGTGAACGCGGGCCTGATCGAGGCTCCCGATTATTACGCGCAGAAAGCCTTCTACGTGCGCGCCAAGTGGATCGGGCCGGGGCGCGGCTGGATCGATCCCGTGAAAGAGGCCGAGGCCGCGCAGCTGCGCATGGCGGCGGGCATCTCGACGCTGGAAGCCGAATGCGCCGAGCAGGGCCTGGACTACAACGACGTGATCGACCAGCGGGCGATCGAGAAACAGAGGTTGGAGGAGGCGGGCCTGTGGGTGGCGCCGCCGCCGCAAAAGCCGGTGGGATTCCCCGCCGAACCGGAGGAGACGCCAGTACGCGCGCCTTTATAGAAGCTATGGCAGCACCTACACTTCGACCCGCGATCGCCCCGTTGGGGCTCGCGCTATTTTCCGAGGACCATCTCTGGGCCATATCCCGGGAGCACATTCGCGCTCTCGTAACGGCCGTCTCCCAGGTGGACATCGAAGCCGTCTCCTCGCGCCTCGCGGGCACCTCCATCGAGGGCGGAGGCCCGTACCTGAAGAACTACAACGGCACGGGCGTCATCAACGTGCGCGGGCCGCTCCTGCCCTACCGGTCGATCTTCACCTGGCTGCTCGGAGGCAGCGCGGTCGAGGATATAACGACCGGCCTCGTGGCGGCGGTGAACGAGCCCGCGATCCGCTCGATCGTGCTTTCGATCAACTCCCCGGGCGGGCAGATCGACGGCATCAACGAGCTTGCGAACGCGATCCGCGCCGCCAACGCCCAGAAGCCGGTTACGGCTTACGTCAGCGGCCTGGGGGCATCGGGCGCTTACTGGCTGGCGAGTGCCGCCGGCAGAATCGTGGCGGACGAGACGGCGCAGCTGGGCTCGATCGGCGTCCTGGCGACGGTCTACGACGACACCGCGGCGGTCGAAAAGCACGGCATCAAGCGGTACGAAATCGTGTCCTCGCAGAGCCCGCTCAAGCGCACGGATCCAAGCACGACCGAGGGGCGCACGCAGCTGCAAACAATGGTCGACGCCCTGGCCCAGGTTTTTGTCGAAAAGGTGGCGGGCTTCCGAGGCACCACCAGCGGGCGGGTGCTGGCGGATTTCGGGCAGGGCTCCCTGCTTCCCGCACGCGCCGCAGTAAGTGCGGGCATGGCGGACGAGCTGGGCTCGCTCGATTCGCTCGTGGGCGCGTCGGCCACCGACCCGTTCCTGATGGAAGTTCCCGGCCTGCGCGTTGTGTCGTCCACGCGCTACAAGGACACGGGCGACGCCGAGGAGGGCGACGACGATCTGCCCGATCCCGCCGAGGAAGAGGACGAGCTAGAGGAAGGCGACGACAACGAATCCGAGGAGGCCAGCGCCTCTCCGGCAGAAGGAGCAACGAACGTGGCATCAAGCGAAGAACGGCAGCGAATCGCTGCAATTTTGAACTGCGAGGAAGCGCGCGGCCGGGAGAACTTGGCGCGCACGTTGGCCCTCACGACCGACCACGATCTGGCAACCGCCCAGGTCATCCTGGGAGCCGCCCCAACGGCTCCGCAATCGACCAACGCGCTCGAAGCCCAGATGAGCCAGATCCCCAACCCCGCTGTCGGCACCGGAGACGGCAGCACGGGCGATACCGAGGCAACGGAAATCAAACGCATCCTGGCCTACGTGCCGTCAGAGCGGCGCAAGGTCCATGCACGATAAAGGAGTCTGATCAATGTCGAGTACCTATTTTCCGATTTCGACGGCCAGCTTTTCGTCGGCCTCGTGGACCTACGATCCGCTGGTAGCGAGTGAAACCATTTCGCAGAGCGCCCCGATCGCGCCGTCTTTGGGCGTCCTCAAGCGCGGCACCGTGCTCTACGGCCCAGCCGTCGGCACGCCCATCACGGCAGCTACGCCGCTGACGACAGTGGTCGGCACGGCTTCGCCTCGCGGCATCCTGGCCCAGGACATCGACACCGGCACGGGCGGGAACGTGATGGGCCTGATCTACACGCAGGGCAAGTTCCTCGATACCGGCATCACTTTCTCGAGCAAAGGCGCCGCCTTCGACGCGGCGAACCTGTGGGACATCGGCATCTACGTGCTTACGGTCCTTCAGACCAACGGCCAGCTGGTGCCCATGATCTCGCTCCCGGCGACCGGCGGGCCTCTACCTCAGATGATGGCCGCCAAGGACGCCGAGGAGATGTTCAAGCAGGACGTGGAGGCCATCAAGGCGGCGCAGGGCACCCCGCTGCCGGGGGACCTCAACGCGCCCCTCCGCACGCAGCCCGCGTGGTATGCCGCCCAGTTCGGGGAGGAGGAGTTGACCCCGGAGCAGGAAGCACGCAAGCAAAACGCCGAGGAAGCCTCCGACATGATGGCGAAGCAGGAGAAGGCGCTGGCCGACCTCGACCAAAAGCAGCAGGAGGAACGCTCGAAACTCCTGGCGCAGCAGCACGAGGAGCAGAAGAAGTTCGCGGCCAAATCGAGCGAGGCGCTCGACACGGCGCGGAAGCAGAACCCGCAGCCCGCCCCGGCGAAGCTGCCTGTCAACCCGCCGCCAGCCGAGCCGAAGCACGAGCCGAAGCCGCCCGAAAAGCCCAAGCACTGACGTTTTTTGAAGCGCGGTCCGCCCGTTCCCTGGCACGGGCAGAGCGGGCCGCATGGCTCATAGGAACACCCAGTACACCAGAAGGAGCGCCATATGGCCTTTGATGTATTCAGTACGGGTATTCTTACCGGGGTTGTGCAAAGTCTGCTGGGGACGCCGCAGTTCCTGCTCGACCGCTATTTCGGCACCATACAGGCCGAAGCAAGCGAACAGATCATGTTCGACGTGGTGCAGGGCAAACGGCGCGTGGCGCCCTTTGTGTCGCCGCTCGTCGAGGGCCAGATCGTTCAAACGCAGGGCTGGGTGACGAACACCTTCACACCGGCCTACATCAAGGACAAACGGGTCTTCGACATGAACCGCCCCTTGAAGCGGTCGGTCGGAGAGGCGATCGGAGGCGCGCTTTCCCCTGCGGAGCGGCTGCGCGCCCTGATCGCGTTCGACATGCAGGACCAGCTGGACATGCTGCGCAGACGCCTGGAGGTGATGTGCGGCGAGGTCCTCGCAACCGGCAAAAGCACGATCACAGGTGACAAGTACCCGACCAAGGTGGTGGATTTCCAACGCAGCGCCAGCCACACGATCAACGCGAGCCCGCTCTGGAGCACTGCGGGCGTGAAGATCCTCGACAACCTCCAGGACTGGGGCCAGATCGTCCTTGAGGACACGGGCATTTTCCCGAATGACGTGCTCATGACCCCGGATGTGTGGAAGGTATTCCGCAACGATCCAACGGTGCTGCAAACTCTTAACATCTTCCGCAACTACAACACCCCGCCCACCATGGCTCCGTCCGCAATGATGGTCGAAGGCGGCGTGCCCATGGGCGAGGTCGGCGGATTCAACATTTTCGTTTATAGCGGGTGGTATGTGGACCCCTCGACCGGGACGGAGGTGCCGATTCTTCCCCTTGGCACGGTGATCATGACTTCGCCGGCGCTTCAGGGCGTGCAAGCGTACGGCGCGATCCGCGACGACGACTTCCTTCAGGCCGGTCCGTATTTCGTGAAAAGCTGGGTGCAGCAGGACCCGAGCGTGCGCTTCGTGATGCTGCAAAGCGCGCCCATCATGGTCCCGTACCGCCCCAACGCTTCGCTGATGGCGAAGGTTCTCTAAGGTTCCGTGTGCCAGCGGAGCGCCACGCGCCTCTGAATCGCGTACTGGGGTTCGGAGGCGCAGGCGCAGAACGAGAGGGGTGCTAATGGCGTCGAATCCGTTTATCGGTCTTTACCTGCCGGGGGTGTTCTGGCCCGCCGAGATCGCCACGTTCGGCAGCGAGGTCGACTACCTGCCGCAGGGCGACCCGGCGCAGCTGGTGACCATCAAGGTCCTCTGGAAGGACGGCGCGACGGATGAGGACGTCTCGCCCGGGCGCTACAGCCACATCGACGTGCAGAATGCCGACCTGCCCCAGCCTCCCGCCAAGCGCGACATGGTGCAGAAGGACGGCAAGCAGTATCAGGTGGTGGCCATCAACGCCCTGGCCATCAATTACTCGGTGATCGTGCTTCAGGAAGCGGGGCCGGTGCTCTGATGCCTTCTCTCGCTGGACCGATCGCGGCCGCGCAGTCCTCCTTCACGATCAAGGTCAAGCGGACGGGCCGCGTGCGCCCGCCGAACCTGAGCGATCCGCAGCTGAAAGCGATCGGCGACCAGATGGTGGCCGAGCAGAAGGCGCGGTGGGCCAAGGCCTACGACGCCAACGGCCAGCCCGCGAAGAAGCTCTCCGTGCGCTACGCCATCATCAAGCAGGCCGTGCTGCACAAGCGCCCTGCCCGCGACATGAAAATGACGGGCGCGACGATTGCGAATTTTCAGCTGCGCAAGGCTGCGGACGGCAGAATCCGCGCGGAGAACACGAAGAAGCTGGAGCGGCAAAAGGCGTCGCGCGCCAACAGCTACGACCAGATGATCGGCTTCGCCCTCAGCGATTTCAAGGTGGTGATCGGCGAGGCCCAGCAGCAGTACGGCCAATACGCGAAGACGGCGTGGCTGCCGGTCGAGGGCACGAACCGGCGTCCTTCGACGCTCAATCTGCCGTGATCTATGGTGAAGCTGCGCGATCTGGTAAATGCGGTGGCCGCGACGCTGGGGGCGATCCCCGAGGTAGTGGCCGCGCTCGCGCCGATCGACCCGATCCAGGCGTACATCGATTTGAACCCGACCTCGAATTCGGTCGCGCTCGCGCTCTACCAGATGCAGCCGGGGCAGTTGCTGGTCGTCTGGAGAGGCACGCGGCTGACCAAGGACAACATGAGCCGTTGGTCGCACCTCGTGGACATCTGCATCCGGTCCCTTCCCGGGGAATCCGATATGGACCTCGTCGACACCATCATGGAAGGCGTCCCGGTTCCCGGCGACGGCCAGGTCTGGCTGAACTGCCCCGTGATGGACGGCGTCTACAGCACCGAGGTGTCGGACATCGAACGGCGCACCGACGAAGAGGGCGTGGATTATTTTGCGATTTTGACGGAGACGGCTGAGACGGGAGACTGGCGCGCCGCCAGCAGCCGCCGTGTGATTTAGGAGGTTACTTTATGACGCCGCAAGAACCCCAACAGCCGAAACCCCCGGGCGCTCCTGGGGTGCAGGCCGGACCAACGTCCTGCCCGGCCAATATTCAGGAAACGCAGATCGCGTTCGGCTTCAAGCCGCAGGCCGACGTGCCGACGCCCAACGCCATCCCCGAGATGTGGTCGCTCACCAAGGTCAACCCGGCGCTCTCGGTGGTCAATCCGGTGAACGAAACCAATGCCCTCGACATCGGCAAGGGCAACGAATTTCCGAGCCAGGTATTCCCGAGCTACCAGGACGCATCGGTGGCGCTCGAAAAGTACGTCAGTTCGGAATTCATGGCGTGGCTGTTTTGCTTTACGACCGGCAAGGCAACCAAGACGGGCACCGCGCCAGCCGGGCTTGTCTACACCGCCGTGCCGAATGACCCCGCGGTGAACTGCATCAACCTCCCGTGCTTCACCTACGACGAGCTGATCCGGCCGGAACCCAACTCCGTGGTGGACCGCGCTCTGATCGGCTGCGTGGTCGGCGAATGGACGCTCACCATGTCGAGCGGGCCGGGGCGCGCCAATTGCCGGGTAGCCTGCACGCTGCCAAGCTCGGGGCGCGTGCAAAGCCCGGGCCTGACTCCTCTGCCGGCGGTCACGCAGGAACACTTCCTGAATGCGGCGGGCGCAGCGATCAACATCAACGGCATCGACTACGTGCTCCAGCAATCGTTCATTTCGCTCGAATTCCGCTGGAACAACAACGTGCGCCTCGACACCGGGCTCTATCCCGGGTCGGGCACGCAGAACGGCTATGCGGTCAGGGGCCGCATGGAATACGGCATCCGCGAGATGACGCTCTCCTTCGTCGCCCGCGCGCAGAAGGGCTCGACCGAGTACAACAATCTGATCAACGGGGTCGAGGGCCCAGCAACCTTCGGGGTGACGGGCGGGCTGATCGGCGGCGGCTCGAACCACGGCTTTCAGATCTCAATGCCGCGCACGCGCCTGCAGTCGGTCGTAAACGGCGACGACAACAATATCGTGACCGTCCAATGCGGCCTGACGCCATTGCAGCCTACCGACGGCGTAACGCCCATCATTTCCATGACGGCCACGACCACGCAGGACGGCATTCTGGGGCTCTGATATGTTCGACGCGAATACCACAATCACGATCGGGCTGCGCACCGCCGCCGGTAAAGCGGATATTACGGTGCGCTGGCCCACGGACGAAGAATGGGGCGCGCACCGCAGGCGCCGCAAGATCCTGCAACGTCAGCTGGGCCGCGGAGCGACGGAAACGGAGATCGACTCCTCCGAGGCGGACGCCAAGCTCTACGAGTCCATCAAGCTCAACGGCGCGCCGCCGCTCTCGGTGGCCGAAGCCGGCAGGATCGTCGATACGATCGCCACTACCGACGTGCTGGGGGTCGATTTGCACGCCGAGGACGCCGAGGTCCAGCTCAACACCCTGATGGGCGAGGTCAAGCATACCGTCCGGATTCCCATGATGGACGAGGTAAAGGCCCTGCAGCGTTCGACGCGCCTGATCAGCCTGCAATACAACCGCTCGGAGATCCGCACCAACCTCGAGTCCGCCGCCGCGCTCTGGGATAAGTGCGGCGGGCGCGCGGAGGGCTACGCCGGGGCGGTCCCGAACATCCACAAGGACGTGGCGATCCGCGCGGTGATCGCGGCGATCGAGCAGGAGGCGCTGCCGAAGTATGACGAGGCAAATTTTTAGCAGGCGCGGGCGGCTGGCCCGAATCGCCGTCTCCGCGCTTCATCTTCCACCGCCTGCTGCGGCGCGAACAGCTTTGCCCAGGCCCTGCGGAGTGTCCCGAGGTGCTCAATCTCTATCCGTTCGCCGACCAGAACGCGCCGCGCTGCGAAGAGTGCCCGCTGGAGCAGTTGGAAAAGTATCAGGCCTCCCCGGCTGGGCAGCTGATCTCGCAAACGATCGACCTCGATTTCGCCCTGCAATCGGGGGTGACCGTTACCCTCGCTGACATTACGTACCCGGAGTTTTTGTTGCTGCGCTTTCTCTCCGAGGAGCGCAATCGATACCACGAGGAAAAGATGAAGCAGGCGACACGCCATGGCCGCTAACAACATCTACATCCAGGTCGATCTCAATTCCCAGAACGCGCAGCAAAACGTAAACGCCCTCAATCAGTCGATCGCCAACACCGGCACCGCCGCCGAGAAGTCCTCGAAACAAGCCACGACGGCGATGAGTTCGGTCAACATCTCCGTCCAGCAGACGACCCACGCCTTCAGCGAATTGACCACCGCGCTCGCGGGCCTGGGGATCGCGCGCATGGTTACCAGCTTTGTGCAGATCGGCAGCGAACTGAACCGCGCGCAGACCATGATGACGGCCTTCACCGGCAGCGCCGAGGAAGCCTCCAAGGTTTTCGAGCAGATCCGCGGAATCGCCGCGCAGAGCCCGTTCCGCTTCAAGGACCTGGAGGAGACCACGCGTCTGCTGCTGGGCTTCGGCATGTCGGCCAAGGAGGTGCCGCAAACGATCAAGATCGTGACCGACCAAGTAGCTGCAATGGGCGGCTCGATCGAGAACGTTAATGCCATCGTGCGCATTTTCGGGCGCGTGATGGAAAAGGATTTCGTCAGCGCTATGGACCTGTTGCGCCTGCTGCCGCAACAAGCCATCCCAATCATGGACGCGCTGAAAAAGGCGATGACGCCCGCAGGCCAGCCGCTGATACCCACCGCCGACGTGCAGAAAGCGTTGAAGGAAGGCGCGCTCGATCCGGCGAAGACGATAACGGTGATCCTCGGGGCCATGCAGGAGAAGACCAGGGGAGCCGCCGCGCTTATCAACGACGCCGCCAAGGCGCTCAAGAACTTCGGGGACATGGCCGACTACCTGCGCCAGCAACTGGCGGGGCCGAGCGGTTTCGGACCCGCCCTCAACAAGCTGGCCGGGGAAATCGGGGCGATCCTCGCACCGCTCGCGGGCGTGGTCGAGGAGTTGATGAAGCTGCCCGAGCCGACCAAGGAACTGATCGTCAATGTGGCGGCGGGTGTAACCGCGGTGGGGGCCTTCGCGGGCGCGTGGCAATTATTCACCACCATCTCCGGTCCAGCGATAAAAGCAATCGTCGGATTGGGGAGCGCAATCGCCAAGGCGCTGGTCGTGGTGCTCACGAACCCGGAACTGCTGGCGGCAATGGCGACGGTGACGGCCTTCGTCGCCGGGTTCGTGCTGCTCTATCCCGAACAGGCGAAGAAGCTCGAAAAAGCTGCGGAAGACTGGGTGGGCTCGCTGTGGAAAAAACTGCAGGACAAGATCGGGGCGTTGGCCAAGGAGGGCCAGGGGCTGGTCGCAAAACTCCTCGGCCTGGACGACAAGAAGGTCGACGTCAAGAATCCCGTGATGGAAGCGAAGCTGGAGGAACTGCAAAAGCAGGTGCAGGAATGGGCCGCCTCCGCCAGCCAGACGCTCCTCGGCGCGCTCTCTTCCCCGGCAGACGCCGTGGCCATCAAATACACGGAACTGTTCGCCAAGCTGAACGAGAAGATCAAGGAGCAGTTCATCACCGACGAGCACGCCAACGAGCTGCGCGCGCAGCTGTCGCTCGCCCGGGACATGGAGACGGACGCCAAGATCTTCGAAAAGAGAAAGCAGGATATCGCCGAGCAGTACAAGCTTGAAGGCGAAGCGGCCAAGGGGTCCTACGAAGCGCAGATCGCCTACATCGAAGCCCTGGACGCCCAGGACCTGCGCGGCAAGGTCGCGGGGATCGACCGGATCACGGCCTTGCGCGCCGAAGCGGCGCAGACCGCCGCGCGGCTGGAGAAGGAGCAGCTGGAGGACGTCTACAACCTGCAGGTCCAATATCTATCGCGGTACCGCAAGGAGTTCGAAGCCGCCGGGATTGACGTGGATGCGGCCATCCTGGCCCGCCAGCAGGAGATGCTGGACAAAGAGAAGGTGATCCACCAGAAGGCGGTGGACGAGGAGCAGAAATACCGGCTGGAGGGCTGGAAGAAAGCCAACGACGCCATCATCGAGGAGCAGAAGCGCGTCTACGACGCCTTCAAAAGCGAGTTCGATGAGATCTTCGACGCCATCACCGACAAGTCCAAATCACTCGGCCAGGCGCTCGGGGACGTGTTCAAGAAACTGGCGTTGGGCGAGGTCCGCAATATCTTCAGTTCGCAAGCGGCCGCAGCGGCCACGGAACTGGCGGGCTACGGACGGCCCACGGAACAGGTAACGCGCGGTGGCGGGATCCTCAGCACGCTGCTGCAACGCGGCATGCCGCCGCGCCCGCCGGGACCGCCGCCCGAAGCGTACACACCCGTGGCCGGGGCAGCCAACGTGACGTATGAAGCCCAGGGCAGCGCCAACCGCTTCGCGGTGGGCGTGGATGCCTACAACGACGCCACGATTCGGTTTGCCCTGGCGGTGGGGCAATTCGCCGGAACAGCCGGAACAGCCGGAGCGCGCCAGGGGTCCGCCGACCGTGAGGAGGCCGACTCCGCAGATGTGTTCGCAGCGGCCAGCCAAGCCACCGGGGTGAACCAGACGCTATTGCGCTCCGTGGCGCGGGTGGAATCGGCCATGGACCCCGGCGCCATATCGCCCAAGGGTGCCATGGGCCTGATGCAGTTGATGCCGAAGACGGCGGCGGACCTGGGTGTAACGAATCCCTTCAACGCGGCGCAGAACGTCATGGGCGGCGCGCAGTACCTGGGGCAGTTGCTCGAACGCTATGGCGGAAGCGTGCCCATGGCACTCGCGGCCTACAACATGGGACCGGCGGCGTTCGACCGCGCCATGGTGCAAGGACGCCCGTTGCCGCAGGAGACGCAGAACTACGTCAGGCACGTACAAGCGCTGATGACCCAAGGAGCAATTCAAGAGGGTGGCGGCTTCGCCCAGGCAAGCCGGGAGTTTCCACTTCCAGCCGGCTATTCGGTTCAGGGAGGCCAACTGAGCTACGAGACGCCTTCCCCTGGCTGGCGCGCGGCAACGCCCACGGAACTCGCCCAGGGCGGGACGGAGAGCCCTGGCTGGCGGGACGCGACGCCCACGGAGCTTGCCCAGGTGCAGCAAGCGGGCACTCTAGCGCAGGTCGCCGCAGTGCTTGGCAAGAGCGTGGGCGGCACAGGCGGCGGCGGAGGCACCCAGCAGGCGAACCTGCTGAACGTTGGCCGCCTCGCAAGCCTCTTCGGCGTGTCTGGCGGCTTCTCACCGGCCAGGATCTTGACCTCGCAGGGCGCGGGCGCACTCTACGGAATGGCTGGCATGGCGCTTCTCAGCAAAGGCCTGCAACAGCGCAACACCTTGGCCAGTTCACTCGGCGGCGGGGCGGCGGGCCTGGGCTACGTGCTGAGCAACCCGCAGCTGATGGCGAAGATGTCCGAGCACGCAGGCGGCGTCGGGCTGGGCCTGGGGGCAGGTGTGGCCACGGGCGTAGGCCTCGGCGTTTTTGCCTCCGGGTTTCAGCGTGGCGGCGGCGCGGGCCTCGCCATGGATATCGGCGGCGGCGCGCTAGCCGGTGCTGGTATCGGCACCATGATCGCGCCCGGGCTCGGGACGGCGATCGGCGCGGCGGTCGGCGCGGGCGTCGGGGCGATCACTGGCATTGTCCGGTTGTTCGTGCATACGGAGCAGGAACGGATCCGGTCGCAGATCAAGCAGGTTTACGGGATCGACATTTCCAACCGCCAGATCCTGACGCAGATTCAGCAGATTGTCGATCAGACCTACGGCGGCAGCGTGTCGATCGGCATCCGCTCCCAGGAGGTGCAGAATATCGTGCGCCTCTATGCGCTCTCGACCGGGCAGGCGGCGGGCCTGCCGCGCCCCATGTACGCGGCCACGATCGCGCAATCGACGCAGGGCTTGCAGCTTCAGCCCGTCTACGAGGGCGGCGTCCAGGTGAAGAATCCTTACACCGGCCCGACGACCTACCAGTACCAGACGGCGGTCGTATCGGCCCAAGGCTTGATGGCTGGCACCAGCCTGGGCGTGCCCGGGGCCAGCGGGCTTATCAGCCAGCAATGGCAGCAATTGACACTGCAAACGATCCAAGGGAACCCCTCGGCGATCGCCATGGCGAACGCCTCGGCGGCTTCAGCCGGGGACAGCCGCCTGACGACCACGCGCGCCATGCAGGAGCCGCTCACGGCCTTAAGCTGATATGCCCGGAAACCTCATACCCGCGCAGCCTACCGACGTGATGCCCGCCCGGCTCTCGCGGGCCTTCCATGAAGAACTGCATCTGGAAGCGGACCTGAATCAGTACCCGGATGGATCGAGCGACCGCAACGCCCTGGCGCAGAACAACCGGCGGTATTTCACCATGCAGCAGACGCTCTCGCCGGATGACTGGCAGACGCTGCGGCAGTTCTTCTATAACCACCAGGGCAGGCCGTTCTACTTCTACAATCTCCGCGAGACGGTTCCTCCCTTCAGCTGGGACGCGACGGGGCAGAACCCGATTGGGCGGTATACGGTCGCCTTCGATGGGACCTGGAGCGAAACCTACAACGCCCACCGGGCGCAGTACGACCCGGTGAGCAAGGTCATGAAGGGCTTCGCCGCCGACGTAAGCCTCGGCCTGCGGGAGATCACGTAATGGCCGGCACACTTGCTTCTCAAAACGCTCCCTCAAATGAGGGAGAAAAACAGGAAGTGACCACGCCGCCCGCGCCAGGCCTTCACGACTTGCTGGGGCCGATCCCGATCCCCACGCCGCCGACCATCGGCCAGTTTCCGATCCGCCCCGACTACGGAACCGGGGCCGAGTACACGCCGCCGATCGTCACCCACACCTTCAATCAGGCTGGCCTGAAGACCGAGCAGCGGTTCCTGATGGCGCCCGCCGGGCCGCGCCGCTTCCGCTTTTCGAAGAACCATCTGTCGTGCGGGGAGTACGACGACCTCAAGGCCCACTGGGAGCAGGCGCAGGGCGTCTACGCGCAGTTCCCGCTGACCATGTACGAGCCTCTCGGGCAGGCGACATACACGGTGCGCTACGAGAACCCCACGCTGGCCTTCGATCACATGGTGGCGCTGCTGACGCAGGGGCCGGGGATCACGTTCATCGAGCAGCCGGAAACGACTGGGTCCTACACCTCGCGCGCGCCGCGGCTCAACCGCTTCCCCGATAGCTCGCTGACCCAGGCGCTTCAGAGCGAGTTCCAGCAGATCATCCCGCTGGTCACGATTACGGCGCGCGACGGCTCCACAGTCCTACGGGTATCGAATCAGCGGTGCACGATCGACGGCCAGCTGTTTCTGCCGCGCATGCTCGACTGGAGCGGGATATCGCAAACGCTGGGCGAAAACTCGGACGCCGGTAGTTTCAATTTCGGCAATTCGGACGGCGTGTGGACCAAGCTCGTCAATCAGGTCAACCTGTATGCGGCGGCGCTCCAGCTGACGCTCTACCATGTGCAGGACCGGTCCCTGCTCGATCTCTGGGCCGGGTACGTGACGAACTGGGCCTTCGACACCAGCGGGAAGTTCCAGATCAACGTGGCGGATGGGGTCTTTCAATTGACGCTGCCCTATCCGTCGCGGAAAATCCTGCGCACCTGCTGGAAGGTCTACCGGGGCCGCTGGTGCCCCGCCAGCGCCACGAACGGCTTCAGCGATTGCGACAAATCCTATCAGGCGTGCGTCGATCGCGGCGTGCCTCACAGCTTCGGCGGCGTGGTGTTCCCGCCGCAGGCCGTCCGCATCAAGGACAACTCTACCGGCGTCTGGGGCTTCGGGCGCTCCTCGATGACGAGCGTAAGCGTCGTTCAGGATACGGTCTACC
>Ga0318562_10000535_pt1 | contig 16842 bp, 19 predicted proteins | sample GRESIP066b5f18_FD_203688 | JGI IMG/M metagenome (GOLD analysis project Ga0318562, IMG submission 203688) | Tropical soil microbial communities from Luquillo Experimental Forest, Puerto Rico - GRE.SIPMG.066b5f18 | ecosystem: Environmental > Terrestrial > Soil > Tropical forest > Bulk soil... | reverse complement strand
CCCTTAATGGTGTCCTCAAGCTTCACGTATTGGCCCTTTATGTTCAGGAATACTTCGCCCACGTGGAACGGCTGCGTAAGGTAACGCTGAATGCGGCGGGCGCGGGCCACCGTCTGCTTGTCTTCGTCCGACAGTTCGTCCATACCCAAAATCGCGATGATGTCCTGCAGGTCCTTGTACCGCTGCAGCACCCGCTGGACTTCGCGCGCCACATTGTAATGCGCCTCGCCCACAATATCCGGGTCGAGAATGGTGGAGCTGGAGTCGAGCGGGTCGACCGCCGGGTACAACCCGAGCTCCGCCAGCGACCGCGACAGCGTGATAGTGGAGTCGAGGTGCGAGAAGGTGGTGGCCGGCGCCGGGTCGGTGAGGTCGTCGGCCGGCACATACACCGCTTGCACCGAGGTAATGGAACCGGTTTTGGTGGACGTAATCCGCTCCTGCAGCGACCCCATTTCCTGCTGCAAGTTCGGCTGGTAACCCACCGCCGAAGGCAGCCGGCCCAACAGCGCTGACACTTCAGATCCCGCCTGCGTAAACCGGAAAATGTTGTCAATGAATAGTAGCACGTCCTTGCCCTGGTCCCGGAAGCCTTCGGCCAGCGTGAGGCCGGTAAGACCCACCCGCAACCGCGCGCCCGGCGGCTCGTTCATCTGGCCAAACACCAGCGCCGTTTTGTCGAGCACGCCCGATTCCGCCATTTCGTGGTACAAGTCGTTGCCCTCACGGGTGCGCTCGCCCACGCCGGCAAACACCGAGTTGCCCGAGTGGAACTTGGCAATGTTGTTGATGAGCTCCTGGATCAGCACGGTTTTGCCCACCCCAGCGCCGCCAAACAGTCCCACCTTTCCACCTTTGGTGATCGGCGCGATCAGGTCGATGACCTTAATGCCGGTTTCCAGAATCTCCACCTTACCCGACTGCTCTTCCAGGCTCGGCGGCTCGCGATGGATGGACTTGAGGTTGGAATGCACCTCCGGCTTGCCGTCAATTGGCTCGCCCACCACGTTAAACATCCGCCCCATGGTGTCGTCGCCCACCGGCACCCGGATCGGCGCGCCGGTGGCATCTACCTCAGTACCGCGCTGCAACCCATCGGTTGAACTCAGCGCAATTGCCCGCACGGTCGTCTCGCTGAGGTGTTGCGCCACCTCGAGGTACAACGTGGTGTCGCCGTGCTTCACGGTCAGCGCATCGTAAATGGCCGGCAACTTACCCTCAGTAAATTCGGCGTCCACCACCACACCGACCACTTGGATGATGGTGCCTGTTTGTTTGGTTACTTTCTCCATACGTTCGTCCTCTTACTGGGTTATTGCTTCCGCGCCGCCGGAAATTTCTGCTAATTCTTGGGTAATGTTGGCCTGCCGGGCATTGTTAAACGCCAGCGTTAGGTCTTCCATGAGCTCCCCGGCATTGTCGGTGGCGTTCATCATGGCCACCATGCGCGCGGCCTCCTCGCTGGCCCGGGCTTCCAAAATCGCCTGCAGCAAATCGGCCTCCAGCACGCGCCGGGTGGCAAAGTCTACCAATTCCTCGGCTTCCGGCTCGGTTTCGCTCACCTGGCTGGCCTCCTCCGGCGCCACTACCGGCAACAGCTGCCGAACTTGCACCTGCTGCTTCACGGTCGACACGAACTCGGTGTAAATCATGTGCACCACGTCCACCTCACCCGCCAAGTACAGGTCGAGCGCCTCTTGCAGCGCCGGTTGCGCCACCGTAACATCCAGCCCCTTGCCCGAAATGTCGTACGAGGCCAGTTCGTCCACATTTTTGGCATGCGCTACAAACATGCTCGCCCGCTTGCCCACGCAAATCGCCCGCATGGGGACCTTCAGCTCGCCGAGGTGCCGCCCCAGGGCCCGGATGACGTTGGAGTTATACGCCCCGGCCATCCCGCGGTCGCCGGCCACCACGATCACGAGCGCATTGCTGACCGGTCGCGCCACGAAGAACGGGTTGCGCCGCGCCACCGGGTCGCTCGACAGCCGCGCCAGCAATTCGCGCGCCGCCGCCGTGTAGCCCTGAGGCGCCACTGCCGCTTGCTGCACCCGCCGCAGCTTGCTTGCCGCCACCAGCTGTTGCGCCTTGGTAATCTGGTGGATTCCCCGGACCGACCGGATGCGCCGTTTAATGTTTTGCAGCGACGGCATTTAGTTACTCCTCAGAACCTTTAAATGTATCCGCGATGTGCTTCGCCTCATCCACGATTGTCTTCACGTCCGCCTCCTCCGGCTTGGTGCCCTCGTTGAGCGACGCCACAATTTGCGGGTGGGCCGTGTTCATTTTGGCCACCAGGTTGCGCACGGCCTGCTCCACATTGTGGTTCATGAGGTGGTCAAACGCCCCGCCGGTGGCGGCCGCCAGCATAATCACTTGCTCGGCCACGCTCAGCGGCGCGTACTGCTTCTGCTTCAGAACCTCAGTCAGGAGCCGCCCGCGGGCAATCCGCTGTTTGGTGTCTTCGTCTAGGTCCGAGGCAAACTGCGAGAACGCCGCCAACTCCCGGAACTGCGCCAGCTCCACCCGCAAACTGCCCGCCACGCTCTTAGTAGCCTTGGTCTGGGCCGAACTCCCCACGCGGCTCACGCTCAAGCCCACCGAAATGGCCGGCCGGATGCCCTGGTAAAACAAGTTCGTTTCCATGAATATTTGGCCGTCGGTAATTGAAATTACGTTCGTGGGAATGTAGGCCGAAATGTCACCCGCCTGCGTCTCAATCACCGGCAACGCGGTGAGCGACCCGGCGCCGAGCTCGTCGCTCAGCTTGGCCGCCCGCTCCAGCAACCGCGAATGCAAGTAAAACACGTCGCCCGGATACGCCTCGCGGCCCGGGGGACGGCGCAGGAGCAGCGACATCTGCCGATACGCCACCGCGTGCTTGCTGAGGTCATCGTACATTATGAGCGCGTGTTGCTTATTGTCGCGGAAATATTCGCCCATAGCGGTACCGGCGTATGGCGCCAGGTAGAGCATGGCGGCCGGGTCGGCGGGGGAGGTGGCGACCACGATGGTCTGGTCCATCACGCCCTCGTCTTTCAGCCGCTGCACCAGCGCCGCCACCTTGCTCAGCTTCTGGCCGACTGCCACGTATATGTTTACCACCCCGGTCTTCTGCCGGCCCTGGTTGATCATGGTGTCCACCAAAATTGCCGTTTTGCCGGTCTGCCGGTCGCCAATGATCAGCTCGCGCTGCCCCCGGCCAATCGGGATCATGGCGTCGATCGCCACAATGCCGGTCGCCAGCGGCTCATGCACCGCCTTGCGCGACATCACTCCCGGCGCCCGCTTCTCAATCGCGCCAAACAGTTTGGTGTGCACCGGGCCTTTGCCGTCGAGCGGCCGCCCCAGCGGGTCCACTACTCGCCCCAGTAATTCCGGACCTACCGGCACTTCGAGCGTGCGCCCAGTGAGTTTCACCTTGGCTCCCGCCCGCACCTCGGTCTCTTTGTCCATGAGCACAGCGCCCAGCTCGTCCTCGAGCAAGTTGAGCGCGAACGCCCTTGCTACCGAGCCTTCGCCGGCCTCAATTTCCAGCACCTCGCTGAAGCCTGCCTTTCGCAACCCATACACCCACGCTACCCCGTCACTCACTCGCGTTACCACCCCGGTATCGGTGAAGCCTTCGGTTTCTCGCAGGCCGTTTATGGCTTCCTCAAGCTCCCGGCTCAAGTCCTTTACATTCAGATCACTCACTGGTAACTCCTTCCAACAACTTCTCCATCTTCGATCTCACGGTATTGTCCAATTCCGCCAGCGGCGTTTCGATCTTCAAGCCGCCAATCACGCTCGGATCAATAATTACTTCCAATTCCAGATCTTTGGCGCCGGTCTGCTCCTTTATAACGTGCTCAACTTTGTGCAGCGCACTCCCATCCAGCCGCCGGGCGGCCGTAATGTGCACCAGTAAGTAACCACGCCCGGCCAGAATCGTGGCCACATCGTGCGCCAGGTACCGCCCATCGCGGACCTTGCCGCGCTCTACCAGCCACGCTGCCGCCTCCTGCACCGCTTTGCGCCGCCCCGACCGCAACCGGTCGGCCACCGTGGCTGCTACTTGCATCCGGCTAATCATGCTACTTGACCTCCTCGAGCGAACGCTTGATTAAACCCTCGTCGTGCTTCGAATCCAACTTTTCGTCGAGCAGCCGCTCGGTGGCCTGCACCACCAGTTTGGCGGTTTCACCCTTGAGCTCCCGCCGGGCTTGCGACACGTCGCGAGCCAGCTGCTCACGCGCCTCTGCCACCAACCGGTCGCTTTGCTCCTTGGCTCGCGCTCGGGCGGCCTCGAGCTGCGCAGCCGCATCCGCATGCGCCGTCGCTATGATCTCATCGGCCGACGTCCGCGCCTTGTTCAGCACCCCGGCCGCCGATTTCTCGGCCTCCGCCAGCTTGGCCTCCGATTGCTTCTCCATCCGGGCGGCCGCTTCCAGCTCCTCGCGTTTCGCGTCGAGCGCCTTTGTTAGTGGCGGGAACACGTATTCGCCCACAATCCAGGCCGTCACCAAAAAGGCGATCAAATCCAAAATAAACGTCTGCCAATTCAGCCCCAGCGCTGTAAACAGCCCGCCGAGCCCGCTATCCGCTAGTAAGAATTGGTATTCCATGAACGAGGCCTGCTTTCTAGTGGAGGAACTTAATAATGAGCGCCACCACCAAACCGATGATCGCCAAGGCGTCCACGAACGACATCGCCAAAATCATCATGGTCCGGATGGTGCCGATGGCGTCGGGGTTGCGGCCGACTGCCGCCACCGCCGCAGCGCCTACCAGGCCCACGCCCACCGCGGCCAATCCGCCGGCAATCGAATAGGTCAAACCAAATGCGAGTTGATCCATTGTTTTATTTGTTCCTTATATTATTTGGTAACAATTTATGTAGCCTCACCTGCCGCTAAGCTCCCGGCTTGCTGTGCTGCCTCTTCCTCCACCCCCGGCGTTGCGTGGGCTTCATTGTGGGCAATCCCGAGCGACACAAACACAACCGTGAGCATAAAGAAGATGTAGGCCTGAATGAGCCCTATAAACAGCTCAAACAGCATAAAGGGGGGGAGGGCGATCACCGAAAAGTACGAGGTAATAAATGCCATAACCGCTATAAGCACCTCGCCGCCGAAAATGTTGCCAAACAGCCGCATACTCAGCGCAATGAACCGCGAGAACTCCGCAATTAGCTCCAGAAACCCCTCAAACGCGCCCAGCACATCCTTAAACGGGTTGCGGAAATAGCGCTTCAAGTTGCCAAAAAATCCCAGTTTGCGAATGGCCCAAATGTGCGCGGTCGCAAACGTTACCACCGCCAGCGCAAACGTGAAGTTCAAATCCGCCGCCAGCCCCCGGAACAGGGGAGTGTTGTGCCACGTCACCGTTCCGAGCAGCGGGAGGATTTCCAGCCAGTTGTTTACGAGGATAAAAAAGAACATGGTAATCGCGATCGGCGTAATCTTGAGCGCCAACTCGCGGCTGCCCAGCACTTCCTCGGCGGTATTGAACAGGTACTCGTAAGCCCACAGCACCGCCAGGCTCAACCGGTCGTACCGCCGCGCCCCAATCCGCCGGGCCGTACGTATGAGCAGCCAAAACGTTACTGTCCACCCAATCGCGCCCAGGACCATCGAGTTGCTCACGTGGATCGGGCCGATGTCAAACACGTGCTCGGCCATCACGCTCACACCCGGGCCGCCCGTAATCGCCAATAAATGAATCACTGGCCGCCCCGCAGTTGCGCCCGTACCAACAGCACCGACACCCCCAGCCCGGCCACCGCCGCCACAATCGTGAGCCACGGCTTCGTGCCCCACTTGAGGTCGGCCCACAGCCCGGCCGGCACCAGCACAATTGGGCCGGCAAACATCCGCCAGGTCACATCGGCCATGCTCCACAACAACTGTTTTGTGCTCGCCTTCACCTTTGCGGGATCAATTTTTTGTTCGGTTTCGTTCGCCATTTGAATTGCACGGTATCAAAAAAAGCCCAAACGGGCAATTCCCCAACGAGTAGACGCAGATGGGTAAGTATGCTAAAATCCTTGACCGCAAACGACAAACCGCTCTACCTCCTCCTTCCTTGGCGGGCCTCTTTTGGTTCACAGGATCACCCATATTTGACTTTGTATGGTAAATTCAGCATAGTTCCAACGCTCCTTACCATCCATCCGAAATCCCTTGAAAGGGGGTGAATGCAATGCTGCGGTTCATTCACGAGCTGGGAACCAGGCTGGAGATCGTTTATTGGCCTACACCCGCGCCCGCACGGCCCGCTTAAACCGCCGCTCCGCCGTATCGTCGGCGTACCGCGCGATGGGCCCATGCACGATCGTACGTTCAGCCCGCTCCCCGTCGACTTTAAGGATCGCCTTCATTGCAAAGTCCTCAATCAGCCACTCACGCCCGGGTATGGCTTGCCCCACCGCAGTTATGCGCCACAGGTTACTCGCCAGTTGCTCGGTTTCGGTGATCTCGACTTGCCGCGCTATCATTGTGGGACCCGTCGGCAGCGTTTGGATGGCCCGTTCGATCACTTCTTTACCGGCTTCCAAGTCGTTCACAAACACCTCCACCGCCATCGTGCGCACGCCCCGGCTCGTTACCCTCGCCGCTTGGATGTGCTGGTTGTGCATCCAAATTGCTTCGCCGGTGAGGCTTCGTAATTTAGTTGACCGCGGCGTCAGCCGCTCCACCACCCCGCTCACGTTCAAAAACGGTTCCACAATGATGTGGTCACCCACGTTGTACCACCGCTCGGCAATCATCATGGAGCCAAACGTTATATCGCGCAGCAACGGCCCCACCGTACTACCGGCCACGATCGCCAAAAACGCACTCGCCCCAATGAGCGCAATTGGCGCCGTGCTCGGAGTTATGAGCCGCCATGCCAAGTAGAACACGATGCACACGCCCACAGCCCGAACCATCGCGGCGCCGATTCCCAGGAATGTCTCCAGGCGTCTCAGCTGCCACAACCGGTCGGCCGATTCAGTTTGGTCCGACATGTTGGTGAGCATCCGCGCCAACTTTGGCACCACCAAATCGAGCAGCATATTGGCTACCCACAGGCAAATTATGCCGCTCACAATAATTATTCCGGCCCGCAGGCCTGTTCCTACGGGTGCCAACTGATCAAACGTCAAATCCGTCTCCTTTTCGTGTTAGTTTCCGGCAATTTGCCAACAATAAAACCCGGCTGGCGGGTTCAAGTTACTTCCATACTAAAAGCAGTTTCCCTCAGGTTCAACCCTTTATCCAAGGTCTGACCTCCACCGTGCTACTCGAATTCCGGTTAAGCTCTAGCGTAGCCGGGATTGGACTGTTTCGCTCGAGGTCAGACCTCGTGGTAACATGCACCTCGTTCCATCTGGAACCTTAAGAAAGCCATCCCCGCAACCCACGGCCCACTCTCACGGCCCAAGAAGTACGGCTCAGCCCTGCTTCCTCGGCCGTTCTTCATGGCGGAAGATTCAACACCAAAGCCGGTTTATGGTATAACTACCCTTGCAAGCGCCCCAAGCAACCACCGGGAGGTGAGACATGGGCAAAATAAGGCTTGAGCACCTTCGAGGCAAAGCGCCGCAGCTGATCTTCCTGGCCGCCTCGGTTATCCTGGTTAAGCTACCTGCAATGCTACCGGCTAACTGGCTAGCATATGCCTGCCTCGGTGGATCGTGGGCGGTTAAACTTATCGGCCTGCCGGCCCAAATCCGCAAGCTCCGGCGCGAGAAATCCGCCACCGGGGTCTCGCTACTACGCAACGCCCTGGACTACGAGTCGTATGTGCTCTGGTGGCTCTACGGTCTGTCAATCCACAACAACGTGATCGCCTACGGCCAGGCCCCCGGGGCAGTTATGGTGTGGGGTATCATCTGGTACAACCTCAAGCACGGCTCGTTCCCCTGGCGTCCGCTCCCAAACAGCAACGGGCACTACCATCGGCGGGACTGCCAAGCCTGCAGCATATTGGGGGAGCTGACGTCCCTGAGGCTTGCCCACAGTCCTTTTGCGCAATGGGCTATTCGTACACCTCTCGGCCTGCCGCGACGGGAATTCGTGGCTCATTTGGTGGAATGCCCGGACCCTGACTGCAACCGGGGGCTACTGCACCTAATGTGCGTCTGGAACCGACCTTGGATGTCAGAGGATTGCACCGCGACGGCAGCCAATCTTACGCTGAAGATCGAATGTGATACTTGTTGCTATTGTGAGCTGCGGGATATCGACTTTCCTGTCGTCAAACTCAGCTACAAGTCGATTCCTGTTCCAACAAGGACATGGTGAGCCGCCCACTGGGGCTCGTGAAGCGAGGATTAACCCCGCTTTGCGGGCCTCGTTTCATACCTGGGGTGGTAAACTACTAATGCTATGACCGGACGCACTCACGACGCCGCCGCCCTCACCGCCCTCATCGGCGCCACCATTCTCTACCCACCGCAGACGCTCACCCTGGCTACGGCGCTCATTGCGCTATTGGCCAACCAAATCGGCGGCATCGCCCCCGACATCGACCAGCCCACCGCCCCGTTCTGGCGCAACCTGCCGGCCGAAGGTTTCTTCGGCAAAATCTTCGACAAACTACTCGGCGGCCACCGTTTCCTCACTCATTCGCTCATCGGCGCCGCCATTTTGGCCTGGCTCACCAAGCTCCTGCTCCAGTTTTTGCACCCGATCATGCCGCATATCGACATTACCATCGTCTGGTACGCGTTCGTTATCGGGGTGGCCTCGCACCTGGTTATGGACACGTTTACCAAGGAAGGCGTGCCATGGCTCCTTCCCATACCGTTCAAATTCGGCTTTCCGCCGGTTAAATCATTACGCATTACTACCGGTAAATTCGTCGAAGCCGTCATTATTTTCCCCGGCCTCATCCTGCTCGACATCTACCTGTTGGCCGAGCACTACCATGCCCTTCACGCCTTCATCCGCTCCCACCTCGGGGCCTAAACCATCCTAACCATTCAAGTCGTAACTTAAATACTTGGGATGACCCTGCACCGTGAGCCGAAGCTCGCGGTGCAGGATGACACCTGAATCATGTGTCAGCGGCCGAGCCGCTCGTAGTGGTACGCCCACACGCTGTCGACGCCCATCCGCCAGGTGGCGGAGGTGCCGGGCGCGTGGTACTGCCGGCGCACCATGTTGGCCGCCACCGTGGTGTTGGCCTGGCGCGCCGCATTGTAGCCCGCCGTGTACACCAGGTGAGCCGCGAACTGCGGCGACGCGACGTTGTCCTTGAAGGTGCTACCTCCCGGCAGCAGGCACGGGCACCCGTCGCGGTGGACCTTCTGGAGGTCACCGCAGTAGCCGCAGGCATTGATCTCGATGAGATCGTCGCAGCAGCAGACGCACGGGTACGTCATGGCCATGGCCTCGGGCCAGCGGGCCTTGAGGGCCAGCCGGAACGCCTTGACCGGAGGCCAGTACGGCCCGTAGTCCAGGTAGAAGTCCCTGGCCTTGGCCCACACGTCCCAGTCGCGCAGCTCCTTTCGGGTGAGCGGCTTGAAGTGCACGTACATGCCGTCGTCGCCGAACGCGACGAGGGTTATGCTCCGGCCCGCGGGGACCGGGATGAGGTCGATGAGCTTCTCAGCCCACGCGACCTCGCTGGGGCGAACCCCGGCAGCCTTGCATGCGGCCTCCTCGACGGTCACGGGGGCGTCGTAGATGGTGGCATTGACGGTGATCCTGGTCATGGTTGCTCCTTCGAGAGAGTTGAGGCGAACCTGCGGTGCGGGTTGGCCCCACACCTCGAAATTCGCACCTTGCACCGGATCCTGACAGATCAGATGTTGGAGGAGGTGTGGGGCGGCGTATGCTGCTCGTCCCCACGACTCCGGAACTTACCCGGCATGCGGCACCCTCCCTTCAGAGAATTGGTAGCATCCGCATCCGATTGTCATACTATAGCATAAATCACAAAATAAATCAATTTATCACTCCCCCTAAACTAAAACAACCGGTGAGACGCACGTCTGTTCGCGCACGTCTCACCGGTAAACCGGCATTGTCCCCGCAGGGTTGGTTATGGTTCAGAGATGGTCCGGGTGTATGTCCTTGAAGAGGAGGAGCGCCATCCCATCGGTGACTCCCTCGCTCAGCAGAACCCTTGTCTGGCCACCCTGTACTTGGGCCGGGTACACCGTCACGGTGCATCCAGACAGCAGCGTGAACTTGACTCCCGCAGGGCGGTTGCCTTCCGGAGCCGGCACCGTCTCGATATCCAGATCCAGGTGCTCCCCCAATCTTGCCAGCCACGCCAGCTGCGCTCCAAAGCTGCCCCCAGGGCGGAATTTCCCCCAGATACCCTCTATGAGCAGCATGGCCTCGCCGTCGTCCAGCCATCGGTCATCGGCCGTAACTTTGAGTGGGTTAACCGGAACCGCGGCCTGTACCTCGGCTTGGTCCGGGGCCGTGTCCCCGACGGTGTGCACCTCGATCTCCACCATCAGCATCACGGTACTGAAAGTATCCGCGACCCCGATGGTAAGCTGCCGCTGGCCGGGAACGATGGTATGCGTCAAGCCCGCAGCTCGTACGCGGCCCAGCGCCTTAGCAGCCGAGCGCAGCCCCGCGCTCATGTCGGAGTGTACCCCCGGAATTTCCTGGCCCTGGAGGCCTTCCAGCGCGGCATAAGCCGCTGCGATCATGACACTCTCAGTATCCGGTTCGAAGGCGGTTACGGTGAGGAAAACCAGGGTTCGCGCCCCTGGTGCGAGCAATTCCTGCTCGTAGTTGGTCATCGTGGAATCCTTTCACTCGACGTCCACGTCGTCAAATTAGAACATACCTGCTTAATTTTGGCAATTATTGCGAACAGATTATACTGGTTACGTAATGTTCAAACGCCAAGCCTCATCCATTACCCGCAGCCACCAATCCGACGCCCAGTGGGTCGCCGACCTGGGCGGGTTCGTGCGGACTGCGCTCAAAGCCGCGCGCCCCATCCTCATCGACTACCTCTTCGACCCCGAATCCGGCGAACTCGTGCCGCAGCGGCTCTACCGCTACCACGTTTACGACGACTACCTCACCCGCGACCGCGATGACTTCGAGTTCGGCTTCGACCTCATCACCCGCGCCGAGCACATCGTAAAACCGCGCACCTACGGCGTATACATCATTGAGCTCGACGGCAACAAGAACCACGTGTACGTCGGCCAAACCTGGTACGAGCCCCACGAGCGCCTGGCCCAGCACAACACCGGCTTCGCGGCCTTCCATGCGGCCCGCCCCTTCAAGCGCGGCGCCCGCGGCACCCTCCGCCCCGACCTCTACGCCCACCTGCCGCGCTTCCGGGCCCAATCCCAGGCCGAGGCCCTCGAGGCCCAGGTCGCCCGCGAACTCACCCGCCAAGGCTTTCGCGTGGAGGGCGGACATTAGTCTGCTACCATAGCTCCATGTTAAAACCCCTCACCATCCTCATCACCGGCGCCAGCGCGGGCATTGGCGAAGCCACGGCCCGGCAACTGTCCGCCCAAGGCCACAAGTTAATCCTGGTGGCCAGGCGCGCCGACCGTCTCGAAGCCCTCAAACGCGAGTTGCCAACCGACGTACTCATAGCCGCAGCCGACATCACCGATCGCCAAGCCGTAAACGCGATGTTCACGGATTTGCCCCGCGCTTTTGCCGACATCGATGTTTTGGTAAACAATGCCGGCATGGCCGTTGGTGTGGCTCCGGCTCAGGAAGCCGCCCTCAACGACTGGGAGCGCGTGATCGACACCAACATCAAGGGTTTGCTCTACCTTACCCACGGGGTTGTTCCGGGAATGGTGGAAAAGGGGAGTGGTCATATCGTAAATATCGGCTCTGTGGCAGCCATCTTGCCCTACCAAGGCGGTAACGTCTACGGGGCTACCAAAGCCTTCGTGCAGCAATTTTCACGCAATTTGCGGACCGACCTGCACGGCACCGGCGTCCGCGTGAGCAACATCCAGCCCGGCATGACGGAGACTGAATTCTCAGAGGTCAGGCTCGGTAGCAAAACCGAGGCCCACGCCGTGTACCAGGGCATGCAACCACTCACTGCTGAGGACGTCGCGCGGGCCATAGTTTGGGTGGTCGGCCAACCGCCGCACGTCAACATCGACAACATCGACATTATCCCGCTCGACCAAACTTGGGGCGGCCCGGCCGTCCACCGCCGGACATCTGCTCAAGCCGCCCGCTAGGGCCCGCAATTCGTTTAGCCCGCACTTCGCTTAGTGGTGCAGAGACGCCTGGTAACACGCCACATCGTACTGTGACGGGGCGCCGGCCGCGTCGTAGGCCTGGCCGCCCTTGCCGCCGGGACCGCCCGTGAGGGCCGCCTCATTGAACGGCGAACCAGGCGACGACGCTGCGTGCCCGGGCTCAGTCCCGCCGGCCTGCACGATACTTACGCAATCCTGGTTCGGCTGGCCGTGCCCACTCGGGTTTCCCGTCGCCAATGCCAACCCTCCCGGGGCCACTGCAAAGACCGATATTAGGCTTACCTTAGCCAATATTCGCTTTGTCATAGTCTTCTCCTCGTTTGCTTCAACGGGAAGTCTAGGAGGGTATGACCGGGTTGTCAGTAGGAATTGTCCCAGAAGTTAATGCTAAATCCTGGTCTAGCTCCCGGGCCCGCGTCATGTACCGGAACAACCCGCTCACGATCACCACAAGAATCGCCAGCGCCAGGAAAAACCAACCAACATTGCCGCTCTCCAACAGAAAATCGTACAGCCCATGGAGGGCAACCAACACCACAATCGCCGCCACCACATGCATATACGACACCCGCTTAAGCTTGTGGCTCACGATGTAAAATCCGGCGATCCCCGTGAGCGCGGCATGGAAGTAGGGCATGAGTATCAGTCTCGCAATCCCCACTCCCTCGCCAAACGCCAGCGTATACAAGATGTTTTCCAGCAGCCCAAAGCCCAAACCAGCAAACCCATAGTAAATAATGCCGTCGGTGGGGGTGTTGAAGAACGGCCGGTTATACACGAACCAGGTGAGCGGCAGCAGTTTCGCCAGCTCCTCTATGAGGCCGACCATCAGAAACGATATGGCCGCCAGCTCCGTGGCCGCCTTACCGTGCGATGCAAAATGCTTGATGGCGCTTGGGTCGCCCACAAATACCAGCTCGAGCACCATCGCGATCCCAAACCCCAGCAGGCCAAACCCAAACGCTTCCACCAGAGCCCTCTTGGGCTCCTGGGCTCCTCGCCCCCGGCTCAAAAACCACCGAATAAGCAGCCAGGCCACCAAAATTTGCAGCGCGATAATTATGAGCACATAGCTCCCCCCTTAACTATTATGCTACCACAAGCCCACACTACTTATTTTGGCGTTACCGTCAGCGAATAATTGCTCACGCTAAACGTCTCCGGCAATCCGCCGGTGGAGCAGATTTCCCACCCGAAGTTGAGCTGGTCAACGGTGGCGTTACTTGCCACCACCCCCTGCGACTGGAAGTACTTGATGGCCGCCAACAGATCGATAGTCCCTGTGCGCTGGTTGGTGTTGAGCTTAATGATTGGCAGCGGCGGATCGGCCGGGTTGCCGTCCGAGTAAACGTAGTAGGTGAACGGGTAGCCGCTGAGCGTGCCGGTGCCCTTTTGCACCGCTCCGCCGCTCCCCCGCAACGGTGTGGTGTCCACCCACACCATCACCTCGTTGGTCGACGTCCAGATGTCGTAGGCCGCCTCCGCGTAAGTCCCACTGTTTTCATTCATGGTTTCAGCATAGGTGCTCGAGATCGCGCTCACCCCGGTCACCGGCATGTCGCTGCCGCCATTAAAGCCGCCGGAGCCCCAATTGTTGAACAGCTGGCCGATATCCGGGTACGACCGCACGCCGTCGTACCCCGCCGGCATGGTGGCGGTGAGCGAGAAGTTGCCCGGGTTGTACGAGGTGAGGGCTTGAGCGCCACAATACTTGCCCGTGGTGTCGCCGCCGCAGGCCCCATCCTGGTTGGCCACATACGTGTTGTAGCCGTTGCTCGGCGTGATAGCCGGGTACAAGTAGGGGCCGCAGGCGCCAAACGTCGCGAGGAAGCAGGCCATGCCGGTGGGCGAAGGCGTTGGGCTGGGGGAGACCGAGGGAGTGGGCGTCGGACTTGGGCTCACAGTTGCGCTCGGTGTAGGGGTGGGGGCGGTCTGACCCCAGTGGCTCAGCAAGGATGATAGGTCAAAAATGTTGACGGTCCCGTCGCCGTTCAAATCCGAAGCCGCATCATTTGTGCCCCAATGGCTCAGCAAAATCGACAGGTCAAACACGTTCACGACGCCATCCACGTTGATGTCGCCAACGAGAGCCGATCCGGCCGCTCGGGACTGCGCCAAAATGTACCCAAGTAACACTGCGCCCACCATTATTAAAGCCAGTGCAATGGTGTACAGCCGTGCCCGAGATGTGAGGATTTTAGTTCGCATTTACGCTTATGCTTTAACTACTTGCCATCATACCACTCACTGTCGCAATCGGTAGTATTCCCATTGCAATGCGTTTCCGCGCATGTCATTATTCCGGTTGATTACAACAGGAGAATAGCATTATGGACAAAACCAGGCTCAATCCTTACATTGGCCGCGATGGCGACGCCCGCCAATTGCTCGAGTTTTACCAGAAAGTACTCGGAGGTGACCTCAACCTTTCCACGTATGGCGAAGCCCCCATGGAAGCCCCGGAAAGTCACAAACACCGGATCCTCCATGGCCAACTCGAGGTGTCGGACCACGTGCAAATTATGGCGTCGGACGCTCCGCCAAACATGCCGGTATCTACCGACGACGCCACCGTGAGCCTCAGCCTGAGCGGACCCGATGAGGCCGGGCTGCGCAAAGTTTTCGACCAGTTAGCCGAGGGCGGCAAGGTGGTGATGCCGCTCGAAAAGCAGTTCTGGGGCGACCTGTTCGGCATGGTTGATGACAAGTTCAATATGCACTGGATGGTAAACATTGGCGAGCCACAATCGGCGAAGGATGCCAAGGCCAAAGACGCCAAAAAGGACTAGGTTGTCCGGGCAGCCCTGGATCTCCGCGCGAACATGACATATGCCTCACGCTCGATGTCAAGCTCGACCAGGCCCACCTCACCCGGCCTGAACATCCGGCCGCCTTACCGAGAGTTCTCTCGCAACGTAACTATTCCAGAAAGTGGAAATAGAAACCGCAAGCAATTTGGGCCTACGAATTCATGGCTTGATAAAGGCATTAATCCGGCATCAAACATATGGTAGCGCCGGTATTCCACTTTTTGGAATACCTACTCTGCACGAGTGTTTGCGGAATAAGCAGGGAAGTACAATAAACGCAACTGCACAATGTCTCTTAAAGGAAAATGTTTTTGTAGAGTGATCCGGGATCACAACTGATGCAGCTCAGGCACCACCTTTTTGGCTAACTCGCCAAAATAGGCCGGATTCGGGTCGGTGCCGTTGCGCAAAATAATGTGGCTCACGCCGAGTTTCGCCATCGCCTCGGCCCGCGCCAGCAGCTCCCCCGGGTTCTTGGCGGCCTCCGCCACGTCTACCCGCGCCATCGACGTTATCTCAATCTCGTTGAAGTCGCGCCCCACGTCTTCGCAGTGCCGCCGCAGCACATCCAGCTTATGCTCCAATTCCGGCCCGCCAAAGAAGTTGCAGGCGTCGGCATACTGCGCCACAAGCCGCAACGTCTTCTGTTCACCGCCGCCTCCCACCAATATCGGAGGATGCGGCGAACTCACTGGTTGCGGACTCGAAACCGGGTGCTCCAGCTGGTAATGCACCCCGTGAAATGGCTCAAAATTCCCCTCCCACATTTGCTTGGCAATCTTTAGCGTTTCTTCCAATTTTTCGAACCGCCCCCCAGCCAGCGGGCGGTCCAAACCCAACGCCACGGCTTCATCCTCGTTCCAGCCCGCGCCAATCCCCAAGTACGCCCGCCCGCCGCTCAGCACGTCGAGCGCCGTTACCGCTTTCACTAGCAGGGCAGGGGAGCGGTACACCACCCCCGTCACCATCGTGCCGAGCTTCACTCGTTTCGTTACGCCGGCCATAAACCCAAGGGTGGTGTACGCCTCCAACATCGGGTCGGTTTCGGGCCCAAGGTGGTGGATTTGGTGGAAATGGTCCATCACCCACTCGCTATCGAATCCAGCCTCATCTGCCGCCGACGCAATCGCCCGCACATGCTCCGAAATCTTCCGCGGCCCGCCCGGCCAATCAAACCGGTTTATCTGCAGTCCTACTTTCATGGGCGGCCTCCTTTCACGGCTTCGTGGGCAATCTTTCGCAATTCCGGCACCACTTCGCGCCCCGCCATTTCAATGGTGCCCGGCTGGTCCACCGACGTGGTCTGCACCACCAAAATGTCCGGCTTCAACCCCCGGGCTAATTCTCCGTACACCCTCACGTAGTCCTCCGCCGTCCGTACCCGCGTGTATTGGGCCAGGATTTGCTCGCGCGGCAACGCGTCGGCAGCCCGCCGCAACTCGGCTGGGTCCGTGATGATATCGCGGTTGGGGGCTCGCAGTCCCCGCCAGGGTTCGAGTGCCTTCCAGGCTTCGGCATCGGTTTCGCCGCGCACCGTCCAGTGCAGCGTAATCACCTTGGTGCCGCCGTCGCTCTCGTCGCGCGCCGGGCCGACAACCTGCTCCAAGTCTTTCTCCACCGACTTCGCGCTATCTATCACGCCGTCGGACTGCGCCGCTGCTAGCCGGGCCGACTTCGGCCCACCGGCTGACATGTATATCGGCACTCGCGATACCGGCGGACTGTACAGCCGCGCTCCCTTGGTTTGGTAGTACTTGCCGTCGTAATCCAATTTCACGTCATCCAGGAGCCGCCGCATGATGTCGAGCGCCTCGCCCATGCGGGCCGCCCGCTCGGCATACGGCGGAT
>Ga0318562_10000533_pt1 | contig 16859 bp, 19 predicted proteins | sample GRESIP066b5f18_FD_203688 | JGI IMG/M metagenome (GOLD analysis project Ga0318562, IMG submission 203688) | Tropical soil microbial communities from Luquillo Experimental Forest, Puerto Rico - GRE.SIPMG.066b5f18 | ecosystem: Environmental > Terrestrial > Soil > Tropical forest > Bulk soil... | reverse complement strand
ACGCTGCTCACCGGCCACCCCACACTGGCCGAGGCGGTGGAGGCGGTGCGTGCCGGCCACAGCGACGTGGGCTTCGTGGCCCTGGAGTCGACCGCCGAGGGGTCGACCCGGGCCTTCGACCTCCTCACCGACGCCGGGCTGGTGATCAGCGGCGAGGCCTACCAGCGCGTCGACGGCGGCGAGGACTATGTCCGCTACGTGGAGGTGGGGCGTGAGTTGGCCTCGGCGCCGCCCGGGGTGCCGTGCAAGACCTCGGTGATGCTCCAGATCGCGCACCGGGCCGGCGCCCTGGGAGAGCTGCTCCAGACCTTCTCCCGGCACGGCGTCAATCTCACCCGGCTGGAGTCGCGTCCGGTGCCCGGCGCCCCGCTGCGCTCGCGGTTCTTCATCGACATGGAGGGCCACGCTGCCGAGCAGCGGGTGGCGAAGGCGCTGGAGGAAGCGCGCGCGCACGCGGACGTGGTGAAGGTGGTTGGCGCGTACCCCGCGGCGACGCTCTCCCCATGAAGGTGGCCTACGCAGGGGCGCCCGGCGCCCACGGAGAGGAGGCAGCGCGCTCGGTCGCCGGCGGGGAGCCGGTCCCCTACCCCTCGTTCGCCGAGGTGCTCCGGGCGGTGGAGGCCGACGAGGTGGAGCTGGGGGTGCTGCCGCTGCACAACTCGCGGGCGGGGATGGTGGAGGAGGTGGTGCGGCTGCTGGCCAAGGCACCGGTGCAGATCGCCGACCGGGTCGCGCTGCGCATCCACCAGTGTCTGCTGGTGCTGCCGGGGACGAAGATGGAGCAGGTCCAGCGCGTCACCTCGCACCCCCACGCGCTGGCGCAGTGCACGCAGTATCTGAGTCGCCGTGAGTGGACGCTGGTGCCGGCGGAGAACACCGCCATCGCCGCCCGGCGGCTCTCCGAGGAACGGACTCCAGGGACCGCGGTGGTGGCCAGCCGTCGCTCGGCGCAGCTCTACGGGCTGAGCATCCTGGCGCAGGACATCGAGGACGACGGGGAGAACACCACCCGGTTCGCGGTGGTGCGGCGGGCACCGGGCGCCGGTCCGCGCTGAGCTGCGGAGGCTCTACTTGCTGTACCGCTTGAGGATCAGCACCGCGTTCGTCCCACCGAACCCGAAGCTGTTGCTCATCACCGCGTCCACACGGACCTCGCGGGGCGCGTTGGGCACGTAGTCCAGGTCGCAGTCTGGATCCGGCGTGGTGTAGTTGATGGTCGGGGGAATGACCCCCCGGGTGAGCGCCAGGGTGGCGACCACCGCCTCCGCGCCACCGGCGGCGCCGAGCATGTGCCCGGTCATCGACTTGGTGGAGCTGACCATCATCTTCTTCGCCTGGGGCCCGAAGACGGTCTTGATCGCCTTGGTCTCGTTGGCGTCGTTGAACGGCGTCGAGGTGCCGTGGGCGTTCAGGTAGCCGATCTGCTCCGGCGCCAGCTTGGCGTCGGCCAGGGCCAGCCGCATGCAGCGCGCCGCGCCCTCGCCCTCGGGAGCTGGAGCGGTGACGTGGTGGGCATCGGAGTTGGCGCCGTAGCCGATCACCTCGGCGAGGATGTTCGCTCCGCGCTTCCGGGCGTGCTCCAGCTCCTCGAGCACCACCACCCCGGCGCCCTCCCCTTCCACGAAGCCATCGCGATCCTTGTCGAAGGGCCGGCTGGCGTGGGACGGGTCGTCGTTGCGGGTGGAGAGGGCCTTCATCGCCGCGAAGCCGCCGATGCCCAGGGGGGTGATCGCTGCCTCCGCCCCGCCGGCGATCATCGCGTCGGTCTCACCGATGCGGATCGACTTCACCGCCTCGCCGATGGCGTGGGCCGAGGTCGAGCAGGCCGAGACCGGCGACCAGTTCGGGCCCTTGGCCCCGTACTTGATGGTCACCAGGCCGGGGGCCATGTTGATGATCATCTGGAGGATGAAGAAGGGCGAGAGCCGGTCGAAGCCCTTCTCCAGCGCCTTCTTGTGCTGCTCCTCCAGCGAGCCCAGGCCGCCGATGCCCGAGCCGAGGATGACGCCCACCTTCTCCGGGATGTACCCGCCCGGCTTGTCGGTGCCGATGGGCAGCCCGCTCTCCTTCATCGCCATCTCGGTGGCCGCCATCGCGTACTGGGCGTAGAGGTCCATCCGGCGGGCCTCGCGCCGGTCGATCCAGTCCTCGGCCACGAAGTCCTTCACCTCGGCCGCGATCCGCGCGTCGATCCCGCTGGCGTCGAACCGGGTGATCGGTCCCACCCCCGAGGTCCCGGCCAGCATCGCCTTCCAGTTCTTCTCCACCCCGGTCCCCAGGGCGGTGATCAGTCCGGTTCCGGTGATGACGACGCGACGATTCGACATGCAGGAGACCTACGCCCCGGCCGGGGCCGACGCTACTTCTTGTGGGTGTTGATGTAGTTGATGGCGTCTCCGACGGTCTTGATGTTCTCCGCTTCCTCGTCGGGAATCTCGACTTCGAATTCCTCTTCCATCGCCATCACCAGCTCGACGATGTCCAGGCTGTCCGCGCCGAGGTCCTCGATGAAGGAGGACTCGGGCTTGATCTCGTCCTCACCCACGCCGAGCTGGTCGGCGATGATCGACTTGACCTTGGCCTCGATTGCACTCGTCGCCATCTGAAATTCCTCCAGGTCCTCTCTCCGAAGTGCTTCGAATCAGGGGGGATTCTGCGCCAGGCGAACCCCCGGGGCGCGCGCGGTATAGCCCACGCCCTTCTACATGTACATGCCGCCGTTCACCTTCAACACTTCGCCAGTCACGTAGGACGCTGCGTCACTTGCCAGGAAGAGCACGGTGTTCGCCACCTCATCGGCACTCCCCAGCCGGCCGAGGGGGATAACGTCGGTCATCTTGCTCTTCAGCTCCGGCGCCAGGCCGGAGGTCATGTCGGTGTCGATGAACCCCGGCGAGACGGCATTGACCCGGATGTTCCGGCTGGCGAGCTCGCGGGCCAGTGACTTGGTGAGGCCGATCAACCCCGCCTTGCTCGCCGCGTAGGCCGCCTGTCCGACGTTGCCCATCTCCCCCACCACCGAGGTGAGGTTCACCATCGCCCCGCCCCGCTGCTTCATCATCGGGCGGGCCGCGGCGCGGCAGAGGGCGAAGGCACCCTTGAGGTTGGTGTCGATCTGGCGGTCCCAGTCGTCGTCCTTGATCCGCACCGCCAGGCCGTCGATGGCGATCCCGGCATTGTTCACCAGCACGTCGAGGCGGCCGTGGGCCTTCAGCACCTCGTCCACCGCCGCTGCGCTGGCCGCGGTGTCGGCGACGTCGAAGCGGACGCTCCGGGCCTTCGGTCCGGCGAGCTTCACCGCCTCGGCCGCCGCCGCCTCGTTGCCGGCGTAGGTGAGGACCACCGTCGCTCCGGCCTTCCCGAAGGCCACCGCGCAGGCGCGTCCGATGCCCCGCGAGCCGCCGGTGACCAGCACCACCTTCCCGGTGAAGTCCATGTCCTCCTAGCCTCCCAGCGCCTTGCCCAGGCTCGTCGGATCCTCGACGTTGAGGACCTCCACGTCTTTGGCGATCCGCTTCACCAGCCCGCTCAGCACCCGTCCCGGGCCGAGCTCCACCATGCGGGTGACTCCGGCGCCGTGGAGGAAGCGGATGGTCTCCAGCCACCGCACCGGCGCGCTCACCTGTTCCAGGAGCAGCGGCACCACCCGGGCGGCGTCGGTGTTGGGTCGGGCCTCGACGTTGGTCACCACCGGGATGGCGGGGGCAGAGATGGTGCACCGGGCGAGCACCTCGGCCAGCCGGGCCTTCACCGGCTCCATCAGGGCGCAGTGGAAGGGAGCGGAGACCGGCAGGGGGACGACCCGCTTGGCGCCGGAGTCCTTGAGCTTCGCCGAGGCCCGCTCCACCGCCGCGGTCGAGCCGGCGATGACGGTCTGCTCCGGGGAATTGAAGTTGGCGGCGGAGACCACCTCTCCCCCGGCGGCCTCGGCGCAGACCCGGGCCACCGCCTCCGGCTCGAGGCCCAGCACCGCGGCCATCGCCCCGGTGCCGGCGGGCACCGCCTCCTGCATCAACGTTCCGCGCTCGCGCACCGCCCGCACCGCATCGGGGAGGGACAGCGACCGGGCGGCCACCAGCGCCGAGTACTCGCCCAGCGAGTGCCCGGCGACGAAGTCGGCCTGGGGGGCGCGGGCGACGTACACCGCGTGGGCGGCGGCGGAGACGGTGAGGATCGCCGGCTGGGTGTTGCGGGTGAGGACCAGCTCCGACTCCGGGCCCTCGAAGCACAGCCGGCTCAGGGACGTGCCCAGGGCGTCGTCGGCCGCGGCGAAGACGGCGCGGGCCTCGGGAAACTCGCGGGCCAGCGCCTGGCCCATCCCGACCGCCTGGCTTCCCTGACCGGGAAAGAGGAATGCGGTCTTGCCCATCGGTGCTCTACCAGCGGACGACGGCGCTGCCCCAGGCCATCCCCGCTCCGATGGCCATCATGGCGATGATGTCGCCGGGGCGAAGGCGCCCGGCCCGGTTGGCCTCGTCGAGCGTGATCGGCAAGGAGGCCGACGAGGTGTTGCCGTAGCGCTGGATGTTGGTCCAGCACTTCTCCAGCGGAAGCTTCAGCCGCTCGCAGACCGACTCGATGATCCGCATGTTGGCCTGGTGGGCGATGAGGTGCGTCACCTGATCGGTGGTGAAGCCGTGCTTCCCCAGGGCCTCCAGCACCGCCTCGGGGAGGGCGCGGACGGCGTACTTGTAGATCTCCCGGCCGCTCATCTGGACCTTGTCCAGCTTCTTCTCCAGCATCTCCGGCGACGGTGGGTACTGGCTCCCGCCACCCTTGATGGTGAGGATGCCCGCGGCGTCCCCGTCGGAATGGAGGTAGGTCCCGAGGATGCCCCGCTGGGGATCCTCCGAGGGCCCGAGGACCATCGCCCCCGAGGCATCGCCGAAGAGCACGCAGGTGTTGCGGTCGGTCCAGTCCACCACCCGGCTGAGCAGCTCCGCGCCCACCACCAGCGCCCGCTTCGCCTTGCCGGTCTGGATGTACTGGTCGGCGATGGACATCGCGTAGATCGACCCGGCACAGGCCGCGGAGAGGTCGAAGGCGAAGGCCTTCTTTGCCCCCAGCTTGGCCTGGACCATCACCGCGCAGGACGGCATGGGCATGTCCGGGGAGATGGTCCCGACGATGATCAGGTCCAGGTCCTCGGCCCGGGTCCGGGCCATCTCCAGGGCGCGGATGGAGGCCTTCACCGCCATGTCCGAGGTCACCTCGGAGGGGGCGGCGATCCGGCGCTCCTTGATGCCGGTGCGCTCGGTGATCCAGGCGTCGGAGGTGCTCACCATCCGCTCCAGATCGGCGTTGGTCAGCACCTTCTCTGGGGCATAGGCCCCGGTGCCGAGGATGGCGGTTCGGATCACGGACATGACTCCTCACCATGGCGCATCCGGGGCAGGGCTGTCCCGGTTCCAGCGCATGGCGAAGCGCGCTTCTTGACTCGACGCGTCAACGAGGGGGCCCGAGCGGAGGACCGCCTCACTTGACCGAGATGACCTCTCGACCGGCGTAGTGGCCGCAGCTCGCGCAGGCCCGGTGAGGCAGCACGGGCTCCTTGCAGTTCGGGCAGGCGATGACCTGCACCGCGGTGCGGAGGTTGTTGTTGCCCGCGCGCCGGCGGTCGCGGCGCATCTTCGAGGTTCGCTTCTTGGGGACTCCCACGGCGTCTGCTCCTAGTTCAGCTTGATGTTCTTCAGGCCCGCCAGGCGGGGGTCGACCGGTTCGGTCCGACACGCACAGCGGCCCTCGTTGAGATTCTGCCCACAGCTGCCGCAGAGGCCCTTGCAGTCCTCGCTGCACAGGGCGTGCATCGGCAGGGCGAGCAATACCTGCTCCCGGACCAGGGGGTCCAGGTCGATCGTCTTCCCGTCGAAGACTTCCTCGTCGGCCCGGGTGAGCTCGAAGCTCCCGGCCCGCTCGGCGTGCTCGTCGTCGCCCTCCTCGTCGTCGTCGCCGACGAGGGCCCTGGCCGGAACCAGGTTCAGGGTGAAGGAGATGGGGATCTTCATGGGCACGTCGGCCAGGCAGCGGCGGCAGGCGGTGTGGACCGCCACCTCGGTGGACCCCTGGACCACCACCCCGCTGGCGGTCTTCCGGAGCTTCACGTGGAGCGTGGCGCCGGACTGGGGGCGGAACCCGGTGTCCTTCACGTCGGCCAGGGCGTGGGTGAGGAAGGCCTCGGACAGCGGCTCGTCGAGGGAGAGACCTCCCTCGCGGATCTGGTCGACGGTCACCACCATGGCGGAAAAGGGCGGCGGACCCTAATGGCCAGCCCCGGGGGTGTCAACGCGAGGGCGCCCCACCCCCGTCATGCCCGCGACACCCAAGCGTCACCTGGGGTGTGGGGGGCCAGTGCTAGACGCCCTCGCGTCGGAGGACCCGTGTCCCGCATCCTGATCGTCGAGGACGAGCAAGACCTCGCCAACCTCCTCACCTACAACCTCTCTGCAGCCGGCTTCGAGACCGAGACCACCCACAGCGGCGCTGCCGCCCTGGGGCGGGCCAAGGCCTTCAAGCCGGATCTGGTCTTGCTGGATCTGATGCTCCCCGACCTACCGGGAAGCGAGGTCCTCCGGTTGATCAAGGAGGACCCCAACCTGCGCCGCACGGCGGTGGTGATGGTCACTGCCAAGGGCCAGGAGGCGGACCGCGTCCAGGGGCTGGAGCTGGGGGCCGACGACTACGTGGTGAAGCCCTTCAGCGTCCGGGAGCTGGCCCTCCGGGTGAAAGCAGTGCTGCGCCGCATGGCCAGCGACTCGGAAGGGACGGGAGTGCTCGCCGCGGGCACCATCCGCCTCGACCCCGCCCGCCACGAGGTGACGGTGGGCGGCAACGAGGTGGCGCTCACCGCCCTGGAGTTCCGGCTGCTGAAGACGTTGCTCGAGCGGCCGGGGCGGGTGCAGACCCGGGAGGTGCTCCTCTCCGACGTCTGGGGCATCGAGGCGGAGATCACCACCCGCACGGTGGACACGCACATCAAGCGGCTCCGGGAGAAGCTGGGAGCCGCCGGGGACATCATCGAAACCGTCCGCGGGGTCGGCTACAAGCTGGCCAGCCCCGACAGAGACGCGTGAACGATCGACCCGAACCCCGCCGACTCGCCTTTCTCACCCTCGGCACCCTGCTCCCGGCCCTCGCCGCGGGCATCGGCGGCGGTCTGCTCGGCGGCGCCCAGACCGGGACGGTGGTCGGCCTGGTCACCGCTGCGGTGAGCTTCGCCTGCGCTCTGGCCACCGAGAGCGATGCGGTCCGCGAGCGACGCAGGGCGAGTCAGTCGGCGGACGCCCGGGCCCGCGCGGTGGCGGAGGAGCGCGACGAGGCACTCCTCGAGGTCCAGACGCTGGGGGCGGCCATCGAGGGGATGGAGGAGGGCATGTGGATCACCGACGCCCAGGGTGTGGTCCTTCGCCACAACGAGGCCCTCCGCACCATCCTCGGTACCGAGCAGGAGCTGGTGGGTCAGCGGCCGCTGTTCCTCGTCCGTCGCACCGAGCTCCACGACGCGGTGCTGCGGGCCTGCCGGGAAGGAGTCACCTCCACGGTGGAGGTATCGATGGACGCCCCCCGCCCCAAGACGCTGGAGGTGCACATCGTGCCGCTGGGCCGGGCGCTGCCGGGAAGCGCCGCGGTCTTCCGCGACATCACCGAGCGCAAGCGGCTGGAACGCGTCCGGCAGGACTTCGTGGCCAACGTCAGCCACGAGCTTCGCACGCCGATCACCGCCATCCTCGGTTACGCCGAGACGCTCCGGACCGGGGCCCTGGCCGACGCCAAGCACGCCCCGCAGATGGTGGAGATCATCCACCGTCAGTCGGAACGGCTGGGGGAGCTGGTCTCCGACCTGCTCGAGCTGTCGCGGCTCGACGCCGGAGAGCGGCCGCTGGCCTTCGGCCCGGTGCTGCTGGAGATGGTGGGCCGCCAGGCCAGCGACGCCATCGAGCCCCGCGCGGCGGGGAAGCGGTTGACCATCAAGCGTCGCCTCCCCGCTGACCTGACGGTCCGGGCCGACCCCAAGGCGCTAGAGCAGGTGCTCCTCAATCTCCTGGACAACGCCATCAAGTACACCCCGGAGGGCGGGTCGGTGGAGCTGTTCGGCGAGCGGGGGGGCGATCAGGCCCACCTCTCGGTGCGCGACACCGGACTGGGCATCGACTCCCGTCACCTCCCCCGCCTCTTCGAGCGGTTCTACAGGGTGGACCGCGGGCGGAGCCGGGAGGCCGGCGGCACCGGGCTGGGGCTGAGCATCGTCCGGCACCTCGTCTCCGCCATGGACGGGGACGTCCGGGTGGCCAGCCAGCTGGGGGTGGGGAGCACCTTCACCGTGGTCCTCCCCCTCTGGGGGGCCGCCGTGGCCGCGGGGTGACGGGCCGGTCTAGACTCGCACCAAGGGTTCATGCGGGTCGCCATCCTCGCGGACATCCACGGCAATCTGCCGGCATGTGAAGCTGTGCTGGCAGACATCGCGCGGTGCGGCGCCGACGTGGTGGTCGCCGCCGGCGACCTGGCCCTCAGGGGCGCTCACCCCCGGGAAACGGTGGAGCTGCTCTTCGATCGTTGCCAGTCGGTGCTGATCGGCAACACCGACTGCTACATCGCCGGGAACTACCTCGGCGGGGCGTATCGCGAGCGCGAGCACTGGAAGCGCGATCTGCTCCAGTGGACGCGCGAGCAGCTCGGGCCGGAGTGGACGCGGCGGCTCGGCGAGCTGCCCTTCAGCGTGCGCTACTCGCCGCGGCGGGGACAGGACCTCTACGTCTGCCACGCCAACCCCCGGAACCTCGAGGAGTCGGTGGACCCCACCCTCGACGAGCCGGCGCTGCGGCGGTTTTTCGCCCACCTCGACGTCGCCGCCTGCGCCTTCGGCCACCTCCATTTCCCCTACCGGCGGCGCTACGGCCGGATGCTGATCGCCGACGTGGCCTCGGCAGGGATTCCCCGCGATGGCGACGTCCGTCCGGCCTACGGCGTCTTTACCTGGACCCCCCGCGGCTGGCGGGTGCAGATCCGCCGCGTCCGCTACTCGGTGCGCCGGGCGACCCAGGCCCTCACCGCCCGGCGCGTCCCCGGCGGTCCGCTGCTGGTCCACAAGCTGCTCGAGGCCCGCTACCGGCACCACGCCTCGCTGCTCGAGGCTGCCCGGCGCCACTCCGGCCTCCCCCCGGCGCCGTTTCGCGCCCCGACGGACGGCGGGCATGCCCGGCAGCCCGACGACAGCGCGGGAGAGGTGGCCACTGGCCCCATCGTCACCCCTCCGGAGGGGATCCCCGCCCAGGCGGAGGGCAACGGTCCGATGCCGCAGATGGCGGTCGACGAGGGCGCCACCGGGGACGACAGTCGCGAAGAGAACGGTACAGGCCTCGCCGGCGAGTCGCGGACCCTGACCTTTCGCTAGGGCGTTCGTCGCCCGGGTCGGTTACCTTCCGCGGCCACGATGACCCGAACCCTGGAGCCCGCCGTGGACCTTCGCACCCTCGAAGCGGCCCTCGAGGCCAGCCTCGCCCCGCACGCCCTCCTCACCCATCCTTTCTACCGGGCCTGGTCCGACGGTTGCCTGAGCGGCGACGACCTCGCCCGCTACGCCGAGCAGTACCGGTACTCGGTGCAGGCACTGCCGGAATTGCTGCGCGCCGCGGAGGCCTCGACCAACGACGCCGAGACCCGGACCACGCTGCGGCGAAACCTCGACGAGGAGGAGGGCCGGGTCGGCCCCGCGCACGCCCGGCTCTGGGAGCAGTTCGCCGGCGCGGTGGGTGCCGCGGACCGTGCGACGGCGCTCCCCGAGACCGACCAGGCCGGGAAGGCGCTGGCCGGAGCGATGGGGGACGACGAGGTGTCGCAGCTGGCCGCGCTGTGGGCCTACGAGGTCCAGACCGCCCGGGTGGCAGAGACCAAGGAGGTCGGTCTGCGCCGCTACGGGGTGGAGGCCCCCGAGGCGCTGGCCTTCTTCCGGATGCACGGGTCGCTCGACGTCCACCACGCCCGGGCGCTGCTCGAGGCGGTGGGGCGCGCGCTGGGCCGGAGCGGGACCCTCGACCAGGCCACGAGCGCGGTGCGTCGCTCGGCAGCAGCACAGTGGCGCTTCCTGGACGGGGTGGAGCAGCTTCGTCAGGCGCGGCTCGCCGCCTGAGCCGCTGGCAGGCCCACCGGAGGCATGGGATGCGCTGATGCCTTCCGTGGACACCACCGTCCGCCCCTCGGCCGTCCGCGCCTTCCGCGCGCCGGACTTCCGCCGCTTCCTCGGCTCGCGGGTCCTCTCCATCCTCGGCCTGGAGATGGTCTCGGTGGCGGTGGCCTGGCAGGTCTACGCCCTCACCCACCGCCCGATCGACCTGGGCTACGTCGGGCTGGCGCAGTTCCTCCCCGCGGTGTTCCTCACCCTCCCCGCGGGCCACGCCGCCGATCGCTTCGAGCGCCGGAACGTGGTGCTCCTCTGTCACCTCGCCTTCGGCGTCTGCGCCGGACTCCTCGCCCTGCTCGCCTTCCGGAAGGTCGACAGCCCGCTCCCCATCTTCGGGGTGCTGGTGCTGCTGGGAACAGCCCGGGCCTTCAACGCCCCGGCTGCCCAGGCACTGATGCCGTCGCTGCTCCCCAGCGGGGACTTCCAGAACGCGGTGGCCTGGAACTCTTCCAGCTTCCAGGTAGCCTCGGTGGCCGGTCCGGCGCTGGGCGGCGCGCTGTACGCGGCGCTGGGCAACGCGGAGCTGGTGTACCTGGTGGCGGTGGGGATCTCGGTGATCGATGCCGCGGTGCTCCTCGGGGTCCGCACCCGCACCGGACGGATGGAGGCGCGGGCCACCTCCTGGGCCACGGTGCTCGCCGGGGTGAAGTACGTCTGGGAGAACAAGGTGGTCCTGGGCTCGATCTCCCTCGACCTCTTCGCGGTGCTGCTCGGCGGCGCGGTGGCCCTGATGCCGGTGTTCGCCCAGGACGTGCTCCACACCGGAGCCTGGGGGCTGGGGTTGCTTCGCGCCGCGCCAGCGGTGGGAGCGGGCATCGTCGGCCTCTCCCTCGCCATCCGCCCACTCAGCCGCCGGGTGGGACGGACCATGCTCCTCGGGGTGGCGATCTTCGGCGCAGCCACCGTCGCCTTCGGTCTCTCCCGGAGCCTGTGGCTCTCGCTGGTGCTCCTGGTGGTGATGGGCGGCTCGGACATGCTGAGCGTCTTCGTTCGCCTCACCCTGGTGCAGATCTCCCCGCCGCCGGAGATGCGGGGCCGGGTCAACGCGGTGAACATGCTCTTCATCGGGGCCAGCAACGAGCTCGGGGAATTCGAGTCGGGCCTCACCGCGCAGTGGTTGGGGCCGGTGCGGGCCGTGGTCGCCGGCGGGGTGGGAACGCTGCTGGTGGTGCTGGCCTGGACCCGCCTCTTCCCCGAGCTGCGCCGCGTCGACCGGCTCCCCAGCGACGCACCGCGACGGCGGGCGGAGGTCGAGGGCGAAGCGATCGAGGCCGCGGCACCCATCCCCTGAGTGCACCAGGTCAGGCCGAGGGTGGAATGAATGACGCAGCCACAGTCGCGGCGGCATGTTGGCCGCTGGGCAACGGCGGCATCGGGAACGCGGAGGGGTGGTGACGGCGGGGTGCAACCCCGCATGCGAGCGGACCTTTCACCGGGACGTCACCGGGCCGTCACCGACCACGCTTAAGGCCAGCCGGGTCAAAGCAATCCAGTCGCTCTCCGCCACACGGACGCTGTCCACCACACACCGGAGTCACACCATGAAGAAACTGCTGATGGGTCTCGCCTTGCTTGCGGGTACCGCGGCCTCTGCGGGCGACCTGCTCATCAACGGAGCGGGTGCGACGTTCCCGGCGCCCATCTACCAGAAGTGGTTCTCTGAATATAACAAGCTGCACCCTGACATTAAGTTCAACTACCAGGCGATCGGGTCTGGCGGCGGCATCAAGCAGTTCACCGAGGCCACGGTGGACTTCGGCGCCTCCGACGCCCCGATGAAGGACGATCAGATCGCCAAGGTGCCCGGCGTGGTGCACATCCCCACGGTGATGGGTGCGGTGGTGGTGGCCTACAACGTTCCCGGGGTGACCAGCCTTCGCTTCTCGCCGCAGACCCTGGCCAACATCTTCCTCGGGAAGATCACCAAGTGGAACGACCCGGCGGTGGTGGCGGACAACCCGAGTGCCAAGCTCTCGGATCTGGCGATCACCGTGGCCCGCCGGTCGGATGGCTCGGGCACCAATGCCATCTTCACCGACTACCTCTCCAAGGTCTCCGAGGAGTTCAAGACCAAGGTCGGCAGCGGGACCAGCGTGAACTGGCCGATCGGCCTGGGCGGCAAGGGCAACGACGGCGTCACCGGCCTGGTGAAGAGCACCCCGGGCTCGATCGGGTACGTCGAGCTGGTCTACGCGATCCAGCAGAAGCTCCCCACCGCGGATCTGAAGAACAAGGACGGGAACTGGGTGAAGGCCAGCATCGAGTCGGTCTCCGCCGCCGCGGCCACCGCCGACATCCCCGCCGACTACCGGGTTTCGATCACCAATGCCCCTGGCAAGGACGCCTATCCGATCTCCGGCTTCACCTGGCTGCTGGTCCACAAGGACAACAAGGACGCGGCCAAGGGCACGGCGATCATCAACTTCCTGAAGTGGGCGATCGCCGACGGGGAGAAGCTGGCCGCTCCGCTCGACTACGCGCCGCTGCCTGCCTCGGTCCAGCAGCGGGTCCTGAAGACCATCGGGGAACTGACCGTCAACGGTACCAAGGTCAGTGCCAAGTAGTAGCCGGCAGGCCATGGCCGACGCCGCGCCGGCGGTGCTGGACGCTCACGCAGAGGGCGGTCACCGAGGGCCAGGAAACCTCGGTGACCGGGTCTTCAACGGCGTGCTCTGGACGCTGGGGATCATGGTCCTGGTCGTCGCCGGGTTGATCGTCCTCAACCTGGCCCTGGTGGCCCGACCCCTGGCCAAGGAACACAGCATCTGGGGGTTCATCACCAGCACGGAGTGGAACCCCATCGAGGAACACTACGGGGCGCTGCCCTTCCTCTACGGGACCTTGGTCACCTCGGCGGTGAGCATCGTCCTCGCGGTGCCGATCGCCATCGGGCTGGGGCTGTTCATCACCCAGTTCGCCCCGCCCAAGCTGGGGCGGGTGCTGACCATCCCGGTGGAGCTGCTGGCGGCGATTCCCTCGGTGGTCTACGGCCTGTGGGGCCTCTTCGTGGTGGTTCCCTGGCTCCGGAGCGCCATCGAGCCGTGGCTGGGGAAATACTTCGGCTGGGTGCCTCTCTTCACCGGGCCACCGATCGGGCTGGGCTACCTCGCCTCGGGCCTGATCCTGGCGGTGATGATCCTCCCCACCATCGTCGCCGTCTCGGTGGAGGTGATGAAGACCACCCCCGAGGCCAACCGGGAGGCGGCCCTTGCCCTCGGGGCCACCAAGTGGGAGTCGGTGATGATGGCGGTCATCCCCTACAGCCGCGCCGGCATCCTCGGGGCGGTGCTCCTCGGCCTCGGCCGGGCGCTGGGAGAGACCATGGCGGTGACCATGGTGATCGGCAACGCTCCGCAGATCTCCGCCTCGCTCTTCGCCCCCGGCTACAGCCTGCCGGCGGTGATCGCCAACGAGTTCGCCGAGGCAGTGAGCTCGGTCCACATCGGCGCGCTGGCCGGGCTGGGACTGATCCTCTTCGCCACCACCTTCATCCTCAACGCCGCGGCCCGGGTTCTGGTCACCGCGGTGCAGAAGGGTCCCGGACGGATCTCCGGATGATGAACCTCCACTCCTCGTTCCTGTACCGGAAAATGGTCGACCGGGGGATGGCCGTGGTGTGCGCGCTGCTCTTCCTGGTGGCGTTCATCCCGCTGCTCTCGGTGCTGTGGCTGGTGATCACCAAGGGGGCTGCCGGCCTGTCCTGGGATTTCTTCACCCAGCTCCCCAAGCCGGTGGGTGAGGAGGGCGGCGGCATCGGCAACGCCCTGATCGGCACGCTGGCCATGGTGGCCATCGCCTGCGTCCTCGGGCTCCCCCTCGGCGTCGGCGCGGGGGTCTACCTGGCGGAGAAGGGCGACGGGACCATCGGGAACACCATCCGCTTCATGGCCGAGGTGCTCTCCGGCGTCCCCTCGATCGTCATCGGGATCGTGGCCTACGCCCTGGTGGTCAAGCCGATGGGACACTTCTCGGCGCTGGCCGGCGGGGTGGCCCTGGCGATTCTGATGATTCCCACCCTGGCCCGCGCCACCGAGGAACTGGTGCGACTGGTTCCCGGCTCGCTGCGGGAGGCCTCGCTGGCCCTGGGGGTGCCGAACTGGAAGACCAGCATGCGGGTGGTGATCCGCACCGCGATGAGCGGCATCGTCACCGCCTGTTTGCTGGCCGTGGCCCGGGCGGCCGGTGAAACTGCTCCGCTGATCTTCACCGCCCTCAACAACCAGTACTGGAACTTCGATCCCCGGGCGCCGACTGCGTCGCTCACCGTCCAGATCTACAACTACGCCATCAGCCCCTACGACGACTGGCACACCAAGGCCTGGACGGCTTCGCTGGTCCTGCTGCTCGTGGTGGGGATGCTCAACGTGGCTTCCCGGGTCATGACCCGGAGTCGCTTGAAGGGTGCTCGATGATTCCCGCTCCTGCGGCCCATGCCATGACCTCCGAAAAGCCCGCTGTCGCCTTGCCTACCTCTGCAGCCGCCGCCACCGTCCTCACCGACGAGGCGACCCAGCCCAAGGTGGAGGTCAAGGACCTCAACGTCTACTTCCGCACCAATCACGCCATCCGGCACGTCTCGCTCTCGGTGCAGCCCCAGACGGTGCTGGCGGTGATCGGCCCGTCGGGCTGCGGGAAGTCGACCTTCATCCGCGCCCTGAACCGGATGCACGACCTGGTGCCGGGGGCCCGGGTGGAGGGGAAGGTCTACGTCGACGGCAAGGACCTCTACGCCCGCGGCATCGATCCGGTGCTCCTTCGCCGGCGGGTGGGGATGGTCTTCCAGCGCCCCAACCCCTTCCCCACCATGTCGATCTACGAGAACGTGGCCGCGGGATTGACCCTCAACGGCATTGGGGGAAACCACCACGAGACGGTGGAGCGGTGCCTGCGCCAGGCGGCGCTGTGGGACGAGGTGAAGGACCGCCTGAAACACGCCGGGACCTCGCTCTCCGGCGGCCAGCAGCAGCGGCTGTGCATCGCCCGGGCTCTGGCGGTGGAGCCAGAGGTGCTGCTGATGGACGAGCCGGCCTCGGCCCTCGATCCCATTGCCACCGCGAAGATCGAGGAGCTGATCCACGAGCTGAAGGAGAAGTACACGATCATCATCGTCACCCACTCCATGCAGCAGGCTGCGCGCGTCTCGGACAACACCGCCTTCTTCTATCTGGGTGAGCTGATCGAGATCGGTCCCACTGCGCAGATCTTCACCAACCCGCGCGAGCGACGGACGGAGGACTATGTCACCGGCAAGTTCGGGTAAGAGCACCAGCGCCGCCCACACCGACAAGGCGTTCGAATCGGACCTCCGCCTGGTGCGGGAGAAGCTCCTTGCCATGGGGGCCAAGGTCGAGGAGCAGATCGCCAAGAGCATGCGGTCGCTCACCGACCGCGACTCGGAGCTCGGGGAGCAGGTCAAGGAAGGCGACATCGAGGTCAACCGGCTGGAGGTCGACATCGACGACCTGTGCCGGAAGATCCTCGCCCTCCGGCAGCCGGCGGCCTCCGACCTAAGGCTGATCACCACCGCACTGAAGATCGTCACCGACCTGGAGCGGATCGGGGACCTGGCAGTGAACATCGCCGAGCGGGCGATGGACCTGAACCAGGCACCACCCCTGGCCGCCTACGTGGACATGCCTCGCCTGGCGGAGCTGGCCCAGGAGCAGGTGAAGAAGGCCCTCGACGCCTTCGTCCGCGCCGACACCCAGGAAGCGGAGGAGGTGCTGGCCGGGGACGACCACCTCGACGACCTCTTCGTGAAGATCTTCAACGAGCTGCTGGCCTTCATGATGGAGGACAGCCGCAACATCCGCCGGGCCACGTCGCTGGTCTCGATCTGCAAGCACCTGGAGCGGATCGGCGACCACGCAGTGAACGTGGCGGAGATGGTGATCTACATGGTGCGGGGGACGGACGTTCGCCACCCGCGCAGCCGGGCAGCCGCCGAACGCTGACCTGAAGTCGAAGTCGTTCGTCGGCTGTAGTGCGCACACACCAGACGCCATCGTGACGCCCAGCGCGGAGCGATGCGACACTCGTCGACGCAGGTGGATCGGGCCGGAGAGACAGCACGGAAGGTCCTCGTCGTCGACGACGATGCGAGCTGGCGGGCGCTGATCGTCGACTCGCTGGAGGAGCTCGGCTACCAGGCCGTGGAGGCGGCGGACGGCGAGGCGGCGCTGCGGGCGCTGGAGCGCGGCGACTGCTCGGTGATGCTGCTCGACCTCCGGATGCCGGGCCTGAGCGGCGAGGAGGTCCTGGCCCGCCTGCCGCCCGATGCCGGGCCCCGGGTGGTGCTCCTCACCGCCGCCGACATGGACCAGGTCCAGCAGGCCCTGGGACGCCGGCCGCACTACTACCTCTCCAAGGCCGCCGGGCGGGACGCGCTGGCGCTGCTGCTCCAGTCGCTGGAGGCCTAGGGCGGTCGCGTCCCGCCGACCGGACGGAAACGACCGGCCCGGGGAGCCGTGTGGGCTGAGTCCGGGGCATCCTGGCGTGGCCCGGCCCCTGCAGCGCCGCGACGCCGGTGGCGGGCACCGGGGGGCGCGCAGCGATGCGGGTGGGCGCAGTGCTGCTCGCGCTCCTGTCGCCCCGGACCCCGGCCAGCGCGGAAGGGCCGGACCTGCCACGGCTGCCGCCGGGTGCACGGGCCATCCCGAGCGAGTTGTCCGGACCGCCGATCGAC
>Ga0318562_10000530_pt1 | contig 16931 bp, 14 predicted proteins | sample GRESIP066b5f18_FD_203688 | JGI IMG/M metagenome (GOLD analysis project Ga0318562, IMG submission 203688) | Tropical soil microbial communities from Luquillo Experimental Forest, Puerto Rico - GRE.SIPMG.066b5f18 | ecosystem: Environmental > Terrestrial > Soil > Tropical forest > Bulk soil... | reverse complement strand
ATGACCTCTATTTACCCAGTTGTGATTGCCTTCACACCTCGGCGGCCAACTCAAGATCGGTCGCGCAGTCACGGCATCGAACTGTGAAGCTCAGCGGCGGAATGACTTTGGGCCTATCGGCCCGCGATGATCCGGCTACCTGACGGCGCCATGAAAGGGAACTGCGGGCCCGGCGTTCGCGTCTGGGTTGAAACCGCGATTCAGCTCGAGCAGCATGTTTGAATACAACTCATCGACAGGCCGGCAGTACGTAGTCAGCAATATCGTTGACCATCAATTCGAGTAGTGAATTACGCATGCGGTTCCGGGCTGCCAAATTCGATGATTGCTTAGGTCGCAATCGGGAGAGCAAACATGCACGCGGTGAATCGGTAGGCGGTGTTCAGCGATGACTCAACCCTCAGGAACCTCTGGTGCCAGCCATGCGCCGCGGCATAGTGGTGTTACCGAGCACAGTGGCGTGTCCGCCAGCGCGAGTGATTCGTCAGAAGTTGAAAGCGGTGCGGCCGAGCGGATCACGCAGCTTGCACCCCTTGGAATGTCTGCTGTGATGAACGCATGAGCGCCACTACTGTTGCCGACGTTGTCAAACGGATGAAGGCCATCGCCGCTGAGGTGCCGTCGGGTGACGGGGCGGGCGTGTTCAACAACGTTTATCTTCAAGTGACCGAGATGGTCGCTGATCGTCTGCAATCCCCCGGTGTGTTCGACGATGACGCGTTCATCGCCGACCTAGACGCGCGCTTCGCCGGCTTATGGTTCACCGCCTACGACGCCACCGGCGACAAGCCAACGGCGTGGGCACCTTTGTTCGCCGCGCGCGCCAACAGCGGCATATTGCCGATCCAGTTCGCTCTCGCCGGCATGAACGCGCACATCGAAAACGACCTGCCGCTGGCGGTGGTGGCGACCTGCGCGGCGCGCCGGCGCACGCCGGCCAGCCCCGGTATCCGCGAGGACTACGACAAAGTCAACGAACTACTCGCAGACGTGGAAGCCGAGATCAGGCGGTCGTTTCTCGACGAAGTCGAAAAGTCCATCGATGACCGCTTCGAGCCCGTCGTGCATCTGATCAGCTCGTGGGACATCGCGAAGGCGCGTGACTTCGCATGGCTGAACGTTCAAACACTGTGGGAGCTGCGACACACGGGCCCTCTGCTCGATACATACACCTCAACACTCGCCGGGACGGTCGGCATGGGCTCGCGGCTACTTCTCACCGCGTTCGCCTGATCCGCCCGTCACTGACGCCGTTGCGAGTTAGCGAAGCGTTCCGGCGTCATCCGCGCGCTGGTTTCGGCTTCGGCCAGAGGAGGTACCCGGCCATCACGGTTCAGTTCGGAGCCGCGAATCCATTCTCATGATCGAAAGGTGAACGCATGAGTGCCCAGGACAAGGCCAGCAACAAGATCGACGACCTCGGCGGGAAAGCCAAGGAAGGGCTTGGCAAGGTGACCGGTGACAAGCACACCGAAAACGAAGGCAAGCTCGACCAGGCCAAATCAAGCGTCAAAGATGCTGCAGAAAAGGTGAAGGACGCTTTCAAGTAAGGCCGGGCCGCACCACAACCATCGCCGCCACAGCAATGTGGCGGCGATGATTTGTCGGGACACGACCCCTTCCGACGCCGTCGATGTCACCGGCGTGCCCTATGTTGGGCGTCCGGACGAACGACCAAGTAAGAGCGAGGAACGCAGGTGGGTGACAACGGGGGGCTGTCGGCCCCTGAGCTGCTCGAACTCAACCGCGACCTGGTCGGATCCCGCGCGGTCCGCCTACTCGCCACAAACAACCTGGGTCTGTACGCCACACTCATGGAACGTCACCTGTCCGACGGCGCCGTCCCCGAGACTGAACTGGTCGTATGCCTGGAACGCGACCTCGACGCACTCGCCCAGGCGGACGGCCCGTCCGGGCTTGCGCTGATCAAGTCCTGGTCCAGCCAAGGCTGGCTGCACCGCATCGTTGACGTCAGAGGCGGCCAGGAACAAAACGTCTGCTATCTCACCCAGGACGCCCGCCGCGCGCTGGACTTCCTTCGCGGCATGCGCCGCCAGGACACCATTGCCACCGGCGGCTCCATCACCGGCATCGCCTCACGCCTCAAGCAGGTCGCGATGCGCGTAGACACCGATCCTTCGCGCATCCGCAAGCACATCGAAGCCGAAATCGCCGCACTGCACGAAGAACTCGACGAACTCAACGCCGGTCAACGCCCCGACCCCGACGTCACCGACTGTTACGACGAGGCCAACGCCATCGCCCTGCAGATGGAACGCCTGATCACCGACATCGGCCAGTACGGCACCATGATCGAGCAGGCCACCGCCGCCCTCGACGAACCCATCGACAGCAACATCGCCTACCGCGACCGCCAACGCCAGATGTACGCCGACTACCAGGCCGCCTGGGACTCGCAGGGCCGCGATTCGCACCGCGCGTTCCTGCGCATGATCAACGACCCCGACCAGCGCGCCGAGTTCGAGGCCGACGTCGCCGCCGTCGCCGACGCCCTGCCCGCCCTCGACCCGGCGCTGCGCAAAGTCATGGCCTCCTTCTTCGAACTAGTCGGCCACCAGATCGACGAAGTCGAACGCATCCAGCAGCGCTGCGCTCAACGCGTCAAGCGATTCACCGCCTTCGGCACCATGGAGCAGAGCCGCGGCGTTGCCCGCCAACTCAACGAGGCGATCGGCGCCGCTCGCGCCCTGCTCAAATCCTCCCGCACCGACTCTCGCCTCGACTTCGACATCCCGCTCGCCCGCCACGCCATCAGTTCCGTTGGCGCACTGAGCTTCAAGATCGGCGACCTGTCCAATCCGAAACCCGCCAAGCCCGCCAACGGCGACGTCGACCTGACCAGCTTTGCCGCACTCACCACCCAGGTCGACGCGCCCGCCATGTCTGACATGCTCAACACCGTCATCGCCAACGGGCCGGTGTCGCTGCCCGAGGCCGTCGCCATGCTCGATACCGCCTACCTCGGCCACGTCATCGTGCTGTGGTCCTGGGCGCTCAAGCAGCCCGACGCCGAAAGCGTCACGGAGTCCACCACCGTCCGCTTCTCCTCGCTCGACGGCCGCGGCCGTGAAATCGCCGTCCCGCGTTTGACATTCACCGAACAGATCACCACCCTCGCGGGAGCCAGCACGTGACCAACCAACAAGCAGAAGCCGACATCGACTTCTCCTCTCTCCCCCACGTCGACCAGACCGCCCGACCGCCCGCTGCGCGCAGACCCCGTTTCGAGGGCGACGTCTCCGAGCTACCCGACCGTGCCTGCTGGGCCCTGCAGCACCTGCTCACCCGCCGCTACATCAGCGCCGAGGCCGACGCCGACGTATACAGCTGGGTACTCGAATACCGCAACGACCTGTCGGTCCGGCTGTCGGAACTCGATCTGCTGCTGCGCATCGTCGACGGCACCGATGTCGCGTTCGTCGAGCAGGCCCGCTACGAATCTGCAAGGGGTATCAAGCTTCTGCGCCGCGAGCCGCTCGGCACCTACGACTCGATCCTTGCGCTGCACCTCGCGCAGATGATGCGTGCCGCCGGTGGGCAGACCGTCCTGATCAGCAGCGAGGAGATTCACGCCCTGTTCTCCGGTGTGCTCAATGACGTCGACCGCGACGCCGTCACGTTCGCCGCGCGCATCGACGCCGCCATCGCCCGACTCACCGGCCTCGAGATCTTGCGCAAGAGCCGAGACGACGAGGACAGCTACACAATCAGTCCGGTGATCACTGCCATCATGACCGCGTCGGTGATCACCGACCTTGCACAGCAGTTCGAACAACTGCTCAATGGCGGAACCCCGCAGGACGCCGAGGAAGAAGCCGAGCTCAATGACTGAACAGTTCCATCTTGCGCGCCTTCAGGTGATCAACTGGGGCGTGTTCGACGGGTACCACTCCATCCCGTTCAGCAGGGGCGGAGCATTGATCGCCGGCGCCTCCGGTAGCGGCAAATCCTCACTGCTGGACGCGATTTCGCTGGGCTTTCTTCCGTTCAACCGGCGCAACTTCAATGCCTCTGGCGACCACACCGCCGCCGGATCCAGCGCTGGGCGCCGCAGCGTCGACAAATATGTGCGCGGCGCATGGGGTCAGCGCAGCGATGGCGGCACCAGCCGGGTGATGTACCTGCGCGGCGACGGCACCGCATGGTCGGCCGTTGCGGTGACCTACGCCAGCGACTCGGGGCGCACCGTCACCGGCCTGGTGCTCAAGTGGCTCACCGGAGAATCCCGCAACGACTCGTCGAGCCGGTTCGTGCTCGGCGACGGCGACCTCGACATCGAGGGCGTCTGCAACCGCTGGGCGGCCGGTCGATTCGACGCCGGGGTGTTCAAAGAGCAGTGGCGGTTCTCGACGAAGGTGGAGTCGCAGTATCTGGCACAGCTGTACGCGACTATCGGTATTCGTGCCTCCGACGCAGCCCAGCAGCTGCTCGGCAAGGCCAAGTCGCTGAAAAGCGTTGGTGGCCTTGAGCAATTTGTCCGGGAGTTCATGCTCGACGAGCCCGATAGCGTAGCCCGGCTGTCCGAGGCGCTCAAGCAGATCGACCCACTGGTCGAAGCCCGCGAACTGCTGGCGGTCTCTCAGAAGAAGCGCAAGATTCTCGGTGACATCGAGCAGATCCAGTACCGCTATGCCTCGGAGTCCTCCGACCTCGGCATCATCGATCTGGTGGACGCTCCGATGGTGCGCGCCTACACCGACCATGCCCGGTTGGCCCAGTGCCCCTCTCAGATCGCAACGCTCGACGGCACCATCGACCAGCTCGAGAACGAGTACGAGGACGTCACCCGTAGCCTGAATCTGGCCAAGGCCGAAGCGGATTCCCTCAATGCACAGATCAGCGGTTCCAGCGCCACTATCGGACCCCTGCAGTCTCAAGTGGCCGCCGCCGAGACCCAGGCCGAGCAGGTGACCCGCCGCCGCGCCGCCTACGAGGACCTGCTCACCGCTCAGGATGTCGAGATCCCGGAGACGTCCGAGGAGTTCTGGAACCTCCGCGAGGACCTGCTCGCCCAGGCCACCGAGCTGCTCGCCAAGGTCGAACGCAACCGCGAGGCGTCCACTGACGCCGAGTATGCGCAAAAGGCGGCTCGCATCGCCCGCGACGATGCCGCCAAGGAGCTCAAGCGCGTCATCCACGTCGGATCCGCGTTGCCGGAGTTCGCGCTGGCGATGCGCGAACAGATCTGCACCAACGTCGGCGTCGACACCGGCGAACTCCCCTACATCGCCGAGCTGATGGACCTGGCGCCCAACCAGTCGCGGTGGCGCATGGCGGTGGAGAAGGTGCTGCGGGGCGCCGGGTTGCGACTGCTTGTGCCCGATCACCACTGGGCTGCGGTGCTGCGCTTCGTCAACGAAACTGATATGCGCGGTCGACTGCAGCTGCACCACGTCCGGACAAATCTGCTCGGCGCCGAGCCCGCCGATTCCGATCCGAACACGTTGGCGGGCAAGCTGTTCGCCGTCGATCCGGCGCATCCGTGCTCCGCCGAGGCTGTCGATGTCATCACCGCGGCGGGCGACCACGTGTGCGTGGATACCCCCGACGTATTCGATCGCTTCCGCCGCGCCGTCACCGACACGGGCCTCTACAAGGATTCCGACCACCTCGCCGTGAAGGACGACCGTCGACCGGTCAAGCAATCCGAATACCTCTATCAGGGCGACGTCACCGCCAAGATCAACGCGCTGACTGTCGAACTGGCCGCCGCCGAGGAGGCCTACCAGAATGCGCGCCGTGTCGCCGACGACATTGCTGCGCAACGCCAGCAGTGGCGCGACGGCGCGGCCGCGAGCAAGGCGATCTGCGAGCAGTACCCGCAGTGGAGCCAGATCGATACCGAGACCGCCGATGGGCACGCCGACCGACTGCGCGAGCAATTCGAATTGCTGCTGGCCGACCACCCCGACATCGAGGCGCTCAACGCACGCGCCGAGGAATGCTGGTCGCAGATCCAGAAGTTCATGACCCGCCGCGGCGCAATCCAAACCCGCCGCGATGGCCTCGACGATCGCCGCACGCGGCTACTCGAACTCTCCGAGCGGCTGTCCCCCGCGTTCGTCTCCGAACCGCTGACCGAGCTGCTGAAGCGCTACGCAGGCCAGCTTCCGGTCTCGCTGGAACTGCTCGACCCCGAACCGCACCGCGACGCGTTGTTCAGCGCGATCAAGCGCGAACGCGAACAGCTGCGCGAGAGTCGCCGCCGTTCATACGACGAATTGGCGCGCATCCTCAACACCTTTGACACCTCGTTCCCCGACGCGATCCCCAACGACAGCGACGACTTCGACGAACGCGTGCACGACTACGTCGCGCTGTGCAAGCACATCGACGAACGCGAACTGCCCGAGGCATACGAGCGGATGATGCGCCTGGTCACCGAGCAGGCCCCAGACGCGATTCTGACGCTGCACCGGGTCGCCGAGCAGGAGACGCGGCGCATCAGCGAGCAGATCGACCGCGTCAACACCGGGCTGGGCGCGGTGGAGTTCAACCGGGGCACCCGGCTGACGCTGCGCGCCACTCCCCGGCACCTGACCGCAGTGGGTGAACTCACCGAGATCGTGCGGTCGATCTCGCGGCGCATCGCTGAGGTCGGGATGGGCGACAAGCAGGCGATCGTGGACCAGTACGCAGACATCCTGCGGCTTCGCAACCGGCTGGCGTCGACCGCGCCCGAGGACAAGGCATGGACACGCGACGCACTGGACGTGCGCAACCGGTTCACCTTTGACTGCGCCGAGTGGGACGTGACCACCGAGGAACTCATCCGCACGCACAGCAACGCCGGCGACAATTCAGGCGGCGAGCAGGAAAAGCTGATGGCGTTCTGCCTCGCCGGTGCGCTGAGCTTCAACCTGGCCAGTCCCGGAAGTACAGAAAACACACCGGTTTTCGCGCAGCTGATGCTCGACGAGGCGTTCTCCAAGTCCGACCCGCAGTTTGCACAGCAGGCTCTGCAGGCGTTCCGCAAGTTCGGCTTTCAGCTGGTGATCGTCGCGACGGTGCAGAACGCCACCACCATTCAGCCCTACATCGACAGCGTGGTCATGGTGTCGAAGACAGAGGCCACCGGCCGCAACTCCCGCCCGGTCGCCAGGGTTGCGACGCGGACGATCTCGGAGTTCACGTCGCTGCGCCGCGCGATGGGCTCGAAGTCGGAGAAAGTGCCTGCTGGGGTCTGAGCAGGCAGGTCATCAGGCGTCGAAGGCGGCCACCGCGGCGTCTGCGCACGCACAGTCATCGGCGACGGCCGCTCCGCTCACCCCTACCCCACCTACCACCGCGCCGTCGACGGTGATGGGGACGCCGCCACCAAAGATGACGAAGCGGCCATTTCCGTTGGCCTGCAAGCCGAATAGTTCACCGCCAGGGGCGGCGAGCACAGCCAATTCAGCAGTCGATGTGCTGTTGGCGGTCGCAGTGTAGGCCTTGTCGACAGCGAGCACCGGACCGGCGATCTCGGCGCCATCCATGCGGCCGAAGGCAATCAAGTGACCGCCCGCGTCCACGACGGCGGCCGACACGAGCACCGACCGTCGTTCGGCCTCGGCGTGCGCGGCTCGAATCATCCGCAATGCGGTCTCCAGATCAACGCTCATTTCGCCTCGTCCTTGTCCGGCCGTCTCGACATATCCGTTGACGAGGGTAGAACGTTTGATTCTCGGTCATCGCTAGTTGGTGAGCAAGAGACCGATGCGGCGATGGTCCTGGCCACCCTGCCTACTGCTTGAGACCGACTTTCAACACGTTGCGCATGTAGTCGATGCTCTGTTTGGCAGTCTGCATCTCGAGTTCGCGCCCCTCTTCGATGGGGCGGCCGTGCAACGGCTGCTCGATCTCGAAGACGATCGTGTCCAAGGCTTCCGGTGCGTTCGCGCGCAGCTCCTGCATGATCTTCACGCAGTCGATGTCGCCCTGCCCGATCGCCGTGCCGATCGAATGAGTACCGTCCGCGTCGACGACGATGTTGATGTCACAGAAGTGGCAGCAGTACGCGTACGGCGCCATCTTCTTGACGCATTCCTCGACACCCTCCATCAGCACAAGCGAATTCATGGTGTCGAGGCATGCGCCGATCAGAGGATGGTGCAACTGCTCGACGAGCCATATCACCTCGTCGGCGAACATATCGCAGTGGTTCTCGATGGCAATCTTCATGCCGTAGCGCTCGATGAGCGGAACGGCATTCCTGAACTCCTGGAAGCGATCGCTGAGTTGAGCGACCACATCGGGGTGCATGCAGGAGCCATAGATCGGCTTCGGACGGTCGATGTCCAGGCTGAACTTGACCAGCTGCGCACCGATGGCGTGCCCGATGTTGAGCGCCTCCTCCACTGACGCATTCACACGCGGATCGCATGGCGCGTTGATCGAGACGTTCAATTCGAGGTCAAGACCGTAGCTCCGCGCGGCGGCGTTGACCTCAGCTAGATGTTCGGCGCTGACGTCGTTGTCAAGGTCGACCAGGGTGATGTGCAGGACATCGAGGCCCCATTCGACTGCGAGGTTCATCATCTTGTACAGATCGATGGTCTTCTCGAATGCGAAGTCCTGTTCGAATCCCCAACTTTCACCGCATCCGTTCAGGTGAAGTGTGTAGGAGTGCATGCCGAGCTTGAACTTGCGATCATCGTTTTTGACAATGCCCATTGAAGGAATCTCCTGCGACTCGTTGCAGCCAGGGTGCCGGTCACCGGGTGTGGTTGTGCATGACGTGTTTGGTACGTGAATAGTCGTCGAGGGCGTAGATGGATAGGTCGCGTCCATATCCGGAACCCTTGAATCCGCCCCACGGCACCTCACTGGCCAGCACCAGGTGGGCGTTGACCCATACGGTGCCGAAGTCCAGCCGCGCCGGAACATCATGGCCGCGCCGAGCATTCTCGGTCCACACCGACGCCGCCAGGCCGTACGGCACAGCGTTTGCGCGCTCGACGGCGTCGGTTTCGTCGGTAAACGTTTCGATGGTGACGACGGGACCGAAGATCTCCTCGCGACAGCACTCGGCGTCGGCGGGCACGTCGGCGAGCACCGTCGGCGCGACGAAGTAGCCGGACCCGGGGACCGCCGATCCGCCCAGCACCGCGCGGGCGCCGTCGGCTTGGGCACGGTCGAGGAAGCCGCAGACACGGTCGAAGTGGGCCTTGGAGATGAGTGGTCCGATCTCGACATCGTCACCGGCCGCGGGCTCCCCCACGATCAGCGAGTTGACCTCCTCAACAAGAAGATCAGTGAATTTTGAAGCCACCGATTCGTGTACCAGCACCCGGCACCCGGCACCGCATTCCTGCCCGGAGTTCCAATATCCGGCGGTGCGCAGCGCGGTCGCCGCGGCGGCCAGGTCGGCGTCATCGAACACGATCACCGGGGCTTTTCCACCGAGTTCGAGGTGAACGCGCTTCAGGGTGGCTGAAGCGTTGCGGGCCACGGCTTTACCGCTGTTCACCGAGCCGGTGAGCGCGATCATGTCGAGCTGCGGATGCGCGGAGAGCCGATCACCGACCACCTGCCCGTAGCCGGTGACGACGTTGAACACCCCGGCGGGTAGCAGGTCGGCAACGAGTTCGGCGAATTTCAGCGTGGTCAGCGGGGTTTGTTCGGATGGCTTGAGCACCAACACATTGCCTGCCGCAAGGATGGGCGCGACCTTCCATGCCGCCATCAGCAGTGGGTAGTTCCACGGAGTGACGACGCCGATGGCGCCCAGAGGCTCGCGCACGATGACCGACAGGTGGCCCTCCGCGTAGTCGGCGGCGGCCTGTGACGTCATCGATCGGGCGGCGCCGGCCATGAAGCGGAACGTGTCGATGGTCTGGGCGATGTCATCTCTGGCCACCGTCATCGGTTTTCCGGTGTTGACCGCCTCCAACCTCGCGAGCAATTCAGCGTGCTCGGCCACCCGGTCGGCGATCTGGTGCAGGATGTCGGCGCGTTGCTTCGGGACCAACTGTGCCCATTCGCTTTTGGCTGCCATCGCGGCGTCGACGGCCCGGTCGACATCGGCTGCCGTACCGACGAGCACCTGAGTGATCACCGACTCGTCGGCGGGGTTGACGATATCGAGGAGATCACCGTTGGTGTCGGCGATGAACTCGTTGGCGATGAAGTGGCCATGTGGTGGCAGATCCGCCGCGGACACGAGCGGAGTGCCATTGCCTCGCCGCACCTGCGTGGCCGGAGACTGGACACTTTGAGTCATCGAAAGGATGCCTTTCTGAGAGCGGGTCAGAGGGGTTGATCGCTACTAAGCGCTGACTTTGGACCTGGAGCTGATCGCGGCGCACTCGCCGAGGGTCAGCCCCCGCGTTTCCGGTGCCCACATCACCGATACGACCGCGCCGATGAAGGTGATGACTGCGCCGACGATCATGGTGGCCCCGGTACCGATGTGCGACAGGGAGATGGGAACCAGGTAGGTACCGACGGCGGCGCCGATCCGGCTCAGCGAGGACGCTAATCCGACGGCCGATCCCCGAATCTCAGTGGGGAACAGCTCATTCGGGTAGATCCACTGGAGGATCTGAGTGCCGCCGATGACGACCGCATAGGCTGCGAACAATCCCAATACGACCCAGGCCGAAGCGTTGGTGAAGATTCCAAGCAGCAGCAGTGCCGCGCCGCCCCACACGAAGCTGTGGATGATCAGCGGCCTGCGACCGATGCGGTCGACCAGGAACAGGCCCGCGATGCAGCCAAGGAGGAACATCACGGTGATGAAGGCCGAGCCGTAGTTCGCCAGTGCGCCGGTCAGGCCGAGTGCGCCCAGGATCTTGGGCCCGAATGCGTAGACGGCGAACAGCGGCACAATCGAGCACGTCCAGAAGATGGTGATGAACGCCATCCGCTTGCCGTACCCGGCCTTGACCAAGGCGCTGACGCGCAGGTTCTCATGGACCTCTTCTGGCATGTCATCCACCGACGCGTTCGGCCCAAACACTTTCTGCAGCACCTCGTTTGCCTCGTCGACCCGCCCCTTCTTGAGGAGCCAGCGTGGCGATTCTGGGGTGCCCAACCGGGCCAGCACGATGAGAAGAGCCGGCACGGCGGCACTTGCCAGCATCCAACGCCAGCCGTTGTCGAAGTGGAGCAGGACTTCGCCGACGATGTAGGCAGCAGCTGCACCGACAAACCACATGGCGACAAAGGCGCCGAGTAGCGGCCCACGCCACCTGCGGGGCGAGAACTCCGCCAGCAGTGAGGTGGCGATCGGATAGTCGGCGCCGACGGCCATGCCGATCAGTAGTCGCAAAATGATCAGCCAGAAGACGTCGCCGACGAAGAACTGGGCGATCGAGCACACAATGATCGCTGCGAGGTCGATGGTGAACAGCACCTGGCGGCCGAAGATGTCAGTGAGCCAGCCGCCGAGGAAGGCACCGAGGAAGATTCCGATCAACGCCGATGCGCCGACCAGGCCTTCCTGGGCCGAGGACATGTTGAACGCGGGACTGATCTGGACCAGGGCCACACCGATGATGGACAGCACATAGCCGTCGAGGAATGGGCCGCCGGACGCGTACAGCGCAAGCTTCTTGTGGAATCTCGACAACGGCGCGTCGTCGAGCGGATGAGCAGTGGTCATTGGTTTGGTCCTTCTCCGTGGATCTGAGTTGTCGCTCGTCGATATCGGGTGAGTCGGTTTGCGTGAAGAGGGTGCCTTCGGGAGGCCGGTTCCGGTTTGGTCGATGTCACTGGTTCGGTGTCCTCGACCACATGGTGCGTTTGTTGTGATGGCGACCACTATAAATGTGATCACAGATTACAGTCAAGATGTGATTTGTGATCGCCTCATTGCCGGCGCCGTGGTGAGGTGAATCAAACGCCGAGGTGGCAACCGGTCGCGCGGCAGCGCGGCCGACGATCCAAGCGCACGAAAACGTGCGGTGAACCCCTACGCCGTCGGCGCCTCTGCCTGTGCAGCCAGGCTCTCTTTGATGCGGTCGGTCGCGTCAACGAGGGAAGCTTCGCTGACAGCCGCCGCCGCGGCGGCATTGTTCTCGCGCGCAGCCGCGACGAGACCGAGTTGGTACTTCCACAGCGGCTCGTCGTCAGTTTCGATGCTGCCCTGGGCGCCGACGATCTTGTAGGCGCGGCAGCGGTTCCACAGCGTTCGAATCAGTTCCATCAAGACCGGATTCCCCGACGCCTTGTACAAGATGGCCAGCAGGGCTTCGTCATGGTCGAGGCAGGCGATAACGCGTCCCTCTGTGATGGCGACGCGCATCGCGTCGTATTCGGCCTGCATCTTGTCGCAGTCCGGTTGGCTGATTCGTTCGGCACCGAGGCGCGCCGCCTCCACTTCCAGCAACCGACGCACGTTGTAGACGTGCACCAACTCCTCGAGGGTGAGGCCCTTGACGACGGCGCCCTTGTGCGGTGAGCGCTCGGCCAATCCCGCCTCTTCGAGGCGACGGATGGCTTCCCGAACCGGGAGGACGCTGGTTCCGACCTGCTCGGCGAGATCCCGCACCTTCAGCCGCGAACCGGCTGGCAGATCGCCGTTCATGATCGCCTCGTGGATCATCGCGTAGACCTCGTCGGTCAGCAACGTCGGCTGTGCGCGGCGGGAGATGACCACAGATCACATTTTAATGTGGCCAGCGGCGAATTCCGGGATGCCCGCGCGTTCCAGCTTCAGATTGCTGTGACCCGCGCGACAAAAAGGGCTTGTGTGATCTGTAATCACATCTTATGCTAGACCTGCTCGACCGCATGAAAAATCCCCCGGAGTGGAAGGAGACGATCAATGAAGGACGTCGTGATCGTCGGAGGCGGAGTCGCCGGATTGGCCGCCGCGTGGCGGCTCCGCCACTGGGACACGGTGCTGCTGGAATCCGGATCACGGGTCGGTGGCCGCGTCCGCTCGGAACGGCGCGGGCCGTACTTCCTCAACTGGGGAGGGCACGTCTACGCCGGCGGAAACTCGTCGACCAGTTGGTTGCTCAACGACACGGGCGTCGACTCCGTCGCAGTCCCCGGCTCGCTGTCAGGGTTGTCGATGAACGGCAAACTACTGCTCAAGGGGCGAATCGAGAGCTATCCCTTCCGGATCCCGATGTCCTGGTCCTCCCGCGTAGGCATCATGAAGACCGGCGCCAAGGTCGGGCTCGCTGTCGCCAAGTACGCCAGGATCGTCGGGCTGCGCCCCGGCGAGAACGAGGCATCCCGCCAGCAGCGGGTCTACAACTTCATGAACGACCGCAGTTTCGCCGACTATGTCGGCAACCTGCCCTCGGACGTGGAGGCGTTGTTCAAGCCGACGGTCACCCGGTCGGCGGCGGACCTCGACGAAATCTCCGCCGGCGCCGGAGTCGGCTACTTCAGCCTTGTGTGGAACATCGGCGCCGGCCTGAGTCAGAGCATCGTCGGCGGGCCGTCGACGTTGACCGAGAGCATCGCCGCCTCCCTTGGCGATCGGCTGCACCTTGATTCGCCCGTCGAAGAGATCGTCCACAAGAAGAACTCGGTCGTGGTCCGCTATCGCGAGCACGGTGTGGAGACCGAAGTCGAGGCGCGGTGTGTCGTGCTCGCGACTCCGGCGACGGTCAGCCACCGCGTCGCCGTCGATCTCGACCGCGATATTCGCGAGGCGTTGTCGAAAATCGTCTACGGCCCCTACGTGTCTGCGGCGTTCCTGACCAACGAAACCGAGCGCCAGGTGTGGGATGACGCCTATGCGATCGCGACCCCGAAGCGGTCATTCAACGTCCTGCTGAACATGTCCAACGTCGTCCGCGGCTACGAGCGAGAACGTCAGCCCGGCAGCAGCCTCATGACCTTCTCCCCCGCGAGCCTGGCACGACAACTCCTCGACCGCGATGACGACGACATCCGGGACACGTATCTGCGTGACCTCGACCAGATACTGCCGAACGTCGGCGAGAAAGTCGTCGAGACACAGATCCAGCGCTGGCCGACGGGCGCGCCATACTGCTTCCCCGGCCGCGGGAAGCTGCAGCCGACGCTCACCCGACGGGGCGGTCGCGTCTTCTTGGCAGGCGATTACCTCGGGACCCTGTACACCGAAACCGCCATCGGCACCGGGCTTTCCGCCGCGCAGGAGGCACAAAGCCTGTTGGCCAGCGAACGGCAACGCGCTGCCGTCCTCCCGACGCCGGTGCTTCCACTCAACTAGCGACAGTCATCAGACCATCCACAGTTCCCACCGAAGGAGACATCATGAATTCACAGTTGAGCGGCGTGTTGACCGCTCTCGCAACACCATTCGCGGCTGACGGGTCAATCGACGAAGCCTTGCTCCGCCGAGTTGTCGACCGCAGCATCGAAGGAGGCGTCGACGGTGTGGTCGCCTGCGGCTCCACCGGCGAGTTCGCGGCCATGAGCGGAGCCGAACGCCGATTCGTCGTCGAGACGGTCATCGACCAGACCGCCAGCCGCGTGCCGGTCGTCGCGCAGACCGGCGCAATGAGCACGGCGGAGGCGGTCGAATTGTCCCGGCACGCCGAGGCGGCCGGAGCGTCGGTGCTGATGGTCGTCGCGCCGTACTACGAGCCGCTGAGCCTCGAGGAAACGCTCGACTATCTGCGGGCGGTGGCCGACTCGGTCGATATTCCGATCATGTTGTACAACCTGCCCGGGGCGACCGGGGTCAATCTCACACCCGACACGGTGGGACAGCTCGCCCGCGAAGTCGACAACATCCGCTACATCAAGGACACCAGCGCGGACATGGCGCAAGCGGGGCAGCTCATCCACAACCACGGTGACGTCATCTCGACGTTCGTCGGCTGGGACAGCCTGCTGCTCGCGGCGTTGACCGAGGGCGCCGCGGGCGTGATGGCCGGCACCGCCAACGTAATGCCGGCCCACCTCGTCTCCATCCACCGTGCCCTGGCGGCAGGTGATCTCGACCGGGCGCGACGTGAATGGGCGCAGATTTACCCGCTCATGGACGCGATCATGTCGGCACCGTTCATCCCAGCTGTCAAAGCTGGACTCGAAGCAGCGGGATTACCAGTGGGCAGTCCCCGCAGGCCGGTACGTGCATTAGACGGAGATGCGGCCGCGACGATTGCTTCGCTCGTAACCGCACTGCCGCAGCTGTCGACAACTCCGTAGGCGATTTTCTCGCAACAACATTCGCGCGGATCAGGGCCACCCGCGGCCACCTAGCCACAGCGGCGGTTCCTGGCCGTTGTACATGCTCTTGGGGTGCCATCGCTGTCTGCGCATCAGTCGACCGGCGTGGTGCTCGGCGACGTCCTTCAGGTATTCGACGTCATCGCTGGTCCACGGGTGCTGGCCGGTCCCGTCCAACCACCACCTCGGTTGGCCATCCTGTTCGTAACGAGTTATCCGGTACCGGTCGGCGACGTGCCGTCCCTTGGCATCAACCTGCCAGTCCAGCAGCCGCGGGCGGAGAGCCTCGGGAACCGGCTGGATAAGTTCACCGGGGTGGGTTATCCGGATCTCGATTAACTCGCCACCCATGCATCCACCCTACCAGGATGCTCGTTTGTATCAGTGGTTCTACCTGCGAAGATGGCGTCTTTCTGAGCACGCCGGTGGGTCATGTTCCAGCCGCGGGGGCGATCGGTGCGCCCAGCCGCGCGGAGACCCGGGCTGCGGCGTCGGCGACGGCTCGTCCGAACGATTCGAGCATGGTGGGGGGCACGCGGAATCGGGGGGCGGACAGCATGATCGCCGCAACGAGCTCGCCCCGGTGGTCGTGGACCGGGGCGGAAATACCGACCTCTTCGATCGACGTGCGGCCGTCGTTCACGGCGAACCCACGTCCGCGGGCGTCGCGCAACTCGTCGAGGAAGGCGTCGATGGCGTCGTCGTCGGGCCCAACGAGGAGGCGTCGTTCGAACAGGCGTTGCACCTCGGCCGCGGGCATCTCGGCGAGAAACACCTGCACCGAGGAGCTTTGGTAGGTGTCGTAGCGCGTGCCGACAGCGGCGGTGTGCTTCACCTGCTTGGGGCTGGAAACCTGTTCGACGACCACGGCCTCGTGCCCGTTCCACACCATGAGCGCACTGGTCTCTCCGGTGCGCCGGGTGAGCTCGGCGAGTTCCGGATGCGCCATCCGCCGCACGTCCAGGTTGGCCAGCAGGGGTCCGGTCAGCGCGATCAGGCCGAGTCCGAGACGGAAGCGGCCGGAGCTGTCGTCGCGTTCGACATAGCCGGCCTTTTCCAGAGTCGCGAGGATTCGCGAGACGCTGCTCTTGTGCAGATCGACCTTGCGCGCGATCTCTGTGACGCCGAGTACGGGCTCGGCTATGGAGAACGATTCGAGCACGCGGAGCCCGTTGAGCAGCACCGACGGCGACCGCGAGTCGCCGTTTCGCTCGGCGAGTCGATCAACGCCGTCCTCGCTCATGGCCGCTTACCCTTCTGCCGCGATGCTCGATTCCCATTGTCACCCGGCAGTATCGCCGGCCCCCACCAGGGCAGGGACCGGCGATTCGCTCAGGCGTCGAGGATGTTGTATTCCGGGCCGAATGGGAACCTGGTGATGTTCTCGGCGCTGTTCTCGCCGACCACGAGGATGTCGTGTTCGCGGTAGCCGCCGGCGCCTGGCTGGCCCTCCGGGATCATGATCATCGGCTCCATCGACACCACCATGCCGGGCTCGAGGACGGTGTCGATGTCTTCGCGCAGTTCAAGCCCGGCCTCGCGACCGTAGTAGTGGGACAACACCCCGAAGGAGTGCCCATAGCCGAAGGTGCGACTCGGCAACAGCCCTTCAGCCTCGTAGATCTCGTTGAGCTCGGCGCAGATGTCCTTGCACACCGCACCGGGTTGGATCAGCTCCAAGCCGCGGCGGTGCACCTCGACATTGATCTCCCATAGCCGGAGGTGCTCGGCGGAGGGCTGACCATAGAACAGGGTCCGCTCGAGTGCGGTGTAGTAGCCGGCGATCATGGGAAAGCAGTTGAGCG
>Ga0318562_10000528_pt1 | contig 16942 bp, 11 predicted proteins | sample GRESIP066b5f18_FD_203688 | JGI IMG/M metagenome (GOLD analysis project Ga0318562, IMG submission 203688) | Tropical soil microbial communities from Luquillo Experimental Forest, Puerto Rico - GRE.SIPMG.066b5f18 | ecosystem: Environmental > Terrestrial > Soil > Tropical forest > Bulk soil... | reverse complement strand
GTCTTACTAACGCTTATCCCCAACTGAAGGTGAGCCAGGGCAGAAATGCAATCATGCGCCTGAGCTATGCTGAGGCCCTGATCGGCGAGAACCGTTCCAAGGGAAACCGGGATTCAGTGGAAGGAAAGAAACTGATAGGGCTTGCTGATGAATTCAAGGCCGATGGAGGGAAGAGCAGGATATACTCTCCCTTGTTTTTCCGGACCTTCCGCTACCTGCAGCTGGATATCGAAACCAGGGAGGAACCGCTGATCATTGAGGATTTTCAGAGTGTCTTTACGGGCTACCCGTTTCAGCAGAACGCCTATTTCAAGAGTGATGCCCCGGACCTGCAGCAAATCTGGGAGACAGGCTGGCGGACAGCCAGGCTCTGCGCTGTGGAAACATATTTTGACTGTCCATATTATGAGCAGTTGCAATATGTCGGTGATACGAGGATCCAGGCGCTGATCTCCCTATATGTTTCAGGGGATGACCGCCTGATGAAGAAGGCCATTGATGACATTGGTCATTCATTCATTGCAGACGGGCTCACCCAAAGCCGCTACCCCTGCAGGGATATGCAGGTAATCCCCACTTTTTCACTCTGGTGGGTTTGTATGATCCATGATTTCTGGATGCACAGGACCGATGATGGATTCGTACGTTCACATCTGGATGAAATGCAGGAAGTGTTGCAATGGTACAGGGAGCGGCTGACGTCTAACGGAATGCTGGGCCCGTTGTCCTGGTGGCAATTTGTGGACTGGAGCTGGCCCTGGGTCGATAGCATACGCGTGGGGGGCGTTCCACCGGGGGCAAGTATGGGCGGATCATCCATCATCACCCTGCAATATGTATACACATTAAAACGCAGTGCAGAGCTCCTGTCTTATTATGGGAGGAACGCCCAGGCTGAAGAATACAGGAAGCTGGCAGACACCCTGGCCCGGGAAACTTACCGGTTATGCTGGGACCCGGACAAGGGGATGTTAGCCGACACCTACATGCGGAAGGAATTTAGCCAGCATGCCAATATCATGGCTGTGCTGACAGATGCCATTCCGCTCTCCGACCAGCGTCATGTACTGGAGCGGGTGATCGGAAATAAGCAAATTACCCCCTGTACCTATTATTTCACTTTTTACCTCTTTGAAGCCTTGAAGAAAACAGGGCTAGCCGGCCGCTTTTTTGAATTGCTGGAGCCCTGGCGGGCTATGCTGCAAAATGGTCTCACCACTTTTGCAGAGAACCCTGAACCAACCCGTTCGGACTGTCATGCCTGGAGTGCTTCACCGGATTACGAACTGCTTTCCCTGGTTTGTGGGATAAAACCCGCCTCCCCGGGTTTTAAAGAGGTGCTGATCGAACCTCATCCCGGATACCTGAATTCGGTTGAGGGAAGGGTTCCTCACCCTGAAGGCTATATTTCCGTCAGCATAAAGCAAAACAGCGGTCACGTGGAGGCCAGGGTTGAACTTCCCCCTGGTGTCAAGGGAAAATTTCGCTGGAAAAACAAAGACATCCCCCTGCATGGCGGCTCCCAGTCTTTTCCATTGAGCGAATGATCCTGCACATTGTGTTTGGGAGGAGAATTTGGATTTTACCAGGGCTCAGCCTACATTAGTCGGATAGGAACGCTGGGCCAGGGAAATAAAACCGGCCCTGGAAAACCGATCACTGCCTATTTGATATGCGCGCGGATAAGCCAGGCCGATTTTTCATGGTCGCGCATCAGACCCGTTACAAAATCGCTGCTGCCAAGGTCTTTGTGGACATCTGAGAATTGCACGATGTTCTTTCTCAGTTCCTTGATGATTGTTTCATGGTCCCCCAGCAAATTTTTCAGTTGTTCCTGCTGGTTATTTGTGTAGGATGGTTCCTCAAGCCGGGTGAGACCAACAAAATCCTTTAGTCTCGCCTCCGAATAGTGTCCCAGGGCGCGGATGCGTTCAGCCACATTATCAATTACCTCTTCCAGTTGCTCATACATGCCTTCATAGAATTTATGCATTTCGATAAAATTAGGACCTTCCACATTCCAGTGATAATTGCGGGTCTTGGTATACAATACGAATTCATCCGCAAGAAGTTTTTGCATCTCATTCGCAACATCCTGCAGATGCTGTTTGGGAACTCCAATGTCAGGTGTCATAAAAGGCTGATTTTAGTATTTTACAATCCAACGAGATAAAAGTTGGGCCCGTGGCTAATAATAATAATGAGCGAGGATGCCTGGATGTCGATTTTTAGATGAAGAAGTGCTTTTCCTGCCTTGGGTTGCCGAAAGTTCGGGAATGGGTCTCTGATCATCTGAATGATTCGGGAATGTTATTGCTTGGCGGGGGCTGCGAATCAAACCAGGAGTTGCCAGGAGCCTGCACCGCTCCGATTTGTTTTTTTGTGAAAATGGATGGAATGAATGTTTCTAATCTACAATACAGAATTGCTGAGTGATAAGGAATAAATGGTCGAATGGAATTCTCTGAATTTGTCTAGTCATTTAGCAATTCCGACAGGGCGAGCAGTTCCTTTTGCTTGTAGGCGGTTTTATCACTGTCGAAACATTTTCCGAATTCCTCCAGCAGAACCTGGATGATCCGGTTGTGGGCCAAAGGCTTAAAATAGGAGGCAACCGGAGGCACCGATACCCGCTTGAAGTAATTGTCGACATCTTTATGGGTGAATACCTGGCCACTCATTGGATCGATAAAGAATTCTATGTTATGGGGGGTCTGGTCCTGGGAAGGATCCGCCTCATAATCTGGTTTGATGTATGCCAGTACAAATTGCCTCGGGATATTGATCGCCTTCACAGGAATGTCAAGCAGTTCACTCAGCATCAGGTAAAGGATGCCGTTGGCGATCGCATTCCCTCTTTTTGTTTCAATCACTTTATTGATGAGAAATTCTTCCGGATGCTGATAACCGACCTCTGTTCCCTTCAGATTGTAATAGCTATACAGTATACTCGTAAGCACATTGATCTGCTCCAGCGGAGTGAGGTAACTATTTAATTCAAGCCAGATATTTCTCCTCAGTTTCTCCACTTCTTGCAGTACCGAGGTCGTAGCCAGATCAGGATATTGAAATTTTGCTACGAGAAGGGATGCGGTAAGCAGGTCACGGTAGGAACTCGATTTCCAGCGTTGAAAATCTTCGGTAAGATCCTGGTAGTGTAATTTATGGATGAGTATTTCTATTCGCTCCTGGACCTCTTCACTGATCGTGTTTTCCCAGAGATTTTCAAGGTTAGGGATAATGCCCCGTCCATAACTTACAATCCTGTTGGATATGGAACTGAAAACTTCTTCATCCGGGTCGTCAATCAAGTGAAACAGGGCTTTGATTTCTTTGTTCTCTTGCATGGGTTGGATATTTTTCCCGGATATGATCTACCAGGGTATCGGGTATCAATATCGGGGAAGTTATAAATCTCAGGCAAATTATTTTTCCACAAATCCACGCCAGCTGTTTATTTCCATGAAGGAAATCTTTTTCGCAGCAGTCGGCAGCGAAGGAGTGCTGAACCAGATGAACCTTGGGAAGCCTGACACATAGAATAACGACTTGGCGCGGGAATTCTTGTTCTGGTGGATGGATTTTTTGTGTATCGGCCCTGCCCGCCAAAGGGCTGCTAAGGCGGCCATGGCGAACTATATAGCGCAGAAAAGAGAGTCTGTTTGGAGAGACCATGCATACCTAGCCTGCCTTCTTTTTCCGGGGAACTCTCTTGGGAGGGTTGGCCTTTGCTTCCTCAATCATGGCTTTCACTTCTTCGAGCGTAAGGTCGGCTACATCCTCATGTCTTTCTTTCGGGATCTTAAAGTTACGAAGGCCCTGCTTGATATACGGGCCGTATGGCCCCCGGAGCAACTGGATTTTTTCTTTTTCAAAAACTTTAATTGTCCTTTTCTCTTTTGCCTCTCTTTTTTCGCTAATAATGGGCATAGCTTCTTCCAGGGTAATGGTGTAGGGATCCAGTTCCTTGCCCAATGAGTAGAATTTCTTGTCGTGTGCAATATATGGCCCAAAACGTCCGATGTTGACAGCCACATCAGTGTTTTCAAATTGCCCGAGGTTCCGGGGCAGTTTGAAGAGTTCCATAGCCTCATCAAAACTGATGGTTTCTATGCTCTGGGTATTTTTCAGTTTTGCAAAACGCGGTTTTTCCTCGTCATTGGAATCGCCAATCTGAACCATGGGGCCATAGCGGCCCATGCGCGCTATAACCTTTTTCCCGGTATGACTTTCAACGCCAAGTTCCCGTTCCCCGCTTACCCGTTCGGCTTTTTCTATGGTATTTTCAACATCTTTTTTAAATGGGATATAAAAATCATCGATCATGATATTCCATTTCATCTTGCCAGAAGCAACTTCGTCAAATTCTTCCTCTATCCTGGCCGTAAAATTGTAATCCATGATATCGTCAAAATACTGCTTCAGGAAATCAGTCACGACTAGTCCCAGGTCGGTGGGAAATAGTTTCGATTTCTCGGTGCCCGTGGTTTCCTGTTCGGTTATTTTGGTAATCGTATCGTTTTTCAGCTGCAGAATGCGATATTCCCGCCTGACACCTTCTTTGTCCCGCTTTTCCACGTATCCTCTTTTCTGGATGGTGGAAATGGTCGGGGCGTAGGTTGAAGGGCGGCCAATGCCCAGTTCCTCAAGTTTTTTTACGAGGGAAGCTTCAGTATAGCGGGGTAGGGGACGTGAAAAGCGTTCGATGGCTTTCATTTCCCGGAAGGCAAGTTGCTGGTTGACCTGAAGGGGAGGAAGGATTCCCTCCATCGAAGCTTCCTCGGACTGATCATCCTCATCGCGGTCTTCCCGGTATACTTTCAGAAAGCCGTCAAACTTGAGGACTTCTCCGCTCGCCGTAAGCTCCTCCTTGTTGGTCGATATCAGAATTCTCGCGATCGTTTTTTCCAGTTCAGCGTCCGACATCTGGCTGGCCATGGTGCGTTTCCAGATGAGGTCGTAAAGCCTCCGGCAATCCGCGTCTTCGACACTGATGTTTTCCATGTAGGTGGGCCTGATGGCTTCGTGCGCCTCCTGGGCACTTTCGTTCTTATTCTTAAAACTTCGAGGCTGATAATAATTACTGCCAAACTGGGTGCTGACCTGGTTCTTAATTGCATCCATCGCCGTTTCACTCAGGCTGACACTGTCCGTACGCATGTACGTTATCTTGCCGCTTTCGTAGAGTTTTTGCGCGATCAGCATCGTACGGCTCACGGAATAGCCCAGTTTCCTGGAAGCCTCCTGCTGGAGGGTCGATGTGGTGAAGGGAGCAGCTGGTGTTTTTTTGCTGGGTTTCACCTGGATATCAATCACTGAGTAATTGGCTCCGAAACAGCTCTTCAGAAATCCTTCCGCCGTTTCTGCAGAAGAATATTTTTTGCCTTCTGCCGAAAAGCTTACCTGTTTCCCGGAATTATCCTTTGATGCCAACTGGGCCTCTATCCTGAAGGTGCTGACCGCAGTGAAAGCATTGATTTCCCTTTCCCGTTCTGCAATGATTCGGACGGCAACGCTCTGTACGCGACCCGCGCTCAGGTTGTTCTTGACACTCATTTTCCTCCAGAGGACGGGACTGAGTTCAAAACCAACAATCCGGTCCAGTATTCTGCGAGCCTGCTGGGCATCGACCAGGTGCATGTCTACCGTGCGCGGTTTTTTTACGGCAGACTGAATGGCAGGCTTTGTAATTTCATGGAATACGACCCGTTTGGTAGTTTTTGGATCCAGACCCAAGACTTCACAGAGGTGCCAGCTGATGGCTTCGCCTTCCCTGTCTTCATCCGTTGCGAGCCACACTTCCCCTGATTTCTTTGCCAGGCTTTTCAATTCCTTTACCACCTTTTGCTTGTCATCCGGGACAATATACCGGGGCCGGTAATTATTTCTAATGTCAATCCCCATATCCTCTTTTTCAAGGTCACGGATATGGCCATAACAACTTTTCACTTCAAAATCTTCTCCCAGGATCTTTTCAATGGTCTTGACTTTCCCGGGGGATTCCACGATCAATAAATTCTTAGCCATAATTGGTTCAATCTGGTTTTAAAAGACCTCGTTGGCGTGCAATTTTACAGTATAACAACGGAAATAAAAAATAGATGCACTGCCATCATGTCTGAAAAATCCTTTCGAAGTTGTCATTTTTTTATTATGTTACATCCTGGTAACTGCCTTAATCGTTATCAGATCATCCAGTTAGGTCCTGCGATGACTACAGGGATGAACATGAAATCATGATCTGTATTCCTGTCAGGATATGGAAGATGTAGATTCTTCTGTACGCACCAACCCAGTAACCACAAAGGTTTTTCGACAAAAAGTTTATGTTCAACTATTAACCGGATAAGATTGGACCAGCCTTTCCAAATTTTTGCCCTCGGAGATTCTGCCGCAACGATAGACCTGGGAAATTCTATTGGAAAAGAATTGAATGGAAAAGTCCGGACTATGCAACAATGGTTTGCCGAAAACCCTTTTGAAGGATTGAAAGATGTCATTGCAGCATACAGTTCGCTTTCGCTTTTCTATGACCCCGTACGGGTTAAAATGCATTACCCAACCTCTGCCAGGGTGTTTGACTTTGTGAGATCCAGACTGGAGGAAGCCTGGCAGAAAACTTCCGGGGTGTTTCCTGGCGTTCACACTGAAACCCTTCGGATTCCTGTCTGCTATGATGATTCTTTTGGTCAGGATCTGTCTTTTATAGCTGAAACCAATCACCTTACCAAAGAAGAGATCATCCGACTCCATACCTCAGATGAATATTATGTATACATGATTGGGTTCTTGCCTGGATTTGCCTATATGGCAGAGGTCAACGACAAACTCGTTATCCCCAGGAAGCCAATCCCAGTGCAGGTTGCTCCAGGTAGTGTAGGCATAGCCGGTAGTCAGACCGGAATCTATCCCATGAGCTGTCCGGGCGGATGGCAGATCGTAGGCAGAACGCCGGTATCCCTTTTTAACCCGGCGGCCGCGGTTCCTGCAGTTCTTAAACCAGGTGACAGGGTCCGCTTCTATGAAATTTCCAGGGAAGAATTCGAAATGAGCAGTGAAGAGCGGCTTTAAGGGAAAACGGTGAGCCGGACGTGCCGGGAAGAAAGAGATTTTTTGTTTTACCATCAACAGTGATATGGCAATTTCTATTATAAAGCCAGGTTTACTTGATACCATTCAGGATCTGGGAAGATCTGGCTACGGTAACTGGGGTGTCAACCCGGGTGGCATGATGGATACATACGCAGGTTCTGTCGCAAACATGCTGGTGGGAAATTGTGCGACGGAGGCGGTCCTGGAAATCCATTTCCCGGGCCCGCAGATCCTTTTTGAGCAAAACGCCCTTATTGCCATTACCGGTGCTGATTTCTCACCCATGCTGAATGATGAACCGGTCGGACGATGGCAACCGGTTGTTGTCAGGAAAAACACCGTCCTGCAATTTCCCCGGCAGGAATGGGGGGCAAGGTGTTATCTCTCCATACACGGAGGATTTGATATTGCCAAATGGCTTGGAGGCTATGCCACCAGTCTGAAAATTGGTGCAGGAGGATTTAAGGGAAGGTCCCTGCAAAAAGGAGATGAGCTGACTACGAAAGAAAACACGATTTATTTTGCAGGCTGGCTTAAGGAAGAGAAAAATATGCGGGGGTTACCCTGGCGTATATCCGCAGAAAACGTGTATCGCCTGCCCAATGAGATTTTTTTCCTCAAAGGTCATGAATGGGAAAAGCTAACCGGGCCGTCCCGGTACAGCTTCGAGGAGAATAATTTTATCATTCACCCTTCCTCTGACAGGATGGGTTACCGGTTGAGGGGCGCAGCACTAGAGCTAATCGAAAAAACTGAACTTGTATCTTCAGCAGTTTGCTTCGGAACCCTGCAACTATTACCTGGATCAGAACTGGTGCTATTGATGGCGGACCATCAGACAACGGGCGGATACCCGCGAATTGGTCATGTGGTATCTGCGCATCTGCCGAAGCTTGCCCAGTTAAGACCGAGCGATTGCATTCAGTTTCATATGGTAGACCAGGAGACTGCAGAAGGACTGGTCTTTTCCAGGCAACAGGAGCTGAATGTGGTCAGGAGATCCTGCCTGGACCATTTAAAAGACATGGTATGCCCCAAATAGATCTTAATTGTGACATGGGCGAAGGATTTCCCTATGATGAAATGCTGATGCCGTACATCAGCTCTGCCAATATAGCCTGCGGACTGCATGCCGGTGACAGGAAAATCATGAAAAGGACGATTGAACTGGCCTCCTCCTTCGGGGTTGCCGCTGGGGCACACCCATCATTTCCCGACAGAAAGAATTTCGGCAGGGTGGATATGGAACTGTCCCCTTCAGAGGTCTATGACCTGGTTGTCCGGCAGGTGGAACTGCTGTGCGACATAGCCATATCCACCCGTTACCGCCTTTCACATGTAAAACCGCACGGTGCGCTCTATAATCACGCAGCTAGGGACAGAGAAATGGCCAATGCCATTGCAAGGGCTATTCACGCGGTGGATAACCAATTGTTCCTGTTTGGCCTGTCAGGCAGCCTGCTGATCCAGGAAGCGAAATCTGTTGGACTCACCACGCTGGAAGAAGCATTTGCCGACCGTACCTATCAGGAAGACGGAAGCCTTACTTCCAGGTCACGGAAGGATGCTATGATTACAGACCCCTCCAGGTCAGCGGCTCAGGTGTTGCAGATGGTCCTCGAGGGAACTGTTGGAACGACGACCGGGAAAGTGATCCCTATCCGGGCTGATACAATCTGTCTTCACGGCGATACTGAATCTGCTCCTTCGTTTGCCCGAAACCTTCGCAAGGCCCTGGATGGGAACGGGATTGTAATCGCTCACTGGTAACTCCAATCCGGTTATAGCCTGCGAATATTTGTAACCTGCTTTCTTTTAGCTTTTCTTTTGCAATTTCCGGAAGACTTATCCGTTTAACCATTGTTCCCGCTTCACCCATTATTTAACCATTCTATTTTTAACCAATTCCAAAATCTATGGCTGCTACTTCAGAAGTAGGGCTCAACGGCCTTTACACGTATGACCAGTTTAGTGGGAACAAAAAAAACAAGGACTCACATTTTTTGTGGTGGTGTGCAGGTGCACATCAGCAACTTCTCAGGGAATATCCTTCGGAACATTCAAAATACGCCGGCCTGGGAGGAGTGATCCTGGCCACATTTGTGCTTGCAGCATGCTCGGCAGGCTATGCGATGTACACTGTATTTGAAAATCCGTTCTGGGCTGTATTTTTTGCCTTCCTGTGGGGGCTGGTTATTTTCAATTTTGACCGCTTCCTGGTCTCCTCCATGCGTAAATACGGAGTATCCCGTTCAAAACAGATCTGGATGACCCTTCCCCGGCTGCTGCTGGCCCTCCTCATCGGGGTTACGATTGCCCGGCCCCTGGAATTGAAAATTTTTGAGAAGGAGGTGGATGTCCGGGTAGCTGCCAACCGTCATAAAAATATATTGCAGAATGACAGCCTGCTGAACCTGGAAAACGCCAGGAATATATCTGTGGCTGAATCAGAAAGGAGCCGCCTGATGGGACGAAAGCTCTCGGTGGAAGACACGCTGCGGCGACTTCAGGAAGGCTATGTGGAAGAAGCCGATGGAACTGGAGGATCCAGACAAAAGGGGATAGAGAGTATAACCCGCTTAAAGCAGGAGGCCTTTGAGTCCGCCAGTCTGCAATACCGACCCGAGCTGCTCCGGCTTGACCAGCAGATATTGCGGCAGGATAGCATACTGAACGGCATCCGGGGCACCAGTGAGCTGAGGCGTGGTGAATATCGCAGCCAGCTGGAAAGCAAAGTTGGATTCCTCGAGCGAAACAAGGCTCTTTCGGATTTGTCAAGTGAAGAACCGAGCGTTTTTTGGGCAGGACTCCTTGTATCCCTGCTCATCATAATTATCGAAACGGGGCCGATACTCTCCAAGCTGATCATGCAGACAGGACCTTACGATGTAGCGCTGGCAAGGATGGAGCTTCTTCAAATGGCCAATTCGGAAAATGATATCCGGAAAGACAAACACCTTTTGTATGACAAGTGGACCGGACTTTATCAAAGAAAAAAAGAAATGTCTGAAGAGGTGATGAACAAACTTGGTGAGCTGCAGAAAAAAAATATTGACCGGGAATTCGCCAGTTGGGAAAGGGGGGAAGAGGAATCGATTAACCGGCCCCCGGTTAGTGAACTGATGAAAAGGATCAAAGACCAGTATGATGTTGAGGAAGAACATATTTTATAAGAGAAGGGCCGGGTGACCGGCCCTTCTTCCGAAAGGTGAAAACAAAATCTGGTTCGCCTGTTATTGTTGTACCCCCTGCATATTGTTCTGCATATCCTGATCCCCCTTGGTGTTTTTCCGCTTAAACAGGGAGGCATCAAATTTTCCAAATCGATAGTTAAACTGAAGCCGGACAAACTGCGGGTCTCTCCTGCGCAGTACTTCCTGGTTAAACTGGGGCGTTTGGGTTACCACATCAGATACCCTGGTCCTCAGAATATCACTCATGCTCAGCGTTATGGAGGCAGCCTTGTTTTTGAGGAATTCGTACTTGAGGGATGCATCCAGGCCACCTGTTGGTTTCGAGTATCCCTGGGAGTTACCTGTTACAGTTGACCCGAATCCGCGTCCGCCTCCGCCGGTGTTTGCACTTCCTCCCGGTGGCAGAACCGTCTTAGAGGTATAGTCTGCGGTAACCTGGAGGGTGAGTTTCTTTGTCAGTTTGAAGGTGTTGTTCAGCTTTCCAAACCAGCTGTAAGTCTGACCCTGGCTGCTTACACTGGAATCCTGGGCATTGATTTGCGAAGTAAAGATGTTGATGTTGCTGGTTAAATCCCACCATTTGGTAATTGAATTCCGGCCGATCAGTTCGAAACCGCCTACAAACGCAGAATTGGCATTGATGTATGTGTTGATGAAAACCGGATCTCCGGAAATGGGATTTGTTCCTGGCTCCTGGAATCGGGTGATGAGATTCGTGGTGTATTTGTAGTATACTGAGGCAATAAAGGTATTGCTGCCTGGGAATGTTTTCTGGTAAGCCAGTTCAAGGGAATTGGTGAACTGCGGTTTCAGGTTGGGGTTACCCCTGCTGATGTTCAGGGAGTCTGAATAATCGGTGAAGGGAAAAAGCTGGAAAAATGAGGGCCTGTCAATCCTTCTGGTATAACTCAGGGATAATTCATGATCACCCTTCAGCTTTTGGGTCAGAAAAATGCTTGGGAACAGACTGATCGGATAATTGTTGCTAAACGATCCAATGGTATCTTTCAGGTGTCCTGCGTTGTTGACGTCTTCTACCGCATAATTTGAACTGCCCTGGTATGTTGAGTTTTCAGCTCTCAGTCCGACCTGGTACCCAAAATCTTTGATGGCATTGGAATAGGTCAGATAACCGGCAAAGACCTGGTCGTGATATTCATATTGCGAATTGTAAAGAGTCAGGGGAATGACAGTATCGGGCAGGATATTATAATAGTTGTTCACACTGCTGACATTTCTGATGGCTGCCCTTATTCCGGCTTCAAATTTTGATTTATCACCTAGCGGGTTGGTAAAGTCAGACTGCGCCGTGAAATAGGTATTGTTACCCGAGCTGATCTGCTGCTGGTTGTAAACGGAACTGACCGGGCCGTCTTTCTGAAAATGAATATTGGAGCTCACTAGATTATTGCTATGGTTGGTTCCCGTGCTCAGGTTGGCATTGGCTGAAAGTTCTTCGCCCGATTTGGGGAAATTATGTTTGTAGCTCAACTGGCCACCGTGGTTGTTAAATTCCGTATTGGTATTGGAAACCCTCCGGGTATAGGAGCTTACTGTTCCGGTCGGGTAAAGGGTATCAACGTATATGTCGCTATTGATATATGGGGTGAAAGTCCCATGAACGAGTACGCCGGACATAGAGATGGTGTTGCGGTTATCCAGGAAATAGTCCACGCCTGCCCTTCCGAAGGCAAAATATCCTTCATTGACACTATTGTCATACTGCTGCAGGCTGTCGGGGTATCTGAGTGAACTGTCAGGATTGGTGGGAATTCCGAACGTGTAGCGGTTGGTGGTACCCGGAGAAATGGATTTGCGCTGGTTAAAATTTCCACTGATAAACACATTGAACTTCCCTTGTTTCACATTCAGATCACCACCGGCGTTTATTTTCCCGCGTTCATCTACCCCTGCCCGCAGGTTGCCGTTGTATCCGGCCTTGCGGTTCTTTTTCAAAATGATGTTCAGGATGCCGGACGTGCCTCCGGATGCGTCATATTTGGCACCCGGATTGGTGATGATTTCCACGCTTTCGATCGCATCAGCCGGAATCTGGTCCAGTGTGAGGGTGGTTGGCATTCCATCCACCAGGATAGTCGGTGTGCTGTTGCGCAGGGTTACATTTCCATCGATATCAACCGATACGGAGGGAACATTTTTCATCACATCCACTCCGGTTCCTCCAGGGGCGGATATGTCCTTTTCCACATTGTATACCTTCCTGTCCACACCCAGCGATATCAGTGGTTTGGAAGCGGTCACCGTCACCTGGGCCAGCGTCTGGGCACCAGAGGATTCCAGTTTGATGTTTCCAAGATCCTTATCCACCGCATTGAGGGCCTGCTGCATGTCCATGCCCTGGGCACCCTGCCGGGGGAATTTAAGGTCAAAGGAAACGGTCTGATCATAAGTCTTGTATCCTATGGCGGTCACCCTCAACCGAAAATTTCCGAAAATGGGCAGGTTTTCCAGGCTGAAATCTCCGTGTTTATCAGTTATTTTTCCTGCAATGGCTACATCCTTGGCTTTGCGGGTGACCGTATCGAATTTGCTGCGGACAAGCTGTACGGAGACCCCATCAATACCTTTTCCTGTTTTGGAGTCTACTACCTTACCATAAAAATGACCGATGGTCTGGGCCTGTCCCCCCATTCCCCCGGGCCTTCCCTGACCTCCCCCGGGCGGAATTTGCGAAAAACCGCATAGAAAAAGGAAGGAAAGAATGAGAAGCGACAAAAGTTTTTTCATGTATAAAATATTCATAACTGCCACAAATTTCAGGTCAAAATTTGAGCTGACCGGCCCTATAATGTACGGACGGTATCTTTTTCAATATGGAAGGGTAGAATCATACCCAAAAAATTCCTATTTAATAAGCAGAGTAATAAGGATTTGCAGGATCCCGATCAGAAAGCCCAGGGCTGCCCCGATCACCTCCACAAAACGAAATTCCTTTGTCAATATTCTGTTCAGCATCTCCTCGAGGCGATCGGAGGAGAAATGGGCTACTTTATCTGTCACGATTCGTTCCAGGTCGAGGTCATGTTTGATGTTGCCAACATAGGTTTTCATGATATCGGGAAACAGCTCTTCCAGTTCCTGCACAAAGACCGCTTTCAACTGAAGGATTGTTTTCTCACCGATAAACATAGATATAACAGGCATCGACTGCTTCAGTTTATTACGTAGGAAGTTTTCTATGTGCTGGTCTGCCAGGGGAAGTATCTTCTGGACGTTTTCCGGATTGGCTATCGTACTTTCAATTTCTCCAAACGAGAGGAGCTCCTGACCTACGATTTTACCCAAACTTTCGGCTATTTGTTTCTGTCTCTTGGGGAAAACGCCCTGCAGGGTCAGCCCGAGGAATTTCCTTGGTTCATGGGGGTGGAACAACAGTTTTAAGGCCATCCAGATGGTGAGCCAGTGGATAAATGCAGAAATAAATGGGATGGTATATAGCCATGGATTCATTGATTCAGATTTTAAGCTGCAAAGAAACGGTAAAACTTCTCTCTCCGGGAAGATCGCAATATTGTTTTTGCGGCAAAACCATTTTCTATTAGTTTTGCGGTTCAAACGGTGACTGTAGCTCAGTTGGTTAGAGCATCAGATTGTGGTTCTGAGGGTCGTGGGTTCGAGACCCATCAGTCACCCGTTGACCGCCAATAATTTTGGCGGTTTTTTTTTGTGGGTCCTGCATGGAGGGGAATGATGCCCACGCGGCTGCTGCCCGATCCCAACTCCATTCTGGACGAAAAAACCGCCAGCTGGAAACCAATTTCTATTTTCCGTTTTCCGGTTGTACCATTCGTTCCTCCGTTTGCGTAAATTGCGGGAAATGCATTGTTAATAATGCCTTGTTTTACAACAACCCGTTCAATTTATCGTTATTTTTGACCGTATGTATAAAGTGTTTAAGTATATGATTAATAAAAGAAATTTACCCGTATTGGTACTGGTCCTGGCGGCTGGTATTGTGTTGGCGTTTCGGACTTTGGCTTTCACGGGGAACCCCCCTACTAAATATGAGCGAATACTTCACAATGTGGGCTTTTTGCTGGAGCAAGACCACTATAGTCCGAAGGCCATCAATGATGAATTTTCCAAGGAGGTTTTCAGGAAATATCTTGCGGAAGTAGACCAGGAAAAGAAGGTCTTCCTGCAATCTGATGTGGATATGCTGCGCAGCCGGTTTGAGACGCAAATCGACGACGAGATTGCGGGAAAGGTACCTGTTCAGTTTGTTCCGGCAGTCAACGAGATTTATAGCAAGAGGTTGCTGGAGAATGAAGTCATTTATAAGGATATTCTGTCCCACCCCTTTGACTATACGAAGGACGAATATGTAGACCTGGATTATGAAAAGCTTGCGTTCCCCAAGAATGAGGCAGAAAGAAGGGAAGGTATGCGCAAGCGGCTGAAATATATTGCCCTTGAAAGATACTCCGACCTGCTCGAGCAACAGGAGGCCAACAAGCACAAACCTGATTTTATTGCCAAGTCAAACGAAGAGCTGGAAAAGGATGCGAGGGAAAGAGCTATGAAAATCATGGACCGATTCTACGGTCATCTGAAAGTCAAGGCAAATGACGATGACAGGTTCAACGAATTCGTTGAAACCATCGTTCAGTGTATGGATCCTCACACAGATTATTTTCCACCCGTTGAAAAAAGGTCCTTTGATGAGGATATGAGCGGAAGATTTTTTGGGATTGGCGCATCATTAAGGGATGAGGATGGCAATATCAAGATTGCCACACTGCTCACGGGAAGCCCGGCATGGAAATCCGGCCAGGTGAATGTAGGGGACATTATTCTCAAGGTAGGACAGGGAAGCCAGGAGCCGGTAGACCTCACCGGATATCTGGTGGAAGACGCCGTAAAGATCATACGTGGCGCAAAGGGAACAGAAGTGAGACTGACTTTGAAAAAAGCCGACGGTTCTGTCAAAACGATTTCGCTGACCAGGGACGAAATCGTCCAGGATGAAAAATTTGCGAGAAGTGTTATTGTGAACAGTGACAAAGGGAAAATCGGTTACATATTTCTTCCTGAATTTTATGCTGATTTCGACAATCCCAAAGGCAATCGTTGTTCCATTGATGTTGCCCGCGAGCTGCTCAAACTGAAAGAACAGAAAGTGGACGGGGTAGTTCTTGACCTTCGCAACAACCCGGGTGGGTCTCTTTATGATGTGGTTCAGATGGTCGGGCTTTTTATCGACCAGGGCCCTGTTGTCCAGGTAAAAGACAGGGAGGGCAAGCCAACCATTCTCTCCGATCATGATAGGTCGGTCCTCTACGATGGTCCTCTTGCGGTTATGGTCAACGAGCTGAGCGCTTCAGCTTCTGAGATTTTTGCTGCTGCCATCCAGGACTATAAGAGAGGCGTCATCATTGGCAGTACCTCGACTTATGGAAAAGGTACAGTTCAGCGCAATATCCCCCTGGACCGATCCATGGGATTCTCTGACGGAGGCAGTATGCTCGGGACGGTCAAACTCACCCTGCAGAAGTTCTATCGCATCAGCGGTGGTTCCACCCAGTTAAGAGGAGTTTCCTCCGATGTGATCCTTCCTGATCTGTATGAATACTATAAGATTCGTGAACGGGATCAACCTGATGCCTTGCCCTGGGATGAAATCACAAAGGCGGAATACACCCCCTGGAAGTACGCTTACGATATCAATACCATCAAGATCGCATGCAACGAACGGATTAGGAATAATTCCACATTTAACCTGATTGAAACCAATGCCGCCTGGCTGGATAAACAAAATGATAAGATCAACCCATTAAGCCTGGAAAAGTACCGCCAGGAGCAAAAGCAGATTCGAGCTACTGTGAAGCAAATTGAAACGCTGAGCAAGCTGCCCACGGAGATGAATATGTCCTTTTTGCCCCAGGATGCGGAAAAATTTGAAGACAAGGATAAGGGTGAGAAATACAAGCAATGGCTTCATAACCTGAAGACGGATATTTATGTCAACGAAGCCGTGAATGTCCTGGATGATATGATCTCCCAAAAAAATATCGTCTACAATAAATAAGAGATTGATTGAATGGGGTCAGATTCCCGGTCTGACCCTATTCGATATTCACCATCGTCGATATCAGGGCAATGGTGGATCCCAGCAGGGCGATCAGTCCCAGGGAAAGCCGGAGGCTGCTTGCCTGGGCGATGAATCCGATAAAAGGCGGACCGAATAGAAATCCCAGGTAGCCAATGGTGGAAACTGCTGCCAGTGCCACACCCGGTGACAACCGTCTGGATTTTCCTGCGGAACTGTAAATCAGGGGTACCACGGAGGAAACGCCTGCTCCTACAAAAAGAAATCCGGTTACGGCAGAGGCAAAATAAGGGAAGATGACAGCAATGAGCAATCCGATGGCGGTGAGTATGCCGCTAGCCTGAAGGGTCTTCTTTTTTCCAACCCTGGTCGTTATCCAGTCACCTACAAAACGACCGGTAGCCATGGTACACATAAATGCGGTATAGCCGGCTGTTACCAACCCGTTGGCCGGTTGGGTCACTTTCTGAAAATAAACGCCGCTCCAGTCAAACATGGCCCCTTCGCAAATCATGGAACAAAATGCGATGAGTCCAAGGCTGATCAGGGTGCGGTCAGGTTTTGCAAATATGGGCTGCTGTTCATG
>Ga0318562_10000526_pt1 | contig 16959 bp, 26 predicted proteins | sample GRESIP066b5f18_FD_203688 | JGI IMG/M metagenome (GOLD analysis project Ga0318562, IMG submission 203688) | Tropical soil microbial communities from Luquillo Experimental Forest, Puerto Rico - GRE.SIPMG.066b5f18 | ecosystem: Environmental > Terrestrial > Soil > Tropical forest > Bulk soil... | reverse complement strand
CTACGGAGTGCCGCGTAACTACGCTGGGCGCCGTGCCCATGCCTATGGGCGTGACTACGCTGGATTCCGTTAAGGGGCTCCGGAAGCGTAGTTACGTTGGCTGGCGTAGTTACGCGGCTTGGCGCGGTTGCGCGCCATGGCGTGACTACGGTTGGACAGCGTCACGTGCAGGAACACGGTTGCACAATCTGCGCGATCTTGGCAACGAGTCGTGGAAATGGCGCGAAGCCGGCGAGAGGCGGATGAGAGATGAGCCGATCCGCGCTGGCATGCGAGGCGAGCTAGGCGATTGCCAGAGTCGTTGCAGCTTCATGGCCATGCCATAGGCCAGTCTGGCCAAGCCGAGTCCCATGGGCGAACGCCCCATGGCATTAAATTGATGAATGATCATTGGCGCCGCGTTTGCGCGATAGCTTGGAATGGAAACCATTAGGCATTGCTCGCGCATTGGCGAGCGGCTCAAGCCATGCTCAAGCAAGCCCAGATGGAATTGTCGGAGTCGTTTCGGAATCGCCGCTGGCGAGCGGCTCAAGCGGTTTGGCGGGCGGATCGCGAGCCCGCAAGAGCCGCTCCGCAATCGTCAGGATCGGTTGCCAAGCCGGATGCATCGAAGCCGCCCATGGGCTCCGCAATGGCTTGGCAAGCCCATGTGAAGCGGGCTTGTATATGCGCCTATGTATATAAGGAGGCGCCAAGCGCTTTGATTGTCTCAGGAATAACTCTTGAAATTTTCAATGGAACATGCCATCTCTCTCGCGGGGCGAATTGCGCCCTGCGTTTGAACTTTCAATGAAGGGCTCCCAACATGATGTTTTCATATCGGAAAATCGGCGGCTTGCATTTCGTCAAGATCGGCCGACTCACATTCTCTTGCTGCATCTCCCGCAGGAATAAGGCGCCAAAGCTCCGCAAAGTCCGGATGCCGCGCGCGACAATGTCCAGCTTGCCGATTGCGGTTACGCTGCAAGGCGACCCCGCTTTCGAGCGGCTCAATCCGGATTCGCAATATGCGGTCAATGCCGCGATCCAGCGGCTTGAGGCGGCTCTTGCGGCTCTTTGAGCTTGATTGACGAAAGGCGGCTTCCCATGCGGAGCCGCTCGCGGCAATCATGCCAAAAACCCTGAAAGGTGACTCCCAAATGAACATGCATTCGAGCTTCACGGCTCCGGCATCGCTTGCCGACCATGCCGTACTGGCGAATCTCTCGATTCGGCAATGGACAGCCCGCAAATTCGATGCGCGCGCCTCGCAAGAGGTTACGGCCGCGAATAACGCCAATATCGCTGCGGCACGTGTCAACAAGCGCTTGCTCGCCAAGGCGGCTCTTGCACGCGTACAATCCGCCGTTTCGAGCGCTCGCCAGGAACACGATACGTTGACCCTGCCATGGGGCTTGCGCGGAGTCTCGATTCTCGCAATGCCCGGATTCTTGGCCTATCGCGAGCGCATGGCCAAGCATCAAGCCGAGTTTGAATCGGCAGTTACCGAGCTTTGCTCGAATTACGAGTCGTTGCGCGATGCCGCGCGATCCGAGCTTGGCGAGCTATTCTCGGCAAGCGATTATCCGCAATCCATTCGCGAGCGATTCTCATTTCATGTCTCGTTTCTTCCCGTGCCGAGCGCCAATGACTTTCGCGTGAATTTGCCGGATCGCGATCTGGGCGAAATCCGCAGCGCAATCGAGCAAGAGACGCGCGAGGCGACCAATGCCGCGATCCGGGCCATCTATGATCGCGCCAGCGATTGCCTAACCACTATGGCAGATACCCTGGCGCGCTATGAGCCAGGAGTCGACGGAACGCGCGCCAAGGGAAGCTTCCACGGAACGCTTGTTACCAATGTGCGCAAGCTCGCTGAAACCCTGCCATTGCTGAACGTCTTTAACGATCCGCGAATCGATACGCTTGCCGCGACCATGGTCAAGATCGCGGATATCGAAGCCAAAGACTTGAAAGACTCCGACGCATTGCGAGCCGATACCGAAAAACAGGCTCGCGCGGCCGTAACTGAAATCGCCGCAACCGTTGCCGATTTTCTGTGAAGCGAAGGGCGCGCCCATGTGGCGCGCCTCACGGTTCACAGTGAACCTAACCTAGAAAGGACTCCCGAAATGCAACGCATACTGAATCAAGCCCAAATCGACGCGCGAGCCCAGATCGAAGTCGGAATCGTCCCGATGCTTTGGGGACCGGGTGGCATCGGCAAATCAGCCATCATGGCGGAAATCGCGCGCGACATGGGAATCGGCTTTATCGATACGCGCCCAAGCTTGCGCGAGTCCGTCGATTTTCGCGGACTCCCAGTACCCGACCTTGTGACCGGCAAAACGCGCTGGCTACAACCTGACGATTTCCCGCGCGAAGATAGAGACGGGCCACGCGGCATATGGATGCTAGACGAAATTTCCGCTTGCCAATTGTCCGTGCAAGTCGCGCTCTATCAATTGATCTGGGATGGCAAATTAGGGGAATACGTCAAGCCCGCCGGCTGGATCATTGCCGGAGCAGGCAACCGCGTTCAGGATCGCGCAGCGGCTCAAAGGATGTCGACAGCGCTCAACAATCGCGTTGCGCATATCGATATGGAAGTCGACCATCTGGCATGGTGCGACTGGGCCGCGTTGCACGGAATCCATCCGCTTTTGATCGCGTTCATTCGCTGGCGCTCCGAATTGCTTTTCAAGTTTTCGCCGGAGGCGCGCGAATATCCTTCGCCGCGTTCATGGGAGCTTGCGTCACGCCATGTCAAGAATCTGGATCGTTCCGCGCGCATGCGCTTGATAGGCCAAATTGTCGGCAAGGAAGCATCCGGCGAATTCGAAGCATTCGCCGAAATCGCCAGCGAATTGCAACCGGTTGCCGTCATCTTGCGCGATCCTATGGGCGCCCATGTTCCGGAGCCTCATAAGATCGCGGCTCAATATGCCGCGACTGTAGCGCTCGCCATGAATATCGATCGCAAGACGGCGCGAGCCGGAGCCGCCTACGTCAAGCGCTTGCCTCCGGATTTTCATGCGTTGTTTGCCAAGCTTGTCACGATGCGCGATCCGGCTTTGGCCAGCTATGGCTTCGCCGATTTGGTCGCTGGCGCTGGCAACCTGTGAAAGATGACGCCATGAACGATTTCGCCAGCGCCGAAAAAGCCGTCGAGCAAGAGGCGCGCAACCTGATATTCGAGCAAGCCTTTTGGGGCTCGCTCTTGATGCATCTCAAACGAGTCTACACGCCAGCGGTTCGCACCATGGCAACCGACGGAATCCGGCTTTACATCAATCCGGGCTTTGCGTTGCTGCTCACCAAGGGCGGACTCAAGACCGTGCTCGCGCATGAGGTTTCGCATTGCGCCTTGCGGCATTTCGATCGAATGGAGTCCCGCGATCCGGAGCGCTGGAATCGCGCGACCGATTTCCGGATCAATTTCGATTTGCTGAAAGCCAATTTCGAAGCGCCAAGCTGGATCGATCCGGAAACCGGCAACAAGCGCACATGGCTCTACAATGCCGAGTACGGAGTGCTCACAAGCGAGCAAATCTATGATCGCGAGACTCTGAAAGACGCAGCGAAGCCAAAGCCGCAACCGGGCCAAGATCAACCGGGCCAAGATCAACCGGGCCAAGGCAAGGGCAATGACGGCTCGCAAGCGCAACCGGGCAAGGGCTCGCAAGCTGGCCAGCAAGCGCAACCGGGCAAGGGCTCGCAACCGGGCAAGGGCTCGCAACCGGGCAAGGGCTCGCAACCGGGCAAGGGCTCGCAACCGGGCAAGGGCTCGCAAGGCGCTGGCAAGGGCGCTGGCGCGGCTCAAGGCGCGCAACCGGGCCAAGCCAGCGGCGAAGCAGCGGAGCCCGCCAGCGGGCTTCCAAGCGGCATTGGCGAAGATTACGGCATGGGCGGAATTCTTCCTGCTCCGCCATCCGGCGAAGGCGAGATGAGTCCAAGCGATCTAGCAGCGATTTGGGAGGTGAGAATCCGTCAAGCTGTCATGGCGGCTGATAAATACGCTGGCCATGTTCCGGGCTCGGTTCGCGATTCCATCGCAAGGCTGAATCAGCCGAAAGTCGATTGGCGGGCCAAGCTTCGAACCTTCATAGGCGAAGCGAAGTCGCGCGATCCGCAATGGTCGCGCCCGAATCGCCGCTTCATATCGCAAGGACTATATCTGCCATCTTGCCCGAATGACGCGATCGAACGGATTCTATTTCTTGCCGACACATCTGGGAGCATGGCAAGCCCGGAATTGATCGCGGCTTTCTCGGAAGCGCAAGCGATCTTGGACGAAGGCGGATGCCAGATTCTGCAATGGGCTTGCATGGATACGCGGATCGCGTCGCATGGCGAGCTAATGGCCGGTGACTCGTTTGTCGGGTTCGCACATTCGGGCGGAGGTGGAACGCATTTCGGCAAGCCCATGCAATGGGCCAATGAACAGGACGCGCAATTGATAATCCTGTTTACCGATGGTGAAACAGGTTCATGGGGCGAAGCGCCAGCTTGTCCCGTCATTGTGCTAGGCGCCGCGCGCTATCGGCGAACGATTGAGCAATGCCCGTACGGGGAGGCAATCGCGATTGAACTGGATTGAGAAGCGAAGCTAGGGCGGCTCCCATGCGGAGCCGCCTCATGGTTCGCTTTGAACCGTCAAAAAGGAAAAGGACTCCCGCAGATGAAACTCACGAAAGCCCAAAGGCTCGCATTGAAGCGAGTCTATGATCGCAACCGCTCAAATCATCTCGTGATCGATTGCGCGTCCAATCGCCAGAAATCGCCGAGCCTCATCGGCCACGTTGTCGGCAATGAAACGGCTTATCGTCTGTCATGCCGACGGTTGAGCTATCTCGGCTTTAGGCGCCGCGTGTTCCAGGGTTCGGATTGCGCCATGCTCGCTTGGTGCGGAATGTGGTTAGGCATCGAGCCGGACGGATACACACATTCGTAAATGAGATTTGGAAAGGACTCCCGCAATGACGCAGGAACAATTAGACCGCTGGCACTGGTACCGCGAAGCCGGCTGTACGCAATCCATGATAGGCGCTCGCCAGTGCGACGCAATCTGGCATATCGTGGCGCCCTTGCCGGGCTTTGCCATACGCGTATTCAGGTACCGTGACGGCGAAACCACGATCTATCGCGGCGCTAGCGCGAATGGCGTAATGGATTACCTTGGCGGATATTCCGGAGCCCATGCGCTGCAACAATGCTTCGCGGATATCAGGCAAGCTTGGGCCATGCATCTGGCCAAGCTATGGGCGAATGTCGATTAGACTCACAAACGAGTCTCGGAATTCCCGAAAGGCGCCTCGCAAAGGCGCCTTTTTCATTTCTAGCGCTCCGATCTTGGAATCTCGCCTTCGCGAGTTTCTGAAAGCGAAGCGAAGCGCAGAGTCCGATTCCGAGTCCGATTCCAAGTCCGATTCCGGGCTTCCGAGATGGATTCACGGTTTTTCGAAAACGACAAATCGCTCCCATGGCCATAGAACGGCGTTCATAGGTCAGGATGGTATCACCCTAGCGGCTCATAAATCGCCAGTGTACGGGCTCCGCAACCGCCTTAAAATCGATTTCCCTTGGCGCGAAGTAAGCTCGGATTCGAGCTTTGCGGGCTCGCGAGCCGCCCTGGGCTCAAGCCGGGCTCGCGATCCGCCTTCGCCAGTTGCTTGCCGGGCTCGCGATCCGCCTTCGCCTTGCCGAGCTTGGCGGGCTCGCGATCCGCCGATTCCCAAACGACTCTCGGAAACCGCCCAGAGCCCGGTTGACGGGCTTTGCCGCGATTCCGCGAGGAGTCCTGGAATCTCGCCTTGCTACGGGCAAGGCCGGTCAACCGCGCCTTTCAGCGTAACTACGGTTTTTCGCGCAATTGCGGCGATTAGCGTAATCACGGTTCGGCGCGGAATCACGGTTCGGCGCACAACTACGGTTTTTCGCGTAACTACGGTTTTTCGCGGATTCACGGTTTTTCCCGTAGTTAGGGCGAGGCGCGTAACTACGGTTTTTCGCGTGTTTGCGGCTTTTTCCGTTACTACGGATCAGCACCGTAGTTGGGACGAATCCCGCCAAGCGGGGGGATGTTACCTCGATTCCCAGCGCACGGTTTTTTGGAAAACCCTCTTTACAAAATTGGGGGCCTATAGAGGGGTTTTTCGAGGATTTCCAAAAGTGATGCCGAGATCGACCGCGATCCAGGCGTTTAATGAAAGTTCAAACGCCGTTGAGGTTCTGACATTCTGATGTTATCACGAGCGCGCGAGAGACGAAGGAATTCCAGCATGGCCGAGGACAAGCCCGAGCTATTCGATCATTTCCGATCCGCCTTCAGGGAAGCCGGCGACTATTGGTGGATGTCGAACACCGAGGACAACGAGCATGTCCACGTGCAGCTCTATAAGGGGGGTCAGCCGATCGCCTACATGAAGCTGAACGCCGAGCAATCAGACCATTTCCTAAAGTTGTTCCTGAGATACCGGGCAAATCTCAAGGATCACCGCAAACTCACCGTATTCCAGCGGTTCCAGCGGTTCCTGGGCATTGTTCCAAAAAACGAATCGCCGAAACATTGATGAATCATTAAAACATTGACAAAACATTGCTCACCACCCCAAGGATGCCCAGAGGGACTCCCATGACGCATCTCAGAACGCCACATCTCGGAACGCCCAGGATCGAGAATTCGTCATGGGGCTTTCCAAACGCATGGAGGGTGGGACGATGACGAAGGCATGGCGATGAGGAAGCGGGTTCCGCAGCGGCTTGAGGCCGGGCGCGTGCGCCAGGGCGCGTATGCCAGCGATCCGTCCTACGGCTGCTACGGAGCCTTCATGATCATGGGGCCATGCGGCGACGAGCTGGTCATCATCGCCGGGGGAGCCGATGACGACGATAAAATCTCGCGAAGCTGGGAGCACGTCTCGGTGTCCCTCAAGGACCGCACTCCGACCTGGGAGGAGATGAGCTTCGTCAAAGACCTCTTCTGGCACGAGACCGAGACGGTGATCCAGTTCCACCCGCACAAGAGCGAATACGTCAACTGCCACCCGAACTGCCTGCACCTGTGGCGGCACAAGAGCGGCCACACGCTGCCGCCGAGCTATTTCGTGGGGCCGAAGTGACGCCAGAGGGCCAGGCGTCGAGATGGGAGCCCCAAGGATGATACTGCACAGGAAGAAGATACTGCCCTCGGAGCCTTTGCACCCGCAGATCGCCAAGCATTATGAGATGCTGCGCTATTTCCCGAATCGAGGCTGGTGCGGCGTAATGCGATTCGCCGTGTTCACCGGCATCAATTCCGAGCCGAAAGAGCGCTGGCGCTACCGGACGCGCGAAGAAGCCCAATGGGCTTTTCGGGTTTGGGATGGCAAAGATGATCCTCCCGGAGATAATCAGAAGTTCGATTTCTGAGAAAATCGGTTCTTGAACATTTCAAGGGGGCGTGATAATGAATTGGTGGTTCGTCGGACTCGCTTGGGTCATGATCGGCTTCTGGCCGGCACTCATGCAACATCCATGTCGCAAGTCCGAGAAAATCGTCTACGCCTGCTTCATTCTGTTCGTCGCCGTAAAAGGGCTCCCGATATGAAAATCCAAACGATCTGTCTCGTCATCATCACGATTGTCCTCGTCTTGGCTTATGGGCCGCAAATCACCCAGATGGCGAAAGACGAAGTCGAGCGCCAGCAACAATTGGCGCAATGCTCCGCTGAGTGGCGCAGCAAGCCGAATTACAACGTCAAAAAGTTAGAATTCAGCGAATTTCTCAAGGTTGGAGCGCGCCAAGCCTGCGGTCTCGCCTTGGTGCAAGCCGGGCGGATCACGCCCGAGGAATATGCGAAGGACTTGCAACAATGAAAGCGCGCCACAAATGGACGCCCATGCGGCGCGGCGGATACTTGAAGAATCAAGCTCCATCCGAGAAGTTCATCCAGACCGTCATCGAGCGCATGGGATGCTCCCGCGAGGAAGCCATCAAGGCGGTCGATGAGCAAAATTCAGGCGAAGTCTGGCTGAACGACATCTATCAGGTTGCCGTTCACAGATGGAGCCTGGATTGGATTCAGTTGAACATCCGCAGGCGCGACGGAGGCCCGATCTTAAGGGATTGGCGGCATTTCCAGAGAATCAAGAACGAAGTCGTCGGCGAGCAACACGAGGCTTGCGAGATTTATCCGGCCGAATCGCGCTTGGTCGATACCGCGAATAAGTTCCATCTTTGGGTCCATGCCGATCCGACATTCCGCTTTCCGTTCGGCTGGCAGGAACGCGAGGTCAGCTACGAATCGGGCGATACCCATGGGACGCGCCAGAGAGCCCTATGACCGCATTGATCCTGACCATCATAGGGCTTGCCGTCATCCTGATAGCCCTGATCGGCATGATTCTGGTCGATCTCTGGGAATTGCGGAAGATGATCGTCATCGAACGCCGCAATCTTGAGAACGTCCGGCTGGACATTGCCGAAGCTGCCGAGGAAGCCGCGAACCTCGTTCACCTTTTGCGGCAAGCCACGAAGGACTCCGGCCAATGATCGTTTACAGAATTTCTTGCGGAGACGGCAAGTTCGACCACATCATCGGCAAGCGCGCCGCGATCGAACGGGCCGCCGAAATGCTCAAGCTCGTGAAGGCCGAGCGTCCCAATTTCCGGGCGCTCTCGGATCAAGACCGCCGCTTTCATTGGGGAGTGACGATCGCCGAGGTCACCGCGAGCGAGGCGCGTGCCGTTGGGCTATACGATCCCAGCTTGCCCGAGCCACCGCTTGCAGATCGCGGGCACCGCTCTTGATCACATAGGCACCCATGCGTCCGGCTCGTTGGAGGTCGCGCTGTTTCGCGGCTTCCATCATCCGGTTCAAGGCTTCCTGCCGGTTTTTGCAGCCGCCACAGGCCATTCGGAAACTCCTCTAGGTGTTGATTACGGCATCCACCATGGAGTCCACCAGTACGGCAAGCCCCAATACGATTGCGGGCAGAGCGAATTATCGCCGCAACAGCTCGTGCTCTCCAACTGGCAATTCGGATCGACGAGGTCGTTTGGCAACGAGATCACCGCCGGATATCGCGCGCAAGACGGCGGCTGATGCCAGCACGGACTCGGCTGTGGAGGTCCCTCGATGCAGTTGCACGAACTGCCGTTCTGGGTACCGTTCTGGGTCTTGGAAACGACTTTGTAGGTTGTCATCGCCGGCTCCTTTTCGGCGCCGGAGAAACCTATCACTTGACGTGCTTGCCGGCAATTCGCTCCTCGGCGAAGCGCAAATTCTCGCGGACCCGCGCCAGGGTGGTCTGATCGAGTTCGGCGCTCAGAGCCCGCCGACAGGCGTCGCGGCTCACCGAGTAGTCTCCGGCGTAATAGGCGCACACCGAAAGCTCATCATAGATGCCGTAGTCGTATATCCAACGCTCGATGAACAATCCCAAGGGCGGCTTCAGAACGGCCGGCTCCATATGCTTCACCGCAATGGCGTAACCTTTCAGGAAACGGTTGCGCTGCCGGCAGAAGGCGACGGCGGCATGATCCGCCTCGACGGCGCGGCCCGGCAGCAAATAGGACGCCTGCTTGTAGAGCCCGAGCACCTGGAAGAACGGCTCGCCGCGCGCAGCCTGAAGTCTCGCCGCATAGATCAGCGACAGGAAGACCTCCTCCTCCCAACCGTCCATCTCGGTGCGCTTGAGATACCACTCCTCGGATTTTTGCGGCATGCCGGCATCGCGGTAGCTCTGCGCCAAGTAGAAGGCATAACGCGAGCGCATCATCTCGTCGGTCTCGTCAACCATCGCCAGTTCGATCAACATAGCATCCCGCAGATACTTGCGGACATCCTCCGACCGGGCGCCGGAGACGCCGGCCTTGATGCGCAGCTTCGAGAGACGTTTCTGAATCGCGTCTGGCGGCGCTTCCAGGAATTCGTGGATGACGCCGCGATAGCGATAGGGCTTCTTGTTCGAGAACAGTTGCGGGCGCTCGTACTCGATCGCGCCCAAGCTGATCGGGATCATGTAGTGATCGGCGTCGAGCAATTCCTTCTTGAAGCCGGGCATGACCTCAAGCTCGTCGTCGGCGTCGAGCATCAGCGTATAATCGACCGCCTCGTATTCGCGCATCGTCTCGATCGCCTCGCTGCGATTCTTGGCGAAGTCGCGCCAGGGCACCTCGTAGACATCTCCCTCGATCTTGTTGCCGAGCATCCAATCGGCGACGATCTTCATCGTATCGTCCTTCGATCCCGTGTCGAAGATCAGGGCGAAATCGACGATCGGCCTGACGCTTTCGAGACAGCGCAGAATGCGCGGCGCCTCGTCCTTGACGATCATGCAAAGACCGATGGTTTTCATGGAGTCGGCGTCAGATATTTGGCCATGAGGCGATCGATACGATCCTCGATCGATTGGATCATGGCGGCCGGCATTTGGATGTCGATGTAGGTCTTGGTTTCGAGCCGCGAGACCTCGCCGGTATTCTCCTTGGTGCCGGCAAGCACCGGACCCGAGAGCACGATGATCGGCGTCCTGGCCTTGGTGCGGCGCACCGCGATCAGCGGCGTCGCCCGGCCGCCGTCGATCACGAACGGCTTGGCATTGGGGTTCCTCGGAAAGACCTGCGAGCCCGACCAGACCCGGAGGCGCATCTTTTGCTGCCAGCCCTTCTTGCGCCAACTCTTGGGCCGGTTGCGGTAGCTCGTCATGAAGCGGCCGAGCGAGGTCGCCTTGTCCTTGATCTGAATCCTGGCTTCGAGCGCGGCCGACCAGGAGCGCTTGAGCGTAACCTTGTCCACCATGTAGCTGTAGGGGAGAAGGGTCTGGTGCGCCAAATGGCGGCGCACCTGGGTCGTCGCCTTGGAGGCGAACGAGTTCAGCTCCTCGTTCATCGCCTGCCGGGTGACACCGTCGTTCAACAAACGATGCACGTTCAGGAACGCCCGGAAATTGACCTCGACGACAATCTTGCCGAGCTGGGAAGTCGTCGCCATCAGACCTTGTCGGCTTCCTCGGTCGCGTCGGCTTCCCCGGTCGCGGCGCTCTTGAGTTCCTCAGTAATGCCCTCGCAAGCCTCCTTGATCCTGGCGAGCGCAGCCGCCACCTGATCGCCAAGGTTCAGGTTGCCGATCGCCTCGATTTCGGTTTCGATCTTGCCGACGTTTACCTGCACGTTCGATGACGTATCGCCCATAGGTCTCCTCCGATTGGTTTGGCATGCGAAGATAATTGAGCACCGTGCTGTAGTGCCTGCCGATTATGGCGCCGATCCGTGTCAATGAGAAGACCTGAATTGCTGATCCTCTCATAGTCTCCCGATGACGCAGCATCTTGCAGATGTCCTTGCGGGCATCGCAGACGCGGACCCTCCGAGACGGCCCGCGAATGTCGTCCATGGTCACCGGCTTATCTTGAACTTTCACGGCGTAGCCACGCTCGTCGAGCAACACCGAATGCCAGAACATCACGTCGCCGACGAGTTTCTGATAACCTGCGCCCTCCATGTCAATCCTCCTCCGGTTTGTAGTAGGCGAGTTTCAGGCAAGCAGCGCAATATTGCTTGCCCTCCTGCGTGCGCCTGCCGCAGACCTTCAGAGTGGTGCGCTGCCCCGAGACCGGAAAGCGACAGGTGCGATTGTGGGAGATGGCCCAGAGAAACGGAATGCCGGGTCTGATCGGCCGGTCATGCCAAATGTCGTCGAGGAGTTGATGATCGAGAATACCGCCGCCCGTCTGCGGCAAATTCCGGGCGATCGTCTCGATGACGACCACACGGATTGCCAGCTTGGCGACCGCCACAGACCCGCTCCAATCTCCATGACATCTCTCACAATCTAATCAGGAGGTCTTTGAAAGGGCAAGACGTTGTCATCGACCGGCTTTTGATCCTTGCCTTTGTTGCGCCGCGAGATTCCGGCGTCCACATCGGTGTAGCCGTCCGAGCTGAAGCGGTAGCTCGCCGTCTCGTGATCCCAATAGACATTGAAATCGGAGCGTCGGCCATGGATGCGGCGCCGCGCCTTTCTCACCGAGATGTTCGCCTGATTGGTGTCAAGCGCATTCTGCATGACGCGCTCGATCGCCACGCCAAGGCAACAGTGGTTGCCGATCGCCGAGGACCCCAAGGCGTCCTCCAACTCTGGCGGCTGGTTTCTGACGAGATACTGCGGCGGCGGCTTTCTGGCGTGATAACAGACCACGATCGCGATGTCGTAGCGGCGCGCAATCTCATTGACGAAGATGATGTCCTCGCGCGTTTGCGCGTTCTCATTCTTGCCGCGAGCAAAGCTCTGCACCAATGCATAGTTGTCGATGACATGGATTCGCACTCCCTGATTAGCTTGGCGAACCACGCGATTGCAACAAGATTGGAGCGGCTCCCTGGTTCGCGGCATTCGCCCAGGCTCCAGAGCGACGGCGTGCTTACGGATACGCTCCAGGGCATCGCGGTAAAGCTCCTGATCCGCGAGGATTTCCTCGATCGGTATCCCCATCTCGATCTCGGCGAGGTCCGCTGATAATTCGCCATCCGCCACCATCTCCATCGATTGGTAATAGACCATCTGTCCGTTGTTCCTGGCCGCCAAGTAGGTGAGGTAGTTGGCGAACTTGGTCTTGCCCCGTCCAGCTCTGCCGATCAGCGCGGTCTGTTCTCCGGTGCAGAGCACCAGCCGGTCGTCGAGCCATTGGATGCCGGTAGTGAACGCCGTGACGGGGCGCCAGAGGCGAGTGAACTCGATGTCGGCGCCGGGCGGCAGCACCATGCGGGCGCCATGCACAGCATCGCGGACCGCATGCACGCCTCCGATCTTCAGGAGATCGTTGGCGTCCTTGATCTTGGCGTCCTCGATCTCTTTGGGGGGCTGCGCCAGATAGAGGTTGCCGGCGAGCTTACTCAGCAACAAGTCCAGGAGATTGTTGCCGTCCGTGTCGTCGTCGAGCCACAGCACGATGCGCCGCGCGTTGGAGAGCTTCTCCTCCCAGCGTTCGAGCCAGTGAGTGCTCTTGGTACCGTTCGGAATCGAGATGCCGCAGAAGCCGCCCATGCGCACCGCGAGCGCATCGAGCTGCCCCTCGGTCAGCACGATGATCCGTTCCGGCGCCTCGTTGCGGATATGCGGCATCACATCGTTCGAGCATATCAGATAATCCTCGTCGTCGAGGGTCTCGGCGAACACGAGGTTGAGCCTCGAATCCGGCGAGGAGACGAAGCCCTTCATGGTCTGGCCGCCGAGATCGAAGCGCGCCGACCACGCGACCTCGCGGCCTTTCAGCCGGCAAGGAGTGAGGAACGCCGATGCCCGACGCTTGTTCGTGAATTGCAGAGTGACCGAGCAACACCCGAGCGCTTCGGCAATCTCTGGATCAATTCCACGAGCCTCGGTGAGCCACTTCCGGTGCGCCGCATCTAAACCGGGGCGCCGCTCCACGATGGTGGTTTTCTGGTCGTCCGGCCCGGAAGTCTTGCTGAAGCCCTCCGATGTCCCTGAATGATTGCCTGCGGACGGCATAGGTATCTTCCCTCACGTGAAACCCTGCCCGCACCACCAAATAAGAAATATTCTCGTGGTAACACGTCGCTCTAACATAATAATCCCCGATTGATATGCGGCAGCAAACCGACTTCTGATGGATTTTCTTGCGGTCTGCACTACAGAACGGGCACGTATTCGTCGTGCCCGACTTAACCGATCTCAGGGGGCGCCATCCGAGACTGTAGAGATATTGCAAGGGGTCTTCCTCAACCTCAATGCGATTCTCCGGCATCATGACGGGAGCCCTTTCTTTTTGCGTCCGCTGGAAAACCTCACGTTAAGCCCGCGAGCGGGGGCAGTGCAAGGCTGAACATGGTTCAAAACTACTCATGGCGAAATGCTCCTTTCCTCGCATCCTCGTATGCCATCTCGAAAAACCTATCGACGCCGGTCTTCGAATTCCTGCGCAACACGTCCTCTGCCCAAGCGCGGGCTTTCTCGACGCTGAGATTCTGCTTCTCGACTTCCGCCAACAAGAAATCGATATGCCTTTGTTCCACGGGACGTTTCGGATTCGGCTCGCCGACCTTGCGCTCGAACTTCTGCTTGGTCGCTTCGCCGCGATCGGCCTTGCGCTGGGCTTTCAGCTTCTCGGCTTCGGCCTTGAACTCGTCCTTGGTCTGCACGGGGCGTCCTGTCAGGTTAGCCATGGGGTCCTCCTCGCGCGCGCGATCGGGATCCCGCGCGCGATCCCGCGCGCGATCCCGCGCGCGATCCCGATCCCGCGCGCGCGACTTGCTTGCTTGATTCTTTGCTTGCTTTAACAGACTCTGCCTAGCAGTCAGGAAATCTCTGGTCTCTGCGAATTTCCGATATTGCTCCCGCCGCAATTCGAGCAAGCCAGCGATCTCTCGCTCAAGCTCGGCAACGCTTTGCTCTGCCTTACTTGCGGGGCGCGGGCGCGCGGGGAAGGCAATGAGGTTGTCGTTTTCTGACATCTTGAGCCTCTGCTTTGTTGAGGCTCGGAGAAAAGCTTGCAATTCGCGGAGGACGCACTATTATTTGTGCGCCGAGCGCGGTGCGCGAATCTCACCGAGCTTGATGCGAGGCGCCAGGGTGCGATCCCTGGCGCCTCATCTTTTCCAAAGCTAGTCTCAGAATCGCAGACTGTCTAGGGTGCCTCTGGAGATTTCTCCACAGGCAGTTTTTTCGCCTGCGGCGTCTTGTTCTGAAAAAGCTTGCCGAGAAGTGTCCAAACGGTCCGCGCCTTGGTCCGATTGGTCTGATACATGATCGGCGCGATAGCCTCGGCTTGGTCCTTGTCCCAATTGAAGCGCGATTCGAAATCGTCGATGCTGCGCTTCATCGTCTCGATCTCGCGCTTCATGCGCTCTACGGCACCGCGCGAATCCTCCAGCTCCTCCTTGAGCCGCGCCACGGTCGAGGGCGGCTTGTTCTTGAACTCGCCTTCCTCCTTGTGGACAGCATCGTAGCGGCGCTTGACCACGGCCGGATGATTAAACTTCTCTCGCTCATTGATCGCGAGCGTTTCGCGCCAACGGGTGACCTCGCCGATGTTGTCAGCAAGCCAGATGGCCTGCGAACGGGTAGCGGGGTCGTAGGTTGCCCAAGCCGCATGGTTCTTCATCTCCTCGGTCCAGGCGCGCTTGTAATGAACACCGTGCGGACGGACGGTGCCGGCGGCCCGCATGGCAATGTCGCGGACGGCGGCGTAGGCCTCGCCGATCGCTAGCCAATCGGCGAAATGATCGCCGGCACTGATGCGGTCATGGGCGGCGACGGCGCGCTTGAACTTAGCATGCTCGGCGTCGGTGCGTTGGGTCATGGATGCTCTCCTGGTTTGAACAATGAGAGGCATCTTAGCACGTCAAGATTTAACTGTCAAATCTTCAATTCAAGAACTTCTCTTATAATGAGAATTTCCATTGCTGTTGAAATCAGCCGGCATTACGCTTAAATGTAAGACGGATGACCAATTAGCGATTGGCTATCTCGACGATCAGATCGAGTGCCTCACGCGCCAACTCGATGAGAATAAGCCCAATCTCGACCGACGCCGATTCATGAACCGCGAACGTGTCAGACGCCACCGCGAACGGAAACGACAAGAAAGTCGCCAGAACATTAACCCTTAAGAGAATATCAGATGCTGCATTGTTGCTTTTTTCAGAAGGAAGCCGCATAGATATTTGGTCAGCCATTCGAAGAAAGGATTCGACCGATGCAAACGAAGATGACGGGTGCCATCCGGTTCCCGAAGACGCTCCAGGCCGCACAGCGGGCGGAGCATGACCAGTGGTCACTCGGCGATGCCTTGCTCGCCGAGTGCGGGGCGCCGGGTGATGACAGCACCAACAACGGCTCTTTCAGGAAGCTCAAGGCAGCACAGGCCGAGCTGGAAGCGCACGGCATCGAATATGCCGAGATCACCTTGCGCATCTACCGCGATGCCGCTCATAATTTCCCGCCTGATACTCGGATATCAGGCGTGAGCCATCGGGTTCACATCGAGTGCCGCTCGCCGGCCATGCTGAACGCGGTGCTCGCCGCCTGGAAGCTGGAGAAGCCGGGCCAGCCGCTCGCCCTGCATGCCTGCGCCAGACTTCTCGTGGAGATCAGACGGCAGGCCGACGAGGCCTACAAGGCCGGCAAGGCGAATGAGGCCAAGGCCGCCCAGGAGCGGCTCGCCGAGGTCGATAAGCGGCTCAAGGTGGCACAGGATGCCGCCGCCCGCGCTGGAACTCCAGAGGCCAAGCGCGACGCCATCAGGGCCGAGCGCGAGGTCAGGAGGGAACACAAGACGGTAGCGCAAGAGCATCATCGCCTCTCGAACCGGCCGAAGGGCGACCCGCTGGCAGTGCCTGCTCCCGGCACGATGTCGCGGGCGGTCTTCACAATGGATATGTTGCAGAACGCCCATGGCGCCTCGGTCCTGGCCGAGAAGGCCTCGAAGCTCGCCGACATGGTGGAGGGCTACACGCTCTCCGAGGATAACCTCGGAGCGATCGTCGAAGCGGCCATGACTGCGGCCAATGACTGGAGGGAGGTGGCGCAGAAGCTCCAGAAGCTCACCAAAACCAAGGCCTCGCATCTCATGGTGGTAGGAGGAAGCTCATGAGGACGCTGGATGTCGCCGGATACATCTTCGATTCGCTGCCGGCAAAATCATACGCCGAAATCCTTGAACGTGTGAACGCGGTCCTGACCGTGGGGATCGACAAGGGACAACTCGCCATGGCGATCCTGGCGATCCGGCGCAATCCGGCGAAATACGGCTTCACGATCCCGCATTGCCGGCGGGGTCGTGAGCAGAACGACGATCGGCTGTTCGCCGTGCTCGTCAATGCTGCGGGTCAGCCGCAGTTGGAGATCGAGCAGGAGCGCCACTTCGAGCGCGGCGCTCGCGGCACCTTCAGCCACGTCGTCAGCATGTTTCAGAATGCGTCGGCGGTCTTCAAGCTGGTCAAGCCCCGCCTCCGCACGATGAGGATGCAGCGCTATGC
>Ga0318562_10000525_pt1 | contig 16965 bp, 16 predicted proteins | sample GRESIP066b5f18_FD_203688 | JGI IMG/M metagenome (GOLD analysis project Ga0318562, IMG submission 203688) | Tropical soil microbial communities from Luquillo Experimental Forest, Puerto Rico - GRE.SIPMG.066b5f18 | ecosystem: Environmental > Terrestrial > Soil > Tropical forest > Bulk soil... | reverse complement strand
GACTCCGGAAAACCATTTGGTCCCCGTTCAGCGGATCAGGGGATGCACATGGGCATCCGAAATGGAATAAATTCATTGTCCAGCGGCCGGGAAAGGGAATTTTGTATATTTATACAGTAACCACCCTGCATATGAGAAAATATATTATTTGGCTGCAGCTATTGCTGGCTGTAGTCCTCTCCCATGCCCAGACTTTCCGGGTAACCATCTCACAGGATTTACGTCAGGCTCCCCTCGACGGGAGATTGCTGCTCCTGTTATCAACCAACAACAACAGCGAGCCCCGCTTCCAGATAAGTGATGACGCCGGTACCCAGATGGTATTTGGCGTGGACGTGGATCATTGGGAACCTGGAAGTTCCTGGCTAGTGGACAATCACGCATTCGGTTATCCGTTGGAAAGGCTTGACCGGGTGCCGGAAGGAGATTATTATGTGCAGGCCCTGCTGCATAAATATGAAACATTTCGTCTGAAAAATGGCCACGCGGTGAAGTTGCCGATGGACAGGGGAGAAGGCCAGCACTGGAACACAGCTCCGGGGAATATTTATTCAGTCCCGGTCAGGATTCATTTCGGTCCAAAAATTTCTCATGAGATTTCCATTGAAATCAATAAAGTGATTCCTCCCCTGACCGAGCCCCAGGATTCCAAATACATCAAGCATGTCAGGATTCAGAGCAAACTGCTTACTGAATTCTGGGGCAGACCGATGTATATCGGGGCCCATATCCTCCTGCCGGAAGGATTTGACGAACATCCGAATGTCAGGTATCCGCTGGCCATCTTTCATGGTCATTTCCCGTCGGATTTCGGAGGTTTCCGGACCACCCCGCCTGATCAAAATCTCAAGCCAGATACCAGCGCCCGGTTTCGCATCACCGGTTACAACAGGATCCAGCAGCAGGAAGCGTATGATTTCTACAGGCAATGGACGGGCGCCGGGTTCCCCCGAGTGCTGGCCATAGAGATTGAACATGCCAACCCTTATTATGACGACTCCTATGCTGTCAATTCAGAAAACCTGGGTCCCTATGGCGATGCCATCACTTATGAACTGATCCCGGAAATTGAAAGGCGTTATCGGGGCATCGGAGAAGGCTGGGCCAGGTTCATGTATGGAGGATCCACGGGCGGCTGGGAGGTGCTCGCAGCCCAGGTTTTTTATCCTGACCAGTACAATGGCTGCTATGCCGCATGCCCTGACCCTATTGACTTCCATCACTATACAACAGTCGATATTTACCATGACCAAAATGCATATTATGTAGAGAGCGCCTTCAAAAAAACGCCGCGCCCCGGGCACCGTGATTACCTGGGCCATGTCAGTGGCACCGTAAAGGAAATGAATCAGCGGGAACTGGCCCTGGGAACAAGAAGCCGCAGCGGTGACCAGTTTGACATCTGGGAAGCCGTTTTTTCCCCTGCTGACAGGGATGGATACCCGAAACGGATTTTTGATAAATACACCGGGGTGATCGATTCTTCAGTCGCATCTTATTGGAAGGAACATTACGACCTCACCTATATCATTCAGCGAGACTGGTCCAGGATTGGTGAAAAGCTCAAGGGAAAGATCCACATATACGTGGGCGATATGGACAGTTATTACCTGAACAATGCCGTGTATACAGCGGAAGACATGCTCAAAAAGCTGACCAGTCCTTCCTGTAACTGCCAAGTAGATTATGGTGACCGGGCCGAGCACTGCTGGAATGGTGATCACACCCAGCCAAATTATATCAGTCGTCTGCGTTACCACCAGATGTACATCAGGAAATGGACAGAAGAAGTAAAGGCACGTGCACCAAAAGGAGCCGACCTGAAATCCTGGCGTTATTAATTTTTCCGGATAGTCAGGCTGAAGGCCGGAAGCAGTGACTCGTCAGTGCAGAGCGCATTACCCCGCATTAACCAAATCAAGCATCTCCAGTATTTTCTGCCTGATGGCAGGCCTTTCCCTGAATTCAATAAAATGGGGTAAGCCTTCAAAAAAATGAATATCCAGGCAGGGGGCATTGATGAGCTGCTTTTTGGCAAAAGCAGCATTGCTCGTGTAGATCAGTTTGTCCTGGGCTCCCTGGAGGTACATGACAGGCACCCGGATGTTTTTCCAGAGTGGCAGCATTTCGCATAGACCTTCCCGGTGATGTATCTTTTCGGTATTGGCAGACTGAAACATTCTTGGAATGGTCCAGTTTATCAGCGGATTTTCGATGACCGGGGTAAACCAGTATGTCTTCTCCTCCCCGGGCGCCAGGGAAGGGCCAATCAGGATAAGCCCGTTAACAAGCTGGGGATTGTCCATGGCCAGCCTGCAGGCGATAGATGACCCATAGGAAGCAGCGACCAGTATGACAGGGTGCCTGACTTTGTTTAGCTCTTCAAGAATCGGCTGGATGATGTCAGCCTGTTTTTCAATGGAAGGCTCAGGTTTACCAAATCCGGAAGATCCGTACCCGGGCCTGTCCACAGCATACATCTTGAACGTGTGCAGAAACAGGCTATCCTTAAAATATTCCATGAAAAAACTGGTCGAACTGGGAGACCCATGGATAAAAAGAAGGGTAGGCAGGCTGTCATCCCCAACAGACAAATACCTGATCTTTCTTCCGTTCTTGTTATAATACCTGACTTCACCTTTCACTTTGTTTTGTGAAAAGAAGGAAAAAATCTCCTTGTCACTCATCCTGAACTGTACAAACTGGTCAAAGACAAAAGAAGAGAGGATGAAAAAGAGGATGGAAAAGACAAGTATGCGTAAACTGATCCTGAGTAAGCGGGCGGGTGCTTTCTTATTTTTCATGGTTGACCCACAAAATTATCAACTCAATATTATCTTATTATTAAAGTCTTGCTAAAAATAACCAGGAGTCCGGCCTTATATTTATTCAGGATGACCCCGCCGGATCATTGGCCAGGTAATTTCAGGGTTTGTCAAAATAGGGGATATCATCATGGGATTCTTTTTCTTTCTGCTGCCAATAGGCCAATGTGACGACGTGGCCGCCCGGCGCTTTCAGCAACCTTCCAAACAGGGCATTGATTGGGTTGAACATCATGTCGGTGACACCAACGGTAAAAGTTTCCTGGGCGGGCGGCGTAGGAGTGGATACAGGTTGATCATCCTGAACCGTTGCTGCTGGAACCTGTTTGGGAGTTGGGCTGGGTGCAACCACGACGGTATATCCGTTGAATTCCAAAATTTTTTTTAGAAATTCAGCCCTTTCCCGGGAAACATTTCTTTCCGCAACGGAGGTCTTTATCCCGTTCAACTCTTCTGCTAGGTGATTCTGGTTGATGGCCATGGTTTCAGGTTTTTAGAAAGGACTGCTCAGGGAATAAATATAATGGTAAATCCATCCCCAGAGACCAAAAAGGGCAATACCTATTGCGCAGAGAAGCAATCCAAACCGGGACAGGACCGGGATGGTCAGAGGGGGGATCGGGCCGGGCGACTTTTCCATGAAAACCGCACGGATGATACGAAGATAATAATAGAGGGATACGATCATATTTAAAGCGGCAACAGTGATCAGAGCATAATTTCCCTGTTCTGCCCCTGCCATCAACAGGAAGAATTTGCCAAAGAACCCTGCCGTCGGGGGGATGCCTGCCAGGGAAAACAGGGAAATCGCCAGGACCCACGAAAGAAATGGATTGGTGGAATACAGACCGTTGTAGTCCTCTATCTTTTCCTTTCCCGTAAAAGCACTGACCAGGGCAACCACACCAAAGGCGCCGAGGTTGGAGAAAATATATACCAACACAAAATAAACAACAGCCGCCGCACCGGTTTGGGAACTCCCGGAAACACCAACTAAAATAAAACCGACCTGTGTGATGGATGAAAAGGCGAGCATCCTTTTGATACTATCCTGCCGGAGGGCAAAGAGGTTGCCGATGATCATGGTGAGGACAGATAGAATCACAAGCATGTGGTACCAGCTGTCTGCCAGGGGCTTAAACACCGTGAATAGAACTGGCACCAGCACAAAGAATATCGAACCTTTGGAAATGACAGAAAGGTAGGAAGTAACCACCACGGGTGATCCTTCATAGACATCCGCAGTCCACAGGTGAAAGGGAACCACAGAGATTTTAAAACCAAATCCGGCCAGGAGCAGTATGAATGCAAACAGCTGCAGGGGGCTGTCGTCCAGTTTCTGCACAATTTCTGCAAAGCCAAGCGAACCGGTCGTTCCATATACAAGGGAAATTCCAAGCAGCAACAGTCCGGAAGAAAAGGCGGAGGAAATGATAAACTTCAATGCCGCTTCCGAGGATTGCCTTTTGTCCAAATCAAAATTGGCGAGAGCTGCCAGGGGGATCGTGGAGAGTTCAAGGCCCAGATAAAACATCAGCAAATTGTTGCTGGAAATCATAAAAAACATACCCAGCAGGGTGGACAACAACAGGAAGTAAAACTCCTCCGGATGCTCGTGGCGGCTGAGCCAGGGATATGCCTGCAGTGAAATGATCAGGGTGCCGAGGTTCAGGATATTCTTTTCGAGACTCACCAGGGAATTGGAATGAAACATGTCATGAAACAGATAACCCTCATCGCCAGGCAGAAGGCCTGCCGCCAGGTTCAGCAAGAGCAGGCCGTTGACAAGCCTGAGCATGCCATCAATTGACAGGACTTTTCCGGATACCTTGAGCAGGAGGAGCATCAGCAGGACCAACCCCAGGGAAAGTTCATGGTTCATCATTAAGAAAATATCCTTCAACATAGATCTGTAATCATTTTATTGATATGGCTTTTTCAACCTGTTGCATGATCAGTTCGGTTCCAGGTCCTGTCAGCTTTGTCAGCAGGAAGGGGGTGACGCCGACGATCAGGATGCCAAATACCAGGATACCAGCCGCCCATTTTTCATTCCAGCTGGCGTCCTGAAGTATAAAATCATTCTTTTCAGGTACTGGTCCCATAATGGTCTGACCGACGGCCCTGAGTATATATACCGCTGTGACTACGATGGAACAGCAGGCCAGTATTGTAGCAAGGCGGTACCAGGTATCTGGGTTCTGCCAGGATCCCATAAGGACAGTTACCTCCGCCGCAAAGCCGCTAAGACCGGGCAATCCCAGCGAACAAAGTCCGGCGATTACAAAAACGGTCGAAATGAAAGGCATTACCTTAAGAAGGCCACCCATCCGGCTGAGGATCCTCGTATGCGTCCGTGAATAGATCATGCCAATGCTGGCAAAGAAAAGGGCTGTCATCAATCCGTGTGAGACCATTTGTAATACAGCCCCGGATAAAGACGTCTGGGTGAGCATCCCGATTCCCAGCAACACAAACCCGCAATGACTGACCGAGGAATAGGCATTGATGTATTTCAAATCTGTCTGCATCATTGTGGCGAAGGCACCATAGAGGATAGCAATGACAGAGAGGGCGACGATAATTCCCGAATAGTCATGAGCGGCCAGAGGCATCAGCCAGGTCGCAACCCGCAGGCATCCATACCCGCCCAGTTTCATGGAAATTCCTGCCAGGAACATGGAAGCCGCCGTAGGTGCCGAGGAGTGGCCATCCGGCACCCAGGTATGGAAGGGGAAAAGCGCACCAAATATGCCGAATCCGGTGAAGATAAACGGGAAGAAGAATTTTTGAACCGAAGGAGGAAGCCCCTGGCGGGCGACTTCAAGGATATCAAAGCTGTGGAATCCCTGGCCTGTCCGGGTATTGAAATAGATAGCCAGGATCCCCACAAAGACCAGTGCAGAGCCCCCCATCAGCATCAGAGCCAGCTTTAGGGCACTATATTGTCTTTTGCCGCTGCCCCAGATGCCGATGAGCAGAAATTTGGGAATAACGGCGAGTTCAAGGAAAAAGAACAGGGTGAACAGATCGAGGGAAATAAAAAAGCCGTAGGCCCCTGCGGCCAGAAAGGTCAGTAGGAAAAAGAACTCGCGGCTCCTGTAAGATTCTGACCAGGAGACCAGGACGCCGGCAAGAACGACAAAGGCCGTCAGCATAACCATGGCCATGGAAATGCCGTCCACCCCGATGTGGAAGTTGATGTGGAGCGGAGCAAACCAAGGCCGGCTGGATTCCAGCAGCATGAGGGACCCGTTTCCCGCATTCCTTGCTTCCACAAAGGCCCATAGAAAGTAAGCAGCCAGCAACAGCTGCACCACTGCTCCCGATAAAGCGATTATACGTGCCTGTTTCCACCCTCCGGACAAAGCGACAGCCAGGGCTGTAGCCAGCGGAACCCAGATGAGTAATGATAAATTCATGAATTCAAATATTCTTTGATCGATATTTTTTCCCGGGTGTCAGTCACCAGATCTCCACAACCCTCAAAATCATTTTCCCTCATCCCTTGCGCCAGAAAACAAAAAGGAGGACCAGACCAAGGATGCCTGCAAAAAAATACATGGCATACTGCTGCAGCTTTCCAGACTGCCATCCTTTGATTCCCTCAGAAATTTTTCCGGTAACCAACGCCGTCCCGTTCACGGCTCCGTCCACGATATTCCTGTCAACCCAGGCTGCCGGCCTGCCCACCAGGTTGAAAATGATTTTTTTTGTTATGAACAGATATAGCTCATCGAAATAAAATTTTCTGCTCACGACACGATATACCGATCCCAGTGAACCGGAAATCTTTGCCGGAAGGGTATTTTCCTTCCGATACATGAGGAAGGCCAGCAGTATGCCTGTCAGCGACAATCCAACAGGAAGGATCGAAAAGGCCAGTTCTGGCGCGGATGAAAAGGCGTGGCCGTCAGCAGTCACCAGGGATGAAAAATGAATCAACCCTGCCAGGCAGGAACAAATAGCGAGGGTAACCAGGGGAAACTTCATCGATCCGGTCACTTCGTGGCCATTTCCCTCCCTGGCAACAGGCCTGCGGTGAAAAACGGAGAAATATAACCGAAACATGTAAAATGCGGTCAGCAAGCTGGTGAACAAGGCTATTCCATAAATCCACAGGTCAGACCTGTACGCGCTCAGCAGTATCTCTTCCTTACTAAAGAATCCTGCGAAGGGAGGGATGCCTGCAATGGCAAGGCAGCCAATCAAAAAACAGACATGGGTGACCGGCATCTGTCTTCTCAGGCCCCCCATGTCCCTGAGTTCGTTGCTGTGTACAAAGTGAATAATGGCCCCGGCACCCAGGAACAGCAGGGATTTGAAAAAAGCATGCGTAAACAGGTGAAACATGGAAGCCGTGAATCCCAGGCCATCTTCACCCCTGTAGCCTGATACACCCAGGGCCAGCATCATAAAGCCGATCTGGGAAATGGTGGAGTAAGCCAGAATCCGCTTGATATCTGTCTGCGTGCAGGCGATTATGGCCGCCAGCAGGGCGGAAAATGCTCCAACGTAACCTACAATTTGCAGGATCAGGTGATCTTCAACGTAGACAGGAAATAGCCGGGCTACCAGGTAAACGCCGGCCACTACCATGGTAGCCGCATGAATCAGGGCGGATACCGGCGTGGGGCCTTCCATGGCATCGGGCAACCATATATGCAAGGGGAACATGGCCGATTTTCCAGCTCCCCCCACAAATACCAGCAGGAGTCCCCAGCTTACCACGGTGAGACCGAGAAAGCTGCCAGCTGCCTGATGTACAAACTGGGAAGACTGTCCCGAAGTCAATTTGCTGATCAGTTCGCCGATATCGAGGGTGCCGGTATAAAATGCGAGCACAAGGATGCCAATTAGAAATCCCATATCTGCGAAACGGGTTACGATAAATGCCTTCTTGGCCGCTTTTACGGCTTCCGGCCTGTCATAATAGAACCCGATCAGCAGATAGGAGGATATGCCAACCAGTTCCCAAAAAATGTATAACTGAAAAAGGTTGGCGGAGAGCACCAGGCCAATCATGGAAAAGGTAAACAGGGAAAGAAAGGCATAATAGGTGGAGAACCTCCTTTCCCCCTTCATGTAACCAAGGCTGAACAGGTGGACCATCAGTGAAACAAAACTGATCACCACCATCATCATGACCGATATTGGATCTAACAGAAGGCCCATGTCAATAGACATGCCGGGCGAAAAGGGCAGCCAGGTCATTTTGAGCAATGTCACCGGGTGGTACTCTCCAATGGTTTTTCCGCCGGGGGCAAAGTAGTGAGAGGCAGCGATGATTGAAAGGACGGTTGTGCTCAATAGCAGAACCGAACCCAGGAACCCGGAAAACTTCCCGAAATACTTTTTCCCAAATAGCCCCAACAGTACAAATCCTGCCAGAGGCAACAACGGGATCCAGGCTATGAATGAATAAGAACCCATGGTCAACAATTTAATAAAAAGGAGTACCTGTAATGACTCCTGTACTAAAGTCCATCCCTAAAATTTCATGTCCTCCGCCTGCTCCACATCAATGGAATGATGACTCCTGTACAGGTTGATAATGATCGCAATGGCCAGTGCTGCCTCAGCCGCCGCAATGGTGATGATGAATATGGTGAAAAAAACCCCACCGAGCTGCCCCGGATACAAATATTTATTGAATGCGATGAAATTGATGTTAACGCTGTTGAGAATGAGCTCAATGGCCATCAGGATGGTAATCATATTTCTTCGGGTAAACAACCCGTACATACCGATAAAAAATAGAGCCGTACTAAGCAATAGAATATGTGACAAGGGAATTTGGTTCATAATTTTAGCTGCCCTGTTTACTTGTTCTTATTATGGTTGCCGAAAAGGGGTCCTGCAACGTGCAGTCCCTGTATCGTCTGATGTTTTTTTGATCCTGATATTCCTTCCCATCCAAAATGCTATTTTGTTGGCTTGCTCTTCATGGCGATGACTATACATCCTATCATAGCAGCCAGCAGCAGGATACTCACCACCTCAAAGGGCAGGGCATAGCCATGCACGGTAGTGTCAAGCATCTGGCTTCCCAGTTCCCCCACATTCAGGCGGAACATCCTGTTAACACCTCTCAAAAAATGGTAATGATAAATCAGGTTTGCAGTTAACGCAAAGCCTGACAAGACAGCCAGCAGGGAGAACAAGGTCCTTGCTCTCCCCGAACGGGGCATATCAGTGCCTGTTTTTTGAGTCAGGAAAATAGAGAAAATGATGAGAACGACGATTCCACCAACATATACCACAATCTGGACGGCTGCAATAAACTCTGCCTGCATCCAGAAAAACAGGCCGGCGATGCCGGCCAGTGAAAACAGCAGCCAGATAGCGGACCGGAAAATTTTCCTGGTAGTGACAGCCAGCACGGCAGTTCCCAGGATAAAGGCAGACAGGAGATAGAAGAACAGGGTGGATGCGCTCATCATTCAACGCCCTCCCTGATTTTGGAACCCGGATTATTCAATCTTTTGGTCAGTTTGCTGCGATCATATACGCTATGTTCAAAGTTTTGTGCCATTTTGATGGCATCGGTGGGACAGGCTTCAATACAGAGATTGCACATCGTGCATAGTTCGAGGTGATAGATAAAAGTGTCCAGTGCTTTCTTCTTTTTACCGTCAGCGGTAACGTCAAATTTAGTGATGATCTTAATGGTTCCATTGGGACAGGCAAGTTCACAGGCGGTACAGCCGGTACAGGCATGTTCGTTGTTTTCGTCATGCTTCATGACAACTTCACCTCTGAACCGGTCAGGCAGGTGCAGTTCGGCCCGGTTGTCCGGATACTCCTGGGTAATGATCTCTTTATGATGCGTAAAATAATAGCCGGTCCTGCGCATACCCCTTAGAAGGGATCTCACGGCAAGGTAAACGTCTTTTATGTAGCCAGCTATGAACATCTGGGCTTTTTTCGAGTTTTAATTTTTTGGTTCCGGACAACGGTTGGCTTGACTACCGGAAGCTGCATTTTATTTGAGCAATTCAAGGACCATTGACAGGCATCCCGCTACAATATAAAAAATAAATGTTCTCCCCCGGCCATTAAAAATACCAGCCTTTGATGGCCATAAGGGTTACCAGCATCAGATTCACCATGCCGATGGGCAACAGGTATTTCCACTCCAGGTTCAGCAACTGGTCTATCCGAAGACGGGGAAAGGTCCAGCGAAACCACATGATTACAAATATGAGAAAAAAGGTCTTACCCATAAACCACAGGAAGGTGGGAATGTAATCCATGACGTGATTGAATCCCGCCAGGTTACCGACGTGTAACGGCATCCAGCCTCCCAAAAACAGCGTAACCCCGATCGCACAGAGGATAAAAATATTAACATATTCGGCCAGGAAAAACATCGCGAATTTCATTCCGGAATATTCGGTATGAAATCCTGCGGTCAGTTCGGATTCGGCTTCCGCCATGTCAAAAGGGGCCCTGTTGGTTTCTGCGGTAATGGCAATGATGAACATCACAAAAGCAATAATCGCCGGGATATGACCCTTGAACAGCCACCATCCGTTTCGTTGGGATTCAATAATGTCTGACACCTGAAGGCTCCCGGCAAGCACTACAACGCTCAGGATGGAAAAACCGGCCGACAGTTCATAACTCACAATCTGGGCTCCACTGCGCATGGCCCCCAGCAGGGAGTATTTGTTGTTGCTGGCCCAGCCTGCCATCAGGATACTGACCACGGAAACAGAGGAGACGGCCGAAACGTACAAAACCCCGATATTGATATCCCAGATCTGAAATCCATTGGCAAATGCCAGCGGCGCGAGAATCAGCATGGATGCAATAATTGCCAGATACGGAGCGAGGTTGAAAAGAAATTTATCAGCACCATCGGGAGTCAGTCCCTCTTTTACAGCCAGTTTCAAGGTGTCGGCCACGGTTTGGAGCATTCCAAGCGGCCCTACCCGGTTGGGACCGATTCTGATCTGCATGTAGGCAGAAACCTTTCTCTCCATGTATACCAGCACAAGGCCAAGCACGGCAAAAAGAGTGATCGAACATAGTCCGACGATAACAAATTCGGCAAACATGGCCACACCCGGGCTGAAAATGCGGTAGAGCCAGGCATGGATGGCGTTTGTGATGTGTTGAAGACTAAACATGTTGCTATTTTATCAACCGGCGAACCTTGGATTTTATTTCTGGCTGCCGCTATTTTTTAAATCATTTACCTGTCAATATCAGGGATGACCAGGTCCAGTGTGCCCATAATGGCCACCAGGTCCCCGATCTTGTATCCCCGGGCCATATGGTTCAGCGCAGACAGGTTGGAAAATCCGGGTGAACGGAATTTAATCCGGTAGGGCGTCGTACCTCCTTCACTGATGATGTAGACTCCGAATTCACCGCGGGCCGTTTCTACCCTGGAATAAAACTCTCCTTTGGGTAATTTCAGGACGGCTTTGGTCTTTGCCTGGTAATCTCCCTCGGGAATATTATCAATCAGCTGGTCTATGATGGATAAGGACTCACGCATCTCCCGGAGTCGTACCAGGTAACGAGAAAAACAATCGCCTCGGCTCTCGGTGATTTCTTCAAATTTCAACTGGTCATAAACCTCATAGGGGTAAAGTTTCCGTATGTCGCAGGACACCCCGCTGGCTCTTGCCGTAGGGCCGCTGCATCCAAAAGAAATAGCATCTTCCCCGGAAAGAACTCCAATGCCCTTCATGCGATTTTGAAAAATGACGTTGTCTGTCACCAGTTCATCATATTCATCCAGCTTTGATCTGAAAAATTGAACAAACTTTTTGACCCGGTTTTGAAAATTCGCATGGAGGTCCGCCATTACCCCCCCGGGCACCATATAATTCATCGTCAGGCGTGCCCCGCAGGTCTCTTCCATGATTTCATTGATGGACTCCCTTTCGCGAAAGGCATGAAAAAAGGGGGTGAGGGCCCCCACATCCATAGCCATCGCGCCCCACCAAAGCTGGTGGGAGGCCAGCCTTGTCAATTCATCCATCAGTACCCGGATTACTTTGGCACGGGCCGGCACTTCGATCTGCATCCCTTTTTCCACGCACAGGGCACAACCATGGTTATTGATGTGTGAGGATAGATAATCCATCCGGCTTGTCACATAGATAAACTGCCGGTAGGACAAACTTTCGCACATTTTTTCAATGGAGCGGTGAATATAACCGAGATGCGGCTCAACATTCCGGATGGTTTCCCCGCTGAGGGTAATGACCAGATGCAGCACGCCATGTGTCGAGGGATGCTGTGGCCCCACATTGATCACCAGGTCGCCCTGTTCCGTTGTACCTATTTCTTCAATCATGGCACATGGTTAAAAAATATTTTCTTGTCCGTCAGTTAGGACTGACATTACCTGCCCCTTACTGCTCATAACCTGATCATATTGACCGGGTCCTCGTAATCTTTTCTCAGTGGCCAACCTTTCCAGTCATCGGTCATAAACAACCTTCTGAGATCAGGATGGTTCAGGAACCGAACTCCAAACAGGTCATAGGCCTCCCTCTCGTGAAATTCCGCCGTTCGCCAGATGTCTGAAACGGTTTCTATCTCCGGAAGGTTGCGGTCCATTTTCGTTTTCACGACCAGTGTATGCCGGTATATGGTGGAATGGAGATGGAATACCAGGGACAGGTGCGTCTTCCAGTCTACGCAGGTCAGGCAGAACAGATAGTCCAACTTCAGGTCTTCCGCCTGACGGAGTTTTAAGGCATCGTTCTTCCAGGTTGAAGCATCAACAGAAATGGTGAGCCATTCGGTTCCCTCTTCTATGGAAGCAGAAGGGAAATGATCAACAATTCTGGTCTTTAACATTTCTTTGTCCATAGTGTTCAGGGATGCTTAACCATTTTTCCCATTTCCATCCACTGCCCCTTGTGTCGACCCTCCGTTCCTGATTTTTTCCTGGAGCGTGATCAAGGCATGAATCAGAGCTTCCGGCCGGGGAGGGCAACCGGCAACATACACATCAACCGGGATAACATGATCTGCTCCCTTTACCACGGAATAAGTATTATAGAAGAAAGGTCCTCCGCTGGTGGCGCAGGCGCCCATGGCAATGACATATTTTGGATCCGCCATCTGGTCATACAGTCTTTTAAGCACAGGAGCCATCTTGTTGACAATTGTTCCGGCGATAATTATCACATCGGCCTGGCGGGGTGTTGCCCTGGCCACCTCAAATCCAAAACGTGACCAGTCGTATTTGGCAGATGCAGTTGACATCATTTCTATAGCACAGCAACTGGTGCCAAAAACAAGGGGCCAGAGAGAATTTGACCTGGCCCAGCTGATCACTTCGTCGATGCTGCTAACCAGGATGCCTCCCCCCGGAGTAGGATGAACCTGCCCGGGGAAAGGTTCATTTTTCTCAAGGACATCTTTTACATCCATTTCAAAGCTCCCTTTTTGTGGGCATAGAGAAAACCCATGAAAAGAATAAATAGGAATATAGATATTTCAAAAAAAGCCATCATGCCTGCTTTCTTTACTATAACAGCCCAGGGATAGAGAAAGATCAGTTCGACATCAAATATGAGGAAAATCAAGGCAAAGAGGTAGTATCCTACATTTAGACGGTTCCAGGGTGAGCCTTCGGAGGGAATTCCACATTCATAGGCCTGCCCCTTTTGTGGATTGGGCTTGCCTTTAACAAATATTTTGGCTATAGCTATACCCCCTGCGGCAAAAACAATGGCGGAAATCAGAAGAACAAGCAATGAAGCAATACCCATAGGGTGACCCAGTTTATCTTGTACTAATATAACAAGGAAAATCTAAAGACAGGATTTTTTTGTTTTCCTGGCCTGCCTATACTGCCTATGCTGCCGGATTATTTTCCACTTTCTGATCCCTACTGGTCATGTCAGAAGGATAACCTGTCACGGGGCTGTGAATTTTCACTAAACGTTCCGGGATTCCCGGAGAAAGGAGGGAAGACGGTGTTGAGTGAAATGGCAAAAGGTTCGCGGGTCCCGCTTACATTTTCCGGGACCTTATTTCGATCAGAAATTGTACCCTACCATAAACAGCAGGGCGATGTTCATATCATTGTAGCTGCTCGAAAAAAAGAATTTGGTTTCTGCTCCTACAGAGACTCTGTTTTCAAATCGGTACCTGTATCCGACCGATCCGGCAAAATCGGCGAGGGACCAGGAACTTGCATTCACAGCATCATGTCCGGTTTCCTGGGCCTTGTTGAGAAGCAGGGTCTGTCCCATATTGAAATTGGCATACCAGGATTTTAGAAATTTCATGGAGATCACCAGCTGAATGGGTACAGCAGAATTTGACACATGCGCCTCGACCGGCTGGGATGCGGTTACGGTATACAACCGGTAATAACCGCTTTCAATGCCGACGCTGAGCAGATGACCGGGTTCCCACATGAATCGTCCCGCGAAAGAATAATTGAACGAGTTTACATTCTGCTTTCCAATCACCAGATTATTGAAATAATAGTTGGGCCCGACACCCCCATAGAAGGCAAAATGATGTTTTTTTACAGGGGGGGGAGATGACGTGGATTGTGCCTCACCCTGCAGGGCGAGGAGGCAAATAAGCACTCCGCATATAAATTTCATAATTGTCATCTTCAAACAATCAGATCAGCAGCAAAATATTTGGTTCATCTGCATTTCCGGTCAGAACATGGTATAAAAATAATAGACCACATAGGCCGGGTAATCAGAAATAAATCCGTCAAATTGCCCGTTCTGCAAATAATTGATGATAAGATTCTTTTCGTTCAGGGTCCAGCTGACCACTTTGATCCCCATGCCATGGGCCTTGGCGACGTCATCCAGCAATAAACCTTCAGAATATCGCGGGCCCCAATATTCACTGTGGGTGTCGATCACATCCTGCAGGCTCTGTTCACACATCGTTGGCAGATCGGCATAGGGAGGCCAGGCCTGAAATTCCTCGATGACCGATTTGGAAGGCATATCCGCATAAATGATTACGTCCCTGTTTTTTGATCCGGCCCTGGTGTAGGCGTTTCTAACAATAGGCTCCAGGTACTTGAAAATGTCCGGATCACCCTTTACATCCATCCAGAAGTATTTCAAGGTTGTTGAATCAATAAATGCATTAAGACATTGCTCCAGGGACGGTATTTTCTGCCCGTCAACCAGCCTGATGTAGGTCTCCAGGAAATCGAAATCATACTGACTGTAGTTTCCGGTCAGAGGGCTTTTTTTAGTCAGGCGAATGTCAATATTGTCGTCGTGCATGCATATGGGAATATGGTCCCTGGTAAGCTGGATATCAAATTCCAGTCCGTTTACTCCATAGTCCTGGTCGTGCACGACGCCCAGCAGGGAATTTTCGGCATAAGGAGGATTTGCAGTGGTTTGGACCCCGTGGTGGGCGTATATCTCAAATTCATGGGTGATTGCATACTGGGTAAAAGGCCTTCCAAATTTCAGCGTGATGGCCTGGGAGGCCCCGTTTTTGTCCCGGAAACTTCCTTCGAGAATCAGCCCTGTAGGATCGCCTGTCAGCAGGAAATTGCCTGAACCGTTGCTGCTGGATACAGAAAAATTGATGATGCCCTGGGTAGTGAATTCCGAATACCTCCAGAATCCGGCAAATTGTATGGAGCCATCGGCCGGATTGAATCCATAACTCAATATCATAAAGATTCCGCTGGTATTGCTGAAAAAGGAAAGTTTATTTTTGGAGGTCTTGCAGACAAACTCCGTGCCCAGCGTGTTGTTTCCCTGGCTCAGCCCAAAAACACCTTCCATTTTTTTCATCACGGTATCTGAAAGGTATGTGGTGTTGACAAGGTTGTCCTCGTTGATTGCCGGAGGAAGCGTGATCTGGTTCTTGGAACACGCTATACAGAACAGACACAATAAAGCAAACAATAAAAGACAATGGCGCTGACCCATCATAATCAGTTTCAGAAATTAAATCCCAATTGAAATTCCGGTACCCAGTACTTGTACTGATTGACCGGGAAAGCCGGCCAGGCAATAAAATGGTACCGGACATAATATAGTTTGACACCAAAGGACATCACCTTATTTTGATATAACCTCTGTTCAACACTCCCGGTTACACTATACCCGTTGATAAAGGAGGTCGTGTAGGGGATGACATTTTTTCCTTCGCTTATATAGAACGCATTGGTCCAGTAAAGATCACCCCGGAGTATAACCGCTGCCTTTTTGAAACTGTACCCGGCTGTCAGGGAAGGCTGTTGTTCCCATCCTTTGATCCAGGTATGAAAACCGAACTGGTTCAGGACGCCCAGGTTGAATACAACCTGCCAGCCCGCGCCAAAATGAAAGTTGTTTACCGAATAATTCCAGAAAGGACCAAAGTTTATCCGGTTGGATATGAACAGAGTGGCCAGGCTGGCCTGCAAATTGAACCCGTAGGGCAGCGTATACTTTCCGGCATAGTAGAACATCGGAGCATTGATAATATCTGCGGTCCAATCCCTGGGGGTGACTACATAAAAAACAGATATGCTATGGTGATACTTCCAGGGAGGCAGGGCAAGAGGCAACAGGAAGCTGCCCTTCTTGATGTCAAAACTGTCACTGACCTGCTGCCTGTCGGCGGAAGACGTTTTTTGCTGGCCAAAAATTCTACCGGACGGGCAAAACATCGAAATTGCCAGCAACAGTCCGAAGCAGACGGACCAAAGTAGAATTTTCTTGCCATTCATATTTTCCCAGGTATGATGAAGGATTCTGAATTACGATCTGTTAGTTATGCCACACATCAGGCAGTTGTCCTCATTGATTGATTTTCAAACCTGTAATTATGCGGGAACAGGCTACGATCACGGGCGGTGGTTATATTAAAGGTAAACCAGTTTGCTTCGAAGGAAACTGGTCGTGCTGGTTTTACAGTAAAATATCTCATCCACCGGGGTTTTGTTCAGCAACAGAGTACCTTGAGTAAACTTAGGATGGATCGGTGCGGGGAGGGAAATACTATGTTTTTGCGGACCAGGAATACACTATACCACAAAGAAGGACTCTTGGTGAAGTTGTTATCAGCGTTAAGATTGAACAATTATGACCAGTCTTCAAACTGAACTCGGCCTTGTGAAAGAAAAATTCTCTCTGGATGGCCAGATAATCGAAGAGCTTTACAGGCATGAGGCAGA
>Ga0318562_10000524_pt1 | contig 16984 bp, 16 predicted proteins | sample GRESIP066b5f18_FD_203688 | JGI IMG/M metagenome (GOLD analysis project Ga0318562, IMG submission 203688) | Tropical soil microbial communities from Luquillo Experimental Forest, Puerto Rico - GRE.SIPMG.066b5f18 | ecosystem: Environmental > Terrestrial > Soil > Tropical forest > Bulk soil... | reverse complement strand
GGCTTTCAAGCCCCGGCCTCCGGGACATTCATTCTGGGGCCGGGCGCCTGCCACCGTGATACCCCGGCCCAGTCAACAAAGAGATTCCATTTTTCCCCGTCGCCTGGTCATTTCCCGGGAACTGATGGATCAACTGGAACTCCTGACCTCAAATGACAGCCTGCTGCGGGCCCGGCCCAAACTGCTGGACTCCATCCGCAGGATAAAAGATTTTTATCAGTCACAACAAAAAAGATAACCCATGGAAAAATTGCAACATCCATTAAAAAGGAAAAGTTTCCGGAGATTTCTCCTGGTACTCCCCTTGCTTGTCATACCTATTGTCACCGCTCTTTTTATTGCCCTGGGTGGCGGTGGGGGGTGGCGGTCAGCGTTTGACCCGGGCCAACACCCAGTCGGACTCAACGTGAAACTGCCGGATGCTCATCTCAAAAGAGGAAAAGAAAAAGACAAGCTCGGATTGTATGAACAGGCGATCCGGGATTCCGCAAAAATCCTGGAAGCCATGAAAAGCGATCCTTATTACAAGCTGGAACGGCACCTGCAGGATTCCCTGATACGCATACCCACTCCCCTGCAGCTGGCGGCTGCCTCCTCCGCCACAAGAAATAATCAGCCCCTCCTATCGGGTCTCAATCCTTCCACAGGAAGGCCCGACAGGGAGCCCAACGACGAAAAGCTTGTCAAAAAGCTCGAGGAGCTCAGGTCGGTTCTAAATAACAAATCAACCACATCCCCGCAGGCCGGTATGTCTCCCATACCTGACAGCCGGCCTGTATCAGCAAATTACCAGGTCTCCCGTCTGGAAAGCATGATGCGTGCCATTCAAACTCCGGGTGAATCCGATCCCCAGATGGAGCGGCTTGAGCGGATGCTCGATAAAATTGAGCGGATTGAGCATCCCGGAACTTTTCCGGACAGCCTGACGCCCGGCCGGGAAAAAAATACAGCAGCAGCCTTTGAAGTCCGCCAAAAGGAAAGGGCGGACAATTTTTCCGTCCTGGAAAACCAGGGGGATGACGTCCCCGCCTTGCACAATGGATTTTATGGACTGGATGAGGAAAATACCCCTGCGTGGAACCCTGAACCAAATGCCATCCGGGCGGCGACAGCTGGAACCCAGACCCTGGTATCCGGCCAAATGCTCCGGATCCGGATCCTGCAGGACATAACCATTGGCGGGGTGGCGGTACCGAAAGGCACAGAGGTGGCAGGAATGGCCACCCTTTCCGGCGAGCGGCTAAAGGTGATGATCCAGTCTGTCATTTTCTCCGGGAATATCCTGCCCGTATCCCTGGAGGTTTATGATGAAGACGGACTACCGGGGATTCATATCCCAGGAAGCATCAGTCGACAGGTCAGCAAAGAGACGGCCGACCAGGCCATCGGCAACCTGGGTCTGGCCAGCCTCGATCCGTCCCTTGGGGCCCAGGCCGCCAGCGCAGGAATCCAGGCGGCCAAATCCCTGCTGGGAAAAAAGATCAAACTCGTGAGAGTCACCCTCAGGGCCGGATACCCGGTCCTGCTGAAAGATGCTTCCCACAGCAAGTAAATTTTTTAACCCAAATATTATGTTCATGAGATGGCTTTGCGCATTGACATTCATCGTGTTTTTTTCAACCGGTTTTTCCCAGACCCCGGTAGGCTCCTACTGCGTCCAGGTAAGCATGGGCAGGACTACCAATATCATTTTCCCCTATGGGCTGAAAAGTGTGGACCGGGGATCCAGGGATTTTATTGTGCAGAAGGCAAAGGGAGTGGAAAATATCCTGCAGCTAAAAGCAAATAAAGTCCATTTCCCGCCGACCAATCTCACGGTTGTTACTGCTGACGGAAAATTCTATTCTTTCATGGTCAGCTTTTCCGATGAGCCCTATCCCCTAAACCTTTCCTTTTGCAGGGATACGGCGATTCTGCTGACTGGTGGACGGCTGAATGATGCGATCCTGGACAGCATGAGCCGGAAGATCACCGGAGATAGAGCTTTTTTGCATATTTCCAATAAAGAAGAGGATATAAAAATCTCCCTGACTGGCTTGTATGTGAACCATGATCTCCTCTGGTTCCGTTTTTCTGTCCGCAACCAGTCTCCCACGGACTTTAAACCCTCATTAACCCGATTTATCCTGAAGGACCGCAACCAGGCAAAACGAACCGCCATGCACGAATCCACCCTCCAGCCCCTCTTCCAGACCGGCTTGAAGACCGTCACTGCCGGGTCAGAAGCTGTAGCCGTATTTGCTTTTGATCCTTTCCCGATCCCGAAGGACAGGCGCCTGGAATTTTTTCTCAGTGAAGAAAACGAAGGCAGGGCCCTGACGCTCCGGGTCGGTCACCGTAGCCTTAGAAAAGCCCATACCCTGTTGCCCTGAAAACGATGTAGGGAAATCCAGATTTATTTAATCACCGCATAAATCATGTATTATGAATGAACAAAATTTTGACTACCTGGCCCGGCAGCTGAAGTTCACCGGATTTGGAGAAGACCACCGCGTCGAACTTCTTGAAAAAATGCATTCCGAAGAGCCCGTGTTTACGATCGGACACCAGGCCAATTTTGGAACAGACCACGCCGAAGCGGAACTTTATTTCAGAAAACCGGACACGGGGGATGTCTATTTCTTCAACGGTTACCTGCTCAGACTGGAAAATGAGAAAATGAAAGAGACCCTGGCTCAGTCATTCCGGGTCGGCCGTGATTTCAGTGTTACCCTGAAGGAAGCCTATAACCTGATGAAAAGAAGGGCCATCCATAAGGAAATTACTCCCAGGGAGGGTGAAAAATACAAGGCCTGGATCCAGCTCAACTTCGATGAAACCGATGACTACGGCAATTATAAATTCCGGATTTTTCACCAGAACTACGGATTTGACCTGAGAGAGACGCTGGCCGGCTATCCGATCAGGGAGTTGGAAAATGTGGAATCTGCCCAGTCGCTGGTTCGCTCGCTGGAAAGAGGAAACATGCAGTCCGTGACGCTGATGCTCGAGGGTAAAGAGGAAAAAATGTTCATTGAAGCCAGCCCGCAGTACAAATCCCTGAATTTGTACGACCACTACCTGAACCGCTATTATCCTACCGGTGAAATGAAAATCTCTTCTTTTAAAAAAATGGAGTCCAACACCGCGGGCTCGCCCGATGAGGGTCCTTCAGAAAGACAGGCAGACCGGATCCAACATAAAGAAAAAATGGATCCCCAGGGATTGGACGGCGAGGGGTCGTCGCCAAAAAAATCGAGAAAGCAGAATCAGACGCTCTCCTGAAATCGCTCAAGATTTTTTTTTCAGTTCCTCCGTGTCAGCCAGGATAGGAACTTTCCAATCTTAATTACTGCGAGGACTGGATCGACAAGTTCAGTCCTTCCTTTTTACCAAAACACCTCTTCGCTGAACAAAAGAAAGGGCCGTATGCATCGAAAACCAATCTCATGCAGAGATTTTTTCTGAAATACCGCATCCTCGAGTATCCACTCCTGGACGGCCGTCTTACGGTGCGGCACCTCAGTTTGTACATGGCCCTGGTATATTGCCACGAAAAAGGCGGTTTTTGCAACCCCGTCTGGATACAACGGGGGGAAGTCATGAAACTCTCCCGCATCCAGTCCCGGCAGACATTTTACCAATGCCTGAAAGATCTTTCCAGCTTTGGTTATATCTCCTACCTGCCGTCTTATGACCATGTAAGCGGGGGCCTGGTCTATCTGCGTAAATGGACCCGGAGGGAGGTTCCATAAGCCATCCCGGGGTGAACCACATTTAAACTCAAACAATAAACCACCCTTGCCGGAAGCGGTTTTGGATATATTGGCCGTCTTGGATCCTCGTCTGATTATTTTCTAGGAAGCCTCTGTTTTCCTGATACCTTCCGTCTTGCCAGGAGGAACTTTCTTTCCGGAATTCACGAAATCAAAAGTATAGGACTTGGTACAGGTATTAATTAGCATGGGCGAAAACAATTATCCATTATTTTTGCCGGCCATGGCAAAGTATACTAAAATTGTGGAATTGCATTGATGAATGTCTCTGATCTAAAACTCCCTTTTTGCCAATGATGAACTATGACAGAATTTACCGGTACAGGTTTCAGGATATAGATCCCCAAAAAAAGAAGGTAACCTGGGATGAGATCGCTTCTTTTATGTATGAACATCTTTCTCACCCGGCCAGGATCCTCGATCCCGCTGCCGGAATGTGCGAGCTGATCAATGCTATTCAAAGCGAGGAAAAATGGGCAGTCGATTTGAATGAATATTTCATAGGAAAATATGCGGACCCAAAAATCAAGATTGTGGCAGGGGACATCTTCAAGGTAACCTTGCCAGAAAATTACTTCGATGCCGTATTCATTTCCAATTTCCTGGAGCATCTGGATTCACAATACCAGGTCGCGGAATTCCTGGAAAAAATGTTTGCCTGTACAAGACCGGGGGGAAAAATTGCCATTATGGGGCCTAATTTTAAATATGCCTATCGCTCCTATTTCGATTTTGCTGATCACACTGTTATTCTGTCGGAGCTTGGGCTTTCGGAGCATTTGTATGGTGCCGGTTTTGAGATCGACCGCATTTACCCGCAGTTTTTGCCCCTTTCCTTCCGGGGAAGGATCCCGGTAAACAGGTGGCTGGTAAGGACCTATCTCTCATTCCCGTTGGCCTGGCGCCTGATGGGTAAGCAGTTCCTGGTGATCGGAAGAAAGCCGGGAAAGCCGTGAGCTTGTTACAGGTCAGGATATATTTTTTTTGAAATCACCCCTGGAAAAGAATCTTTCAATCAGGCAGTAAAGCAGGATAAAAAAGTATCTGCTTCCCATTTCCCGGATCCGGAGTTTGGATTTTCCTGATTTCCGGTTTGTCCAGGTATTCGGCACCACGGCGTACGAATAACCCCGCACGATCGCCTTTAAGGGCAGCTCCAGGGTCAGGTTAAAATGAGGGGAAAGAAAGGGTTTCAATCCCTGAATGGTTTGCCTGCTATAGAGTTTAAAAGCATTGGTAGTATCGTTGTACCGTATCCCAAAACACAGCTGGACGATCATGTTCGCGAGCCGGTTTATGATCAGTTTTACAACAGGGTAGTCGTAGGTTTTCCCACCTTTCATGAACCGGCTGCCAAATACACAGTCATACCCTTCCAGTATTTTACGATAAAACTTCACAAGGTCGACAGGCGAGTCAGACATATCCCCCATCATCACCGCTACAAAATCACCGGAAAAATTGTCCAGTCCGAGCCTTACGGCATACCCGAAACCATTATTTCCGGAATTGTTGACATATCTCAAACTAGGTATCTGGGCAGTCAGGTCCCTTAATATTTTCTCCGTCTCGTCCTTTGAATGATCGTTGACGACCAGGATTTCATGGTTGATATCGTTTTGTTGCAGCTCTTTGTATATCGCACAAACACTTGGTTTTATGGACCCCTCTTCATTATGAGCCGGGATAACGACGCTTAATTTCATGGATTTGACTGGGGTTTGGTTATTTCATTAAGGTACCCGTGCGGCAAGGGCCTCGTTCATCTCCACCAGAATGTCCTCCAGATCATAGGTCCAGCCCCATTGCGGGTAATGCGTCTTAAATTTGCTTACATCGCTTATCCACCAGATATGATCTCCTATCCGGTTTTGCTCACTGTAAGTATAGTTCATTTTATTCCCCGTTATTCTTTCACACATGGCGATCGCTTCTAGCACCGAACAGTTGGAAAATCTTCCTCCGCCAGCATTGTACACTTCCCCGGGGCGGGGGTTATTGAAAAAATGCCAAAACATATTTACCAAATCATAGCTGTGTATGTTGTCACGGACCTGTTTGCCCTTATATCCGAAAATATTGTACTGGTCACCCGTAATGGCGCATTTCATCAGATAAGACAAAAATCCATGGAGCTTTGCCCCGGAATGGTTAGGTCCGGTTAAACATCCTCCCCTGAAAACTCCCGTTTTCATACCGAAATATTTCCCATATTCCTGGACCAGTATATCTGCAGCAACCTTGGAAACCCCGAATAGCGAGTGCTTGGACTGATCAATGGACATCAGTTCATCAATACCATTTCCATAATAGGGGTGATGTTCATCAATCTCCCATCTGGATTCCCTCTCTTTGAGCGGAAGATGATTCGGGGTGTCGCCATAGACCTTATTGGTAGAAGTAAAAATAAAAACGGTGTCCGGGGCATACAGCCTGCTTACTTCCAGTAAATTCAGGGTGCCCTGAGCATTGACGGAAAAATCAGTAAAGGGTTCTTTTGCTGCCCAATCGTGGCTGGGTTGGGCTGCTGTATGAAGGACAAGCTGAATGTCTGTATTATATTCCTTAAATATTTTTTCAAGGGCTTGCGTGTCCCTGATGTCAATATCGCAATGGCTGTAGTTTGAAAAACGCTCCAGCAGCCTCTTTCTGTTCCATTCATTGGATCCGTCACTGCCAAAAAAATATTGTCTCAAATTGTTATCAATACCAACAATGAGATCAAATTTTGAAGAAAAGAAGCTGACTGCTTCGCTTCCGATCAAGCCTGTAGATCCGGTAATGATGGCTGTTTTCATTTCTCTCAAAAAAAATTATCCGACCAATATTGGTTTTAATACACGTTCATTTTCCCTAATCCAGTGATAAACATCCGAAATAATTTCTTCGACCGATTTAAGGGGTCGCCAGCCTGTTTGTGCGTGCACGCGGGAGTTGTCGGTAATATACACCCGGATGTCCGCCTGTCTTCCTTCCGGAACCTCCGATATCCTGATTTTGTTGCCGGTTATTTTCTGGCAAAGGTCAGTCAATTCTTTCAGAGAGAGGCTGATCTCCCTGCCGCCTCCGACATTAAATAACTGCCCGTTGACCTTTTCCATATGGTGAAGCTGATCATCAAGCAGCCTGAACAGATCATCCACATGTAAAATATCCCGAACCTGTTTACCCTTGCCTCCATATCCAAAATAACTCAGTTCCTTTTTCCAGTAATGAGAGGCAACCCAGAGCACAACGACGCCCTGGTCGATCTTCCCCATTTGCCAGGGTCCGCTAATTACGCCGCATCGGTTTATCACTGTCCGGACATTGTAAAACCGGTTGAACTCCCTGATTAAAAACTCCGAAGAGAGTTTGGTGGCTCCATAAAAAGACCGGAACCCATCCAGAGGGAAATCTTCGGCTATACCTTCCAGTGACACACCGTTCATTTCCCGGTTTTCCAGCAATTCAAACCTCATGTCCTTTTCTTCAAATGCCAGCCCTTCAATATGTTCAACCGGGTATACCCGGCTGGTAGAAAGAAACAGGAAATCGGCTTGTAACCTGGCCGCCAGATACAAACAATTCACCGTACCCAGCAGATTGGTATTGATTACGTAGTCGGGGGCAGTGCCCAGGCCAGCCGTGACAGATGGTTCAGCAGAAGCTTCGACGATGGCATCAAGGCCGCTTTCAAAAGGGAAAAAATCCTCCCGGTTTCTTATGTCACCATGAACAAAGACAATACCCTGCGCGGCCAGCCGGGAGAGATTCAATTCCGAACCTCTTCTTTTGAGATTGTCCAGGCAGAATATGGAATAATCAGGATATTTCTTTTTAAACGAAATGGCAAGATTTGATCCGACAAAACCAGCGCCTCCGGTGATAAGAATTTTCTTTTGCATGAAATCAGTGCTGGTATGTAGTTTAACCTTTGGTGGTAGATACAAAAACAGCGCAAAATTGCACAAAAATCCTTTACATTTGAAATTTTTAGACCAATAAAATCGGCTTTTTAATGACGCTGGTTGGCAAAACCCTCAGTATCACCCGCAGTTTCTTTTTGATCCTCTTTGTCCTGCTGCTCGTTCCGCCTTCCTTTTACCACCAACCCGTCGCCGGACTGGACGCTTCCTGGAATATTGCCCTTCACCTGGCATTTAAATATCACCTGGTATTCGGAAAGGATTTTGTTTTCACCTATGGTCCGCTGGGGATTCTTCATACCAGGCATCCAATTGCCATTGACCTGTTTGTCTATCTCCTCTTTGACCTGTACCTCCTCGGATCTATATTCTTTCTGGGGAGAAAAATTTTTCGTGATCATTTTGGACCTGGTATAATCCTCTACGGGTTCTTTGCCATTGTCCTGGTCATGTATGATTCACCGGATGAATGGTGTTTCTTTCTCCTCGTATTCTATCTTCTGTTTTTCATAAAGACAACATCCCGGAAGACCTACCTGTGCCAGTCGGTACTTTTTTCCCTGCTGAGTTTTTACATCAAGATAAGCCTCGGAGTTATCGGGGTATTCATTTTATTTGCAGGAATCACGTATTTATTCATCCGGAGAAAGATCAGCCTGATGCTTTGGGTGGTAACGGCAATATCCTTTGTTGTTCTGCTATGGCTGACCGCAAGGCTGCTCCATGTGGATCTGCTATCCTATTGGGTTACCAGCCTTAAGTTAATCAACGATTATAACGACGCGATGTTTCGGATATTGAGCCAGCAATATGTCATATACCTTCTTGCCGCCCTCCTGATCATTGCCATGCCGGCTGCTTGGTCGGTCTACCGGATTGCCGGATTCATCCGCCAGAAAAAATTACGGGAACATTCAGACGAGGTCTTTGTCTATTTCGTGGTTGGTGTTTCACTATTTGTTTTGTTTAAGTCCGGGTTTGTGCGGGCGGAGGACCACTTCCACGTGTTCTTTAAGGGTGCCACTTTATTTGCAGTCATCCTGTATGTTTTCAGCCCCGTGCAGCCCGGCCAAAGAATAACGGCCCTGATCTGTTGGGCTACCCTGATCATTTCTTTTGTGTCGGTCAGCACGATTCCAGGCAGCTATCATCCTTATAGCAAGCTGACCGATTTCTCGTTCTTCCCAAATAGAGCCGAAGAAATCAAGAGGTATCTTGTCCAGATTTTCCAATATAACCAGGCCAGGGAAGAGTCTGACAAACTGGATTCCTCTCAAAATGCTTTGAAAAAAATAATAGGCAACGGGACAGTAGACATCATGCCATCAGAAATCTCAAAGATATATTTCGCAGGATTGCGGTACAATCCAAGACCCGTGATCCAGTCCTATGCGGTCTATGATCAATACCTGGACAGTCTCAATTATCAAAAATACATGTCTGAGAGTGCTCCTGATTATGTCCTTTGCAGCGTGAACAGCATCGACGGCCGATACCCTTTTTTTGATGAATCAAGGACCAAACTAGCCTTGATGAGCCGTTATCGTATAGTAGCCAGACTTGACGATCTACTCGTGATGGGAAAAAAAACTGTCGTTCAAACTTTTTCCAAAACAGATGCAGCAGGTATTCAGGATATAAAATTTGGAGAGGATATTCCGATCCGGAGGACGGCAGACCTGCAATATGCCAAAATCAGTGTTGAATATAGCATGTGGGGCAAAATACAGCGGTTTTTTTATCACCCACCAGCTCTGTGGATCACATTTACCTTTGAAGACGGCACAGCAAAGACTTTTCAGGCCATAAAGCCAATACTGGCTGACGGCGGCGTTATTAATAAATACGTGGAAAATACCCAGGACTTCCAGTTGCTGATGCAGTCAAATGGGCAGCTGTCGGCCAGCGTAAAGAAAATTCGCATTGGTCCTGACCCGGTACATAGCGGCTTCAAGGACCAGATCACCATGGAAATCACCCGTTTCCCGTTCAGCGATAAAACAGAAGCAGAGCGCCAGACCGACAGCCTGAGCATAGCCGATCTGCTACATCAATACAAACCCCTCCCTATCGACTCCCTGACCCTGAAGGAGGATAGTATAGCCTGGGATATACGGAATTTTAATACCTACTCACCAATAGTGGAAATGAGCGGCTGGGCCTTCCGGGCAAATGTGAGCAACGAAGGGGCCATAATAAAAACTGTTCTCCAATCCAAAGACTTTACCTACGAATTGCCCTCTGTACAGGAGGAAAGGACGGACGTAGCAGAACATTTTAACCGGGCAGACCTGCATAACACGGGGTTTACTTCCACCGTCAGCACATCGCAGATGGCGCCCGGTGATTACCGGATGGGAATTGTTATAACCTACAAAGACAGCCTGACAAAGTGGGTACGGTTCAGCATGGGAAATCACCTGCTGGTAAGAAGTAACTATAGTCCCGAGAAGCTGAAGTCAATCGACGCTGTATCTGCCAACAGTGATGCATTACCATTTTATATCGGAACCGTCGAGGATAACAACGGGCAGGTTCTCGTTGACGGATGGGCGTTTATCAGGCATGCCGACAGCAGGCAGGCAAAGACAAACCTCATTTTGCAGGGTCCGGAAGGGATTTTTAGGATAAATACCGACGCAGTCAGAAGGGATGACCTGATTTCCAGTTTCAAAAACCCCCTCCTTGGGTTCGGTGGCTTTTCCTGCATCATACCCAAGGACCATTTACCCCCGGGGGTCTATACCATAGGAATAGAGGTTTCATGTTGCCATGAGAAAAATCCCGTTTGGCGCCTGAGCGACAAGACCATAAAGGTGGCCATCCATTGATAACTGGATAATAATCCATGGCATGTCCATATAAACCATTAGGAAGAAGTTGCCTGGATGGGACTTTCCCGGTTTATTGTACAGGGTAATTGTTACCAGAAAGACCTTACGATAAGTTTTCTGTCCTGTCCGTTGGCCAGGATCCTGTCTCCTGAATGGGGTCCGCTGCCTTCAATAAAAAAGAAAACCAGGAGCAGGAGAATGATAAATCCAAACCCGACTTCCGGATCAAAAGAAAAAAAGCCTTTCTGAATATTGGTAAAAATAAGACCGCCGATCAGTATAGGGGTCTGCAGCAGTATGACCCAACGCAGGAATAGCCCGGTGATGATCATAAAACCGCAAAACAGGTGAGTGGAGGCGATCGGTATCCAAAGCCATTCATTTTGCTTTATATTCAAATGTCTGGCTACAATCTCGTCTATAAGAATGGAATTTTGTAAAAAAGAAATGCCCCTGATAAATAGACTCATTCCCAATCCAACCCTAAGGAGTAGAAACCAGGGGCCATTTCCTGGATCTTTGGAATCAGAAGTTTCGTTAACTCTTTGCATTACCATTTCAATGAGGAAGGGAGACCAACCTTTTCACAGTGGGGTTTATTATCACCGTCTCCCTATGGATAAAGGTGATGCATAGGGAAGGGAGATTATAATATTTTACACTAAGCAGCCATTTTTCTTGATATATGCCGGCATGAACATCTTTTGTCTGTATGGACAACTCTCTTTTAATGTCTTTTATAGACAGTTTGCCAATAATAACAATGATTTTACTTTTGCCAGCTTGGCAAATCTGTGGGAAAATTCTACCTTTTAAGTCACGCCATGGTCAATCAACAATATCCTCGCAACCGCCAGAGTGACCGGGCGTGTCCCTGGGGGCAGTTTTCGGGATGAGACAAGGGTTAGTGGGGAGCAGATCTGTTCTTTTCTGGTTACCGTGGAACCCAACCAGACCAATACCTGATATTAACTTCGTAATCGCTATGTTGCCTGTAAGGTTCACTACCCGTCTTAAAAGAAGTGACTATATAAGGGGCTATTTCTGCCAGTTTTTCGTTAACCGGAATTATTGGCTGAGAATCCTCATGGGTTATCTGATTATTGTAGGGCTGGTAAAACTGGTCTTCCGTTCCACCCCCTTAGCGTATTTATTTATACAGTGCGGGGCAGTGATTCTATCCGTTATAGGGATTGTCATGATCCTGCATGTATTCCGGCTGAATAAACTGTTGCGCAATAAAAACAATTTTGAGACCATAAACTGGGAAATCAATTACGAATCCATCACCTGTACAGCAGATACTTTTGAAAACAAAATAGCAAAAGCTGACCTGAAAAGAATAAAAGAAACGTCCAACTGGTTTTTCCTGGAGAAGAGGACGCCTCCCACCATTTTTTTGTACAAAAAAGGCATTTCCATCGACAGGCTTAAACTCCTCCGAATGATCTTTAAACACAAGTTCACCTGATGATTATGGGATACCAGGTATTAGGATCGAACTGGTGGTTTCTTTAATCCATCATCCTGTACAAAAAAAGCCAGCATCGAGATGGCCAGCGACCTGCAGGTATCCTGATTCGAATAACTCTCCAGCTGTTAAAATATTACATGAGCATGTTTCATTACCTGGTTATCCTTTTGCCAGAATTTCCTGCATCATTGCTGGCAGAGATACAGCCATGATACCGTTACCCAGGGAAAAACTTTCGCTGCCCGAGTAGACAACAAATTTTCTTTGGGCCTTAACATCTTCACAAGCATTATGAAAGCCCCGGGACAAGGCTGGCGATGATTTTCGTTTGATTTCGATAGCCCATTTTTCCGTAGGAGAAAACTCAAGGAGTAAATCTATCTCGGCACCACCAGGGGTACCATAATAAAAAGGCTGGGTTCTGGGCGGAACAACAGCCATGATGTTCTCGATAACAAAACCTTCCCAACTTCCACCGACAACCGGATGGCCTAAAAGGTTATTGAACGAGTCAATGTTCAACAGCGCATGAACAATGCCGCTGTCCCTCAGGTAAATTTTGGGTGACCGAACCAGCCGCTTACTGATATTGAATGTCCAGGGCCTGATTCGTCTTACCAACAGCAGGTCAACCATCAGGTCAATATAGTTTCCAATCGTTGTACCTGATACATCGAGGTTTCTGGCAAGATGGGCAGCATTCAGCACGGAACCTTGATTATGGGCAAGCATTGTCCAAAACCGTCCGAGAGTTTCAGACGGGATACGGGGACCAAGCTGCGGGATATCACGCTCCAGGTAAGTTCTGATAAAATCCAGTCGCCATTCAAGGCTTTTGGATGATGAGGGTGCGAGGAAACTTTTGGGAAAACCTCCGCGTATCCAAAGCGTATCCATATCTTCTGTTTTTCTTCCCGCAATTTCGAGAACATCTATCGGGAATAATTCAACATAGGCAAGGCGACCAGCCAGGGATTCGCCAGATTGTCTTAAAAGGTCCATGGATGCTGAGCCAAGAAAAAGGAATTGGCCGTTATCATGACCTTTCCGGCGTTCTTGGTCAATGATGCTGCGAAGGGGAGCAAATATTTCAGGCAATCGCTGTACTTCATCAAGAATAATCAACTTGTCTGCATTCTTTTGATGGAAAGCAGTGATATCGCTTACCTGATCAAGTTGTGTACGAACTTCAAGGTCCAGATAAACGGAAGGGATTTTTTCAGCAATACCTAAGGCAATAGTTGTTTTGCCAACCTGCCGTGGTCCAAGCAATACAACGGAAGGGCTGTACGTGAGTGCCTCTTGTATCTTGATTTCCAATCGCCTGGGTATCATCCCTGCAAATCTAAAACAAAGTTTTATATTTGCATGGTTAAATATTTAATTATTGGATATCAACCACTTAACATTAATACTGTAGGTTGATCAGGCCGCCTGGTTAACGTGTCAAACAGATGGAAGAGATCTCGAACTGCTGTAATCTCCCTCCTTTTGTCCGGCACAAAATCAGGAATCCGAACATTACGGGTTTTATTTACTATTGGACCGGGTTTAGCAGGTCAGGATGGAGCCTCAGCAACTGACGGGAACCTAAACCATAAAAAATAAATTCAGTCGGCCGATGTAGAAAAAAACAGGCAGGCTTTATGGATTTAGGACAGTATTGCATCAAAACAAAAATGTTTCTGAGGTTGAAAAACCTGACATTCCTCTTCCTTTTTGTTTCTATTCGTTCCCTCGGGCAGGATCCCTGCAAATTCCTGGCTACACTGCCTGACTGGAGTCAGGTGGTCGGCATTCTGTATACTGACAGCCTCGGCAAGGATTCCATCGGGACTGCTTTTGTCATATCCAGAAGGAACCAGGTTATGACCTGCGCCCATGAAGTGGGAGACCGAAAGGTCCTTTATTTTTCGCGAATAAAAAGCGGAGCCATTTTCCCGGTGTCCCTGAAAAGAATTGACTCCTGTGCGGACTTGGCCCTGCTTGAATCAAAGGATTCCATCACCAGCTTTCCTCCGCTTGAATTAGCAGAGTCCTTCCGTGTGGCCAGCGGGGACTCCATTTGCTATATCTGCTTTAATCCCCGGACCCATTCCTGCTGCCTGCATTATTCAAAAATTTATACTGAAGGAAAAGGCATGAATGTCGAAGGCATCGACCGGTGCATCCAGTATTATGGCGAAACCATACCGGGAAATTCGGGTGGTCCCGTCCTGAACAGCAGGGGTGAGGTGATTGGAATTGTCAAAGGAAGGATCACCACCTACAGCAGTTTCGCCGGACTACAGCCGGATAAGGGCTGTGCCTTCCCCGTCGTCCCCTTTGAAGAAATTTTAAAAAAATAATCTGCCCAGGGCACAATGACATTCCCTGGTTAAACGTCCGCAATCCTGACACAACCCTCCCCCGAAATAAGGATACATGGTCCGGTATAGGACACAAATTGCCAAACAATTTCCCGTTAATAGATTCCCTGCCTTGTAATGCTACTCCCTCTGTGTTCTCTAATAAAGATCAGGTCGATGGTCCTTCTCGTTTCTTCTTTTCAAAAATCCAAAAATCCCATGGATCTGCTCCACAAGGCATGCTGTGAAATACAGTCGGGTGGAACCGGTACCCGGTATTTCATTTTCGATTGACCACAGCCCCATTGGTGGCCAAAATAAATCTGTCTGGATAAAAGAGAGGTAGTTAAAGTCTTTGCATAATCAATTGGCTTTTTTGGGGACAGTTGCCTGAAGCCAAAAATTTAATGGGGAAAATTCTGGGTGCTGAATAGTTGGTGTACGCCAGGGATAATGTACAACCATGCCCCCGTCAGCTTGTCATTTCCTTCCACTTTACCGGATTTACACCCTTTATGAGCAGCCAGAGGCATAATGAAGTCTCTCCAATGAATGGAGGCAGCAGAATCAGGGGAAAAATCCTCGATGCCAGCCAGGGGGCAAGGACCAGGGAAAAACTATTGAAAATATAACAAGCCCCCGCCAGGCCCATCAGGACCCCGATCCATTTGGGCAGATAACCCGATTTGAAAATCAGATATCCCAGGATCAGGCATTCACATCCAAAGAATATCAGACCCAGCCCAAATCCATGGTCATGCATTTTGATGGAAAGATAAGAGAAGGCCTCCAGCTGTCTGGAATCAAGTGCCTTCAGGTAATCGGCAGTGCCCAACAGGAAAAGAGGATATAACAGGTTCAGTTTGTTGGCGACCAGCACGGCCGTTTGAACAAGATTGAATAGGACAGCCATGAGCATGAGATACCGGCTTACCGGTCTGAGCAAAAAATAAAAGGTGACTATCAGGATCACGTCACAGATATGCATAACCAGGTCACCGGCAATTCCAATTCGCCAGAGTAGTGGCGTGGCCATGATACGCCCGGCCGTAGCCTGCGCATCCCCAGAAACGATCATTGAATCTCGTGCGATCAGTTCACCGAAGCTTCCGGCAAGAATGATGATGAGGTAGGTTATGCCGCCGATCCGGGCTAAAACCTGTGGCGAAGGTTGAGCAAGCTGATTTGCCATAGTAATTCACTTTTGTGACTGGGAAGAATGTGATGACCACCTATCCTGGGAATTTCATAAGGCGGGAGACCGTCATCATAGAAAGATAATCAGATAATTAACCGCTTTAACGCGGTGAAGAAAAAAGACAAGGTCCGCTTTATAGCCACATAACCAATACCCATTGCAAAATACTCATCAGTTCCGGAAATTCAAACCAGGCTGGTAAATCATTTGGGAAGGAAATTTTATGCAGTCACCCCAGTCAATGAGGCTGATTTTCCATCCAGCCATCCGTATAAAATAGAAATAATGGAAAGTCTACTTTGCGGCCCTGCGTCCTACCAGGGAGGCTATCCGGATTACGGCAAACAGCAAGAGCCAGGACAGCAGGGGAAGGACCAGAAATACAAAGGCAGGTTTTACGCCGGAAGGGCTTAGCAAGCCTGAGTAGATGACCAGCGACGCAAGGGAAATGATGATGATATACAGGTAAAGGGACCGGCGTTTCACCTGGGACCATCTCGACGAGATTTTCCTGGCAACATAGCATCCAAGGAAAGGGGAAAGTACCCAGCCAATAAAAAGAATCACCAGAAAGTGGGAGCTGTTATTCCTGCCCGTATATATAACCATGATGAGAGAACCCAGGGCTCCTGCAATCAAGATCAGCAGGGATAAAGATTGCAGAAATTTTATCTGCGCTGGCCTGTCCATATTTTCCTCTTTGGAATCCTAAGTTAATAAACAGGTCCGAAAATGAATGTTAACAGTATGCATCCGGGTTTAACAAATGCTGACAATTTGCCGCATATTTCTTAAATCCCTGGTTCCTTCTTTCAAGCTCTTCGAATAGACTTTTCAACTTTCTACCCTCCCATGTTATTGGATTTTCCAGGGCGGGTTCAAACGGTTTTCTCCCGCATAATAAAGACAGATCTGGTGGGCATCGGGGTCCAGAAGGTAGGCTTCCCTCCACAGCCATTGCTGGTCGGTTGGATTTTCCAGAAATACCAGGCCCCTGCGCTGAAGTTCATTCACTAACCGGTCCAGATCTTCACATTCAAAATAAATAACGGTTGACGAAGGCATGGGTTCCCGGGAGAGCTCCAGGGAAAAAGTTGCCTGGTTCCCCGGAACAACAAACCGGGCATAATGATCATCTTTTACAATAAGCTCAAGTCCGAGCAGGCTATAAAAACGGATTGATCGGTCAAGATCTATAACACGGACGGTAATCTGGTTTAATTTCATCTGGTGAACTACCCATTGGCTAAAGACCAATGGGCTTCGCAACCCATACGCACAACCTAATGGCTCACGTTAGCGGTTGCAGGCTTGAACCGAAGCCCGAAGTTCTTAATATTATTTGCAGCGTTGCAATCCCTGTCATGGGTTGTTCCGCAAGATTGACAAGTCCAATACCTGTCTTTCAAACTTAGATCTTTGAAAATGTGTCCGCAATGGGAACACAACTTTGAAGATGGCTCAAAC
>Ga0318562_10000523_pt1 | contig 17027 bp, 16 predicted proteins | sample GRESIP066b5f18_FD_203688 | JGI IMG/M metagenome (GOLD analysis project Ga0318562, IMG submission 203688) | Tropical soil microbial communities from Luquillo Experimental Forest, Puerto Rico - GRE.SIPMG.066b5f18 | ecosystem: Environmental > Terrestrial > Soil > Tropical forest > Bulk soil... | reverse complement strand
GCCGGGTTGTGATCGCCCGCATCTCCGCCGCCATCTTTCGCCAATCGACGAAAAAGCGGTTGCCCGGCTCGCGGCCGATGAAGACGTTCTCGGCGATCGTCATGTTCGGGGCGAGGGTGAACTCCTGGTAGATGGTGACGATGCCGAGCTTTTGGGCGGCATGCGGCGTCGCCATGGAGACACGCTTGCCGGCGAACTCGATCGTGCCCTCGTCGGGCTGCTGGGCGCCGGAAAGGATCTTGAGGAGCGTCGACTTGCCCGCGCCATTCTCGCCGAGAAGGGCGTGGACTTCGCCGGGCACAACCTCGAAATGGACATCGGCGAGAGCCTGCACGCCGGGAAAACGCTTGCCGATCCCGGTCATGCGGAGGAGAGGCTCGTTCATCGCACGCTCGCTGGCGGCTTTAGGAACACGCGGGCGGCACTCAATCCGCCCGCGCTAACGTGATCACGCGAGAGGCGACAGTCTTCAATCGCGCGTCGCCAACTGTCCGATCATTTTACTTCATTCAGACGTTCGGCCTGATTCAGATTGTCCTTGGTTATGGCGATCGGCGTCAGCAACGTGATCTTCTGAGCCGGCTGCTTGCCGTCGCGCAGGAACGATACCAGCGTGTCGAGCGCGCCTGACGTTTGACCGCCCGGCAGCTGTTCGATGCTAGCCGTAAGATTGCCAGCCTTGATTTGCGCGAGCGCCTCCGGAAGGGCGTCGAAGCCGATCAGCGTCACCTTGCCGTTAAGGTTGCGCGCCTTCAGTGCCTCAAGAGCACCCAGGGCCATGTCGTCGTTGGCACATACGATAACGTCGGGCGGAGTTGCCATTCCAGCAAGCGCCGACTCGGCTACCGACACGGCCTTGTCGCGCTGAAAGAGCGCAGTGTCCTCGAAGACGATCTTGTACTTGTCCTTGGCCTGATCAAGGATGTTGTGTAGTCCCTTGTTGCGGTCGATCGCCGGGCTGGACCCGGGCTGGCCCTGGAGATTCATGACTGTTGCGCCTTTCGGGAACAGCTTCTCGATCAGCAGCCCTTGTTGCTCGCCGCCCTTGACGTTGTCGGCGCCGACGTGCGCGAGCAGACCGGGCACCTTGTCGACCCGCCGGTCGATGGTGACGACCGGGATCTTGGCCTCAACCGCTTCCTGCAGCGCCGGTGCCATCGCGTCGACCTCGTTCGGGCTGATGACGATGCCGTCGACCTTCTTGGCGATCGCGGCCTCGACGTCGGCAGTCTGCTTGGGAGAGCTGCCCTGACCGTCGGACGAGATGAAGTCTATATCGCCAAGCTTGGCTGTTTCCGCCCTGGCCGCGGCGTCCATGTGGACGAAGAAGGGGAAGGCCATTTGCGGGAAAGAAAATAGTATCGTCAGATGCTTTCCCGCCGCGTGAGCCGGGCCGAATGCCGCAAGTGCCAGACCGACGGCGCCGGCAAGAAGTGCCGTTCTCTTTAAGAGTCTCATCGGGAATTTCCTCCTATGCCCCTCTTCATGGGGGAGCGCGCAAATTGGCCGACACCTCACGGGGTGTCAACGGCTGGCCTGCAAGGCCGCGATCGCCAACCGCCTTGGTCACGCTCGATTCGCACGGAGAGGCGACTTGCACCAAAGGGGACTCGGCAACTTTCTCGGATCGTGCCCGCTGCCATCAGCGTCACCGTTTCTGCAATCAGGCTGATCGCGGCGAGTCGGCGCCGGTCACGTGGGCGCGCAGCCGCAGCGGATGGTCGATCATCCGGAGCGGCTCGAAGGTCGAGCCGGTGCCGCGCACGGTGATGTTGCCGTAGCTCAGAATGCGGCCGAGCAGCGATTGATCGACATCGACGCTCTCGACCTTGTCCATATGCATTTCGATGGTGTGCCGGCGAATGAAGCCGCGCTTCAGGATGACACGCGAGTTGGTCACCGCGATCTCGGTCGTCCAGCGCGTGAACCAGGCCCGCGCAATCAGGACGATCGCCGGTACCCCGACGATGACCACGAGGACGTCCCGCCAGATGCCCGCCGACAGACCTCCAAGGACGAGAATCGCGAGGACGAGCAAGGCGACGCCCGGGATGAACAGTGTCCACGAGACGGTCGTCCGGTAGAGGATCTTCTCGCCGGGCTGCAGCACCTGGTCCAGATAGCTCATCGCCTGTTCCTTTTCCCCCGATGCGGACGCGCGTTCCGTCGTTGCTCTACATAAATCATCCCGGCAGGTCGACGGCACGCCCTCACAACAATTTCCCCCGCGACCAACTTGCCACTCATCGCGGCCATAGATCGAGACGGCGGTGTGTCCAAATCGATGGTCTCCGTTACGGCTCTTTGCCGTATTTCTCGTCGATGAGGTCTGCCCACTCTGGGCAAGCCGGTTCAGTCAGATCGACCCCGGGGGCGTTTGTAAACGTACCCTTCATGAAGCCAAAGGCGGGGTGGCGGCGCTTCGGCTTCTCTTCGATGGAGGCCCCTGCATCGGACGGCTTGTCAACGGGTCCGGCTGTTTCAAGTTTGTTTTTCTCTTCCATGGCCTTTTCCAACGATAGCTGAAGCGACTTGTGGGATGGATATACGCCCTTCACGTCAATACCGCTCAAACCCCCGCTTCAGCTCCCAGTCGGTGATCCGGCGGTCATACTCGAACTGCTCCCACTCCGCCGTGTGGACGTAATGGTCGATCACCGCATCGCCGAAGGCAGCGCGGAGCATCTTGGATTTCGACATCGCCTCAGTCGCCTCGCGCAGCGTCTTCGGCACTTCGCGCAGGCGTTTACCCCGATAGGCGTCGCCGACGAAGGGCGCCTCCAGCTCGAGGCCCTGCTCGATGCCGGCGAGGCCGGCAGCGAGCAGCGCCGCGAAGGCGAGGTACGGGTTGAGGTCGGCGCCGCCGATGCGGCACTCGATGCGCAGGCTCCTGGTATCGGCACCGCACAGGCGAAAGCCGGCCGTGCGGTTGTCGAGCGACCACACCGCCTTGGTCGGCGCAAAGGTGCCGACCTGGAAGCGCTTGTAGGAGTTGACGTAGGGCGCCAGGAACCAGGTGATCTCGCGGGCATGTGCGAGCTGGCCGGCGACGTAGCTCCGCATCAGCTTGGACATGGCGTGCTCGGCCTTGTCGTCGAAGAAGAGCGATCGGCCGCCGGTCCTGTCCCAGAGCGAATTGTGGATATGGCTCGACGATCCGGCGAGGTCGAACCGCCATTTCGCCATAAAGGTGATCGCCTTGCCCGCTCCATGGGCGATCTCCTTGCAGGCATTCTTGAGGATGGCATGGCGGTCGGCCATGGTCAGCGCGTCGGCGTAGCGGACGTTGATCTCCTCCTGGCCCGGGCCCCACTCGCCCTTCGAATTCTCGACCGGGATGCCCGCCCCATCCAGCCCGCGCCGGATGGCGCGCATCACCCCTTCTTCCTTGAAGGTCTGGAGAACGTGGTAGTCCTCGATGTAGCTGCCGGCCGTCTTCAGCTCGCGATAGGCCTTCGTCGCCGCCGACTCGTAGCTCTCGTCGAAGAGGTAGAATTCGAGCTCCGAGGCGAAGAACGCCGACATGTCCTTGTCGGCGAGGCGCTCGATCTGTCGCTTCAGGATCGACCGCGGGGCGTGCGCTACCGGCTGATGATGGTGATGGTCGAGGACATCGCAGAGCACCAGCGCCGTGCCCGGCAGCCAGGGCGTCCGACGAAGCGTTGCGAGATCGGCCTTGAGCACGAAGTCGCCATAGCCCTTCTCCCAGTTCGCCACCGCGTAGCCGGGAACCGGCTCCATATCGATGTCGTTGGCGAGCAGGTAGTCGCAGGCATGGGTCTCGACATGAGCAGCTTCGACGAAGAACTCGGCCTGCATGCGTTTGCCGACGAGCCGCCCCTGCATGTCGGGAAAACAGACCACGACCGTATCGATGTCGCCTGTGCCGACAGCGCCGCGCAGGTCCTCCATGGTGAGCATGCCTGACGTCACGCCGCCCCTCCGCTCTCGCCAATAAACCGACGCGCGCGAGAAAGCCCCGCGCGCGACGCCCGAACCCCTTGTAGCGGCGATCAGATTTCGCCGACAGCCTTTTCCGCCGCGGCGATCTGGGCCTGCCGCTTGGCGATCATGTCGCCGATCGGCGGACCCTTGAAGCGCCAATTCTCGAAGGCAAACCAGACGATGGCAGTGAGGACCAGGAAGCCGACGGTGATGTAGAGCGCCCAGTCGTTCGGCGGCTGGATACCGATGAAGAAGATCAGGACCATCGAAATCAGCGACAGGACGCAAACGATCTTGAACCAATTGGCACCGAGGTCCCACGGCCCCATCCGGTCCCATTTCGGTGTGCCATGCGCGAAGAGAGCGAGAAAGATGGGCACCGAGAACGACAGGAAGAGAAAGATCACCGTGCACGAGACGACGATCGTATAGGCCGACGAGCCGCCGATGGTGACCAGCGAGGCGCCGCCGACGAACAGCACGGCGAGGATGGACGCGGTCCAGATGGCCGCGACCGGCGTGCGATAGAGCGGGCTGACCTTGGCGAGCGCCCGCGAGCCGGGCAGCCCACCGTCGCGGGAGAACGCAAAGATCATGCGCGATGCCGAGGTGACGGTCGCCAGGCCACAGAGGAATTGCGAGAAGAAGATAGCGATGTAGAGCAGCTCCTTGATGATCAGCGGAACGCGCGCGTCGAGCGCCCAGAAGAAGACGTTCCAACCCTGCTTGGCGGCGTCGTCCATATTGGGGATCATGAGGACAAATGCGCCGAGCATGACCCAGCCGAACACGGCGGACCACCACACCGAATGAACGATCCCGCGTGGCACCGAGTGGGACGCTTTCTGCGTCTCCTCGGACGTGTGGGCGGAAGCGTCGTAGCCGGTGATCGTGTAGATCGGCAGGAGCAAGCCGAGCAGGAAGACCCAGGAGGTCGGGACCTTCGGCCAGACCGGCGAGTCACCCGCCGGCAGGCCCGAGTAGTTGGTGAAAGTCCAGAGGCGGGAGAAATCCCAGTGCTCGGCGAAAATCAGGGCGACAAGGGTCAGGGCAACCGCCGCCGCGAAGATCAGGTAGCCGGACCAATCCGTCAGCATGGCGGTGAGCTTGATGCCGCGATGATTGATAATTGCCTGGATTGCGGTGATGGCGGCGACGAAGACGATCTGATTTGCCATCCCGAGATTGGTCGAGGTGTCGCTATTGAGGTGGAGGGCGTCGCCGAAGGCTCCGGCGAAGAAGGTCCAGGTGCCGACATTGATGGCGCCGAGCACGGTGACGAGGCCGAGGAGATTGAGCCAGGCAGTCAGCCATCCGGTGAATCGGTTGCCGAGAATCGAGCCCCAGTGATAGAGGCCGCCGGCCGTCGGATAGGCCGAGCCGATCTGGGCAAGGGCAAGAGCGAATACCCCGGAAATGGCGCAGCCGAGCGGCCATCCCAGTCCGACGCCGGCGCCGCCGGCACCGGACGTCGCCTGGGCGAGCGAGTTGATGCCGCCCGACATGATGCAGATGATCGAGAAGGAGATCGCGAAATTCGAGAACCGGCTCATGCGCCGGTCGAGCTCCTGCGCATAGCCCATGCTGTGCAGGATCTTGACGTCCTCCTTCTTGTCGACGTCCGTATATGCACCGGTCTCCGTACGGCTCATTGATTGCTCCTCTGCCCCTATGTCGCCGGCGACGTTGGTGCCGCCCGCGTCTGAAAGCTTGGCGAAACGCCTTGAAAGGACGACGCGACGGTCGATCGCCGGCCCGCGAGGGAGGCTGTCGCATCACCGGGCACACCCCGATCCTTGCTGCAATCACGTTGGCACCGAAACGGATGTGACGATCGAGGCCGGCCGGCGCGCGCAGCCGATCCGATGGAGGCTCGCAGTCGAAAGCGACTGGCCCACCGCCCCCGCAGCCTTCCACCGCCGGCTCCTGGTGAGCCGGAGCAGCACGCCCCATTGCCATCCCCGGCAGAAGGCGGTCCCAGTCGGTTGCCGCCAATCGGCGACTCGACGGACCGCCACGGCCGGGGAAACAGGTTACAGCAGTCTAGGCCGGCGTCAATTCAGCGACGGTTGGTCTCGACGCGGCGACCGGCGAGTCATTCTCAGCGGACCCGCCGCGCCAGCATCATGCCGTCGCCCACCGGCAAGAGGACCGCTTCGGCCCGCGGATCGCCTGAGATCTTGGCACTGAGCGCGCGGAGCGCCTGCGTCTCGCCATCCTTGACCTTCGGATTCGCCACCGCGCCGCCCCACAGCATGTTGTCGAAGGCGATGAGCCCGCCCTTGCGGACGAGCTTGAGCGCCAGCTCATAGTACTCGTCATACTCGCTCTTGGCGGCGTCGATGAAGGCGAAGTCGAAGCCGTTTGCCCACCCTTCCCGCTTCAGCTTTTTCAACGTCTCGAGCGCCGGTCCAAGGCGGAGCTCGATCTTGCCGGCGACGCCGGCCTTCTCCCAATGCCGCCGGCCGATGCTCGTCCAAGCCTCGTTGATGTCGCAGGCGACGAGATGCCCATCGCGCGGCAGTGCCAGGGCGACGGCGAGCGCGCTGTAACCAGTGAACGTGCCGATCTCGAGCGCGTTCTTCGCCCCGAGCAGGCGAACCAGGAAAGCGAGGAGGTGGCCCTGCTCGGGGGCAACCTGGATCTGAGAGTTGGGCATCCTGCCGGTGACCTTGCGGAGCTCGGCAAGGACCGGATGCTCGGCCGGATGGTTGGCGAAAATGTAGCGGTTGAGGCGATCGTCGAGCCCGATCGATCCATGCGACGACATCTGGGGAACCTAGGGATTGGGGGTTTTGGGTTAGCTGGTCGGGATTGGCGACCTATCGCTTATGACCTATCACCTAACCCCCAAAACCTACAACCTTTCGCGAGGATCCGAGATGACCGCTCCTGCACAATCCCCGTTTCTCGAGAGCCGGTGGGACGCCAAGCATGCCGCGTCGCTCACCGAGCCGGAGCTTCTCCTCTATCGCTCGAACCTCCTCGGTGCCGACCAGCGCATCACCAACTACGGTGGCGGCAACACCTCGGCCAAGCTCAACGGCGGCGACCCGCTGACCGGCGAGACGGTCGGGGTGCTCTGGGTGAAGGGCTCCGGCGGCGACCTCGGCTCGATGAAGCTCGACGGCTTCGCCACGCTCCACCTCGACAAGCTCGTCCTGCTGAAGCGCCTCTATCGCGGGCCTGAGCACGAGGACGAGATGGTCGACTACCTCAAGCACTGCACCTTCGACCTCAACCCGCGCGCCGCCTCGATCGACACGCCGCTGCATGGCTTCCTGCCCCACGCCCATGTCGATCACGTCCATCCCGACGCGGTCATCGCCATCGCCGCCGCCAAGAACTCGCGCGAGCTCACCCTCGAGGTCTATGGCAACAGCGTCGGCTGGCTGCCGTGGCGGCGGCCCGGCTTCGAGCTCGGCCTCATGCTCGAGCGATTTGCCCAGAAAAACCCCGACGCGACCGGCGTCGTCCTCGAAAGTCATGGCCTTTTCACCTGGGGCGCCGACGCCGAAAGCTGCTACGAGACGACGATCGCCATCATCAATCGGGCGATTGCCTGGTTGGCCGAGACCACGGCGGGCAAGGCGGCTTTCGGCGGCAGTTTCCCGGTATCGCCCAACCCGGAGGGGCGGCGCCAGACGGCGATCCGGCTGATGCCGGAGATTCGCGGGCTGGTCGGCCGAACCGAGAAGAAAATCGGCCACTTCGACGATTCGCCCGCCGTCCTCGAATTCGTCAATTCGAACCGCCTGAAGGAGCTGGCCGCGCTCGGCACCTCATGCCCGGACCATTTCCTCCGCACCAAGATCCGGCCGCTGGTGATCCATTCCGATGGGCTCGATGCCGAGCAGCTGATCGCCGACTATCGCGCCGCGTATGCCGCCTACTATGAACGCTGCAAACATCCCGACAGCCCGCCGATGCGGGACCCCAACCCGGTGGTCTTTCTGGTGCCCGGCGTCGGCCAGCTGACCTTCGCCCGCGACAAGGCAACCGCCCGCATCGCTGCCGAGTTCTACCGGAACGCAATCAACGTGATGCGCGGCGCCGCGGCCGTGGACATCTATGTCGGCCTGCCGGAGCAGGAAGCCTTCGACATCGAGTACTGGCTCCTCGAGGAGGCCAAGCTCCGCCGCCTGCCGAAACCGAAGAGCCTCGCCGGGCGGGTCGCCCTCATCACCGGAGGTGCCGGCGGCATCGGCAGCGCGATTGCGCGCCGCTATCTCGGCGAAGGCGCCTCCGTGGTTCTCGCCGACATCGACGCCGCCGCGCTCGACGCTGGGGTAAGCGAGCTCGGCACGGTCTATGGAGCGGAGAATGTTCGCGGCGCCGTCCTCGACGTGACCGACGAGGCCGCGGTCGAGAAGGCCTTTGCCGAGACGGCGCTGGCCTTCGGCGGTCTCGACATTCTCGTCTCCAATGCCGGTATCGCCTACGCCGCGCCGATCGAGGACACCACGCTCGCCGCCTGGAACCGCAACATGGACATCCTCGCCAAGGGTTATTTCCTGGTCGGGCGCGAGGCCTTTCGCTTGATGAAGCGGCAGCGGGCAGGCGGCTCGATCGTCTTCATTGCATCTAAGAACGGCCTTGCCGCCTCGCCCAATGCCGCCGCTTACTCGACGGCGAAGGCCGCCGAGATCCACCTCGCCCGCTCGCTGGCGCTGGAGGGCGCGCCGGAGGGAATTCGCGTCAACGTGGTCAACCCCGACGCAGTGCTGCGCGGCTCGAAAATCTGGACCGGCGAATGGCGCGACCAGCGCGCCGCCGCCTACAAGCTGCAGCCCGACGAGCTCGAGGAGCATTACCGGCAGCGCAGCCTCCTGAAGCTGAGCGTCTTTCCCGAGGACGTGGCCGAGGCCGCCTACTTCCTCGCCTCCGACATGGCGGCGAAATCGACCGGCAACATCATCAATGTCGATGCGGGGAATGCGGTGAGTTTTACGAGGTAGCCGGGCGCATGCGAAGCCGAGTATGCCAACCGTCTCGCACTTTTTCGGAATCGTCGTGCGGGTATACTATACCGATCATCCGCCGCCGCACGTTCACGTCATATATCAGGACTTCGAGGCCAAGCTGGCGATCGAGACGGGCGAGCTGATCGAGGGACGGTTGCCCCGAGCCGTGTTGCGGATGACACGCGAGTGGATGCGCCGGCACCGACTGGAGCTCACCGAGAATTGGCGACGCGCCAGAGAGGAGTTACCATTGGAAAAGATAGCAGGCGCCGATGTTGACTAGAGTTGTTCACGTCGAGCCGCGCGGTGGGTATCGTCTGTTCGTTCAGTTCTCGGACGGGACAGAAGGGGAGCGCGACTTCTCGCAAATGGTGACGTCCCAGGGTCAGATGATCCAGCCCCTGAAGGATCCCGAATATTTTGCCCGAGTATTCCTCGATTACGGCGCCCCGACTTGGCCAAACGGTTTCGATATGGCGCCCGACGCGCTCCACGAAGAGATGCGGCAGGCTGGTGAACTGTCTCGCTCCGATGCCGCGGAGTAATTCTCGTTCTGTTCAGTCGGCGGTAACTGGCTTAGTCATCAATGAAACCGCTCGTCGCGCGAAAGTCGGTCCTCGACCGGTACGGTCGGCGCAAGGATCGGCGAATAGAGCCGCTCCCTAGTCGCACCTCCGGAGATCGAGATGATCGGCCTTGAGCGCGCCAATCGCATCGTCGATGCCACGCTGGCCGAAGGGCGGCGGCTCAAGCTCGCGCCGCTGGCGGTCGTGGTTCTCGATCAAGGCGGCCATCTCGTGGTTGCCAAGCGCGAGGACAGGGCTGGGATTCTGAGGATCGATATCGCCCATGCCAAGGCCTGGGGCTCGCTAGGCATGGGTTTCGGCAGTCGCGAGCTAGCTCAACGCGCCCAAACTTCGGCGGCCTTCGTTTCGGTTCTTGCCGCCGTCTCCGCCGGGCGAATCACTCCCTCGCCAGGCGGCGTTTTGATCGCCGACCATGCCGGCTCGGTGCTTGGCGCGATCGGGGTTTCAGGCGACCAAGGTGAGAAGGACGAAACGGTCGCGGTACTCGGTATTGAGAGCGTCGGGCTTCGAGCCTATCCGGGGTTACCCGAGTGAAACCGTCAGCGGCGCCGATCACTTCACTTCGAGGCATCTGTCTTGTCCCCAGGCATCGTTCTCGACGTGACACGCTTATCCGACCAGTCGTGTCCAATCCTCGTCATCGCGCTGCGATGTGATGGGCCGCGGTGAGGACGACGATTCGAAACGGTGGCCGCGCGGGAGGCGTGTCCACGTACTTCTTGATCAGCTGCGGCATGACTATCCCTTGAGCCGGACGACTCTGCCTATTTGGCCAGCCCGGTTGTCATGGTAGGACGATTTGAATTCAACAAAACAATAGGGCGGCTCTGCGGTGATTGAGATGCGGGGTAGACTAATTCTTTTAGGGCGTGCTCTGCGAGGATACCCGGTGATCTCCAAGTCGTCTTACATAGTTGATCTCGGGATAATAGATTATACCGAAACTTACTGCCCAGTTTCAACTTCATTGGTATTCGTTCGATGAAGTCGGATTCAGTATTCAAGAAAACATTCAACAATCTCCTCGATCGGATAACCAGCTCCGGCAGCTCGGATAGCTTGGAGCCGGAATCCCGCCTGGCGGTTGTCCTTGGCGTGAGTAGGACCACGGTCCGGAAAGCCCTGGCCGAGCTTGAGCGACGGCACATTGTGGTGCGGCGGGGCAATGAGCTCCTCGTCCGCAGGAAACCCGCCCGCCGGGACTATTTTCCGGATGAGGATACGGTCTCGATCTCGGACCGGGTCGAGGCGAGGTTTCTCGACTGGATTCTCCGGAGTGATCGCAAGCCCAATCAGCAGATCAACGGGCTGGAGCTCGCCCGCGAATTCAATGTCTCGACGATCGCGATACGCGATTACCTCAACCGGTTTACTCGCTTCGGGCTGGTCGAGCGGCGACCGAACTCGGGCTGGATCATCCGCGGTTTCACGAAAGAATTCGCGCTTGAGCTGTTCGAGGTTCGCGAGCTGTTCGAGCTACGCTCGGCGCTCGCTTTCGCACGCCAGCCGCCGGATGCCGCGGCTTGGGCGGCCCTGGAACGGATCGAGCAGGAGCACCGTAACCTCGTTGCCGACATCAAGACTCGGTTTCACGATTTCTCCAGCCTCGATGAGCGCTTTCACCGGCTTATCAACGACGCCTCCCGCAATCGCTTCATTGAAGATTTCCATGACGTGATCAGCCTCATCTTCCACTATCACTACCAATGGAACAAAGCCGACGAGCGCGAGCGCAACGCCGTCGCCATCGCCGAGCACCTCGACTACATCAAGGCGTTGCGAACGCGGGATCCTCAGCGCATCGAGAAGGCGTGCCGCGTTCATCTCGCCTCGGCGCGCGAGACATTGCTGCGGTCGATCATTCAAGTCTAGGCGAGCAACATGGCGCTAAGGCGCGGCGCGGAAAAACTGGGATCGAGCTGGCGAACCCAATCCAGGAAGGCAGCGACGCGATTCCTGAGCTTGGCCGCATGGTTCTCGGCAATGTCGGCGAGCCGATGCTCCAGAAACGGATTGCGAAGCCGCTCGACCGTCGCGGCGACGTAGCGCTCTGCCTCGGCGCCCATCCCTTGGAGCATGAAACCGGGCACGACCTCCTCGGCATAGATCGTGGCGAGCTCGTCGGCGATGGTGGGCATATCGAGGATCGCCCGCACGCTCTCGCCGCGCGGGCGGCCCTCTTTTCTCCATCGATCGGCAAGCACGGTATGACCAAGGTTGAGAATATGGATCTTCAGCCGCTCGACCGGCTCCAGGTCATCGACCAGCCGCACGGCCGCATGCCGGAATGGCTCACGGAAGCCGCCGCGGCGGATCGCCCAGAGGGCATAGGGCTCGGCGACGGCACCGACCGGCTCGATGGGCTCGGACACGATCCGATCGACCAGGGTATCGACGAATCGCACGGACTGGGCCAGCCAGGCGCGAAAGGCGTCCGGCTGGCAGCTGGCGACGGCAAGCTTCGCAACGACCTCTGCCAGTCGGCGACCGTTGCTCGATACGAGCTCGGTCGGCAGGAAGAGGAGTGGCCTGCCACTCTCGCGAAAGCGCGCCAGCAGGAGAACAAGCAGCTTGGCCGGGAAGCTGTGCGGCGGCGTCAAGGACGAGAAATCGTGGCCGGCGTCTTTGTCAGGCGAGTCGTAGCCGCGATCGCTTACATTGGAGACGGCAATATCGGCCTCGCTGGCGAAGCAGCGGACGACCGCTGGCCACTCTTGCTGCGCGTCAAAAGCCTGGTCGACACTGGCGACCTCGATGGTCTCATCGATGACACGACCGTTCTCAATTCCGCGGACGTAGATCGGAAACGGCCTGCCCCGTTTCAGAGCAGCAATTCGCCCGGCTCGATCATGCCCGGACGTCGTCTTGACCACAGTGATTGGTCCGATCGACTGGCCCGACAGGCGGGCTTGGTGGACGAAAAGATCGACATGCGCCTGGAGGAAGCGGCTGGTCCCGAATTGGATGATCCGCCGCGTCATTCGAGCTCGATCATTGCCTTCACCAGCCCCTTCTTCTCGTTCGTCCAGCGCGGAAGATCGGTGACGGCGCCGGCCAGGCTGGTGCGATGCGTGAGCAGATGCTGCAATGGCACGCTGCCCCTTTCAATCGCGGTGACGACGGTTGCAAAATCGCTCCAGAGTGCATTACGGCTGCCGAGGAGAGTCATCTCCCGTTTGTGGAATTCGGGATCGGCGAAGGTGACATTCTCGGTCACCACACTGACCAGAACCAATGTCCCACCGTGCGCCACATGGCCGAAAGCAGCCTCCATCGAGGCGCGATTGCCGGTCGCGTCGAATACGAGGTCGAAGCCTTCGCCGTCTGTGGTGTTGCGAAGCATCTCGGCAGGCCGGTTTTGCGCCTCGATTGTCCTTGGAGCGATGCCGCAATCCCTGGCGAAAACGAGCCTGTCCGCATCGCGATCCATGACGGTCACGGCACCGCCCGCCAACCCAGCGAACAGAGCCGTGCCAAGCCCGATTGGGCCGGCGCCGATCACCAGCGTGCGCGCTCCCGGCTTGAGGCGCGAACGGGCGACCGCATGGGCGCCGATCGCCAGGAACTCGGCGCTCGCCGCCTGATCGACCGTGAGGTTGCCGGCGGCATAGAGGTTCCTCTCCGGCACGCTGATCCGCTCGCACATGCCGCCGTCGCGATGGACACCGAGCACCGCGATCCGGGTGCAGCAATTGGGCTTGCCGTTCCGGCAGGCAATGCAAGTTCCACAAGAGACATAGGGATTGATGATGACGGTCTGGCCGCGCTTGAAGGCACTACCCAATGGCGCCTCGAGCACCTCGCCGGACAGTTCATGCCCCATGATGCGTGGATATTGCAGGTAGGGATGGTCCCCCTCGTAAATATGAAAGTCGGTGCCGCAGATCCCGATGCGACGAACGCGGACCAGGATCTCCGCTTCGCCTCGCTCGGGCTCGGGCCGCTCTTCGATCGCCAGCTCGCCTGGCCTCCGGCACACCACCGCGCGCATGATCCGGTCCGTTGTCCAATGAGGCTTCGCGATAGCGCTGGCCGGCCAGGTCAGTTGCCCGACTGGCGCCGCTTCTGCAGGTTATCGAGGTAGACGACGAGAGCGATGAGCAGGCCCTCCAGCACCATCTCCCAAAATGGATCGACGCTGAGAAGGACGGCACCATTGCTCATTGTGGTGAACAACACCGCCCCGACGACCGCGCCAAGGACAGTGCCCCTGCCACCGAACAGGCTGGCGCCGCCGACCACGGCGGCTGCGATCGCCTGCAGCTCATAGGCGTTGGCCATCGAGGGAGAGGCGATGCTGAGGCGCGAGACGAGAAGCAACCAGCCCAGTGCTGCAAGCCCGGAGCTCATGACATACGCCGTCAGGGTGATGCGAAAGGTATTGATGCCTTGCCGCCGGGCCGCCTCGGCATTCGAACCCATGGCATACAGGTAGCGGCCGGTGCGCGTGTATCTGAGGACATAGTGGAACAGCAGCCCGACAACCAGCATCGTCCAGAACAGATTGGGCAGCACCGCCGTCCCGCGGGCGAAGTCCTTGACGTTCGAGGGCAGACCGCCGACGGTCATGCCGCCCGACAAGAGCAATGCCAGCCCGCGATAGACCTGCAGCCCGGCCAGCGTGACGATAAAGGCGGGAATGCCGAGACGGCCGATCGCCACCGCATTGATCAAGCCTACCGCCAGACCGGCGAGCACGGTGATCGCCGCGGCTGCTGCGAGGCCAAGACCATGTCCGCACAGCTGTGCAAAGGCGACGCCGCAAAAGGCCACGACCGATCCGACCGAGAGATCGATGCCGGCGATCACGATGGTGCACATCACGCCAATCGCGACGATCGCCGCGATCGAGGTCTGCCGCATCAGATTGGTGATGTTGTTCTCGGTCAGGAAATTGGGTGCGGTCAGGGATAGCGCGATCCACAACGCGACGGTGAAGGTGACGACGTAAGTCTCGATCGGCAGGCGTTGCAGCAGGGCTTTCATCGATCGGCCGCCAGGGCTGGCATGGAAACGATGCTCCGACCGGGGCCGGAGAATGAGCTGATCCGCCATCGGAACTCCGCGAGGAAAAGAAGGCCGGCCAGGACGGGAGTCCCGGCCGGCAGTAGGGGAGGAGCTCAGTTGCCGATGAATGGGCCAAGCTTGCGCTTGGAGACGTCGAGCAAGCCGGCGAGCTTCGGATCGTTCATGTTGGCTTTGGTCACTGTGCCAACGCCGGTATCGACGTTCTTCGGCAGCCGCACACCATGGGCGGCGGCATAGCCGTACCAGACGCCGCCATAGCCCATCATGTAGGGATCCTGGATGACCAGGGCGTAGATCGAGCCATCTTTCAGATGCTCAAGCTCCCCGGCGTCGGAATCAAAAGCGACGAGACAGAGCTTGGCGCCGAGCTTCTGCTCGTTGACCGAGGCGCCGGCGCCGGTGCCCATCTGGGCATTGTCGGCAAAGAGGCCGACCAGGTCGGGATCCTTGGTGACCATGTCAGCGGTGAAGTTCATCCCTTCCGCTTCCTCGTTGTTGGCAACCCGGTTCCCGACCAGCTTGATGTCGGGGTAGGCTTTCATGCCTTCGACGAAGCCCTTGTCGCGCGAGTCGAGGGATTCATGCCCGGCCATCGCGGTCAGGTAGCCAACCTTGCCGGCGACCTTGCCTGTGCGTTCCTTGATGCACGCGGCGACGGCCTCGGCCGCGGCTTTGCCGCCGGCTTCGTTGTTGGTGGTGAGGAACGCGGCGTATTGGTCGGTCTTGGCGCCGGAGTCGATAACCACGACCGGAATGCCGGACTTGGTCACCGCGGCGATCGGATCGCCCAGCGCCTCGAAGATGGTCGGTGATATGACCACCGCAGTAGGCTTCGAGCCGGCGGCGCTTTCCAGGACCGCAATCTGACCGGCGGCGTCATCTTTCGGCGTGCCGAGCTTGTCGATCTTGACGCCGAGCGCCTTTCCCGCGTCCTCGGCACCCTTGAAGACCCACTGCCAGTATTCCGAGGTGGTCGCCTTGACGATCACCGCGATGCTTTCCTCGGCTCTCGCCGCATTCAGGCCGATCAACGTGGACAGAGCCACGGAGGCGGCCAACATCGTCTTCCACTGCATCACTTCCCTCCCAGGTTGCGCAGCGCGTCACGCTGCCAATGCTGAATCGGAGTAGCCGGTCATGTATTTGATGAGCGTCTCCTGGCTCGTGTCGCCGGCCGCGGTCACATGAACCGTGCGGCCGCGGAACATCACCGCGATACGGTCGGCGACCTTGAGAATCTCTGCGAGGTTGTGGCCGATATAGATGACGCCGACACCGTGAGCGGCGAGCTCGCGGGCGTGACCGATCACCCGTTCCCGCTCCATCACGGCGAGCGCCGCGGTCGGCTCGTCGAGGAGCGCGACTTTGGCCTGCCAATAAATCGCGCGCGCGATGGCGACTGCCTGGCGCTGGCCGCCGGAAAGGCGGGCCACGGTGCGCGCCTCGGCCGGGATCTCGCTGCGAATCTTCTTCAGCAGATTCGTGGTTTCGCGGCGGATCGCCCGATCATCGACATAGGGAAGGAGCCCCAGCAGACGTCGCACCGGCTCGCGGCCAAGAAAGATGTTGGCGCCGACCGACAGATCGTCGGCGAGGGCAAGGTCCTGGTAGACCGTCTCGATCCCACGCTCACGCGCGTCGCGTGGCGAACTCAAGTGGAGCGGCTGGCCGGCCAAAAGCATCTCGCCGCTATCCGGCCGATAGACGCCTGAGATGTGCTTGATCAGCGTCGACTTGCCGGCGCCGTTGTCGCCGACCACCGCCAGCACCTCCCCGGCGTGAAGCTGCAAATCGACGCCGCGGAGCGCCTCGACCGGACCGAAGCTCTTGCGCAGCCCGATGACTTCGAGGATCGGCGTCACGACGGCATCGCCCCTGGACTCTGCCGACCGCTAGCCCGTCCGTTCGGCATCGCGCTCTGGCGCATATTCCTTCCTGTTTCTTATATACAAAAATCTCCTTTTTGTATATAAAGAACAGATAGCACTGTCAAACGGTTTTCGCCGGGGCGCTTTGGCAATACGACATCGTCAGCCGGCGCTACAAAGCCTCGTTCCCTCGCCGCCGGGATATGGCCGCTTCCGCCGTCACCGCTGGTGGCTACTCAATCGCGCCCGCCTCATATATCAACCGTGCGGCGGCTCGCCTCGCGCCCCGGCCGAGCCTCTAGGAGGGAACCGGATTAATGACCTTTGCGACGAAGCGGATCGGCCGAACCTCGGTTGAGGTCACCGCCCTTGGTCTCGGCTGCGCGACGCTCGGCGGCAGCATGCTCGCGGTGCAGGATGCCGACGCCCGCATGATGATGGTCGACGCCCTCGATACGGGTATCCGATATTTCGACACCGCCCCCTTGTACGGCTATGGCCGCTCCGAGCACCTGGTCGGCGATATGCTCCGCTACCGTTCCGAAGCCGTGATCTCGACCAAGGCCGGCCGGCGGCTGCGCCCGCGACGGCGGGCGCAGGACCCCGAGGACCAGTGGCAGCAGCCTTTCCCCTTC
>Ga0318562_10000521_pt1 | contig 17075 bp, 14 predicted proteins | sample GRESIP066b5f18_FD_203688 | JGI IMG/M metagenome (GOLD analysis project Ga0318562, IMG submission 203688) | Tropical soil microbial communities from Luquillo Experimental Forest, Puerto Rico - GRE.SIPMG.066b5f18 | ecosystem: Environmental > Terrestrial > Soil > Tropical forest > Bulk soil... | reverse complement strand
ACCAGCTGCCGTCCGGCTGACGTGCCACGCGGATGAGCTCGATCGCCTCACCCATGCGCGGATCCGGCCCGTTTCCGTCGAGGAGGCTGGACTCCCGGAAGTAGTCGGCGGCGTTGAGCACGTTGTAGATCCAGCGGAACGGATAGCCAAAGCGATCGGCCCACGGCCCGACCACCCCGCCCGTCGACAACCGGCGGCACAAGGCCCGTTCTAGGAGATACTCCTCCCCTGCGCGGCGAGCAGCACACGTCGCAGCGGTACCACCCGTCGCGGCGTCATATGCGAGTAACCCCTTGAGGGAGTTGAGCGTTGAGTGAAATGACGACCGCCGTGAACCGTCGACCCATTCGCAGTTCCACCCGCCGTCGGGCAGCCGGTGCTCGACAAACCAATCCACGATCCCCGTGATATCGGCGCCGAGCCACACCCCGTTGGCGACCGTCCACGCGTTGATACAGCAGTCGACCTCGCCGCCCCAGTACGGCAGGTCGTCGTATTCCCAGCGCGCGTTCTCTGCCAGAAGCTCCGCGGTGCGGCGCTGACGCAGGATTTCCGGGTCAAGGCCCCACTCCCGCAACGAGTTCAACACCCAGGTCGTCGCGGTCCATGGTTGCCCACCGTCGGCCGCCTCCGGCCCGTGGAAGTCGAAGTCAGCGGGAAAGAACGCGCCGCCGGCCCACAGGCCGTCGGAATCCTGCAGCGCGAGCAAGCGTGCCCCGAAGCCTTCGGTCGCGATCCTCGCGCGCGTCGCCTCCCACACCGGATTCGGTTCGCCGATCAGGTCGCGTTCGACCTGCCACCGCAGCGCCGGATCAGAGTCCAGCAGCCAGGAAGTCAGTTGCGTTGCCGCCATGGCGCGACTCTAGCGAGGCGCATGCCAGGTCGGCTGAGCCCGCGATTTCGGCGTGGCGAGTTGCGCTGAGCGCAACTAAGCACGCCGAAATCCCTAAACGGTGACCTCGTTGAGCTTGCCGGTCGCCACGTCGAAGACGAAGCCGCGCAGCGACTCGTGCTTGGTGACGAACGGGCTCGCCTCGATGCGCCGAAGCGATTGACGGACGTCCTCGTCCACATCCGGGAAGGACTCGGCCGCCCATTCGGGCTTCAGGCCCGTCTCGTCCTGGATCGAGCGCTTGAAGTCGTCGTCGGTAAAGGTCAGCATGCCGCAATCGGTGTGGTGAATGAGGATGATCTCCTTGGTGCCGAGCAGCCGCTGACTGATCGCCAGCGAGCGGATCTCGTCGTCGGTGACCACCCCGCCCGCGTTGCGGATGACGTGCGCCTCGCCTTCGTTCAGTCCCAGGATCCTGTACACGTCGAGCCGGGCATCCATGCACGCCACGACCGCCACATGCTTGCTCGGCGGCAGCGGCAGCGGACCGGAGAAGTTCTTCGCGTACTCCTCGTTGTTCTTCAGGTATTCGTCGGTCACCGTCATTCCGACCTCCTCGTTGGCTCGCAAACGACCCGACGATAACAACACGGCAGGGGTCTGCCACGAGTCAAAATCACGCCGATCAGATGGACGACGGCCGCCCTGTCGAAGGGGTGGCAGGACGGCCGTCGGGCTCGGTGGTTACTTCTGCAGGTCGTAGACCGTGGCGTCGCCGACCTTCATGGGTGTGAAGTTCTTCTGCACCCAGTCGGTGATTTGACCGGATGAGCCGCCGCGATGGCCGGGTGGGCCGAATCGCTCGCCCGCGATGAAGTACCGCACGTCGTGGTTCTTCACGTAGTCCTGGAACTGCGCCAGGGTGGGCGAGTCGTCGCTGCCGGTGAACCCGCCGATCGCCATGATCGACGCACCGGACTTGAGCTCGAGGCTGCTCACCGTGAACGAGCCGACACTTGCTGCGGCCCAACGGTTGTCGAGGCCTTGCACCATCTCGGCGAGTGCCGGATTGTCGGCTTGCGGGCCGCCGAGACCACCATGGCCGCCGAAGTCGAAGTGCTTGGCAGGACCCGACGTCGTCATCGGTCCTTGGTGCGCGGACGCGACAGTCTCGACGGTGTACGCCAAGCTGCCTCCCGCTGCGAAAAGGACTGCCGCTGCGGCAATCACCGCCGCAACGCGGTCCCGTCGCTGTGCACCGACGACGAGCATCACGGCGGCGAGCACCGAACCCGCGAGGACGACCCAGCGCAACCACGGCATCCAGTCCGGCGTGCGCTCCAACAGCACGAATGCCCAGACTCCGGTCGCCGCCGTCATGACCGCCAGCACCACTCGCGCGGCCACACGGTCCCTGACCCGCCACAGCTCGCGCACCGAGATACCGAGCAGCGCCGCGATCGCCGGGGCAAGGGCGACCGTGTAGTACGGGTGCACGGTACCGTCCATGAAGCTGAACACCGCGCCACTGACCAACAGCCAACCGCCCCACAGCAGCAGGCTCGCGCGCACGCCGTTGATGCGCGGGGTGCGGCGGGTCAGCCACAGTCCTGCGATCAGGCCGATCAGCGCGGCAGGCAGCAGCCAGGACGCCTCGGTTCCCATCGACATGCCGAACAACCTGCCGATGCCGGGGTCGCCGCCGAAGAACAGATGACCCGCACCGCCAGGGCCACCGAAGCCGCCGGGACCGCCACCACCGGGCGGAGGACCGCCCTGATGCATGCCGCTCGGACCGCCCCGGCCTGCGATGCGCTCGATCCCGTTGTAGCCCAAAGCCAGTTGCAACAGGCTGTTCGATGTGGAGCCGCCGATGTAGGGCCGGGAATCGGCCGGCCACAAGCTGACAAGCGCGACATACCACCCCGACGAGACGATCAGGGCGCCCGCGCCGACCAACAGCTTCCAGATGCGCGGCCACAACCCGACGGGTGCGGCGACGAGGAAGGCCAGCGCCAGCCCAGGAGCCACCAGGAACGCCTGCAGCATCTTGGTCAGGAACGCGAAGCCAAGTGCGGTGCCCGCCAACGCCATCCACTTGGTGCTCGCGGTTTCGGTGGCCCGCACGACGCAGTACGCGGCCAGCACCAGCAACAGGACCAGCAGCGCGTCGGGGTTGTTGTACCGGAACATCAAGGCCGCCACCGGAGTCACGGCCAGGGCCGCCCCGGCAATCCGGCCGGCGGCCGGTCCGCTGCAGCGCCGGACAGCGGCGTACAGGAGAGCGACCGCGCCGACACCCATCAGGGCCTGTGGCAGCAGCATCGTGAAGGGAGTGAAGCCGAAGAGCCTGCCCGACAACCCCATCACCCACATCGCGGCGGGCGGCTTGTCGACCGTGATCGCGTTGCCCGGATCCAGCGAGCCGAACAGCCAGGCCTTCAAGTCCTGCGTGCCCGCCTGTGCCGCGGCCGCGTAGAAGCCGTTGGCCCACCCCGACGAGCCGAGTCCCCACAGATACAGCACCGCCGTCGCCACCAACAGGCTCAGCAGTGCGGGTGTGACCCATCGCGGCCGCTCCGGCGGCGCCTCGTCGGGCACCGCCGGAGTCGATGTATGTCGATCCGCTGTCGTCGTCATCGATTGGGTTCCTTCGTCTTTCGAGTCTGTCATCGGTTTCGGCGCGGATGGAAAACCCATCCGCGAAGCAGCACGAATCGCACTGCGGTGGCGAGCAGGTTGGCCGCGACCAGCACGGCGGCGTCGACGTATCGTCCCGGTTCGGGGGCGACGGCATGCAGGGCGACCAGCGAACCGCTGGTGATGGCGAGCGCGATGCCGAAGACGATCAGCCCCTCGACGTGATGGCGCGCCGCCTTGCTCCCGCCCGCGACGCCGAACGTGAAGCGGCGGTTCGCAGCGGTGTTGCCGATCGCGGTGACCAGCAGGGCGATCAGGTTGGCGGCTTGGGCGCCGAGGTCGCCGTGCAGCAGCATGAATAGCAGCAGGTAGGCCAGGGTCGAAGCCACCCCGATGCATGCGAAGCGTACCGATTGGCGCAACAGCGATCCCGGCGCTGCCGAGAGATGTGACGAACCGAGTTGTGCCGCAATCGTCTGCACGGGTATCGAGCCAATGGCGAAGCCTCGGAGCAGCCGTGCGATGCCCTTGAGATCGGCGGTCGCGGTGGCGACGATATCGACCCGGCTGTCGGGATCGTCGACCCAGTCCACCGGTACCTCGTGGATACGCAGGCCGGTGCGTTCGGCCAACACCAGCAGCTCGGTGTCGAAAAACCAGCCGGTGTCGGCGATGTGCGGGAGCAGGCGTTGCGCGACGTCGGCGCGGATCGCCTTGAAGCCGCATTGCGCATCCGAGAATCCCGCGGCGAGGGTGGACTTGAGGATCAGGTTGTAGCAACGCGAGATGATCTCGCGTTTCGGACCGCGCACCACGCGCGCGCCCCGACTCAGTCGGGTGCCGATGGCGACATCGGAGTGGCCGGAGATGAGCGGTGCGACAAGCGGTGCGAGCGCGGCCAGATCGGTCGACAGGTCGACGTCCATGTAGGCGAGCACCGGGGCGTCGGACGTCGCCCACACCGCGTGCAATGCGCGGCCGCGACCCTTCTGCTCCAGGCGCACCACCCGGACATCGGTCAGCTCGGCGGCGAGCTCGTGGGCGATGCGGGGGGTGTCATCGACGCTGGCGTTGTCGGCGATCGTGATGCGGGCCGGAAACGGGAAGTCGTCTCGCAGGTGGCGGTGCAGCCGGTACACCGAATCCGCCAGCGCGGCCTGCTCGTTGTAAACCGGGATCACCACGTCGAGCACGGGCACTCCGGCGGCGCGCGCCGCGATCGCCACGTTCGGCCGGGATTCGAAGCGGATGCGCCGAGCGGGGCTTGTGTCGAAGTCGAGGGCAATGTCGGTCATGACATCCATCGTTGGGCGACTGCCTATCTAGGCCGTTGGGCCAAGCTATGTCTGAGCTATGAGTTCTTCGGCTGCTGGGTCAGGTCGTAGATGGTCGTGCGGTCGATGGTCGTCGGGGCGTAGTGCGTCTCCACCCACTGCGCGATGTCTGCGGCCTCGTGGCTACCGCTGCCTGCCGAGGCGCCCCAGCCGCCGATCATCATCCGGCCGCGGATGAAGTAGTGGATCTGCCCGTCGGTGACATATCGCTGAAATTCCCGCAGCGTCGGCGAGGGGTCGGTGCCGTTGAACCCGCCGATCGCCATCACCGGTGCGCCTGCGGCCAATTGGTAGCCCGCCGCGTTGTTGGAGCCCATCGCCGCAGCGACCCAGGTGTAGTGGCCGGCATCGGCGGCCAGCGCAGCGGTCAGACCATGCTGCGGGGTGGGCGCATCCAACAGGCCGCCGAAGCCCATCCGCGGGCCGCCGTGCCTGGTCGGGCCCGTCGACGGTATCGCGCCGGTGTGCGGCGTGGCCGCTGTCGCGATGGAGTACGCGGCCGGTGCCGCCAGGCTTGCGAGGACTGCGAGGCAGGCCACCCCACGCGCGGTCGCTGTGTCCAGCCGACCGATCACGAGCATCAGCGCCGCGGCCGCCACTCCCCCGACCGCGATCACCACCCGCAGCCATGGCAGCCAGTCGTTCGTCCGCGCCAACAGTTCGCACGCCAGGATCGCGCTGACCAGCACAATGCCCGAGAGTGCGGTGGCGGCGGGCAGCTCAGACCTGCTGCGCCACAGAAGCGTTGCACCGATGCCCAGGAGCGCGGCGATGGCAGGGGCAAGCGCGACCGTGTAATACGGGTGCACGATGCCGTTCATGAAGCTGAACACCGCGGCGGTGACCAGAAGCCAGCCGCCCCAGATGATGGCCGCCGCACGGGTTTGATCGGTTCGCGGTGCGCGCCACGTGTACGCCACCACTGCCCCCAGGCAGATCAGGGCGGCGGGCAACAACCACGCGATGTCGGCGCCCATGATGTGACCGAACAGCCGGCCCCAACCCACGTCGAAGTTCATGTTGCCGAGTCCGCCGGTCTCGTCGCCGGTCAGCCTGCCGAACCCGTTGTAGCCCAATGCCAATTCGATGATGCTGTTGTGCTGTGACCCCCCGATGTACGGGCGAGACCCCGACGGCCACAGTTCGACGAGCAGCAGATACCACCCGGCGGAGAAGACCATCGCCGCGATCAGATACACCACGTCCACCAGCCGCCGCGTCAGCGTACGGCTCCCGGCCACCGCATACGCCCCGATGAAGCCGGGGAGCACGAGAAACGCCTGCAGCATCTTGGCCAGGAAGCCGAACCCGACGGCCGCCCCCGCCGCGATCAACCACCAACGGCTGCTGTCCTTTTCGCATGCGCGTTGCGTGCAGTAGGCGCCCGCGACGAGGGTGAGCACCAGAAGCGCGTCGGGATTGTTGAACCGGAACATCAACGCCGCGACAGGTGTCAGCGCCATGATCGTGCCCGCGAGGAGCGCGGCGCCCGACCCGCTGACCCGCCGCACGGCGACGTAGAGCAGCGCGACAGCGGCCACCCCTTCGAGCGCCTGCGGGGCCAACACGCTCCACGGGTGGAGCCCGAAGAGGCGCACCGAGATGTCCATCACCCACAGCGATGCTGGGGTCTTGTCGACGGTGATGGCATTGGCGGCGTCGCTCGACCCGAACAGCATGGCCGTCAAGTTGCTCGACCCCGCCTGAGCGGCGGCCGAGTAGAAGCTGTTCGCCCACCCGCTCGCCGAGAGGTTCCACAGGTACAGCGCGGCGGTCGCGATGAGCAGCGCAGCAAGCCCGACTCCGGGCGAGAAGCCGCGGAATCGCCCTGACCTGGCGGTATTTGCGCGAGTCTCCGTTCCCCTACTTGCGTAGGGGCCCAGCTCGGCAGGTAGAACGAGGGTCACCGAAGCAATCCTCTTTCAGCCGACTAGGTGTCGGATTTGGTCTCGCTGTAGCTTGGCTGTGAGTTGACGGGAAGTTTCACCACGAATCGGGTGTTGCCCGGCACGCTGTGCACGTCGATGGTGCCGTGATGGGCCCGGACCACGGCCGCAACGATCGCGAGGCCGAGGCCGGTGCTGCCCCCGCGGCGCGACCGCGACGAATCCCCACGCGCGAATCGCTCGAAGATCTCCGGTTGCAGCCAGACCGGAATCCCCGGCCCGTCATCACTCACGGTCAACACGGCGTGATCACCGTCGACGGCCAACGACGTGGTCACCGACGTGCCGGGAGGGGTATGCGTCCGCGCATTGGCCAGCAGATTGGCGAGCACCTGATGCAGGCGGGCCTCGTCGCCCCGCAGGACGATCGGCTCGTCGGGCAGGTCCAGGGACCACTCGTGGTCGGGCCCCGCGATATGGGCGTCGCTTGCCGCATCGACGGTCAACCGCGTGAGGTCCACCTGTTCGTGCACGAGCGGCCGCCCGGTGTCGAGGCGTGCGAGCAACAGCATGTCCTCGACGAGGTGAGTCATCCGCTCGGTCTCGGACTCCACCCGGCTCATCGCATGCGCGACATCGTCGGGCACGGCCTCCTGCTTGCGTTGCGCCAGTTCTGTATAGCCGCGAATCGCGGCGAGCGGGGTGCGCAGTTCGTGGCTCGCGTCGGCGACGAACTGCCGAACCCGCATCTCGCTGGCGTGCCGCGCCGAAAGAGCGCCCGCAATCCGGTCGAGCATCCGGTTCAGCGAAGAGCCGAGCTGGCCGATTTCGGTGTGCGCACTCTTGGGATCGACCTTGACGATAGGCGTCGGAAGTCGCACCTCACCGCGATCGAGCTCGAGGTCGGCGACCTGCCGGGCGGCAGCGGAAACCTCTGCCAGCGGCCTGAATTGGCGACGGATGACCAGAATCCCCGCCGTCGTCGCGGCGATGAGCGCGATGACACCGACGATGCAGAACATCACCAGCACCCACACCAAGGTGTCGTCGACATCGGATGTCGGCAAGCCGACCACGATGGTCTCCTCCGGGCTGTGTGAATGGTTGCCGACCACGCGGTAGCGACCGAGCCCGTCGAGGTCCACCGTCTTCGGATTTCGATTCTTCGCTGCCCGGGCGAGCTGTTGAGTTGCCGCAGAGCTGACGTCGGCGCGCCCTCCGTCCGCGGTGATCACGCCCGCATCGACGGGAACGCCCTGAGCGATCACAGCGCCGACCATGCGGGTCGCCTGACCCGGGGCGTTGAGGAACGCAGGCCCGGGGCCGTCGTCCTCGCGAATGATCATGCGCCGCGGATAGTCGGGTGACGGCGGCGCGCCAAACGGCGACCCAGGCGGGGGCATGTGTGGCCCGAACCCAGGCGGCGGAGGAGGCCCGAATGCGAAGATCGCAGCCGACCGCCTGCCCGCCTCGATCAGCTGCTGGTCGAGCTGATGCAGCAGAAAGCGTTGCAGCGCAAACTCCGTCGCAATGCCGATGCCTGCACACACCACTGCGAGCAGAGCCACCTGGGTGACCAGCAGCCGCGCCCTCAGTGACCATGTCCGCGGCGACCAGATCCTGGTCAGCAATCCTGGCGGGTCAGTTCGCGGGCTTGAGGACATACCCTGCCCCCCGCAAGGTGTGGATCATCGGCTCGCGGCCACTGTCGATCTTCTTGCGGAGGTAGGACACATAGAGCTCGACTATGTTGGACCGCCCACCGAAGTCGTAGCTCCACACCCGGTCCAATATCTGCGCCTTGGAAAGCACACGCTTGGAGTTGCGCATCATGAAGCGCAACAACTCGAACTCGGTGGCGGTCAAGGAGATCGACTCTCCGCCGCGTGTGACTTCGTGGCTGTCCTCGTCAAGCGCAAGATCACCGACGATGATCGTGGCGCCGCCCGTCTCGCTCGTCACACCGGTGCGGCGCAGCAGCGCACGCAGCCGCAGCACGACTTCTTCCAGGCTGAACGGCTTGGTTACGTAGTCGTCTCCGCCTGCGGTCAGCCCCGCGATCCGGTCCTCGACCGAGTCCTTTGCCGTCAGCAGCAGCAGAGGCAGATGCGGAATGCGTTCGCGGAGCTTGCGCAGCACCTCGAGACCGCTCATATCGGGCAGCATCACGTCCAGCACCACGACGTCGGGCGGATTTTCCTTCGCCGACGCGATCGCGGCCGCACCGTCGCCCGCGGTCGCGATCTCCCACCCCTCGTAGCGCAGCGCCATCGACACCAGTTCGGCGAGCACAGGCTCGTCATCGACGACAAGAACATGGATGGGCTTACCGTCGGCGCGGCGCATCACCACCCGCTCGGGTTCGTTTGCTTTCGCGTTCACACAGATCCGTTCGAATTCCCCACCCGTCCCATTATTCGCTGCAGCCGTGAGTGAACGCTGTGCCGATTCTGTGTGCGCGCTGTGAAGCTGTTCCTATGGTCCGCCGAAGTCGCCCACAGCCGACTCACATTTTGCCACTGCACAGTGGGGCGGTGACCTCTGAGACTGCACCGCAGCATGGATCCCAGAGCTGGAGTAAACGTCAGACACTGGCCGCTATCGCGGTGGCCGCGGTGATCGGCGGCATCGGCGGCGCGGCCATATACGCCGCTACTCAGGAGCCTGCGCACGCAATGGGCGGCGGGCCGCCCGGCGTGACAGGCGCGATGCACGGGCCACCCTCAGCTGGGCCGCCGCCGCCACCGCAGGATGGCTCACTTTCTGCAGCGGCGCCGTCTGCCGCCCCAGGCGCAATACACACCGAATCCGTTGTCCCAGACGGCAACGGCGGCTTCACCACGAAGATCAGTCAGACCGGCACGGTCGACGAAGTCACCATGACGAACGTCGTCGTCCGGAGTGGCGACGGCTACACGCAGATCTACGCGTTCCCGTCGGCGGCGTCGTCGAGCCGTCCGGTGGCGGTGAACGACACCGTCACAGTCGAAGCGACTCGCAACGGCGCGACGGTCACGTTGAACAGCATCAGCGACACGCCGCCGGCCACAAACTGATTCGCGCGAAGTCAGGAATTACCTGAAGCCGTCGGGCGGCGTGGCGGTGTCTTCCGGCACCGCCATCGTCGTCTCCGGCGTGCTGGCTGCCTTCTCAATGGTTGATGCCTGCTGAATGGTCGTCGTATCACCAAGCGTCATCTCGGGTCCCGAAACAACAGTCGCCGAGCCGCTGTCCTCGCTCAGCACCGCCGTCAGCGCTCCCATCGCAACCACTGCGCTCGCGCCTGCAGCTGCCGAAATCACTTTCAGTTTCCGCGAATTCATCTGTAGCAACCCCATTTCACTTTTTGGTTTTCGAAAGCGGATCTAGTGCTGTTCCGCCGTTGGCGGATTCGCCGATGGTGTTGTCGTGGTCGCCGGAACGGCAATCGACGTCTTCGGTCCGTTCTCTTCCACGGAGTCGGTGATCGTCGCGCCCGTGGTGATCTCCGACGTCGTCGCCGGGCCGGGCGGACCCGGCACCGGAGTGTCGGCGAACGCCGATGTCGCTGAACGCGAGTCCGATCGCGCCCATGGCGACAACAGCGCAGGCGTCGACCCAAGCGATACCACTTTCAACTGCCTCGAAACCACTTCTGACCACTCCAAATCGGTGTCAGTCGAACAGCGCCGAGGGGTCGCCAATGACCCCTCCGGCGTATTGGGTAGCCGGAGAGGTCGTAGGTGAAACGCTTGGCTGTTAGTCAGCCGTTACTCAGCGGCCTTCTCCTCTGTTGGCAGCGGCGCCGGGCCCTTGAGGACGGGAACGGCCATTGACGTCGCCTCGACCGTGTCATCCTTGCCCGACGCGGTCGTCGTCTGGGCCATCGTCATCACGCCCACCGCGAGGTTCTGCGAAGGGGCTGGTTGCTGATGAATGCTCATCGCCAGCGTGCCCATCGTCACGACGGCGCTGCCACCGATCACCGCACCCAGCAGTTTGACCTTGGTTCCCATGGCTCTACTCATTGACGACACGTCCCTTCTTGGTCGTTTGCCGACTCGCCCATGCGGCGCGGCGGACCCGCAAAAATTCAGCCTGCATTCAGTCAACTTCAGCTGGCATTCAGTTAACTCGCGCAGTCTGTATCGAGCCTGGAGAGCCGGTGCGAATTACCTAGTCGCCTTATCTAGCCCCGCCGAAGTGCAGGATTACCGCCGAAACGGCGTACATCTCCTACCCTGTGCGCATGCCTGACACGGGACCGCGCCGATGACGCGGTTCCTGGTGCGGCGATTTCTCAACTACATCGTGCTGCTGGTGCTTGCGTCATTTCTGACATTCACCCTGACGTCGTATTCGTTCAAGCCTCTGGACAGCCTGGAACAGCGAAATCCGAGGCCACCGCAAGCGGTGATCGACGCCAAGGCCGCAGAACTGAACTTGAACCGCCCGATTCCGATTCGATACGTGCGGTGGGCATCGGGTGCCGTGCAGGGCAACTTCGGCACGACCATCACAGGCCAACCCATCTCCGACGAACTCGGCCGCCGCGTCGGGGTCAGCCTGCGATTGCTGCTCATCGGTTCTGTGCTGGGCACGCTGATCGGCGTCATCATCGGCGCATGGGGAGCGATCCGGCAGTACCACCTGAGTGACCGCGTCATCACCGTGGTGTCGCTGCTGTTGCTGAGCACGCCCGTGTTCGTCATCGCGACGTTGTTGACCCTTGCCGCGACACGAGTGAATTCGATTCTCGGTGTGCAGTTGTTCGAGTACATCGGGGAGACCTCGCCCAGCCCGATCACCGGGTGGTGCAACCAGTTCGTCGACCGGTTGCAACACCTGGTCCTGCCGTCGTTCACCCTCGCACTGTTGGGCACCGCGGGATACAGCCGCTATCAACGCAATGCGATGCTGGACGTGCTCGGCCAGGACTTCATCCGCACCGCCCGCGCCAAGGGCCTGACCCGGCGGCAGGCGCTGTTCAGACACGGCCTGCGCACCGCGCTCATTCCGATGGCGACGCTCTTCGCCTACGGCATAGGCGGATTGGTGACCGGGGCGGTGTTCACAGAGAAGATCTTTGGTTGGCACGGCATGGGCGAATGGGTTGTGCAGGGCATCGCAACGCAGGACACCAACATCATCGCGGCCGTGACCGTGTTCACCGGCGCGGCGGTGCTGCTCGCCGGCCTTCTCTCCGACGTCATCTACGCCGCACTCGACCCGAGGGTGCGGGTGTCATGACCGAGCCGATCACCACCGAAAGCGCCACGGCCGCCAAATCCGGCCTTGACGCGCAGAAGTTCGCATCGCGGCGAGCCCTGGTGTGGCGCAGGTTCTTACGCAACAAGCCCGCCGTAGCGGCGCTCGCACTGCTTGTCCTGTTCTTCATCGGCTGTTACACCCTTCCGTCGTTGCTGCCCTACAGCTACACCGACCTCGATTACTACGCGCTGCAACAACCGCCCAGCCCGCAGCACTGGTTCGGCACCAATGCGCTCGGCCAGGATCTGCTTGCGCTGACGCTGCGAGGTATGCAGAAATCCATGCTGATCGGCGTCTGCGTGGCGCTGATCTCCACGGTGTTCGCCGCGACGGTCGGCTCGATCGCCGGCTATTTCGGCGGATGGCGGGATCGCCGACTGATGTGGCTCGTCGATCTGTTGCTGGTGGTGCCCAGCTTCATCATCATCATGATCGTCACCCCACGACTGGGCTCAGCCGACCGCGTCTTCTGGTTGATCGTGTTGTTCTCGGTATTCGGCTGGATGATCAGCTCGCGCATCGTGCGCGGCATGACGATGAGCCTGCGCGAACGCGAATTCGTCGTCGCGGCACGCTATATGGGCGTGCGTAACTGGCGAATAATCATTCGGCACATCCTGCCGAACGTCGCGTCGCTGCTCATCATCGACACCACACTCAACGTCGGCACCGCCGTCATCGGCGAAACCGGGTTGAGCTTCCTCGGGTTCGGCATCCAACCGCCCGATGTGTCGCTGGGCACCCTGATCGCCGACGGCACGAATTCGGCGACGACTTTCCCATGGGTGTTCCTGTTCCCCGCCGGTGTTCTGGTGCTGATCGTATTGTGCGCCAACCTTATTGGCGACGGCCTGCGCGACGCTCTCGACCCTGGCGCCCGGCCGCTGCGAGGGAGACGCAAATGAGTCTGCTCGAGGTTCGCGACCTGACTGTCGCCTTCCCCACCGATACCGAGCGGGTCGCGGCGGTGCGCGGGATGAGCTACCACCTCGACAAGGGCGAAGTCGTCGCTCTGGTCGGCGAATCCGGTGCGGGCAAGTCGGCGAGCGCGATGGCCGTCGTCGGACTGCTGCCCGAGTACGCCGAGGTGTCGGGATCGGTGCGGCTGCACGGCGACGAGCTGATCGGCCTGTCCGACCAGCGGATGTCGAAGGTCCGCGGCAAGGCCATCGGGACGGTGTTCCAGGACCCGATGTCGGCCCTCACACCCGTCTACACCATCGGCGACCAGATCGCCGAGGCCATTCGAATACACAACCCCGGCACGTCGCGCACAGCGGCGCGAGCCCGCGCCGTCGAGCTGTTGGCGCTCGTCGGAATCGCCCAGCCCGAACGGCGCGCGCGTGCGTTCCCGCACGAGTTGTCCGGCGGCGAGCGCCAGCGCGTCGTCATCGCCATCGCGATCGCCAACGACCCTGACCTGATCATCTGCGACGAGCCGACCACCGCGCTCGATGTCACCGTGCAGGCGCAGATCCTCGACGTGCTGAAGACCGCGCGGGACGTCACCGGTGCCGGTGTCCTGATCATCACCCACGATCTCGGGGTCGTCGCTGAATTCGCCGATCGTGCACTGGTCATGTACGCGGGGCGACCCGTCGAGGTGGCCTCGGTTCGGGAGCTGTACCGCGACCGCCGGATGCCGTACACCGCGGGGCTGCTCGGCTCCGTACCCCGGCTCGACGCGCCGCAGGGTGCGCGGTTGGTGCCTATCCCCGGCGCGCCTCCGTCGCTGGCCGCACTGCCGTCAGGCTGTCCCTTCGCGCCGCGCTGCCCGCTGGCCATCGATGAATGCCGCACCGCCGAACCTGAATTGGCTTCGGTCGGCCCCAACCATCAGGCCGCGTGTATCCGAACGGAACGGGTCAAGGGCCGCAGTGCCGCGGACATCTACGGTGTCTCCACCGCGCCGACCGGCACCGACGAGGAGACCAGCGACGCGCCGGTGGTGCTCCGGGTTCGCGACCTGGTCAAGACATTCAAATTGACCAAGGGCGTGGTGCTGCGCCGCACCATCGGTGAGGTCCGGGCCGTCGACGGTGTCAGCCTCGACCTCCAGCAGGGCCGCACGCTCGGCATCGTCGGTGAGTCCGGGTCGGGTAAGTCGACGACGTTGCACCAGATTCTGGACCTCACCGCGCCGCAGTCGGGCTCCATCCAGGTGCTTGGTTCCGACGTCGCCGCGCTGGACTCCAAGGCGCGACGGGCGCTGCGGGGCGACCTGCAGGTGGTGTTCCAGGATCCGGTGGCCTCACTCGACCCACGACTGCCGGTCTTCGAGGTGCTCAAGGAACCGTTGGCGGCCAACGGCTTCGACAAGAGCCGGACCGAGGACCGCGTTGCGGAGCTGTTGGATATCGTCGGGTTGCGACGCGCTGACGCAAGCCGCTACCCGGCCGAGTTCTCCGGCGGTCAGAAGCAACGCATCGGCATCGCGCGCGCGTTGGCGCTACAGCCCAAGATCCTTGCCCTCGACGAGCCGGTTTCGGCGCTGGACGTGTCGATCCAGGCGGGCATCATCAACCTGCTGCTGGACCTGCAGGATCGGTTCGGGCTGGCCTACCTCTTCGTTTCCCACGACCTTTCCGTGGTCAAGCACCTGGCACATCGGGTGGCGGTGATGTTCAAGGGCAAAATCGTCGAGCAGGGCGAAGGCGACCAGGTGTTCACCAACCCGCAGGATGAATACACCCGCAAGTTGCTGGCCGCGGTCCCTCAACCGGAGCCTGACCGCCGCTAGAGTCGGTCTCCATGAGCAACAACTTCGCGCGAGTTGGGCCCCCGCGTCAGCTGCGGAGGGCAAAAGCCCCCTCCGCGCGGCGTGTCGCGGGAAATTTGCGTCTGCTCGCCGTGGGAGTCGTGGCGGCGCTCACGTTTGCGGTCGCCGGCTGCTCGAGCGGCAACCAGGAAGCCCCCCCGGCTGGCGGCAACGCCGAGGTCGGCAAGACCAACGACATCAACCCGCAGGATCCCGCCACGCTGCAGAAGGGCGGAAACCTGCGACTGGCGCTGACCGGCTATCCGTCGAATTTCAACTCGCTGAACGTCGACGGCAACGAGGCTGATTCCGGGGCGATGCTGCGGGCCACGATGCCGCGCGCGTTCCGGGTCGCGTCGGACGGGACGACGACGGTCAACACCGACTACTTCACCAATGTCGAACTGACCAGCCAAAACCCGCAGGTGGTCACCTACACCATCAACCCCAAGGCGACCTGGTCCGACGGTACGCCGATCACGTGGGAAGACATCGCATCTCAGATCAACTCCACCAACGGCAAAAACAAGGACTTCCACATCGCGGCCACCAACGGCGCCGACCGCGTCGGGAAGGTGACACGGGGTGTCGACGACCGCCAGGCAGTGGTCACCTTCGACAAGCCCTTCTCGGAGTGGAAGGGCATGTTCGCAGGCAACACGATGCTGCTGCCCAAGAGCATGACCGCGGACCCGGACGTCTTCAACAAGGGACAGCTCGACCATCCAGGACCGTCTGCCGGACCGTTCATGATCACCAAGCTCGACCGCACCGCGCAACGAATCACGTTGGAGCGCAACCCCAAATGGTGGGGCACTCCACCGCTTTTGGACAGCATCACCTATCTGGTGCTCGACGACAAGGCCCGCCTTCCCGCGCTGCAGAGCAACACCATCGACGCCACCGGGATCAGCTCGCTGCCCGAACTGACTACGGCGCGTAACACCCAAGGCATCTCGATCCGCCGCGCACCAAGCCCGAGTTGGTATCACTTCACCTTCAACGGGGCACCTGGATCGATCCTGTCGGACAAGGATCTCCGGCTGGCCGTCGCCAGGGGCATCGACAGGCAGGCCATCGCCAACGTCACCCAGCGTGGGCTGGTCGACAAGCCGGTCCCGCTGAACAACCACATCTACGTCGCAGGCCAAGACGGTTACCAGGACAACAGCGAGGCCGTCGCCTATGACCCCGAGAAGGCCAAACAGGAACTCGACGCACTCGGATGGCGCATGAACGGCCAGTTCCGCGAGAAGGACGGTCGCCAGCTCGTGATCCGCGACGTCCTCTACGACGCCGACACCACGAGACAGGTCGGCCAGATCGCGCAGAACAGCCTCGCCCAGATCGGCGTGAAGCTCGAACTCGACACCAAGGGCGGCGGCGGCTTCTTCACGAACTACATCATTCCCGGCGACTTCGACATCGCCCAGTTCTCCTGGGTGGGTGACGCGTTCTCGTTGTGCTGCCTCAATCAGATCTATACGACCGACGCCGACAGCAACTTCGGCAAGATCGGCAGTCCGGAGATCGACGCAAAGGTGGAACAGACCTTCGACGAGCTCGATCCCGCGAAATCACGCGAACTGGCCAACGAGTTGGACAAGCTGATCTTCTCCGTGGGATTCAGCCTGCCGTTGTTCCAGTCGCCGGGTAACGTCGCTGTCCGCAGCAAGCTGGCGAACTTCGGCCCGGCGGGCATCGGAGACCTCGACTACAGCGCAATCGGATTCATGAAATAGCGCGTTGAACCCACGGGTCGGCGAGCATACCGGTGACGATGTTCACGACTTCGGCATCGGGACTGCGCTGGCGACCTCTCAGTCGTCGCGCCGCTATCTCTATGCGCCGCAACATGGCGCGGAAGGCCGCTGTGGCCGCCTCCTCGTAGGCGGCGGCCGCCTCGCGCGGATGCTGGCGCATGCCGCTTGTGGCGCTATGTGATTCGTTGGACAGGTACGCCGCGTGTTCCTGGACTATCCAGGCCAGCGTCTGCATCAGCTGGACGTCAAGCGGAATATCCGTGTCGCCTTCGTGGGCCATATCGACTTCCAGCACGTAATCGATCCGCTGTATCGCGTTGAGCGCATTTTCAATATGTCCGGTTTTCGCGCGAAACTCGAAGGAGGGCACCGGAATCGACAACGGTTGTAGCGACTTGGCGCGCGCCGCCTTGGCCTCTGCCTGCCGAATCGCATCGTCGGCGGCGGCATAGGCTCGCGCCACGTCGGCGTCTGCGGCCTTCCGCACAGCTGCTGCCTCACCGGCAGCCCACCCACGCGACGCGGCAACTTCCGCATCGGCGTCGGCACGAACTCGTTTGAGCTCGCCACGCAGCTGCTGGGCAACATTTTCGGCGGCCTCCGTCGCCGCCG
>Ga0318562_10000519_pt1 | contig 17082 bp, 16 predicted proteins | sample GRESIP066b5f18_FD_203688 | JGI IMG/M metagenome (GOLD analysis project Ga0318562, IMG submission 203688) | Tropical soil microbial communities from Luquillo Experimental Forest, Puerto Rico - GRE.SIPMG.066b5f18 | ecosystem: Environmental > Terrestrial > Soil > Tropical forest > Bulk soil... | reverse complement strand
GATCAGCGCTTGGAGGGCGTCGGCCGCCGCCGCGGCACGAATCGCTTCTGAGGCAGCGATCGCGTCGGCTGCCTGCATCTCGGCCTGGATGGCTCGAAGCGTCGCGTCGGCTTCGGCGGCGTGCGCCGCCGCGATGACCTCAACCGCCTCTTCCATCGCCGCGACCTCGGCTCCAACGATCAACCCAGCCTCGGCGGTCAGGAAACCCTCACCCAGCAACTCCCCTCCGGTCTCCGTGATCGCATCGAACAGCGGCTGCGCCCAACCGTGCTCGATCAGCAGGAACGCGAGCGCCGTGCCCGGCAGCAGGGAATGTGCCAGTGCCGCCGCGTCCGCCGGATCAAAGCCTGACCACGGGGCCGCGGTAGGTTCCACCAGACCAGCACCGCCCAAAGGCACGATCCTTGACAGTAGTGCGCCGAAGTCGTCATCGCCGATGACCGTACGCTCGATCGTGCCGTCCTCTCGTTTCGAGACGAACAGCAGGTCGAGTAGGCGCAGAACTCCTCGGCCCTGCAAACGATCGACCTCCGCCAGAACCCGACCATGGAAGTCCGAGCCAGAACCAGCGCTCACAGCAATCACCTGCAAGGGACCCGGCATCTATGACCTCCAAAACGAAGAGAAGAACGGCCGCGAGAGCGAGAACGGCCACAGACTACAACTGCGGCGCTACCCCCATCCGGAGCGTGGCGGGTCGCTCGGTGCCGCTCCGCCGGCCAGGCGACCCGCGATCCGACGGCCCGTCTGCGGCCCGCCCGGTGCCGCGATCGCTCTTACTCTCCACGACCGCCCCGCGGATGCTGACACCTTCGGATCCTGGTGCCGCCGCAGCCGGGGTCCTGGGTTTGCGACTCCGAGCCGCGAGTCGCTCACGGAGCGAGACCGGCGTGCGTCGTTGCGCACGATCTACCGCCGCGCGCCCGCACGCCGGTGGCTTCGATTGTCCGGGAGCAGAAGCGAGATCACCGGCGGGAGCCCCCGTCAGCGTGGCTGCATCTTCGTGGATCCGGCAGCGCACGAACCCCGTCTGAGACTTCTGGACGGGCCCGGTTCGCTAGCGAGCCTGCAAGCATCGAGGCGCGGTTAGCGACTGGCGCGACCGGCAGGCGCCCTCGCGGTCGAGACGTGCAATCGTCGTGCCGAGGTGCGTTTCGCAGCGATGATGCGTGGCTGCATGTGTCCGATACCGGCAGCGCGACCGTTGGCGGGATGGCTGCTGCTCTGATGCTTGCAATCTCCCGACTCTTGGCTAGCACCGGGCGCCTCGACGGCCCCCGAGTTCGGCCCTGGAGTGCTCGCTGGCGTCGAACGCGCCTTTCGCGCAAGGCGGGGAAGTCGATGCCCCCGGTCGATGCTCGTGATTGATACGAAGCGGGTATCTCGGACGGTGCGGTCCGTCACACCAGCGGAGCGCAGCCCGCTCGATTACGGCAGTTGCAGTGGTCAGCCCCGCCGCCTCGCAGGTGGCTCCTTGCTGGCCGAGCAGGAGACCGGCGACCACGCCGGCGCGGTTCCGCGATTCGTCCTTCTCGACAGCACCGCCGCCGGGGTGGACGCCCCAGCCGCAGCCGAGCGCACAGTTGGCGCGTCTGCTGAGGCGGCATCACCAACTGGCGCGAGAAAGACGTCGCCTCGATCAGCGCTCGCACCGCCCGTCGGGAGGCCGCACGTATCGCCCGCTTATGGACCGTCGCCATTCGCGCTCGACTGGCCCTTACGCCATGGCAGGACACCGTCGATCTCGACGTCTAGCGAGAAGCTCAGCACGGTCCGTACGACAATGATCAGTCCGAGGGTGGCTACGTTCTCCAGTGTCGGCTGCACGGCGACGGTCCGGATCAGGTCCGCAGCCACGAGAATCTCAACGCTCACGAGAATCCCGCGTCCGAAGATTCCGCGCCAGCGGATGTACACACCGTGCCAGGTAGCGCCGCGGAAAAGATCGCGAGTGGCAAGAGCTAGGGCGGCTAGGAACGCGAGGACCAGCGCGCAGACGGCGATCCACTCAAACGCCCTCGCGACGTTTTCCATCGTGTGCACGGCTAGCGGCTGAAGCTTCGAAGCGCAGACAGTGACCCGAGCCGATGACCTCGGTGGACTCGCCCAGATTTTCTCGAGGCGGGCATCCGCCAGATCACCACCCGCGACTTACCCGGCAATCAGGGAGGGCCACGGTATCGGTCGAGTGGAGCGCTGACGTGTCGTGCGTTTTGGGTCTGGACGTGCCGAAACGGTTACGAGAATCACCCGATCGATCTTGCATCGACAAGACCCAGGCTGTGGCCACAAGTTAACTACGGTCACCTTGCGGGGCGATGAGTGGTGAGCGATCTTTTACGGTACAGGTCGCGGCGGACGCAGAGGGTTTGGTGCCGCGTGCGGGCGCTGCGTCGGTTGCTCAGGAGGGCGATAGATTACGCCTCACGCGCGCGCTTTCGCCGGGGTTGGCGGCGATCAAGCAGCGGCGTCGGGGACACACTCTTGGCCGGGTGATTCGGTATCTGGCGGTGATGCTGGCGGATGGCGGAGAGTGCGTCGCGGCGCGTGCTCGGAGGGTGCGCGGTCAGCGGGCGCTGTTCGGTCCGGTGGCTTCGGACTCGACGGCGTTTCGGGTGATCGGCCGGATCGCCTCGGGGCGGTTGCTGGACGAGCTGCGGCGGGGACGCGGATGCGCGCGGGCGCTATTGGAGGCTTTGCGGTGGGCAGGAGCGGTGCGATCGACATCGACGCGACTCTGAGGACCGCGCGCTCGGACAACGAGGGACGGCGGGAAGCACAAGCACGCCTATGGGTTTCATCCGCTGCAGGCCTCCGGGGATGAGACCCGCGAGACGCGGGCCGGGATGTTCAGAACCGGGGAATGGCGGCGCGAACATCGCCGCCGATCACGTGACGGTGTTCGACCGGGCGCTGGCCGAGATCCGAGCCGAGCACGTCGAGAGCCTCGAGATCCTGGTGGGGGCAGACCGCGCCGGCGGCGCGCACGAGCTCGCCGGCCTACTGCCGCCAGGCCAGCACGCGCTCGGTCGATCATTCCGGCACTCTGCGGCCGTCGCGATCATCCGTTCCGTGCGATGCCGCAGCGAGGCCTGTCGGGCATTCTCGGTGCTAGCCGCCGGCCGCTGTTTGAGCGACGCCCGCGACGCGCGACAGTCGGGCTGAACGGAGAGCACGCGACGCCGCTCGTCGCTCAAACCGCGGCGCTGGCGTTGGAACCCCGACACGAACCGATTCGGGCTAGAGGTGTGCCGAAGCTCACGAATCGAGATGGTGAAGCAGTTCGCGAATTTCGTCGAAGCTTTTGACCTTGCCGGACTCGGCGAATACGAACTTGTCGTGGTACACGGTGATGGCGTAGTCGCCGCCCGTGTAGAACCAAGCCGCCATCGGCCGCCAGCTGCCCGCAGCTTCCATCCGATCCATCGCGGCGGCCATCGCCTCGAACATCATCGTGGCCGCCGAGCAGAACCAGTGCGCCATCTCCATCGCCGCTGGGTCCTCGAGGTACAGACCCGCGCTCTTGTGTTCCGCGATGCGGCCGTCGCGACCAAATCGCCCGGCCATGATCACGCCGGGGCGTGAGACCAGGTCGTCAGACTCGCTCATCTCCGCTCGCTCCAATCCAAGACGCATCTTGTTAACACAGGCGCCTCACAACATGGCCGCCGGGCCGAAAGTTGACCCCTTCGCGGTTTGGCTCGAACACCTACCGCTGGTTGGGTTCGTGCGGAGACCGCGGCCACGAGGATCAATCCCGATTCTCGCAGCCGCAAGAACCCGCTGCCACCCAGCGGTACGAACGATGCAACGGCCGGAGAACCGACACGCAAGCGTGCCTCTGCGAGCCTGGTCTCGAGATCGCGGAACCGGTCGCAAGGTCTAGCGCTTGGAGCATCCGGCCGCTCATCCGATTGGGGTGATGATGACCGGCACGTTCGCGTCATGCTCGACGTGCGTCGAAGTTCTCGCCGGGCTCGCCAGCGTGAGCTGTGCCGGGCCGGAAGTCAACCCAATCTCGAAGGAGGCGTCCATCGTGTTCGGACAGATGACCGACGACAAGCGATCGCGGCGTACGGCGGGACCGTGATCAAGACATTTGTGTCCGACGAGGAAGCCGAGACGTCGCAGGAGCCGCCGCAACCGCCGGCGCGGGTAGCCGCCCCTCAATAGGATCCACGACAACGCCTTTGCGCTGCAGCCATGACGCCGCCGCAACCACAGGGCCGACCGGGCGCGGCACCGTCCTCTGGCTCAGAATTCGTGGCCCTAACCCGCTCGCCAGGGTTCTGGAGGATTGTCGGCTACGCGGCACTGTTCGGGATCGTGCTCGCGTTCGCAGCCCTGGCGTTCCTCGGGTTGCTCAAGGCGGGCGGGAAGTGGTTCACGCGTCCCAAGGACCCCGGCTGGTTTGACGGGAACCTCTGGTGGGTGGCCGTGACCGCCGGGGCGGGGGTCATCGTCGGCGTGCTGCGGCGCGTCTTTCGGCTCCCGGCCAAGCTGCCGGGCACCATCGAGGAGATAAAGGAACAGCGCGTCGAGCCCGCTACGGTCCCGGCGGCCGTGGCCGTCTCGCTTCTGTCTCTGGTGGGTGGGGCGAGCCTGGGGCCCGAGGACGCTCTCGGGAAGATGGGCGGCGGACTCGGAACCTGGGTGTCGGAGCGGCAGAAGCTCGGCGAGGACGAGCGAGCCACGAACGCCCTCAGCGGGATGGCCGGAGCGTACGGCGGTCTGTTGGCATCCCCGCTTATGGCGACGATTCTCGTCGTGGAGGTAGCGCGTGAGAAGGCGCGGCGCTTCGCGGATACGCTGGTCGCGAGCCTCTTGTCCTCCTCCATCGCGTTTGCCATCTACTTCGCGATCGCGGGATCGACCTTCGTGGGAATCTTCGATGTGCCCTCGTACAAGTACAGGGACTGGCAGTTGCTCGCGGCGATTCCCCTCGGGCTCGTGGCCGGCGCGCTCGGGCTGATCACGGTCATCGTGATCGGCGTGATGACGAAGCTCACCGCCCCGCTCGCCAAGCGGACGATTCTTCGGGCGACGATCGGGGGACTCATTTTCGGGCTGGTCGGCGTCGCGCTGCCGCTGACGCTCTTCACCGGCACCGACCAGCTCCCCACGGTGATCCGAGACGGTGCGACCCTTGGGGCGGGGCTGCTGATCGCGGTTGTGTTCGCGAAGATGCTCGTGTTCGGGCTGTGCGAGGCGACCGGGTTCATCGGCGGTCCCTTCCTCGTGATGCTGTTCATCGGCGGTACGGCCGGGACCGCCGCCCATGTGCTGATCCCGGGGCTGCCGGAGGGGCTCGCGTTCACAACGATGTTTGCCGCCCTCCCCGGAGCACTCGTCGCTGCGCCATTCTCGCTGATCGTCCTAACCGCCCTCACGACGCAGATCGGCGCCCTCCAGACCGCGCCGGTCGCCATCGCCGTCCTCACCGCGTACCTCGCCGTCTCGGGCACGGGGACGCTCATGGCGCTGGCCAACCTGGCCCGTAAGCCCGCCGGCCCTGCGCCGGCGAGCCAACCGTGATGCGGATGCACTGCCCACGGCGCCAGCGCTGATGATCGGTGGATGAGCGCAAACGTGCTGACGCCTCACATCCGGACAAGCCGGCTGACTCACGCGCAGATGATCTCCATACTGCAGCCGGCAGGGGTGGTGTCGGGATTGCGCTGCCCGATTGATCGACCGCGCGGCGTGGCCACAGAGGAGCAAACCCCCACGAAGTCGGACTCTTGTCCATGGGCAAGATCGTAGGGCTCGCGTTCACGTCCGCTCTGAATCCATCGCTGGTCGCAGCGACGACGGTGATGCTCCTGCTTCCGCGCCAGGCCCGATTGATGCTCGGATACTGGTTCGGCGCGATGCTGACAAGCATCACGCTCGGCCTGGTGATCGTCTTCACCCTGGAGGGCTCGGGTTTTGAGCAGACGGCGAAGAAAACGGCCCACCCAACCATCGCTCTCACGCTCGCGGGTCTCCTGCTGCTCGTCGTCCTCGTGCTCGCCACCGGCCGCGACAAGCCGTTCGAGGAGCGACGCCGGACTCGGAAGGAGGAGAAGAAACCACCGCGCTGGCAACGGTGGATGCAGAGCGGCGACCCCAAAATCACCTTCGCAATCGGCGTGCTGCTCTCGTTTCCGGGCGCCTCGTACCTCGTCGCGCTGGACACGCTGGGCAAGCGGCACTACTCGACGTTCGCGACGGTGCTCGTCGTCATAGGGTTCTGCCTGGTGTCGTTGGTGCTGCTCGAAATCCCGCTCGTCGCGTTCAGGGTCGCCCCCGAACAGACCCCGGCCGCGATCGACCGCGCCAAGGCATGGGGAGGAGGTCACTGGAGGAGGGTCGCGATCTGCGGGCTTGCGGTGATCGCCGCCGGGCTCGCCATCATCGGCATCGCCGAATTACGATGAGCGGTTCGAGGTCGAACCGCGTGACCGCAGCGAGATGACCAGCTACATCGCGGTTGGCGACATCTCGACGAGCGGCTGGTCACGAACAGCGATGGCGTCTTGCTAATCGGCCTCGTCCGTGGATCGCGAAAGATTGGGCGGCAGGTCAGGCTCTTCCCGGGGGGGCCACCTGACTGCTCGACGTGCAGGGCCATCGTCGAGACCGCGGGCATGCGCAACCTTTCGCGTCAGCCCCGGCGACGGACAGCTGCTCGGCGTCGAACCCGCGGGTGTGGGCTAGCCAACCAGGGAGTCCGAGGGCTCACGCCGACAATTCTGCGGCCGTCACACGTGTTTGATTCGGCTCAGTGACCGATCAGGTTGATGACGCCGTCGGTGTGGAGTCCGTCCAGAATGAGCTGGACCGCAAGCGCCGCGAGCAGGAACCCGAAGACCTTCTCGGTCACCAGCATCCTGCTCTCATCTAGATGGGCACTCACGCGATTCGCGGCGCGGAACACGGCAACGTCGAGCGCCAAGACGACAGCAAGCACAGCCAGCACCATCGCGACAACCCCGAACGAGTCGGATTCGGCCGAGAGCGTCACCAGGGTGACGATGCCCGCCGGGTTCAGAAGGTACGGGACGGCCAGAGGGAAAACCGCGATCTGAGCCGGATCGCGCCCCTTGATCGCTTTACTGTCCCGTGGGTCAGTAGACCCCAGGACCATTGTCGCGGCGATGATGATCAGGATGAGGCCCCGGCGACCCACAGCGACCCTGTGGAAAAGTGCAGCAGCCTCGACAACAACTCCCCAAGTACGACAAGGATTATCGCGACAACGCCGGCCGTAGTGAGCATCTTGCGAACAATGAGCTTCTTTGTCGCTGGGTCCATATCTGAGGTCACCTCAACAAACGGAACGAGCGCGATCTTCGGCCCGACCCCGATCAACAACAGCAGGAAAGTGTCGATCACTAAGTGGATGTCGATCGACGTGTAATTCATCGCGCGTTCTCCACGCCTCTCACAATCGCCGCCCGATCCGGAAGCAGTTAATCGATGCGTCAGTTTCCTGGCAACCGGCCCAGCACAACGACGGTGTCGCCGGCCCGTGGGGTCGGGGCGCCAGACGTTGTGACAGGCCTCTGGTGTCCTTCGGGGTCAATCAAGAACAGAAGATCGGTTCCCTCGGCGAGCGCACCATCAGCCGCTTGGGAGGTGACGCGAGCTCCGCCACGGTAGCGCCGGGTAATGCTGTCCTCAGTGAGCTGTGGGAAGAGGGTGGCCGCGTTGTCATACCGAGCCCACGTTCCGCCGAAGCCGCCGGGGTGCGGGGCTAACCGGTAGACCGGAAGCCGGGGGTGCGCTGCTAGGGCGGTGGAGGCCAGGGTGTTGAAGCCGTCTTCGTCGGTGAGCAGCAGGACCCCGATCATGCTCCCCAATTCCTCCGGGATTTCGGCGCCTCCGACGATGAGAGCGGCGAGCGCGCCGCGAGGCGCGAGTCCCAGGCCGGCCCGTTTGATCTGGTCGCGTTCCTCCACACTCGGGGCCGCCATCATGACGCCGACGCCCGACTGGCGCAGCGCACGGGCGACGTCGATAACCCAGGGCCGGCCGCCGACGACCAGGAAAAAGGGTTCAATCACCTGGCGGACGCCGAGCTTCTTCGCCACTGGGACCGCGGACAGGCCGTAGAGGGCGACCGTCATGACGATGACGAGAAAGGTGACCGGCAGGATCTTAGAGGCGCCGGCAACGTGCGCTGCGACCAGCGCCGTGGCGAAGGTCGAGGCTGTGGCCGCGGCGACGATGCCGCGCGGAGCCATCCAGCCGATGAACATCCGTTGCTGTCGGTCCAGATCGCTGCCCAACGTCGCGATGAACGCGACCAGCGGGCGGGTCACCAGCACAAGAATGGCCACCAGCCCAAGCGTGGGCAGGACGACGTGCCGCAGTGAGGCGGGGGTCACGGTGGCCGAGATGGAGACGAATAGGAGGCCGATGAGTAATTGGACGAGCGTGTCAAAGAACGTGTCGCGCTCGCGCTTGGCAAACAGGGGCATGTTCGCCACCGCCAATCCCATCAGGATCGCGGCGATCAGCCCGGCCTCATCACGGACGATGTCGCAGGCGGCCGCCACACCCACGATGCACGCGAGTTGGCTGGTGGTCGAGAGCGCGCTCCCCACCTCGAGCTTGACCAGGCAGAGCCACAGCACCGCAACACCGATCGCCGCACCGGCGACACCGACGACGATCGTGACCAGGAATCGTCCGCTCACAGCATGGTGGGTAACGACGGCACTGAACACGACGGCGCCGAGCACGCCGCCGACCGGGTCGATCAGCGATCCCTCCCAGCTGAGCACCTGCCTGACGCGGTCCACCGGCTGCACGAAGCGCATCAGCGGATCTACGACCGTCGGCCCCGACACCACCAGGATCGCGCCGATCATGACCGCCGCTCCAGTCGACAGTCCGAGCAGCAGGCCAGCGAACAAGGCCGCGAAGCCCCAGGTTATCGGCACCCCAAGGACGATCAGGCGACGGACCACGTGCTGCTTCGCGGCCAACGCCGCCCTCAGGTTGAGTCCGAGGCCGGCGTTGTAGAGGATCACCGCGACCGAGAGCGACACCAGCGGCCCAAACGCCGGGCCCAGCAACTTGTTCGGGTTGACATCGTCGCTGATCGCACCCGCGATGAAGCCCGCCGGCAGAAGGATAATCAGGGCCGGAATCCGCAGCCGGCTCCCCAGCACCTGCGAGCCGACCGCAAGGACGATAATCAGGCCGAACCCGGCGAGAATCTGGTCGGTGCTTAGCGCTGCTGCCTCCTTACTGGAGGCGCGAATATCCCCAAAGCCATTTCCTCATGCATCACCCGCAACGGGTGATGCGAGGTGGCGAGGCAAGGTTCAGCCGGTCTTCATCATCCGGTTTGGGTGATGGATTGGCGAATCAGCTTGAGGATGATCAGTTAGATGGCATCGGGGACTGCGCGTCAAGCAGGTGCCACGCGGACTCGAGGCGTGTCGCGGCGCCGTGACCCGCACCCGTCCTGGGCGCCGGACCTGTCGGTTGCTAACCGGGTACAGCGCGGGAAGGACGCTAGAGCGAAGGTCCCACGCGCATCGCATGCGGCGTTTGAGCCGCCGCGGACGCGCGCGGATCCGGTCGATTTGCTCGAGCAGCAGGCGACGACGCGGGTGCCGGAGCTGGTCCCGATTCGCTACGGGCGGATGCTGGTCTCACCGTTTACGTTCTATCGCGGCGCCGCGATGATCATGGCTCATGATCTGGCGGGGACGCCGCGGTCGGGGCTGATAGTGCAGTGCTGCGGGGATGCGCATCTGTCGAACTTCGGGGTGTTCGCCTCGCCGGAACGGGAGCTGGTGTTCGACGTGAATGATTTCGACGAGACGCTCCCCGGACCATGGGAGTGGGACGTGAAGCGACTCGCGGCGAGCATGCTCATCGCGGCGGTCGACGACGGCTTCCCGGGCAAGGACCGGGATGGGATCGTGCTCGACACCGTCGGGTCCTACCGCTCAGCGATGCGGAAGTTCGCGCGGATGAGCACACTCGAGGTGTGGTACTCGCATCTCGATATCGACGACTCGATCGCCGAGTTCGGCGCGCAGTTCAAGCCCAAGATGGTGGAGCGAACCGACAAGCAGCTCGCGAAGGCGCGCACCAAGGACAGCATGACGGCGCTGTCGAAGCTGACCGAGGTGGTCGACGGCGAGGTGCGTATCGTCGACCAATCGCCGCTGATCGTGCCGCTCTCCAAGCTCGCTGCGGAGGACGAGCGGGATGCGATCCGCGAGGACCTCGGCCGGCTGCTTGTCGCCTACCGCGACACGCTCGAGTACGACCGGCGCCTGCTGCTCGAGAGGTTCGAGCTTGTCGACGTGGCGCGAAAGGTGGTCGGGGTCGGGAGCGTCGGCACTCGCTGCTGGATCGCCCTGCTGATGGCCCGAGGCGGCCGCGACCCGCTGTTCCTGCAGATCAAGGAGGCGGACGCGTCGGTGCTCGCGCCGCTGCTTGAGGCGAGCAGGTTCCGCAGTCACGGCGAACGGGTCATCGCCGGCCAGCGGCTGATGCAGGCCGAGAGCGACATCTTCCTCGGCTGGCTGCACGACAAGGCCGGGCTCGACGGTCGGAGCCGCGACTTCTACGTCCGGCAGCTCAAGGACTGGAAGGGCTCCGCCGAGATCGACCAGATGAACCCCCACGGGATGGCCGCCTACGGCAGGCTGTGCGGGTGGACGCTCGCGCGCGCGCACGCCTGCACGGGCGACCCGATCGCGATCGGCTCTTACCTTGGCGGGAGCCGCTCGTTCGACCACGCGATACTCGAGTTCTCCAAGGCCTACGCCAAACAGAACCAGTCCGACTACGACGAGTTAACCCTCGCGGCCAAATCGGGCCGGATCACCGCGAAGACCGGGGTCTGATCCGCTCAGGAGCCGTCCGGACCGGCGTCCTTGGAATGGTGCAGGTGGGGGTCCAGCTCGTGCGCGATCCCGTGCTCGTGCCTCGGGACCGTCGCCGTGTGACCGCGCCTGAGCACCCCGGAGCCGGCTGCGACAGAGGTCGGGTCGCCCCCGTGGCCCCGCAGAATCCACGCGCACCCGACCGCGATCCCGGCGCCCACCAGCGGCCCGATCAGGTACACCCAATAGCTACTTCCCCCGGAAATAGTCGGGGGTTCCGTCCGGCCTGATCAGGAGAATTCGGCCTGCAAATGGTCACTTTCTTGGTCGAGGAGGTTGTGAATGCTGCGGCTGGCCGGGGAGCAGGTCGAATCGTTGTGGGACGAGTTGTTGCCGGGCGAGGTCAGGGAGTTGCCGGAGGATCTGGCGGCGTTGGATGCGCTGTTGTCCAACCCGAGCTTGCTGGAACCGATCGCGTCGGTGTGGCAGCGCGAAGCGCTCGCTCATGGCCGCCCGACGATTTCGATGGCCACGTACGTGCGGCTGATGGTGATCAAGCAGCGCACCGGTTGAGGGTACGAGACATTGATGCGGGAGGTGTCGGACTCGATCCATCTGAGGCGGTTCTGCCTGATCGCGTTGGGGGAACGGGTGCCGGACGAGTCGACCGTGCGCAAGCTAACTCGCCGGCTGGGAGCCGCGGTGGTGAACGAGATCACTCGGGTGGTGATCGTCCAGGCCAGGCGCGAGAAGCGGTTCCGGCCGCGGGCGGTAAGGATCGACTCGACCGTTGTAGAAGCCGACGTGCGTTATCCCACCGACTCGGGGTTGGCGTTGGACAGTGCTCGCGTGTTGGCTCGCGAGGCGCGCAAGCTGTTGGCGAAGGTCGGGCGCGACGCGGGGTATGTTCGGGATCGCTCGCGGGCGATCGGCCGTCGCGTGCGTGCGATGTCACGGACGCTGGGGCGACGGACCGGGGAGCGCAAGCGGCAGGTGCTCGAGTTCACCGCGCAGGCGGGGGAGCTGGTCGAGCGTTCGATCCGCGAGGCCAGGCGGTTGGTCGTGGTGGCGCGCCGGCGGGCTCGTGGGCGCGGCGCGAAGGCGAAGCTGCGGCAGATCAACAAACTCGAGATCTTCATCGAGCGGGCCGAGCGGGTCACCGTGCAGATCCGCAGACGGATGCGTGGGGAGACGATCACCAATCGGCTCGTATCGATCTTCGATCCCGACGCCAGGCCGATCCGCAAAGGCAAGCTGGGCAAGCCGAACGAGTTCGGGTTCGTGGCGCAGATCTGCGAGGTGACCGCGAACACCAAGACCGGTGCGCGTGGACTGATCATCCCCGCCGCCGCCAGCGAGCTGGGCAATCCGTCCGAGGACACGCTGCTGCCCGAGACGGTCGCCGAGCTCGAGCGACTGGGGATCTCACCGCGAGAAGTCGCGCTCGACGGCGGCTTCAACCTCGGTCCGAGCCGCCAGGCACTGGAGCTGTTCAAGGCCGAGCGGACGTTCATCGCCGGCCGCCAACAACCCGGGTCGCGGCGAACCCAACGGCGGTTGGCCAGATACCGGACCGGCAGCGAAGGGCGGATCAGTCACCTCAAACGCGGCTACGGAATGCGCCGGAGCCGCTTGAAGGACCACGACGGGATGCAGACCTGGACCGGATGGTCGATCCTCACCTACAACCTTGACACCCTCGCCATCCGGACCAGCTGAAACACTCACCAAGCTCGACCAAGAGCAACAACCATTTGCCCGGAACGGCCGCGTCCATCGACGCGGCCGTTTTGGTTCCAACCCACTCAGCCGTTTATCCGGGGGAAGTAGCTAGTCCAGTATCCGCTGACGAGCGCCGGCCCGAACGAGCGTGCCGGGTTCATCGAAACGCCTGAGACCGGCGCCGCCCACAGCCCGGCCAAGGCGATGTAGCCGCCGACCCCGAGCGCGCCGATCGTGCCGACGTTCTGGGCGGCGGACGCGGTCCCGAGGATCACACTGACGAGCACGGCAGTAAGCGCGACCTCCATGAACAGCGCCTGCCAGTCGTGATACCCCGTGCCCGGGAGCGTCGCGCCCAGGTGCTCGACATTGCCGAACACCGCCAGCAAGAACAGGCACGCCAGGGTCGCGCCGAGCAGCTGGACGATGACGTAACCCGGCACCCGCCGCCACGGAAAGTCGCCGCGGACCGCGAACGCCAGTGATACCGCCGGGTTCAGGTGCGCTCCGGAGACCGCCCCCATGAAAAGGATGATCGCCAGCACCATCAGCCCCGGCGCCACGACCGCCGCGGCAGGCTGATCTCGCCCTTGGCGTGCAACAGCCCGCCACCAGCAGCAACCAGCACCAGCATGAAGGTACCCAGCAACTCGGAGAACAGCCGTCGATACTCGAGGCTCGGATCCGCGAAGTCCTCCCGCGAACCGAACTCGAGCGTCAGGATCCGCTCCGCACGGGCCACATCGTGGGCGACTAGCGGGGTCTGCTCGTGATCGGTAGCCGCCATGACTCCAGTACGAGCTTGGGCTCAAGTTGGGATGCGGTCATCACCCCAAACAGATGACGTCTACCGTTCCCGCTCGCAGCGGGAAGGACCGCGCACGCCTCGGTGTCCGACACCCGTTCCAATGCTAAGGACGAGAGCGCAAGGAACACGGGCAGCTCGGGGTACCGCGAGATGTCCGGTAGTGCCGTTCCCTCTCGGCAGCGGCAACGTGTTCGGGCTGTGGACCGACTCGATTGTCGTTGACTGCATCGGGCGTGGCAGGTCAAGGGTGTCAACGTCGTCGAGAGCTCCACGACGACGTGCTCGGCCGCACCTTCGTGATCACTGACCGCGACGGCAACCTGATCCGCGTCTGCGCCGTCGATAAGTAAAAGCGAGTCTCGGCCCACGCGTCGCGGCGCACCCACCATCCGCGACCAGCGCGCACGCTACCCATAGCCGAGGAATCGGTTCGACCGATGCTGCCGCCGCTAACCGAAGCTCGGGCAGCTGCAAGCACGAAAGCGGTCACGACGGCCTCGACGTCAGCACTGCCGTTGTAGGCGTGAACCGGTCACGGCCGACGCGCGGCGACGGGGCGGATTCGTCCGCGTCGCAGGACTGCTTTGCGACGTACGCGCGCAGCTCCGGCTAGTCTCCGTCGCCCAACTCTTCATCCGATGGCGGGGTGGGGTCGTCGACCCTCCACGTCTTGTCCTCAAGGACAGGGTCGCGTATGAGTTCAGCGTGGCACTGCGGGCAGGTCTCGCGTTGGCGCCGTGGACGATCCTGGCCGACGGTACACCTCCCGGTGTCGAGAACCCGCTCGCCGCATTGAGGGCAGCTGAGGTCTAGCTCAAGTCCCACTGTGAAGCGGAGGGTACGCTTGCCGCGCACGGCGCGACGCTCGTCAGTGCGACGGGTGGTCGCCTTCCGATTGAGCGCCGTGACGCTTTAGCCCGTCCCACCGTGAAGCGTCCGATCCCGCCCGCACGACTGCTTTCCACGTCTCGTCGCCTTGCGCCGCGCTAACGCATAGGCGACAGGGCGCAACTCCGGGACGATGCAGCGCCGGCGGGGGCGCACGCATCGTCTGGACTGGCGGGATGATGCCGACCGGTGGCCAGTCGGCGTGGATTCGTGACCAGCGGGGTCCCCGCGACTCGGCATAGGCCTGAGGCGGAAGCAATCTGTCGGGCCCTAACGCTCCCAGGCCCCGCACGAGTACGCTCCGGACGATATGCCAGCCGGTAGCGCTGTCCGCAATCGGTCCGAGACCATGACTGTCGCGACCCCGCGTGGCGAAGTTGAGGTAGCCCGCCAGGAGATGCGCGGCCTGAGGCGAGGCACCTCTTGGACGTGGTTCTGGCTCGCGCGAAGAAGGGGCACCAGCGGGTGGAGCGAGGCGTCGACCGCACGCGAGGCAATCAGGAGAGCGATCCTGCTGTCGCCCGGCAAGCTCCCCGCTTGGCTGAACGAGGCTGCCGCCGAGGCTGAGCGCGAGCTCACTGCCGCAGAAACGGAGGACCGGACCGCGCAGCCACCCGGGCCTTCCGAGCCTCCGGCCGTCGACGAACCTGAATGACCAACATCGACGGCCTCGGTCGGCGCGCAAACGCCGCTGGCAAACCCTGACATTGTGGTGTCGCGTCCGAGAGAAATCGAGAGCCCGAAGGGTACTTTTTTACGCGCCCGGTGGCTGTCCAGCACGTCCGGTACAGAGTGTCAGTCCTCTGCGGTGCCGGCGGCAACAGCCAACCAAAGAAGTCAATCGATGAGTGACCGGGTTAGTGAACGCCGCCGTGCCGCGCAGCTCGCCCGCCACTATCGCGACCAAGAGAACCTGACGATCGCCGAGATCGCGCGCCGCCTCGGATGCGCGGAACCGACGGTCAAGGCCTACTTCTATGACCCGTCGAACGATAACAAAAGGCCTGCAGATAGCCCCGCGCCCTAATGCTGGCTTCGGCGCTACGCGCGCTGCGTCCAGCGCCTGCGTGGGCACGAGGTCGCCCCGGGCCTCAGCAGGGGAGAACGCGGCCGAGGTCGGCGTCACCGGTGCCGCGAGATCCGTCCGACGCGGCGGTCGGCGTTAGCTCGGGTCCAACAAACAGCGGCTCCTCCTGCCGCGGAAGAGCAGCGTCAGCGGCTCCGCCGCTGCGGCGGCTGTGTCACTCCTAAGAGGCCACGGGAGCGCCGTGGCTGCTTCCATTATTGGGGCTTGTCACCCTGGCGTTGTCGGTCGCTCATTGCGATATCCAAACGTTGGAGCCGTTACGAGCGCCTTCGTGGCCGAGCGCTCGGTCAGCCGGTCGCTGCGCTGGCGACTCCCTCTGTCGCCAACGCGGTTGTCCACCGTTGCGCCGAGATACGATCGCATCGGTCGTATGAAGGAGCTTGTTGCGCGATGCGGATTAAGCGGGCGATGGGCCACCGATCGCAAGAGCGAAGCATGAGCGAGAAGCGCTCGGTGGCGATTGCCGTGACAGGTGCGTCCGGTCAGGTCGGCAAGTTGGTGTGTCGACGGCTGGCCGAGACGCAGATCGAGGTCCTGCCCCTCGACCACGGAGACGACTGGGCCGACGCGATCGGCAAGTCCGACGCGGTCATCCACCTCGCTGGCACGCTGCAACCGAAGGGCCGCAACAGCTACGACTCGGCGAACGTCCAGACGACCGCGACCGTTGTGGCGGCGGCACGCGAGTCCGCTGTTAGGCGGCTCATCTTTCTCAGCTACGTAGGCGCCGATACTGCCTCGCCGAACGCATACCTGCGCTCGAAGGCGCTGGCGGAGGGATTGCTGATCGAGTCCGGGATCCCGACCACGGTCTTCCGCTGCGTGCACATCTACGGGCCGCCCGGGAGCCCGGGGCCTACCGCTGGGGCCTTCATCGCCCGGGGCCGGCGACCGGTGACCGTGCCCGGGACCGGGAAACAGCAGATCGAGCCGCTCTACATAGGCGACGTGGTCGACGCCGTCTTCGGAGCTCTCGAGAGAGCCGATGCACCGACCGGGATCTTCGACCTCGGCGGGCCGGATCGGATGACGATGGACGACTTCGTCCGCGCCCTCAACAGTCCCGGTGTGAGGATCCGCCACATCCCACCAGGACTTGCGCGAATGCTTGCGCGTCTCTCTCCCTCGCTAACCCCGGCGCTAATGGACTTGCTGCTCTGCGACAACGTCGCCGCCGCGCCTCCGGCCGAGATCGGGCGGCAATTCGGTTTTACGCCGCATCGTCTTGCCGACGTATGGGCTTCGCGAAGGTGAGCGCGACTCCAGCCGCAAGTACGATCGGGTCAAAGGCCCGCCTGGAGTCGCAGTAGCGCAGCGAGCGCACGCGGCGACGCTCGTCGGACCCACGCGCTCGGACGAACAGTGGGCCACCGCGCCGGACCGGAAGTGGCCTTTCCGGACTTCTGCTCTGGATCTCCAGCCGGCCGAAGCGGGAGCGCGTGGTTGGGTGCTGCGGCGGCGACAAATCAGCGGTCTCGCAAGACTGAGGGAACTTGGTTTCCGCGCATAGCGAGACGCTCGCGTCGAGTCGCAAAATGCTCGTGCTGCTGGCGATGCAGGAGCGGGCCTATCGCGTATGGCAGGTCGCTGCGGCGCTCGTTGCTGTCTTCACTTCGGGTAGTGAGCGTCTGTCTGAGCGATCTCACGTTGTGGCGCCCGGTGACGTTTTATTCGTATGTTCCTTGTCGAGTACCGGGACGATCGCGAAGGAGGCCGCGAATGATTTGCCGCATCTGGCA
>Ga0318562_10000516_pt1 | contig 17124 bp, 13 predicted proteins | sample GRESIP066b5f18_FD_203688 | JGI IMG/M metagenome (GOLD analysis project Ga0318562, IMG submission 203688) | Tropical soil microbial communities from Luquillo Experimental Forest, Puerto Rico - GRE.SIPMG.066b5f18 | ecosystem: Environmental > Terrestrial > Soil > Tropical forest > Bulk soil... | reverse complement strand
TTCCATAGGAGAATAATGCAGATGCCCACAGGAGGGCAATACCCAGCCATCCGGATAATTCCCAGATCCTGTCCTTTTGAGTCAATTCAATTTTTAACCTTGGCCTTGATTCCATAAAAACAGGCGCGGGTGGTGGGGGCCCTGCACAATATAAGCAGACATGAGTTATTTTTATGCCTCTGATTTGTTCGGAAATGAAAATAACAGGAAAAATAATTCTCCCGCTCCTTGTCCTCGGTGGTTTTTCATCCAGGGCCCAATTCAATGCAGCGGCTTCGACAGCCCTGATTAAAAGGGTTTTACCGGCTATGGCCAGTTCCTTTCAGGTGGAATCCCTGCCCGCACAGGGCGGAAAAAACGAATTTGAAATAGAAAGCTCCGGCGGGAAGATTATACTCCGGGGGGACAATCCGGTATCTGTAGCATCGGCCCTTTATTTTTACCTTACTGAATTCTGTCATTGCCAGATTACCTGGAACGGGACCAATCTTCATTTACCGGCATCCCTGCCCGTAGTCAGGGAAAAGATCCACAGGAGCTCACCTTACCGTTACCGCTATTATCTGAACTATTGCACCTTCAACTACTCCATGAGTTGGTGGGGATGGGAGCGCTGGGAAAAGGAAATTGACTGGATGGCCCTCCATGGGATCAACATGCCCCTGGCCATTACCGGGGAAGAATATACCTGGTATGAAGTATATAAGGGGTTGGGGTTTGGAGACGATGACCTGAAGGATTTTTTTTGCGGACCATCCTATTTTGCCTGGTTCTGGATGGGTAACCTGGACGGATGGGGCGGGCCCCTGCCAATCAGCTGGATGAAAAGCCATCAGGCCCTGCAGCAAAAAATTCTCCTGCGCGAGCGGGAACTTGGAATGAAGCCGGTACTGCCTGCCTTCACAGGCCATGTACCTGCCGCTTTTACCAAAAAGTTCCCTGCGGCAAAACTGAAAACCACCAACTGGAAAAACGGGTTTGGAAACACTTATATTCTGGACTCAAAAGACAGCCTGTTTGCAGCCATCGGGAAAAAATTTCTGCAGAAACAGACAGCCCTGTTCGGAACCAATCACCTGTATTCAGCGGATACCTTTAACGAGAATGAACCTCCGTCCAATGATTCAAGTTTTTTGTCTGACCTGAGCGAAAGGGTATATGACGGGATGAAGCAGGCAGACCCTGATGCGGTCTGGGTCATGCAGGGATGGTTGTTCTTCAACGACCGGAATTTCTGGAAGCCAACTCAGGTACGGGCTTTGCTCAACGCGGTTCCTGATGATAAAATGATCCTGCTCGACCTTGCCGCTGAAATCGAGCCTGTTTGGAAAAGGACTGATGCTTTTTATGGCAAACCCTGGATCTGGAACATGCTCAACAATTTCGGCGGAAACGTGAATCTCTTTGGCAGGATGGAGGGTGTTGCCGGAGGACCTGCGCTGGCATTGAAGGATAAACATTCCGGCAGGATGGAGGGCATTGGACTGACCATGGAGGCCATTGAACAGAATCCGGTGATGTATGAATTGACGATGCAGCATTGCTGGCAGTCTGAGCCTGTCAACCTGGATGATTGGCTCAGAAAATATGCCCGGAACCGTTATGGAACGGACAACGAGGACCTGGTACAAGCCTGGCAGATTCTGAGAAAAACCGTTTATAATGGAAAAGAGATCCGGGATGGCGCAGAGTCCATTATTACCGGCCGTCCCACCTTCGACACGGCAACGGTCTGGACCGCAACCCATTTGAACTATTCTGCCAAAGACCTGCTTCCTGCCTGGGATCTTTTCGTCAGGGCCGCCGGTGCAGGATCAGAGTCGGACGGTTTCCGTTTTGACCTTGTAGATATCACTAGGCAGGTACTGGCCAACTATGCGACCCCCCTGCAAAAAAAATGGATCAGCGCATTCAGAAACAGGGATGCGACAGGTTTTACGAAATACAGCGCCCAGTTCCTCGAACTGATGCATGATATGGAAGGGTTACTAGCCACCCGCAGGGATTTCCTGCTCGGCCCCTGGATTGCTACGGCCAGAAGTTGCGGAAGCGATCCTGAAGAAAAAAATCTTTATGAACAAAATGCCAGGGACCTCATCACCCTCTGGGGGGATAAGAACAGCCCGTTGCACGAATACGCCAACAGGCAATGGAGTGGACTGATGTCTGATTTCTACATTCCCCGCTGGCAGCAATTTTTTGACATGCTGCGACAGTCTTTAAGCAGTAATACTGAACCCGACCTGAAAGCATTTAACCAGCAGATAGCAGCCTGGGAATGGAACTGGGTCAACCTGCATAAGGATTTCCCCTTAACTGAAACGGGAAGCAGTATCCAGACCGCAGAAGATTTGTATGGGAAATACAGAAAATTAATTGAAGCTGCATATGAATAGTTATCTATTTTTACATGCCTTATAACCAACATATGTTACAAACAACCAACGATTCGTATCATGATGAAAAAATATGCAACTGAATTTATCGGCACTTTTTTCCTGGTCCTCACGATAGGCCTTACGGTAATAGGAGGCAAAGCAGACTTTGCCCCCCTGGCGATTGGTGCAGTCCTGATGGTCATGATTTTCGCCGGGGGACATATTTCTGGTGCTCATTATAATCCGGCAGTCACGCTGGCAGTTCTGATCCGGGGGAAGATTTCCCTGCGCGATGCAGTTCCCTATGTGCTGGCACAACTGGCAGGAGCCGCACTTGCTTCCTTTGTGGTGACCTACCTTCTGATGGATAAGCTACCGGCAGAGGCAACCGAAATGGCGGATACCAGCAGGGCCCTGATCGCAGAATTTCTGGGAACATTTGCCCTGGCTTATGTTGTACTGAATGTGGCTACGTCAAAAGGGACCGCCGGCAACAGCTTCTATGGACTGGCCATCGGATTCACGATAACCGCCATGGCGCTGGCTTTCGGAGGAATTTCCGGAGCTGCTTTCAATCCCGCCGTTGCCCTGGGTATAAGTCTCCTGAAACTGGCAGCCTGGAATAATATCTGGGTATATCTTACGGGCTGTTTTGCCGGTGGGGCAGTGGCCGCACTGGTCTTCCGGTTCTGCAACCCCGACGACAGATAATAGCTCCGCTACTTACGTGAACCCAGCCACAACAGGCCGTCCAGGATCAGTCTGTCCACATATTTATTGCCGAAAGTAAACGACAGTTCCCGGTTGGTCTTGTTTTCATAATCGATATCGTTGTGTCCAAAGTTCAGGTACAGCATCCGGAAGTTCTTGTTGGTCCAGACGACCGGATAGTAGCCGCTGTGCCAGATTTCGTATTGTTTTGGACCCGTACCCAGGGGAAAACTCGAAGAGTCTATTGACAGAAGGATGCTGATATCTGGATTCCTGCGGAGGTCTTTTTCCCACCGGTACCATTCATTAGCAGAAGAGGTAAAGGTGTCGGGTAACTCCTTTGTGGCTGGATTTGTCTTGTCCTCCACGCGAAGAACGGCGGATGTTGGCCTCCAAGTATTGCTGACATAGGAGCCGGAACCAAGGAACTGGAGATGGTACCAGTCCCAGTTCTGGGGAAATTCCGAGGGAGTCAGGGCAAAACCGGAAAAATGAAATCCCATCCAGCCTCCGCCGGATTCCATATAATGACGGAATGCTTCCCGCTGATCAGGATCATCCGGTCTGGTATCCAGAAATATCACCACCTGGTAGCTGGACAGAAAAGATTCATTAAGGTTTCTCCAGTCATTGGTGGAATCATAGGCAAAATGATAGACGGCCGCCATCTTTGGAAACCACCGGTTTGCTTCATGGACAAAACTGATGTGTGCCGCGTCATTCTTACCGGTAAAAAATGCGATCACCCGGAATCCTGGGGCCTGCCCGGTGGACTGTGACTGCAGAAGGAGGGAACTACTCGTCATGAGGGCAAGCAGGCAAAATATGAACTTTTTCATGTCAATTTTTTTCTGTGGATCATATATTTGGAAAATGGCCATGCCCGGACCCTGCAGTCAATTAACTGGGAAAAATGGCTCAGGGTCTGACCCTGTTCCACAGGTCCCGGTTAAAGGCAAGCACCTGCGTCACGGTACCATCCTTATCCCTCGTAAACCGTAGTGGAAAGGGGGCGTCCTGGCAAAAGAATTCAAGGTCGGACTCCGGACGAAAGGAAATCTCCGCTCCGTCCCAGAGTTGCTTTAGGGTGATCATGTTGTTGCCACTGGCCGTGATCTGTATGTAGGATGGTTTCCCTTTCTGAAATTCAAACTGGTATTTTCCTTCCACCGCTTTAAGCTGGGCATCCGTTAACTTCACCACCCTTTTGGTGACCGGTGTATAAAAATCCTTCCAATTGTACACTGAGGCTACACTGTTGAGGACCTCATTGAGGATCCGACTGTCGTCTGAATTCACCATGACGGCCATTCCATCACCTTCCAGACTTCCGATATAGTGGCACCTGAATCCCTCATTGGCTCCCCCATGCTGGAAATATTTAATGCCTCCTTTTTCAAGAATAAATACTCCCATCGCTGAACTGCTGTCGATATAGGGTGTAAGCCTGAGCCTGGTGAATTCCTGGGAGAGGACTTTCGCCGATTTCCCCTGGTAGGACAGCTGCGTTTCAATGATGTATTTGCAAAGATCTGTCGGGTTGGTCCACAGACCGGCCGGGGCTTCTTCCGGGTAGATATGGTATTTCCCTTTTATCTCCTTTCCATCCTCCTCATAGGCAGTTGCCAGCACCGACTGCATGCTGCCCGGGGGCGGCTGGGTGTATGAACTGCTGGTCATACCCATGGGCTTCAGTACATTTTCCCACATAAACTGGTCGTAGGGCATATGCATAACATCTGTTACGATCATTTGCGATATCGTGGTGCCACCGCCGGAATACTGGAATTTCAATCCGGGTTCGAACGCTGACCGGACTGCGGGTGAATTGGCGGGCTTTTGACCGTCAAGAACCTGGGAAACCGAGGGGATGGGCGTCCCCGTTTCATAACCACCAAATCCGTGGACCGTAAGACCCGCGGTATGGCTCAGGAGATTGGCAATGGTTATCTTTTTGTTTTTGGAAACCGAATCGTAAGGAAATTTCCAGGTCGTCAGGTAGGCATTTATGTCGGTATACAGATCGAGTTTTTTGTCCTGGACAAGTTTGAGGACACCCACCGCGTTCAATGATTTGCTGATCGAAGCCGCCTGGAAGACCGTTTCACTGGTTACAGGCCGCTTTTCGGCTGTATCTGCCCAGCCGTAAGCCTTTGCCCATTCAATCCGGTAACCATGGACCACGGCAATGGTCAGGCCATGAATTTTGTAATGCGCCATACGTTCAGTCATGGTCCAGTTTGGTTCGCCTTCAATCTTCGCCCACCCAGCCAGGTTATTCTCAACCTGTTTTATCCTGTTTTCGATATCCCCGGTATACCTGGTAAGCGTTTGAGCATTGAGGTTATTGAACACAATGAGCTGGGTGAAGATCCACAGCCCGGTGACAACGCAGTGGGAGGTCCTTTTCATGGTGAAATAAGATTTAATGGATGGAACAGGTTATCTGTATCCCGGCTAATGAAATACAATTTAGTTCAAAGAAGGAGAACTGCACAATCCTGAAAGATTAATCGCAGAGGGACGAGGGCATCCTTCGCGCCGTTGGTGGCCTGGGTCCTTTTACCTGAATCCCGCATGTCACCGGGAAGATGAGCAAGCCAGCCTTTGTTAGGTTGACCCACTGTCTGACAGTTCATCTGAAACAAGAAGGCTCCCTCTCGCGCTACTAATACTGTCTTCTTCCAAAAGTAAATGCGTGAGATACCCTGAGGGCGAACAGATTTTGTCCTGTCTGCCCGAAGATGTGCTCATAGCGGACCCCGAGGTTAAACTGGATAATGCCTGTCTGCGGAAACAGGTATCCAAACGACAAGCCTGTTGCGAGCCCAGAAACCGACTGATCGTAATAATTGCCATTCTGGTCCACCACCTGGATATCCGTTCCGCCAAAGCTATATCCGGCATTGGGTTCCAGATAAAACCCGGTTCCGGTCCGGTCAAGGGTGTATCTGTAACCTGCCAGGAGGGGTGCGATTGCTACATTGTTCCCGTTGTTTGAAAATACGTCCAGGCCAATCTCCCCGCTGACATAATCCGCATCTGAAACCGGGACGGCAAAATTGAAAAATCCGCCAAATCCGGTAGCGCTGAAACCATTGAATGAAATATGCGTTACTTCGATCTGGGCAGAGGTTCTTTCAAAGGCAATAAGTAGTAAAAAAAGGCCAATCCATTTTGTTACCTGTTTCATGTTTGGTCGATTTTGGAATTTATTGTTTGAGAATTCTTTTAAGCATCGGCCTTATGATCAGGTACGCCCTTCACAAAGCTCAATCAGATTCCAGGCTGGTTCCACTTCGGTTTCGCAGCCCTAAAGTGACTCACAATGCTTCTGTTCGCGGAAAAAGGGAGTCACGAATCCCGGGCAAAGAAGACCTCTTCTCATTCCAAGTAGCTTCCGGGGCTCCCCCTAAAGATTAAATCTAACAAAAAGAACTAACCCAGGCAAGTATGCGCAGTACAAAAATATTCAGCTTCGTATCCTTCCTGCCGCGCTTTCCCGTCGCTATGGTCCTGCCTATGCTGGGCGCAGGTTGGTGGCAACCCGGAAATAAGCCCAACTTTCGTAATTTGGGATTGATCCCTGCGAAAGATTTGACAACTTTATTTCAGCAGCATGGACCAAAAACAAAATCCCTTCTTCCCGTGACAGAAACATTAACCCTTGTGGTAGGCGCAAGCGTTTCAGGCCTGGCCCTTGCTGCTTCCCTCCAAAAACAGGATCTTGAATATATTCTTCTTGAAAAAGAAGGTCAGGTGGTCACACCCTGGCGAAATCACTATGACCGCCTCCACCTTCACACCAATAAAAGGGTTTCAAACCTTCCCTATAAAAAATTTGACCCTTCGATCCCCAGGTATCCATCCCGTCAACAGGTGGTAGAGTATCTGGAAGGATACTGCCAGGCCTTCCGCATTGAACCCCATTTGCAGACGGAAGCAAAATCCATAAGGAAAGAAGGGTCCTTCTGGATCACGACTACCAACAAGGACACATATAAATCAAAATACGTGGTGATGGCTACCGGTCCCTTTGGCAAACCCAAACCGGTCCTCCTGCGGGGGGCAGAAACCTTTCCCGGAAAAATCCTGCACAGCTATCAATACAAAACTGGTAAAGAATTTAAAGGACAACATGTCCTGGTCGTAGGTTTTGGCAATTCAGCCTGTGAGATTGCCATTGACCTCTATGAACAGGGGGCGGTCCCGGCCATGGCTGTCCGGTCTCCGGTAAATGTGATACCCCGTGATTTGCTGGGCATTCCGATCCTGGAAGTCAGTCTGCTGTTGAGCCGTCTATCTTCCAGCCTGGCCGACACGATCAGTGCACCCGTGATGTGGCTGAAGTTTGGAAACCTCAGCCGCCTCGGGCTTGTCAAAAAATCTTACGGACCATTTTCCGAAATTCAAAGGGACGGCACGACCCCGGTTCTTGATATTGGGACGATCAGCCATATACGGAAGGGCCATATTGCCATATATGGAGATATTGATCACCTGGAAGGAAAGACCGTACATTTCAGGAACGAGGGTAGACAGGAATTTGACTCCATCGTAGCCGCCATCGGGTATTACCGCGATTATGCGGAAATTGTACAGGTTGAACAAAGCCGTTTTGATGATTTGCAGGTATCCCTCGACAAACAGCAATTCTTTGGAAAAGACGGATTATATTTCTGCGGTTATTGGGTGGGTCCGACCGGACAGATCCGGGAAATTGGTCTGGACGCCCGCAAAATTGCCAGGGACATTGCAAAAAAAGAAAATATACCCCGGTAATGGTTATCCGGTATGCACACGACTCCTGCATTGATTTATTCAAGCTGTCCTGCATCGATGGTGCCCTTTTTATGTTCCTGCTTCCAGGAATTCTTTCCGACCCCTAGCCACCTGGCCGCCGGGCAGACCGGCTCCCCTATCCCTCCGCTGTTATTCCGTTCGCAGATTCTTGGCAGGCTTTGACAAGGCTGCTTTTGCGGAATGGAAAGTAGCGGTTGCCATGGCCGTAAACAAAATGAAAAAAGCCGATACGACAAACGGAACAATGGATAAGCCGTCACTGTAGGAAAACACTTTCAGCCAGTTGTACATGAAATAATAAGCGACCGGGAAGGCGATACAGGTAGCGATCAGGGTGAGCCACAGGTAATTTTTGGTGATCATCGTCACAATCTGTCCGATGCTGGCGCCCATGATTCTCCGGATGCTGATTTCCTTTTGCTTTTGTTGCGTGGTAAAAGCAGTCAGTCCGAGCAGTCCAAGACAGGTAATGACAATGGTCAGCAGCGAAAAAGCGGCAAATATTTTGCCCCGTTTCTGGTCGGCCGCATACTGTGAATTGAAATCTTCATCCAGGAATTTGTACTCAAAAGGCAGCTGCGGAAAATATTTTTTCCAGGTCCTGTCCAGCTGGGCAATACTTTCAGAAGCACTACGGGCGCCCATTTTCACTTGGATGATGTTGCCGTTGGGTCCATAAAACAAGAGCAATGGAGCAATCGGATTGTATAGTGATTTTTGATTGAAGTCCCGGAATACTCCCACCACTTCCAGGTAATGTCCCGATGTGTCGCCCGGAAAGGTGATCCGTTTACCGAGAGGCTCTTTCCAGGCAAAATGCTTGACCGTAGATTCATTCACCAGGACACTGTGCAGCGTGTCGGCAAGGCCGGAGAAATTACGTCCCCTGACGATCGTGATGCCCATGGAGCCGAGGAAGTTTTCATCCACGACATAATTTTCGAGGGCCTTATTTACTTTTCCGGTATTGGTTTGTACCGTGAAGAGGCTCATGTCAACATCCGGGCTTCCAGGGTAGGAATTGCCGGTGGCTACCATACGCACACCAGGCAGCTGGCGGAACTCATTGTTCATGGCAAATATCTTGCTGCGTTCATCCTCCCCCGTATTGACGATTACTGTCATGACCTGGCTCTTATCAAAACCCAGGTCCCGGTTGCGAAGATAACTGAGCTGGCGGTATACCACCCAGGTGCAGATGAGCATAATCATGGAGATGGAAAACTGGATGACGACCAGCGTTCTTCGCAAGCTCACATTCCCGGAAGCCTTGGAAAGTGTGCCTTTTAATACATTGACGGGCCGGAACGCCGAAAGATAAAATGCCGGATAGCTCCCCCCTATCAGTCCGGTAATGACGCCGATGCCCAGTACAATCAGGATATTTCCTGACTCCAGCAGAGCTGGAATGGCAAACGCTTTTCCGGATATTGAATTGAAAGTGTGGAGAAGCAGTATGACCAGAAAGAAACTCAGCAGGACCGCGAACAGGGAAGCCAGGACAGACTCACTGAGAAACTGGAATATGAGTTGGAATCTGGAGGAACCTGTCACCTTGCGGATGCCAATCTCCTTGGCCCTGCGCGCGGACCTGGCGGTGGTGAGATTCATATAATTGATACAGGCAATCAGGAGCATGAAGAAGGCTACGGCCGAAAATATCCAGATATAAGACATGCTCCCCAGTTCTTCGGGCTCCCGTTCCAAGTGCGATTGCAGGTGTATGTCCGTGATGGGCATGATCCCATAATGCATCTTTACATTGAAGGGGGTAATCAGTGGTTCCACATATTTTTTATATATCTGTGCCAATTTCCGGTCAAGACTTCCTGACGTTGCAGCAGGTTTAAGTAAGACATAGCTGTAATAGCTAAAATTTCCCCAGTTATTCCCGCCAAAATCCTTGCGGGATGACATAGATATCAGCATGTCGTAGCGGAGGTGGGAGTTTTGGGGAACATCTTCAATGACGCCTGTCACTTTATATACATCATATATAGTACGAAGGGGCTTTCCATAGGCCCGGGTGCCCTTCCCGAAATATTTTTCAGCAAGCGTCCTGGTCAGCACGATACTAAATGGATTCATCAGGGCGTCGGCTGGGTTGCCTTCAATAAATTTGGCTGTAAAAATTTTGAAGATGTTGCTATCGGCGTAATAAACTTTTGTCTCATAAAAATTATTGGCTCCGTTCCTGAACAGGGTACGCTCCCGGGGAGTAAGCCGGGCTGCCTCTTCCACCTCGGGGAAGTCCTTTTTCAGGGTGGGTGCCAGAGGAAACTGGGTTACGGTCCAGTCGGTGTTCTTATCTCTTTCCTGGATATAGGAGTTGATTCGGTAAATATGGTCAGCATGAACATTGTATCTGTCATAGCTCAGTTCGTCCTTGACATACAATATGAGAAAGAGACTGAAGGTAATGCCGATGGTCAGACCCAATATATTGAGGAGACTGTACCACCCGTCTTTTTTCAGATTGCGCATGGCAATCAGGAAAAGGTTTTTTAACATAAAAAAGATTTGTGATGGGTTCTTATTCCTGTTCTAAACCAATACCAGAATTTCAAGCGGTGACTCTCAGCGTGTTCATCCACAGCGCTTCCCTTGCCCCGTTCGGTTTTGCAACAAAAGATGTGCGGTTGCCGACGAAGCTGGAATTATTTGTCCTGAACCTGGCCCATGGATGTTTGAAAACAGCATCCATCCCCGCCAGGTCCGTTGACTGGTTAATTATGACGCCGTAAAGGGGGAGATGTTACAGGCTGACGGTGATAAGGCGGTATTGCTTTGGAAAAAAATGAAAAAGACACCCATCAGGCATTTGAGTGACCTGAGCTGATTCTTTTACCGGAAGTCGGGCTACTTTACTTGGAATTCTGGCGCAAGGCCCCGTAGGTTGGAATCTGTTGCATGATATTGGCTCTGATTTGAGTGAGCAGATAGATCTCTGCCTGGTAATACTCAAAGGCTGTTACGGAGTTGGTCGCATTCTTGATTTTCCGGTAGTAGACCTCCAGGTTCATTTCCTGGTCATTGCGGTTGAGAAAGTACTGGTTTGCCAGGGAGTCGGCAGTAGCCGTTGTCATCCGTGGATAGGCTAGGGCTGTGGCTTCATACAGCTGGATCCGGTTTTTTGCCGTCGCCCTGTTGGACTGCTGGTATTCGCTGTATATTTTCCAGAAATTAACAGAATCCTTTCCCGATACAGACACCAGTTTGGCAATGATTTCCCTTTTCTGAACGCCCAGCAGATTGGCAACAGCGTCTGCTTCGGCGTCGCTGGACTGGGCATATCCCCCAAAGGATCCGCAGATGCAGGCTAAAATCATCAGGGTGATTGCATTTTTCATATGATTAGTTTTTCGCAAGAAACCCATAAACATCCATAATAAGCGGCTTTTACTGTAAAACGGGAGTTAACACGGGGATTCGGGGATTTGAAAATATCCGGATAAGGGAGAATTCTACCTTTTTTGAAGTGTCCCTGCGCATTGGTTTATTTTTATCATGGGATTATTATTCTCCAACATAACTTCCAACAAGTGTATAGCTTGATTTTATCAGAAGAAAAGAAGAAAACACTTGATGCAATTGCAGGTGCCTTGAAGCAGATAGCCCCGGTGAAAGCAATTGTATTGGGAGGTTCCCACTGTACCCATCTTGCCACTGAAAGCTCAGACCTGGACATCGGTATTTATTACTCGCAGAAGGCGGCATTTGACATAGAAGAAATCAGGGCCCTTGCCAGTAAATTTTCGGTCGATGGCAATCCAACCGTTACTTCGTTATACGGCTGGGGACCCTGGGTCAACGGAGGGGCCTGGATGGAGACAGCCGGCGGAAAAGTCGACCTTCTGTACCGGAATATTGAACAGGTGGTATCTACGATAGAAAAGGCAAAATCGGGGGAATGGATGAATGATTTTGATCAGCAGCCACCCTATGGTTATTCATCAATTTTCTATCTTGGAGAAACCGAACATTGCATCCCCCTCTACGACCCGGAGGGAATCGTCGGCTACTTAAAATCGCAGGTCCGCCCCTATCCTCACCTGCTCAAGGAATCGGTTACCCAACAATGCCTGTGGGCAGCTGAATTTTCGCTGTGGCATGCTGATTATTTCTTAAAAAAGGGGGATATATATAACCTTATGGGATGTCTTGCCCGGACGATAAAATATCTCACCACTGTCCTGTTCTCGATCAATGAAATTTACCCGATGGGCGATAAAAATGCCCTGAAAATATTGGGAAGGGCCCAAAAATGCCCCCCGGACCTTAAAGAAAAAGCGGAAAGTATTTTCTGCGCTGACAGAAAGGAGTTGGCCAAAAGCGTCAAGGATCTGCGATCACTCTTTGAGGAAACTGCTGCACAGGCGGGCGGTTGCTATAAACCTGCCTTTAAGCTGAAAAGAAAATCATAAGCAGTTATGCGGCGTGGTTTTTTGGAAAATATTGACAAGGCTTCGGCAATTAAATAGGCCTGTCGTAACGGGTTTCTGCTGCCAGACCCTTCCCGTATCCCATTCTCCTTCTCTTCCCATTTGGATATTAGGGGTGTTTTTAATACCTTACTGTTCAATTGATTCGCTACTCGGACCGCCCTATCTCCTGGATTGTTCAACCCACTTGAGGCAGAAACCTGAAAATACATTGGATGGATTCTTTTTTCCTGAGTGTCGCACTCCTGACCGCCGGATTTTCCCTGCTCTCAGCCGCGATCAACTTACTGGGGGGCTTTTATACAGAAGCCGAAAAAGCGGATCTCATATTTGGGTTCCTTTCACTATCCATCTTCATATTCATCATCCTCCCCCCGATTGGTTTCATCCTGAAGGACACCGCTCCATATTCGCTCGACATTATCATCAAAAGAGTATTTATCTGGACCTATTACCTGTTGCTGTCAAGGTTCATTGAGGTTTATAGCGGATACAGGAAGAAATTCCTGTCTCTGGCCATATTTTTCCTGGCAGGGCTGAGCTACACGCTGATGGTACTCAACAGGCAGAATGCGGGGTTTCCGTTATGGGGGTATGTCGCACAGGGTGGTATGGCGATTATCCTTTATTACGGCATAACTGCCGGGATCTACCAGGTGAAAAACAAGCAATCAAAGGAAGGAAAATGGTTGTTATGGGCAATGGCGCTATATGGCATCCTGTTGCTTGGAGCTTTTATATCGGGACTCCGGGGACAGGTACCTTTCTTTCCCCTTCATCTGAACATGCTCGCCTTGATTGCTATTATGAGCATACGCATGAGGCTCAATTCGATAGAAAAATACAGGCTGGAGAAGATACTGCACTGGAGGGATACCAAATGGAATTTACTCGTTCAAAACATGCAGCTCATGGTAATGGAACTGGATAAGCATGCCTCGATAGTATATCTGAACCCGTATGCACGGGAGAAACTGGGATATGAAAAAGAAGAAGAGGTCCTGGGGAAAAACTGGTTTGACTGCTTTGCGCACAAAGAGGAAGCAGCCCTGCTCAAGTCGGTTTACCAGTATTCGATGAGTGAAGAAAAACCACTAGCCGACTTTACCTCCCACATCAGGATTCATAATGAAAAAAAAATGATCATCAACTGGACCAACGTCCTGCTCATCAACCCGGATGATTCTTTGAAAGGGATCATGTGCATCGGAATGGACAATACAGAACTGGTCAATGCATTTGAACAGGTTCAACTGCTGAAAAATGAATTGGAAAAGGAAAACCTGGTGCTCAGGAGTGAAAAAACCGGCACCACCCCAGAACCGGAAATTGTTGGGCAAAGTGATGCCATCCTTTATGCCATCCAGAAATCAAAGCAGGTTGCCAAAACCAATGCGACTGTTTTGCTCATGGGGGAAACCGGATCAGGAAAAGAACTTTTTGCCAATCTGATTCACAGAACGAGTTACCGGTGCAACAAGCCTTTTGTAAAGGTGAATTGTGCAACGCTCCCCTCAGATTTGATCGAGAGTGAATTGTTTGGTCACGAAAAGGGATCCTTTACCGGGGCTTTAGCCTCGCGCAAGGGCAAATTTGAACTGGCAGATACCGGCACCATCTTTCTTGATGAAATCGGCGAGTTGCCACTTGCCCTGCAGCCAAAGCTCCTGCGGGTCCTGCAGAGCGGCGAATTTGAACGGATAGGTGGTCACCAGGTGTTTAAGGTGGACGTGAGGATCATTGCAGCAACAAACAGGAACCTGGATGAAGAAATCAGGGTCGGAAAGTTCAGGGAAGATCTGTTTTACCGGCTGAATGTCTTTCCCATTACCGTTCCTCCCCTGCGACAAAGAAAGGAAGATGTACCCCTGCTCGTTTCCCACTTTGTCCAGAAATACTCGGCCCGGCAAAACAAAACTTTTAATGAAATTTCCAGGGCCGATATGCAGCGTTTATCCGAGTATGCATGGCCCGGAAATATCAGGGAACTGATCAACCTGATTGAAAGATCAGTCATCCAGAGTGAAGGAAATGTACTGCACCTCATCTGGGAAGAGCGGCATTATTCACAACAGACAGCGGAAAATGAAACCACGATGCTGGAGGAGGTGGAGAGGGTACATATCCTGAAAATACTGGAAGACTGCAAATGGAAGATCAATGGAGACGGAGGAGCTGCGGTGAAACTTGGACTGCATCCAAATACACTCCGTTCAAGACTCAAAAAATTACACATTAAGCGGGTCAGGAATCGGGAGAAATCTACAAAATGATTGCGGGAGGAGACCTGGCGGTTATGCCAGCTTTCATTTTCTTCCCAGGGAATGGTTAGCGACCCTTTGCCGGGAATTAAGGATTATTTGGCCGGGCTATTCTGCTGTCAGGATCGATACTTGCAGATCACGGACATGTACAAAAAACCAGAGATGAATAAATCCCTTTTACTTGGTTTGCTGTCCTGCAGCATCCTTTTTTTTGCACTGCCATCCTTTGCCCAGGAAATCGGAAAAACAAGAGTCGTCGTCCTCACGGACATAGAGGCCGATCCGGATGATACGCAATCGCTGATACGCTTTCTCACCTATTGCAACCAGTGGGATGTCGAGGGCCTCATTGCCACCACATCCATCCACCAGAAGAACCGGGTCGCCCCGGAATCCATCGTCAAAGTCCTCCAGGCCTACCGGAAGATCCAGCCCAATCTTCTCAAACACGAAAAGGGTTACCCCTCATATGAAGTGTTGTTACAGAAAGTAAAGAAAGGTCTGGCCGTTTATGGGATGAGCGGAGTCTGCGACGGCCATGACTCGGAAGGGTCTGATTGGATCGTCAGGCTGCTCGAAAAAAAAGACGAAAGACCCGTCTGGTTTTGTGTCTGGGGTGGACCAAATACCCTGGCTCAGGCGCTTTGGAAAATAAAACAAAGCAAAAGCAATTCCGAAGCCGAAAAAATTTTCCGGAAAATCAGAATTTATACCATATCGGATCAGGATGACAGTGGTCCCTGGATCAGGAAAAATTTTCCATCCATATTCTTTATAGTCACCCCAGGCTACAATTACCGGTACGCCACCTGGCTTGGCATATCTTTTCCCTTTCCTGGCTCAAACACGGAGGTGGTTTCCAGCGAATGGATTGCCAGTCACATCCAGCAGGGACACGGACCCCTTGGCGCTGCCTATCCTGACGTGGCTTATGGCATGGAGGGAGATACACCCAGTTTTCTCGGTCTGATCTCCAATGGACTCAATGACCCGGAACATCCTGATTACGGGGGCTGGGGCGGTCGTTACCGCTTTTGTCTCCCTCCATTTGAAGATTCCAACTCGGGCATGTTCAAGCGCGAAAACTGGCCCAAAGATGAGCCTGAATCGCGGGCCATCTGGACGAACACCCAGGATTCGATCCTGTCACCCGTCGACAGGAAATCATATGTCGGAAGCAGTGAGACCATCTGGCGCTGGCGCACGGAGTTCCAGAATGATTTTGCGGCCAGGATGCTCTGGACAACGAGGAGCTTTGCTGAATGCAACCATCCTCCGGTCCCCAAACTTGCCCACAGCAATCACCTGACCGTCAAATCAGGACAAGTTTTTCACCTGAGTGCGGCAGGGACAACCGATCCTGACGGAGATTCCATGAGTTATCTCTGGTTCCAATACCCGGAGCCAGGGACCTACCCGGGCATTGTCAGCTTCCGGCCCTTTAGTCCTAATCTCTACGATCTGCCAGTGACGGCGCCAAAGGTTGACAGCGTACAAACGATTCATTTTATTTTAAAAGTCACGGACAAGGGGACTCCACCGCTCACCCGGTATCAGCGGGTCATTGTAACTGTTGTACCATGACACAGGGGCAAATGATGGACTAGCCGGGTCTGATCCCAAAAAGGCAATCCTGCTTAGCCTTTTTCAAACGAAAGATCATCCTTCAATACGGGTTGAAAAATGGGTAAGCAAAAATTTTGTAGATTAGCAATGATCGCCGCTGAGGTCTGGTCTGTCCGAAACATGTAAAAAACATTCTCTGTGGCCACGGTCAAATTCACGTACGCACTGGAAAGAATTTTCCCGGGTATCAAGCAAACCCAGGCGGAAGGAAATACGCTGAGGGAGATTCTGAAGGAACTGGAATCAAAATATCCAAAGATTCAGGCCTACCTGATGGATGACCAGGGCAGACTCAGGGATCATGTCAATATCTTTATTGATGGCAATTTGATAACCGACCGCACCGGACTCAGCGATCCGTTTTCCCCCAACAGTGAAATTTATATCATCCAGGCCTTATCCGGAGGCTGAATCTACCCAACTTTAATTATATGAATCCAACCATGATTCTTGGCACAAGAAAAGGTCTCATCGCTTACCGGTATAAGAAAGGCCGCTGGACAGTGGAGAATCTTTCCTTCGAAGGTGTCCCCGTTTCCATTGCCTATGCGGATTCCAGAACGGGAATGTGGTGGGCGGCCCTCGATTATGGACACTGGGGCGCTAAGCTCCATCGTTCCAAAGACCGCGGGAAAAACTGGGAAGAGGTAGCTGCACCGGCCTTTCCCGAGGGAGAAGAGCTCAAGGACGGCGTGATGGCCACGACCCGCTATATCTGGTCCATTGCCGAGGGCGGGAAATCTTTCGGATCAAGAATGTGGATCGGCACCGATCCCGGTGGTTTGTTTGTCAGTGAGGACGAAGGGAACAGTTTTGAACTGGTCAGGCCCCTGTGGGACCATCCGAGCAGAAAACCAGGTTGGACAGGAGGAGGGCGTGACCTGCCAGGAATACATTCAG
>Ga0318562_10000514_pt1 | contig 17136 bp, 15 predicted proteins | sample GRESIP066b5f18_FD_203688 | JGI IMG/M metagenome (GOLD analysis project Ga0318562, IMG submission 203688) | Tropical soil microbial communities from Luquillo Experimental Forest, Puerto Rico - GRE.SIPMG.066b5f18 | ecosystem: Environmental > Terrestrial > Soil > Tropical forest > Bulk soil... | reverse complement strand
GGCCAGCCCCTTGCGGTCCTGGATCGCCGCCACGGCAGCCAGCTTCGGACGCAGCGGTTCGAGGCCCCGCCCCTCGACCGTTGTCTCGTCCATGAAGCTGGAGAAGAAGTCGCCCACCTTGCGCTCGTTCGATCCCGGCGAAGCCGCCGACGTGGCCGCGGCCTCGACCAGGGCACGGGTCCGCACCGTCGATTCCTCGGTGAGGATGTTGAATGCACCCCACGCGGATTTGTCGGCCGGTATCTCGGTGCGCTTCAGCCACGCGCCGTTGGCGTGGAAGAAGAACTCGTCGCCGGGGGCGACCGATGGGTCCATTCCCCCGACATCGATTCCCCGGGGAGAGGGGCGCGCCGCTGGCGTCTGTTCACCGGCAAGGACGGCGGCGGAAAGCAGCGGAACGACGAGGAGGAGGGGACGTGACATGGTCGCCCTCTCTCCTGCGGCCGGTGGCTCCGGCGCAAGGTGCATGCAGTCAACGGCCACCGCGACGCGGGCAGCCCTCATGACTGGCAGGCGTGTCGGTCGCGGCCGAGTGGGCCCAGAGCGAGTGGGTAGGAGCGGGGTACGGGCTACGCGGCCTTCCCGGCGGCGGCCTTCAGGTTCCGACCGTCCTCGTCGAGCTGGGCGCGCCGCTCGCGGAAGAGCTCCCGGGGGGTCAAACCGCACAGTGTGCGGCACTCCCGGACGAGGTGCGCCTGGTCGGCGTAACCCGCCCCGACCGCGAGGTCGGCCCAGGCGGGGCGCTCGGACCGATCGGCCTCGGTGATCACCCGGAGGAATCGGAGGACCCGGGCATATCCCTTGAGGCCGATCCCGACCTCCTCGCGCATCCGTCGCCGGAGCTGTCGAGGTGAAGTTCCGAGCTGGAAAGCCACTGCGTCCATGGTCACCGCGCCGTGAGCTCGTCGCACCAGCTCCACGGCGCGCAGGGTGAGGCCCGGGAGTCGATCATCATCCAGCGCCGTGACCGCCGAGCTCAGCCGCTGCAACGCCTCGCGCGCGTCGCGACTGGCAAGGAGACCGGGCAGCGCAGTACGCGCGAGGGTCGGGAGTGGTCCGGAGGCGTCGTCGGATCGGTCGGCGTGCTCGAGTGGGTCGAGTCCGAGGAGCGCGCGCGACCATTCCAGCTTGAGTCGAATCGCAACCTGTTCCTGACCTGGACGGAACCAGAAGAGATGGGGCTTGGTGCTCGGGCCAAGGACCGTCAGCTGGCCGGCCGTCACGCGCCCCTGCGCGTCGCGGCGGCAACCGAACGTCAAGGTCAGCGAAGGATCGGGTAACACCCTATGAAAACGGGGCCCTTGCGCTGAAAGCTGCGCAGGGGTGCGGTGGGTCCAGACAGCTTCGGCCAGTCGAGCCAGTCCGGCGGGCGGGACGAACTCTCGGTAACCACCGACCCGGTAGCGCAGGGCGAGGTCCAGAGCGGGCGACCAGGCAGGCACGGCGGGGGGATAGCGCGAGTGTTGAGGGGTTTGCGGGCCCTGCAGGCTGTTGTCCAACGCATGACGCGAACGGCTGGGCCGCCACACGTTCGCGACTCCCCTGTGCAACCTTCGGGGCCTCTCTGGGGGCGTACCGTGGAGCGAAACGACATCATCGCTTGGGCAATGGCCAGCTTCGTGTGGCTTGGAGCGCTGGCCCTCTTCGTGTGGCTCGGAGCGCGCGAGCAGCCCCGGGGACCGGGGACCGTGCGGACGTTCCGGGTGTACCTCGGGAGCCGGATTGCTGGCGGACTGCTGCTGTGGGCCACCGTTTTCAGCGGCGCACGGTGGATGGAGCGGAGACTCGAAGTGCGACCGCAAGCGGCTCCTCGGGCCCCGGTGTCGGCAGGGACCGTCCAGGCCCTCAAGTAACCCCCTCCGAGGTGTCAGACGTTTCGTCGACTTCGCCGCCGAGGCGCGAGTACGGGCGTCCCGCGGTTTCGCAATGCGTCGAGACTGCTCGAGACGGAACCGAGCCGACCTCTGAGGTGTCAGACGTTTCGTGAGGCGCCGGGTTGCCCGAGGTCCTTCGAGGGGGTCGCACGACATCTCGGGACTCACGCCGCTCCCTGAGGCCGCTGTCGGAGGTACCAGACGCTTCGTTTGGCCTCGTCTGCACGGCAGGCGACCAGGAAGTGATCGCCGCGCTTGTTGAGCTCAGCGCCGGAGGGTGAGGTCACAGCCTCCGGTGGTGTCAGACGCTTCGTCAGGCGAGCCATCTGATGCCCGCGGGCGCATCAGACATGTCGTCGAGGCTGCCGGCCGGCGGGGCCACCGCGGAGCCCCGGGGATCCGTCACCGGGACGTTGCCCCTGCGCCATCCAAGGTGCGACTCTGGACTGCCCCAGGAGGCCCATGAGCACCACCGCTTCGGTTCCCATCGTCAACGACATGAGCCTGCAAGTCGCGACCGTGAACGGGTCAGGCTCGCAGAGCGCGAACATGGTGCTGCTCCGCACCCTCTTCCAGATGGGAATCCCGGTCTCGGGCAAGAACCTCTTCCCCTCCAACATCGCCGGGCTCCCCACCTGGTACACCATTCGCGCCAGCAAGGAGGGGTGGATCGGCCGCAAGAAGGAGATCGACCTCCTGGTGGCGATGAATCCCGAGACCGCGCGGGAGGACGTGCTCGCCCTCCGGCCCGGCTCGGCAGTCGTCTATGACGAGCCGCTCAAGCTCGACGCGCTCCGCAGCGATCTTGCCTTCTACCCGGTGCCGTTCGACAAGGTTGTCCAGCCGGTGTCCAACGACGCCAAGCTGAAGAAGCTGCTCCGCAACATGTCCTACGTCGGAGTCGTGGCGCACTTGCTCGGCCTGGAGATGCCCGAGGTCGAAGCAGCGATCGGCAAGCAGTTCCGGAAGAAGGCCAAGGCCAACGAGCTCAACGTGGCCGCCGCTCGGGCCGGCTTCGCGCACGCCCAGGAGAAGCTCCAGAAGAAGGACCCCTTCTTCGTCAAGCGGATGGACGCCAACAAGGGGAAGATCATCATTGACGGGAACGCGGCCGCCGCGCTGGGCGCGATGTTCGGCGGAGTGACGGTGGTGACCTGGTATCCGATCACTCCGTCCTCGTCGCTGGTGGAGACACTCATCGGCTACATGCGCCGCTACCGGATGGGCCCGGATGGCAAGAGTACCTTCGCCATCGTCCAGGCGGAGGATGAGCTGGCAGCGATCGGAATGGTGGTCGGCGCGGGCTGGGCGGGTGCGCGGGCGATGACCTCCACCGCCGGCCCGGGCATCTCGCTGATGAGCGAGTTCGCTGGCCTGGCGTACTTCGCCGAGATTCCCGCCGTCATCTGGGACGTGCAGCGGGTGGGCCCGTCCACCGGGCTCCCCACCCGGACCTCGCAGGGCGACGTCCTCTCCACGGCCTTCCTCTCCCATGGCGACACGCGGCAGATTCTGCTCTTCCCCGGCAGCGTCGAGGAGTGCTTCCAGTTCGGGGTCGAGGCCTTCGAGATCGCCGAGCGATTCCAGACCCCGGTCTTCGTCCTCTCCGATCTCGACCTGGGGATGAACTACTGGATGTCCGAGCCGTTCACCTACCCGGACAAGCCGATGGCCCGCGGCAAGGTGCTCTCCAAGGAGGATCTGGAGAGGCTGGGCGGCTTCGAGCGCTATCGCGACGTGGACGGCGATGGCGTCGGGTACCGCACCTTGCCGGGAACCGACCATCCCGCGGCTGCGTACTTCACCCGCGGAACCGGCCACAACGAGAAGGCGCAGTACTCCGAACGGCCCGACGACTGGCAGAACAACCTGGCCCGTCTGGAACGAAAGATGGACCGCGCACGCACCGAGCTGCCGTCGCCCGTGCTCGACGGCAAAGGTGCCGAGGTGGGCATCCTCGCCTACGGCTCGAGTCACCACGCGCTGGTCGAGGCCCGCGACCAGCTCCGGAAGGAGCACGGTCTGGAGACCGACTACCTCCGGGTCCGGGCCTATCCGTTCTCACCCGAGGTTCGGACCTTCGTGGAGAAGCATCCCCGGGTCTACGTGGTGGAGCAGAACCGCGACGGTCAGATGGCGGCGCTGCTCAAGCTCGATCTACCCGCCGAGCTGGTGCCGCGATTGAAATCGGTGGCCCACATCCCCGGACTTCCGCTCGACGCCCGGAGCGTCACCGACGAGATCGCTGCCCTGGAGGGCCGCTGAACATGGCTGAGAAGACAAACCGCATCGGGCTCACCCAGGCCGACTACAAGGGCGGAAGGACCACTCTTTGCGCGGGCTGCGGCCACAACGCCATCAGCGAGCGAATCCTCGAGGCGATGTTCGAGCTCGGCATCGCCCCGGAGCGGGTCGCCAAGCTGTCGGGTATCGGCTGCTCCTCGAAGACCCCGGCCTACTTCATGAGCCGCGCGCACGCGTTCAACGCCGTGCACGGCCGGATGCCCTCGGTGGCGACCGGCGCGCTCCTCGCCAACAGCACCCTGGTCGGCCTCGGCGTTTCCGGCGACGGCGACACCGCATCGATCGGTATCGGCCAGTTCGTCCACCTGGTCCGGCGGAACCTTCCGCTGGTCTACATCATCGAGGACAACGGGGTGTACGGACTCACCAAGGGGCAGTTCAGCGCCACCGCGGACGCAGGTTCGACCTCGAAGAGCGGCGTGGTGAATGACCTGCCGGCGATCGACACCTGCCTCCTCGCCATCCAGCTCGGGGCGACCTTCGTCGGGCGCAGCTTCTCCGGTGACAAGAAGCAGCTCTCGGCGATGCTCAAGGCGGCGGTGGCTCACCGGGGCACCGCGGTCCTGGATGTCATCTCGCCCTGCGTGACGTTCAACGACCACGAAGGCTCCACCAAGTCCTACTCGTACATGAAGGACCACGACGAGCCGCTGCATGAGGTGTCGTTCGTTCCCGCCTACGAGGACATCGCGGTGGAGTACGACCCGGGCACAACCGTCGAGGTGCGAATGCATGACGGCTCACGGCTCCAGCTCCGGAAGCTGGAGGAGGGTTACGACCCGCGGAACAAGCTCGGTGCGGTGACCCGGCTGATGCAGGCGCACGCGCAGCAGGAGGTGCTCACCGGCGTCCTCTACGTCGACACCGACGCGCCGAACTTCCACGACCTCCTCGGACTGCCCGTCGCTCCCCTGGCCACCCTTCCTCCTGACCAGGTTCGCCCGCCGAAGCGCATCCTCGACGAGGTGATGGACTCGCTGGCGTAGCGTGGCCGGAGGAGAGCAGCTGTCGGTCGAGGAGGTGGGCCCGGGTGACCCCGACGCGACCCGGCTGCTCCAGGGCTATCGCGACGAGCTCCGGGCGCGCCTGGCTCCGAGCAAGGTCGAAGGCCTCGACGGTTGGAAGGCTGCCTTTGGCCCGCCGGATGGGGTGGTGCTGGTCGCGCGGCTCGACGGCCGTCCAGTGGGATGCATCGGCCTCCGTGCGCTCGAGGCCGGGGTCGGAGAGCTGAAGCATCTCTTCGTGACGCTCGATGCGCGGGGGCACGGCGTGGCGCGAGCCCTCCTTGCGTCGGTGGAGCGGGCGGCCGTGGCGCTGAGCGTGCGGACCATGTTCCTCGACACCGCTGCGCCGCTGGTCGAGGCCGCAGCGCTCTATCGATCGGCCGGATACCGCGAGGTGCCCGCCTACAACGACAATCCCCACGCCGCTGCGTGGTTCAAGAAGGAACTGACGGAGCGCTGACCCGCGTCCGCTAATCCGCCCGGACGGTTTCCCCCGGACTTCACGAAACGTCTGACACCTCCCGGGAGCATCCGCTGACTCCTCGTTGTGCGGCCTGAGCGGAACCGAGGCACCGGGTCCCGACCTTGCACCGTCCAGCGAGGTGGACACCGATTCGAGGAACGGGACGCTGGAGGCACTGCCGAAGGTGTCAGACGTTTCGTCAGGGTCAGATTCCGGCGCTCTGGCGGGAGGGGTCGCGGGCGGGCTGCTCGCCGCGGACGAAGAGGGACATGAGGAACAGACCGGCGGCGACCCCGGCGAAGAGCGCGATGGGCGGACTGCCCTGCTGCTGGATCAGGACCGCGAAGTACGCCCACCCCAGCGAGAAGCCGTACACCGGATCATCGAGCCGGAAGCGCAGCACCAGCCCCACCAGCGAGCTGACCACCACGAGGATCAGCACCCGGATCACGTCGCTCATCCCGAAGCCGTCCCAGCTCACGCGGACCAGCTCGGCGTCGAGGGCCATGAAGACCGAGAAGGTGAGCCATCCGGCGTAGAGGCTGAAGGGGATCCGCAGCAGGCCCTCGGCTCCCGCGCCGGGCTGCCCATCCCGGAGCGCCCGCTGCATCACCAACGCCACCACCAGCCTCGACACCAGCAGCGGCAGGGTCCACCCGGGATGCCCGCGGGAGGCGACCCAGAAGCGGGCCGTGTCGAGCAGGGCGGTTAGCATCAACCAGGGCCGAACCCCGGCCGCCCGCTGATTGAGCCGCTGCGACGGAAACGCCTGCCACACCGCAAAGGCGAGAAAGCCGGCGTCGATCGGCACCCAGATCGCCAGCGCGTACGGAGCGGGAACGAGGGCCACCGTCTGCGGCAGCACCTCCGGATGGTTGAACAACCGACGAGCGACCAGGATCGGCAATCCCAGTCCCAGGGCCGTCACAGCCAGGGTGGCCCACTGCGCCCAGCGACGAGTCATCGCATCCCTCACGGAGCGACCTCCCCTCGTGCCGATTCGCACCCTACCGCGTTCGGGGTCTGACGCGCTTGCCGGCCGGCGAGGTGCGGGGCAGGCGAGCGAGGAGCGCCCGCCCACGGGGCGACAGCTCGTACCCGACCTCGAAGCTCTGGGTAAGCCCGAGGCGCTTGAGCTTCCGGACGTCCACCTTGAAGGGGTCCCGCTCGCGCCCGAGCTGCGCCGCCAGCTTCGAGGCGGCCACCCGAGGCCGCCGGGCGATCAGGCGGAGCGTGGGCAGGGTCCACGCGCCCATCCGGCCAAGCTTCCGGCTGAGCGCCGCCACGTCGTCGACCGAGAGCCGGTCGTCGAGCGCTGCCGCGACCCGGTCGCCATCCCCTCCATGGTGCAGCTCGATTCGCCAAAGCTCCTCGTCCGGTTCTGGCGGCCCGTCAGGTCCGGCGGCGATGTAGGCGAGCAGCTCGGCGCGCGAGGCAAACCCCGAGCGCCGTGCGTCCTCGTCGGTCACCGCCGCCGAGGGAATCCGCTCCACCCGGTCCACCTCCAGAACACCGATGGGGTGACAGCGGTAACGGCCGCCGGCGCGAACGTGCGGTTTCTTCCATCGCCGGAAGGTGACGGTCACCGCGCCGGAGGCGAGCCCGGCGTGAAAGCGCTTCTGGAAGAGGAGCATCGGCGGCCACTCTATGGGGCCCGCTCCGATGGAGGTGTTGCGATCTCGTTGCTTAATGGCCCGAGGTCCGATGACATGCACCGCCCTGGGAGGGACCCCTGGACGCTGAGCCGCTGGCCGAGCAGCGAGACCGGAGCGCCCGACGGGGAGGGCTGGGCCGCGCGCGCGGCGCGTTGGTCCGCGGCGCGGGCGTCGGCCTGATCCTCTCTGCCTCGGTTGCGGCCGCGCAGTCGGCGGGGAAACCATCCGATGGGGCGCCGGTCGCCAGTGCAGCGGGGACGCTCGTTCCGCCGGACACGGCGGCGACGCCGACGTCGAATCCGACGACAAACGCAGGCGAGGCTGCGACCCGCGCGGCATCCACCACCTCGAATCCAGCGCCCGCTCCGGGCAACAACGCCGGCGACGACACACCCACCGAGACGCCGCCCTCCTCGATCACCCAATTGCCCGCCGACGCACCGACGCAGGCCGGTGCCGTGCCCGAGGCTCCACCCCCGCTCCACGTCGTGCCCCCCGGCGAGATTCCCGGCCACCTCTCGGCGACGGCGCTGGGCATCCGCTGGGACTTCTTCGGCGAGCTGGTGGTCAACACCAACTACAACACCTCGACGATGGTGGTGGGGAGCATCCCCGGTTTCGTCCAGATCCGTTCGGCGGCGACCACCGGGCAATTCAATGTCTCGCCGGGCAACACCTTCCTCGGCGTCAGCGCCACGCCGCCCAGGCTCGGCGCGGTGCAGCTCCAGGCGAAGTTCGACATGGACTTCCGGAGCAACGCTCCCTACCTCAACGAAAACGCCTTCCTCCCCCTGGTGCGCGACCTCTACCTCGAGGCCACCTGGTCGCGACTTCATCTCCTGGCCGGACAGGCGGCGGACATCATCTCCCCCCGCTCGTCGGCGACCCTGAACTTCTACCCGCTCTCCTTCATCCCCGGAGACATCGGGGACTACCGCCCGCAGTTCCGTGTCGAGTGGCACCAGCCGATGGCGGACTGGATGGAGGTCACCCTCCAGGCCGCGATCGCCCAGGCGGTACAGACTTTCGCCGTCAGCGACACCGTCCAGGCCACCCAGGCCGGTATTCCCGATTTCCAGGGCCACCTCGGCCTGGCCTTCGGAGGCGAGCGCGACGACGGGCCGCGGGTCTTCGAGTGCGGCGTCGCTGGCCATTACGGCCGGAGGCAGGTCACCATCAGCGCGAAGCAGTACACCAGCTGGAGCTTCGTCACCGACGCCTCGCTCCGCCTCACCGACTCGACCTTGATCGAGGGCGAGTACTTCATCGGGCAGCTGCTCGGCGACTACTCGGGCGCGATCTTTCAGACCATCGATCCCACTACGCAGGTGGCGATCCGAGCCCGGGGCGGCTGGGTGCAGATCACCCAGCGCATCGGCTCGCGCCTGACGCTCCACGCTGGATTCGGAACCGACGATCCCTTCGACCAGGACCTCGCCGACGCCGAGCGGCGGTCGAACACCGAGGTCTTCGCCAACGCCGTGGTACGAGTCGTCGCCGGGCTGAAGATCGGCCTGGAATTCAGTGGGTGGTGGACCGGGTGGGTGAATCGCGAGACCGCCACCGCGTTCCGGACCGAGCTGGCGATCATCTACGGCTTCTGACCGCGCCGCGGGGTCGATTCACTGCTTGCTCTGGAGCTTGGTGGGCTCCTGCTTCGCCTGCGAGGCGGTCTCGCTGGGAGGCTTGGTGTAGGCGCGCTTCAATGCTTCCTGCATCGAGAGGAGAAAGGCGTTCTCCACCGACTTCTCCAGGACCATGACCAGTTGCACGTCGCGGCCGCGGAGATCATCGCTCACCGCGATCTTCCCCGAGGGTTTCGTTCCGTCCGCCGGCGGTGAGAGGGTGAGGGTGACCTTGCCCAGCAGCGCCTTCAGCTTGCTCCCCAGATCCTCGTTGGCCGACTCGACGCGGGTGCCCGACAGCTCCGGATCCACCCATCCGGCGAGGCGCCCCTTGTCCACGGCGAGCTTCATCCGGGTGGAGAAGGTCCCCGGGGAGAGCTTCACCCCCTTCTCCGCGCCGACGTACGCGTTCATCTCCGAGAGGTCGAAGTGATCCACGGTGGCCTCCAGCGCGTACTCCACCGGTGTGGCAAAGGGCTCGATGCTTGCCTCGACTCGCATCGTCCCGCTGCGCTGCACTGTTCCGCGGGCGGCGAGCACCGCCGGACCGGAGGTCAGCCCCAGCCGCGAGGGGACGTTCTGCAACGTGGCCTCGATGTCGTGGAACCACAGCGTTGGTCGATTGGGCTCGCGTACCCAGGCGTAGAGCACTTCGGAGCGCCGCACCGCGATGCGCTCCACCACCGCCTTCACCGGGATGAGTTCCTCGATCGACGGGAGGTGCGCGTTTCCACCGGGCTTGGGCTGCTCGATCACCACCTTGACTCCCTCGCCCTCGACGTCGCCCACGACGCTCCCGGCAAGCAGCGGAGCCCATCGGACCCGGATCGCCAGCCGGTCGGCATAGAAGAATGGGTCGTCGAGGAGGGCGCCCTTCCTCCGGACCTTGAGGTGGGTGACGGTGTAGCTCAGCGGGAAGAGCTGGGTCTCGACGTCGAGGAAGTCTCCGCTGACGTTGTTCGAGCCCTGGAGCACCTGGCGGGTCTTTCCCCGGGCATACGCAGGCAGGGCGACCGCGGCGACGAGGAGCACCACCGCCACCAGGGCCAGGAGCCCGACGGCGGCGAGACGCACGATCGACCGCCAGCGGCGCCCGGAGCGGGGGCCGCGGGAATGAGCGCGGAAGGGCATCGGAGTGCCCTCGATGTATGCATCGTCCCGGCGAGCTTCAATTCCACAGTCCCTGCAGGGCCTTGCGCAGCGAGGCGGGCAAGAATTCCTCGGAGGCGGGGAGTGCCGGGCGGGCCGGCTCCGGCGCCAGCGAGTGGAGCTCGAAGCAGGAAGTCACCTCGGGCGTCAGGAACCGGCTCGGCTGGGCGAAGGAGTGGCGGGCGCTCACCCCGGTGGGTCGATCGTACCAGCGGAGCGGGAAGCTGACCGTGAGGTGATTGCGGGCGCGGGAGAGCGCCACGTAGAGGAGGCGTAGCTCCTCGTCGATCTCCTCCGGGGTGCCGGTGGAGAGATCGGAGGGGATGTTCCCGTCGGCGGCGTGGAGGAGATACACCGCATCGAACTCCAGGCCCTTGGCAGAGTGGATGGTGCTGAGAACCAGGTAGTCCTCGTCGAGCGAAGGAGGACCGGCCAGCTCCTGCGTCGACTGGGGCGGCTCGAGGGTCAGGTCGGCGAGGAAGGTCGTCCGGTCGCGGAAGCCGGCGGCGATCCGCTCCAGCGACTCGAGGTCCCGCAGCCGCGCCTCGGCGTGGTCGTACCGTTCCTCGCAGAGCGGCGCGTAGAAGGTGCGGATGTGGTGGAGCTGCGTCGCCAGCGGTGGGGCCACGGGCGCGGCCAGCTCCTCGCAGAGGGTGAGGAGCGCAGGCCACCGGGGAAGAGCAGCCGCCGGTGGCCGCTGGGTGCGCCAGGCGTCGAAGCGACCACTGGCCACCACCGGCTCGAGCAGGGTGCGTGTCGAGCGGGGCCCGACGCCGGGAAGCAGACCCAGCACCCGCGTGCCGGCCATGAGATCGCGGGGGTTTTCTCCCATCCGGAGGAAGGCCAGCGTGTCTCGGACGTGGGCGCTCTCCACGAAGCGCAGACCGCCGTACTTGTGGAAGGGGATGCCGCGGCGGCCGAGCTCGACCTCGAGGTGGAGGCTGTGGTGGGCGGCCCGGAAGAGCACTGCCTGGTCGCGGAGCCGGATTCCCTGCTCTCGTCGCTCGAGTACCCGGGCGAGGATCAGTTCCGTCTGCTGGGCCTCGTCAGTACACGACAACAGCTCCGGGCGGGCGCCGCCGAGTCGGGTGGAGACGAGGTTCTTGGGGAAGCGCTCTCTGGCCTGGGCGATGACCCGGTTGGTCGCCGCCAGCAGCTCGGGCGTGCTGCGGTAGTTGTCGACCAGGAGCAGCCGGCGCACGGCGGGGTAGCGCAACGGAAAGTCGAGGATGTTCCGCACCGTCGCCGCCCGGAAGGCGTAGATCGCCTGCGCGTCGTCGCCGACCACGGTGAGGCCCTGACCGCCCGGCCTCAAATGGTCGAGGATTTCTGCCTGGAGCGCGTTGGTGTCCTGGTACTCGTCGACCAGTACCGCCTCGAACTGTGCACGCACCGCCTCGCCAGCTCCGGGGTGCTCGAGGAGGGCGTGGAGGAAAAGGAGCAGATCGTCGTAGTCGAGCACCCGCTGCGCGGCCTTGCGGTCGACATAGGTGCGGAAGAGCAGTTTCAGGCCGCTGCTCTGCTCGATGCACCAGGGGAAGTGCGTCTCCACCACGCCGTCGAGCGGCAGGCGGGCATTGACGCACCGACTGTAGATGTCGAGACAGGTGGCCTTGCGCGGAAATCGTCGCTTGCCTCGCCCCAGCTCCAGCTCGGTGCGGAGCACCTCCAGGAGATCTTCGGAGTCGCCGCGGTCGTGGATGGTGAAGCCAGGGTGGAGCCCCATCCGCTCGCCGTGCTGCCGGAGGAGCCGGGTGGCGACGGAGTGGAACGTTCCGCCCCAGACCCGGCCCGAGGCCCGCGATTCCCGGTGGCCGAGGAGCCCGTCGACCCGGCGGAGCAGCTCGCTCGCGGCGCGGCGGGCGAAGGTCAGCAGGAGGATCCGATCCGGCGCGATGCCTCCGTCGATCAGATGCGCCACGCGGTGGGCGAGCGTGGTGGTCTTTCCCGTTCCCGCCCCGGCGATGAGCAGCAGCGGCGCGTCGCCATGGAGCACCGCCTCGCGCTGCCGTTCGTTGAGGTTGTCGAGGCGCACGATGGAGCGGCCACCGTATCCCCTCGGCCCTGACTGCTCAAGTGTTCAGTCAAGGGCTCGACGGACCCAACCGTTCCGCGGCGTTCTGGCTCCCCGTCGCGCGGGGCTTTGCGCTAGGTGAACTCCGTCTGACGGGGTGCGTCGGACGGCGCCTGCGGGCGCTCAACCCGGGAGGGAATCCTTGCGCGTCCAGGCGTCATGCATCGTGGTCTCGCTGCTGCTCGGAGGTGGGGCCTTCGCTCAGACCTCGGCAGCACCAACCTTCAGCTACACCGAGGCGCCGAAGGAGGACGCCAAGGACAGCGGGTGGAAGGTCGAGGCCAAGGCGGGCCTGATCTGGCTGGCCGGTAACGCCCAGTCGACCAGCATCAGCGCGGGGCTCAACGTCGCCCGCGATGCGGTTTGGCAGCGCTACTCGCTGGTGGCCAACTATGCCTTCGCCAAGTCCACCATCTACGTCCTTCCCCGCGGGGTGGTGTCGAAGGAGATCTCCTCGATCGACGAGCTGGAGCAGCAGAACTCGCTGACCGCGCGGCTGTGGAACGTGACCCCGCGCTTCGACCAGTGGCTGATCCGCCACGACGCCCGGGGAGACACCTCGATCTACGTCGCCGGAAACATCGCTTCCGACTACGCCGCCGGAAAGAAGCTCTTCGGCGGCGGCCAGGCCGGAGTCAGCAATCTCCTGATCAAGTCGGGCGGGCACGCCCTGATCGGCGAGCTGGGTTACGACTTCACCTACCTCGAGCCGTACACGACTTCCGCCAACCCCAATGCGGAGGCGTACTCCATTCACTCGATACGGGCGGCCCTCGGCTACACCTGGGACATCAGCAAGGCGACCAAGTTCAAAGCCGGGGTGGAGTACCTGATCAACCTCAACAAGGAGACCGGCGCGCCGAACGACGACATCAACGAGCCCAACGACGTGCCGGCCTTCCAGGATCACCGGGTGAACCTCGGGCTCGGGCTCACCACCCAGATCTACGAGCGGCTCTCGCTGCTGGTGAGCTGGCAGGGCCGCTACGACGCCAAGCCTCAGCTCTTCTCCCCGCCGCCCGGGGTGACGTTCGCCCCGCCGGGAGTCTTCCTCAAGAAGTTCGACAGCATCACCCAGGTCCAGTTCGTCTACACCTTCCTCTGAAGTCGAAAGACCCGGGACCCCGCCCGGGAGGAGTGCGCCATGAGCCTGCGCGTCGAGCGGAGCAAGGACGTGGTGGTGGTGACCATCGATCGGCCGGAACGCCGGAACGCCGTCGACGCCGCCACCGCGGTGGAGCTGGCGGCGGCCTTTCGCGAGTTCGACGGCGACCCCTCGGCCTCGGTGGCCATCCTCACCGGCGCCGGTGGGACGTTTTGTGCCGGGGCCGATCTCAAGGCGATGGCCGAGGGGGAGGCGCGGCCGGTCCGTCCCGAGGGCGACGGACCGATGGGGCCGGCACGGCTGCGGCTCGGCAAGCCGGTGATCGCCGCCATCGAAGGGCACGCGGTCGCCGGAGGGCTCGAGCTCGCGGTGTGGTGCGATCTACGGGTGGCGGCGGAGGACGCGGTGCTGGGAGTGTTCTGCCGGCGGTTCGGCGTACCCCTGGTGGACATGGGCACGGTCCGCCTGCCCCGCCTGATTGGCCTCAGCCGGGCGATGGACCTGGTGCTCACCGGACGGGCGGTGACCGCGCAGGAAGCGTGGACGATGGGACTGGTCAACCGGGTGGTGCCCAGCGGGGGCGCGCTGCGGGCCTCGCTGGAGCTGGCCGCCGAGCTGGCCGCGCTGCCCCAGAGCTGCATGCGCAACGACCGACTGGCGATGCTGGAGGGGCTCGATCTCTCCGAGGAGGAAGCGATGCGGAACGAGGTCGCCCGCGGCCTTCGCTCGCTCTCCTCGACCGACGCCTCCGCCGGCATCTCCAGCTTCTTCGCCGGCGCCGGCCGCCACGGCCGACCCCGACGAAACGTCTGACAGCTCCAAGAAAACCAACGATAACGAGCAGTGAAATCCGTGTTGACTCCCCGTCAAGACGAGACGTCTGACACCACGGAGGAGCCAGGGGCGGAGGGGTCGAACGGTGAGTGATGGCAGCCGTCACGCAGCGCAACGCCGGGGTCCTGACGAGACGTCTGACACCTTCGCGAGGAGAAAAATCGGGAACTCTTAAGGGGGCTTAGCAACGATTTAGCAACCCCGTCGGCGACCGAGCTGGCACATGCCGCGCGGTCGATGCGCTCACCAATCGCAAACCTCGTGGTCCTGGTGGTCCCGCTCGCGGCCCTGGCCGCGGGCAGGGCCGACGCCCCGCTCCCGGCGCACCTCTGGGACACCGGCCTCTTCGCCGACCCCGACGGCACCCGGCTCGCCCCCGACGTCCTGGCCTACAGCCCCCAGTACCCGCTGTGGAGCGACGGGGCGACGAAGCGCCGGTGGATTCGCCTTCCCCCCGGCACCGCCATCGATGCCCGCGACCCCGACGCCTGGGTCTTCCCGGTGGGCACGCGGCTGTGGAAGGAGTTCACCCTCGGCCGCCGGGTGGAGACCCGCATGCTGGAGCGCACCCGGCGCGGCTGGCGCTATGCGACCTACGTCTGGAGCGAGGACGGCAAGGACGCGGTGCTCGCCCCCGAAGACGGCATCCCCGCGGTGGCGGCCGCCGGGACGAGCTGGACCGTCCCCGGCGAGGCCGACTGCCGCGCCTGCCACGAGGGCCAGAAGACGCCCGTCCTCGGCTTCACCGCGCTGCAGCTCTCGCCGGACCGCGATCCGGGCGCGGTCCACGCCGACGCTCCGGGCGTCGAGCTCGACACGCTGGTCGCCAGGGGACTGCTCTCCCGCGCTCCTCCGAGCCTGCTCACCGCGCCCCCTCGCATCGCCGCCCGCAGCCCCGACGAGCGCGCGGCGATGGGCTACCTCCACGCCAACTGCGGCATCTGCCACAACGCGCAGGGCCCGCTGGCTTCGCTGGGGATGGATCTGCTCTACCGCCCCTCCGAAGGTGCCGCCTCCGCCGATCGGATCCGCGCCTCGTTGCTCGACGCCCGGGCCCAGCGCGCGCTCGGCTCCAGCGAGCTCCGCATCGACTCCGGAAGTCCCGAGCACAGCCTGCTCGTGCAGCGGATGCGCTCTCGCGACGCCTTCACCCAGATGCCCCCGCTCGGCACCCGCACCAGCGACCGCGAGGCGCTGACGCTGGTCGAGCGGTGGATCCAGAACACCTCACCCCGGAGCACCCCATGACACGCGCCGTCCCCTTCGTCCTCCTCGTCTGTTCCGTCGCTCTTGCCGATCCCGCCGCCCCTCCCAAGTCGGCGGCGGCAAAGCGAGGCGAGTACCTGGTCACCATCGGCCTCTGCAACGACTGCCACACCCCGAAGAAGATGGGACCGAAGGGTCCGGAGCTCGACACCACTCGGCTCCTCGCCGGCCATCCTGCAGAGATGGTGATGCCGCCGTCCCCGGCGCTGCAGATGCCCTGGCTGGCGACGATGGGCGCCACCCTCACGGCCTTCGCCGGCCCCTGGGGGACGAGCTACGCCGCCAACCTCACCCCGGACAAGGAGACCGGGCTTGGCAACTGGACGGAGCAGAACTTCCTCGACGCGATCAAGACCGGGCGCCACATGGGGCGGGGCCGGCCGATACTCCCTCCCATGCCCTGGGAGATGATCCGCCAGGCCAAGCCCGAGGACCTCAAGGCCATCTACGCCTATCTGCGGACCCTTCCCCCGGTGAGCAACCGGGTGCCGGACCCGACCCCGCCCGCGGCTCCTCCTGCCGCGGCAGCCTCCGCGACGCCGACCGCGGTGACCCCGACCCCCCCCGCCGCTCCTCCGGCGGCTGCCGCGTCCGCGACGCCCGCGCCTGCTCACGGGAAGTGACCTCTCCGGACACTCGGCCAGCGAACCCCGGTTGACCTCCCGGTCCCGCTGGTCGAGCGTCCGGCGCATGGCCATCCAGCACGATCCGCAGCGGAACCGTTTCTTCGTCGAGGTGGCGGGGGGGACTGCCGAGCTCGTCTACCGGCGGGTGGACGCCCAGACCGTCGACTTCATGCACACCACGGTCCCCGTGGCCGCCTCGGGGCAGGGCATCGCCGGGCAGCTGGCGCAGGCGGCCTTCGACTGGGCGCGGAGCAGCGGAACCCGGGTGGTGGTGAGCTGCCCCTACGTCACCCGCTGGCTCGAGCGCCACCCCGAGCAACGGGACCTGGTCCAGCCCCGCTGACATTTCCCTGGCGACCCGCCGTCCATTTGCGGAAGCTCCCGGCGTGCGCGGGTCGGCCACCCGCGGGGGAGGACCGATGCGATTCCTGTTGCACCTGGTGGTGACCGCCTTCGCCTTCTGGGTGGCGTGCCGGGTGGTGGACGGCCTGAGCTACACCGGATCGCTGCCCGGCCTGCTCCTGGTGGCGCTGCTCTTCGGTCTGATCAACGCCCTGCTCGGCAGTGTGCTCCGGCTGCTCGCGCTTCCGGTGACCTTCCTCACCCTGGGGCTCTTCGCCCTGGTCATCAATGCAATCTTGTTATGGGTGACCGGCGCCGCCTCCCAGTCGCTGGGGCTCGGCTTCCATGTCCGCGGCTTCTGGCCGGCCTTCCTCGGGGCGCTGGTCATCGCCATCACCCGGGCAGTGCTCAACGCGCTGGTCGACCGCCGGCGCACCGACTGAACGCCGGCGCCGGTGAAGAAGCGCAACTCCCTGCCCGTCAGGGGGTCATCATGACAGTGACCAACATGCGACGACTCTTCCTCTCCCTGACCTCGCTCGCCGTCCTGGCAAGCTGCGCGCACGACGAGCCGACCGCCGACGTCGACCCCTCCTCGATGCCCGCCGAGGGCCGCTTCGTGCTCACCGGCCTCGCCCGCCCGGTGGTGGCGCTGATCACCCCCACCGGCATCCAGGGGCCGGCCCACAACCTCGGCCGCTACGACAACGGCACCGCCATCCGGGGAACCGCCTACGGAAAGAACGTGAACATCACCCTCGGTGACGTCAGCGCCGAGGGGTTGGTGGGCAGGACCCCGTTCAACATGCAGGTGA
>Ga0318562_10000512_pt1 | contig 17216 bp, 19 predicted proteins | sample GRESIP066b5f18_FD_203688 | JGI IMG/M metagenome (GOLD analysis project Ga0318562, IMG submission 203688) | Tropical soil microbial communities from Luquillo Experimental Forest, Puerto Rico - GRE.SIPMG.066b5f18 | ecosystem: Environmental > Terrestrial > Soil > Tropical forest > Bulk soil... | reverse complement strand
TCAATATGGCGGGCGGGCTGCCAGAGCCGTCGACCTATCCGGTCGAGCAGCTCGCCGCGATCGCTCGGGACGTCATTCAGAGATACCCGAGCGACGTCCTCGGATATGGCCCGGGCGAGGGATTGCCGGAGCTCAGGGATGCGATCGCGCGACGCTTCAGTTCGCCGGCCCTGCGGCTCGCGAGGGCGAACGTCCTGATCACGTCTGGCGGCATGCAGGGCCTCGACCTGATTGGCAAGGTGCTCCTGGAAGATGGCGACCTCGTCGCTGGTCAGTTTCCGACCTATCTCGGGGCAATCGACGCTTGGCGGTCACGTTCCCCCACCTTCCGCAATCTTGAGTTCGATGCCCCGGGGTTCGATGCAGTCGCGGCTCTCGAAGGGGCGCAGTTTGCCTATACGGTGCCGAATTTCTCCAATCCCACGGGTAAGCTGGTCGATATCCGGATGCGCCAAGGGCTCGTTGATGCGGCACACCAGACCGGCACCTGGCTCATCGAAGACGACCCGTACGGAACGCTGCACTATGACGGCGAGCCGGTTAGCCGGATCATCGAGCTTTCGGCCCAGGCTCGTCCAGGAGAAGGCTATACGGGCCCTGTCGTCTACATGGGCACTGTGTCCAAGGAGATTGCGCCTGGCCTTCGGATTGGCTGGGTCATTGCCGCGCCGGAGATGATCGAGGCGCTGACGATGGCGAAGCTGGGCTCGGATATGTGCACGAGCGGTGTTACGCAACGCATCGCACTGAAGGCACTGGAAGATGGCCTCATCGAGCAGATACAGCCGATGGTGCTGAACATATATCGACGCCGCCGAGACGCACTGTGTGCGGCCATGCGTGAGCACCTGGACGAGTGGCTGGATTGGGAGGTGCCGGTCGGGGGCATGTTCGTCTGGGCTGTCGCCCGCGATCCCGGGCTCGATACGGACCGGGTGCTGGACCATGCCATGGCTGCCGGCGTGTGCATTACCCCGAGCAGCGTGTTCGATGCCACCGGCCTCTATAAACGCGCAATCCGCATCAACTTCACGTTCAACGATGAGGCACGACTGGCGGAGGGAGTGAAACGCCTCGCGCTCGCCCTCGAAACCATGCAGGCCCAAAGAAGCTAGGAGGAACCTATGGCTGCCTACTTCGTCTGCACGATGAGCATCCACGATCCTGCGACCTACCGGAAATACACGGCACTGACGCCGCCGACCGTCGCGCGGCACGGTGGCAAGTTTCTCACACGCGGCGATCTCGTCACGACCCATGAGGGAGATCCGTTCACCGAGCGCATGGTCTTGCTCGAATTCCCGGACCGGGCGGCCGCATTGGCCTGGTACAACGACCCCGACTATCAGGATGCGGCGAAGTTCCGCCGTGCCGCCTCCAAAGGGCGCATGCTCCTCCAGGAGGGACGGCAGGATACCGCCACACCTGACCCCAAGGTTTGAGGTGGAAGCGTGGATCTGAAGATTGCTGGTCGCACCGCCCTGGTGATGGGCGGCTCCAAGGGGCTCGGTCGTGCCATCGCGGCCGAGCTCGCGGGCGAGGGCGTACGTGTTGCCATCGTATCGCGAGACGCCACACGCATCGAGAAGGTGGCGAAGGAGTTGGGCGTCACGGGCTTCGCCTGGGATGTCTCTCAGCCGGGCGGTGGCCGCTTTGTTGTCGAACAGGCCACGTCCCTTCTGGGCGTCGCGCCGGACATCCTGGTCACCAATACAGGCGGCCCCAAACCCGGCAGCTTTGAAGCTGTCGGCGGTCAGGCGTGGCATGAAGGGTTCGGCAATCTCTGGATGAGTTTCGTTGATAGCGTCCAGACGGCGCTTCCTGCCATGCGGGAGAGGCGCTGGGGACGCATCCTGGCGGTCACTTCCGTAGCGGCAAAGGAGCCACAACCTCGGCTCGTCGTTTCGAACAGCTTGCGGGCGGGGCTGCTTGGCCTTGTGAACACGCTGAGCCGCGATGTCGCTGCGCTCGGCATCACCGTAAACGCCTTGCTCCCCGGATACACCGCGACTGACCGCATGGCCGAACTCGGCGTAAGCGACGCCTCGATCGGACCGAAGATCCCGGCTGGTCGGCTGGGGCGGCCCGAGGAATTCGCCGCGCTGGCGGCGTTCCTTGCATCCGACCGCGCATGCTACATCACTGGGCAGGCCATAGCGGTCGACGGAGGGCTCCTTCAGTCGATTTGAGTGCCGTGCCGGGAAGGCCCGCGGCCCTCAGCTCCTGCGCGACCGCAGCGCGCCTTCGAGGCGCTGCCAATCCGCCTCCGGTCCCGGCAGGCCGAAGCGCAGCCAATCTGCGCGTGCCGGGAAGGGGCGCACCAGAATGCCGGCGCGTGCGAGGCGCTCGAACCAGTTTCCGGCCTGCGGCGAAGCCACGAGGCGGAAGAGCGGCGTGCCGCCGATCACGGATAGGCCGGCCTCGCGCAGCAGCGCGTCGAGACGCATCGCGTCACGCGTCAGGTGCGCGATCGTTGCCTCTCGCCAAGGCCGATCCGCATAGGCGCGCTGACCGATCTCGATCGCCGCACCGGAGACGGCCCAGGGGCCGAGGGCGCACCGGATGCCGGCCGCGAGCTCCTGTGAAGCGACCGCGAATCCGAGCCTCAACCCCGCGAGCCCGTAGAGCTTGCCGAACGAGCGCAGCGCAACCGCATTGCACGGCAAGGCCGGCGCGAGGCTCGCGGCCTCGGGCTCCCCATCCATGAAGGCTTCGTCGACGACGAGGCTCCCGCGGCCGAGCCGCGCCGCGAGATCGATCAGTGCCTCGCGCGGCAGGAGGCGGCCATCGGGATTGTTGGGGTTCACGACGACCGCGACATCGGCATCGGCGAGGCGCTCCGGCGCATCGACCGTCTCGACCCTCGCGCCGCCGGCGAGCCAGCAGGCTTCGTGCTCCGCATAGGTCAGCCCAAGGATGCACGCGCGCCTTGCCGGCAGGAGCCGCGGCAGCATCTGGATCAGCGCCTGAGCGCCGGGCGCCGCGACGACGCAGGCGGCGTCTGGCACTCCGAAGGCCTCGGCGGCGGCGGATTCCAACGCCCGGATGGCAGCGGGCTCGGGCAGGCGGGTCCAGGCCTCGGCCGAGATCTCGCCCGGCACATAGGGAACGGCGTTGATCCCGGTCGACAGATCGAGCCAGGGCGAGGGTGCGTCAGGGAAGCGCAGCCTCGCGGCCGCGATATTGCCGCCATGATAGACTTCGCCGATCCGCGATTCCTCTCCCGCTCGCCATCCTTGGCCGGAGCCTGCTGCGCCCATGGACCTCGCCTTCACCTGCTCGCTCGCCGTCCTCGCTTTGGTCATCGAGGCCTTCGCCGGGTATTCGCAAGGTCTCTACCGCCTGTTCGGGCATCCGGTCACCTGGATCGGCACGCTGATCGGTTGGCTCGACCGTTTCCTCAATCACGAGTCAGAGGAGGCGCAGGCGCGCCGCGTCGCCGGCATAGCGGCCCTGATCCTGACGCTCGCAGCCGTGATCGGGTGCACGAGCTTCGTGATCTCGTTCCTACCGGAGGGGCTGATCGGCACCATAGCGACCGCGTTCCTCGCCTCGACCCTCCTGGCTCAAAGAAGCCTTTGGCAGCATGTCTCGGCCGTCGCCACCGGGCTCAATGCGGGCCTCGCCGAGGGGCGCAAGGCGGTTGCCCAGATCGTTGGGCGGGATCCTGACGCACTCGACGAGGCGGGGGTGGCGCGCGCCGCGATCGAAAGCCTCGCCGAGAACTTCTCCGACGCGGTGGTGGCGCCGGCCTTCTGGGTCGCGATCCTCGGCCTGCCGGGCGGGGCGGCCTACAAGGCCGCGAACACCGCCGACAGCATGATCGGCCACCGCACCCCGCGCCATGAGGAATTCGGCTGGGCCGCGGCCCGTTTCGACGACCTGATCAACCTGCCGGCCTCGCGCCTCGCGGCCGCCTTCCTGTGCGTCGCTGCCTTCCTCTTGCCCGGCGCCTCGGCGCGCGGAGCCGTGGACGCGGTGAGGCGCGACGCCTCCCAGCATCGCTCGCCCAATGCGGGCTGGCCGGAAGCAGCGATGGCCGGCGCGCTCCGGCTCTCGCTCGCGGGGCCGCGCGCCTATGGCGGGGTCATGGTCGAGGATGCCTATATGGGGTCGGGGCGACGCGACGCGACGGCGGCCGATATCAGGCGCGCGCTTGCCCTCTATCGGCTCGCCTGCGGCCTGCAGATCGCCGCCTATGCGGTGATTGCGGCGGTGCTCATCTTGCCAGGCTGAGCAGGCGGTCGAGATCGATATGCGCCGCGAGATGGGCGGCGAGCCCATCGAGCGTCGCCTCCACATCGTCCTCATAGGAGAGGCCCGTGCCGGTGAGGCCGAAGCTCTCGAGCAGCGCCAGGCGCTGACGCGCATCGGCGAAAAGCCCGTGCACATAGACGCCCTGCACCCGCCCGTCCGCCGACATCGCGCCGTCGCTGCGGCCATCGGCGAAGCGCAGCACCGGACGCGACCTGTCAGGCCCCGTGGTCACCCCGACATGCATCTCGTAGCCTGAGAAGGGCACGGCGCCGACGCAGCTCTCGCCGCTCACGGGATTGAGCGACTTGTCCGAGGTGAGCACCGTCTCCACATCGATCAGGCCGAGGCCCTCGACCTCGCCGGGCGGCCCCTCGATGCCGTCGGGATCGTGGATCCGCATTCCCAACATCTGGTAACCGCCGCACAGGCCGAGGATGCGTGAGCCGCGCCGCAGATGCGCCTTGATGTCGATGTCCCACCCCTCAAGGCGCAAGGCTTCGAGATCAGCGATCGTCGCCTTGGAGCCCGGCAGCAGCACGAGGTCGGCATCGGCCGGGATCGGCTCGCCATGACGCACCAGCACGAGGTTGACCAGCGGCTCGAGCTTCAACGGATCAAGATCGTCGAAATTGGCGATGCGCGGCAATACCGGCACCGCCACAGTGAGCCGGCGCTGCGCCCTGGCAGCATCGCTTTCGGCTGGACCTTGCCGGTGCTGCGAGTTCGTATCTCGGCCAAGCCCCATCGCATCCTCGGCCGGCAGGCGGCGCGCCTCGGCGAAATGCGGCACGAGGCCGAGCGCCGGCCAGGAGGTCAGGCGCTCGATCAACCGCATCCCCTCGGCGAACAAGGCCGCATCGCCGCGGAAGCGATTGACGATGAAGCCTCGCACCAGAGCGGCATCGTCTTCGGCAATCACCGCCTTGGTGCCGACAATCTGGGCGATCACCCCGCCGCGATCGATGTCGCCGACGAGCACCACCGGCACATCGGCCGCGCGCGCAAAGCCCATATTGGCGATGTCGTCTTCGCGCAGATTGATCTCGGAGGCGCTGCCCGCGCCTTCGACCAGCACCAGATCGGCCGCTGTCCTCAGCCGCGCGAAGCTCTCGAGCACGGCGCTCATCAGACGTGGCTTCAGCGCCTGATATTCCTGCGCCTTGGCGCTGCCGAAGATCCGCCCCTGAACCACGACCTGCGAGCCGATCTCGCTTTGCGGCTTCAGCAGCACCGGATTCATGTCGACGCTCGGCCGGGCCCGGCAGGCGCGCGCCTGCAAGGCCTGAGCGCGGCCGATCTCGCCGCCATCATCAGTGACCGCGGCGTTGTTCGACATGTTCTGCGGCTTGAAGGGCAAGACGCGAAAGCCCCGCAAGGTGAAGGCTCGAGCGAGGCCGGCGACCATCAGCGACTTGCCGACATCGGAGCCGGTGCCCTGGATCATCAGCGCCTTGGCGGGTGGCTTCCGCCGAGGATCGATCATAGCGGCTTGTCGTTGCGCTCGAGCTCGAGCGCAACCACGGTCCGCAAGACCGGCGGATCCCGCTGCACTGTCTCCCACAGGTAATGGGCCGCGACGTCCTCGTAGTCGTGCCGATATACGTTCCCCGCGCCGGCGATACGCTTCCAAGGGATAGAGGGGTGCCGCCCCTTCAAGTCGTCAGGCAGAGGCCGGGTGGCCTCGGAAATAATCTCGAGGCACCGCGTGACCGCATAAATCGTGCGCAAGTCCGCTCGAAACGCTTCGTAGTCCATGTTCTCGACAAAGCGCCCTGCGAGATCGATGTGATGCAGTATGTCGCTAAGCGGGATGCCGGTCGCGCTAGAAGGCATAGATCGCGTCCGCCGTCACGGATAGGGTTTCAGATTGTCGCACCTCACAACGTCGACGCGGCCGTCAAAGAACTCCGCAATATAGTCCTTCAGCCCGACGTAATCGAATAGGCTGACCTGCGCCTCAGGATCGATCTCGATCATGATGTCGATATCGCTCTCAGGACGATTGTCACCGCGCACCCGCGAGCCGAACAGAGCCTGCACGCGTCACGCCGCGCGCCCGCAAGGCCGCTTCCTTTTCCTTTAGCCGCGCCAGGATGTCTTGCCTGTCCATGGTTTGATCATATCACAGCGACTATTTGGAGCGCAGCCCCTCGCTCTAAGCGAAAGAGCGCGCGTCAAAACTCGATGCCCTGTTGCGCCTTCACGCCGGCCGCGAAGTGGTGCTTGACGAGGCTCATCTCGGTCACGAGATCGGCCGCCGCGACGAGCTCAGGCTTCGCGTTACGCCCGGTGACCACGATGTGGAGGTCGGGGCGCCTGGCGACGAGCGTGGCCACCACCTCGTCGAGCGGCAGATAGCCGTAGCGCAAGGCGATATTCAGCTCGTCGAGCACCAGGAGGCGGATCCCGGAATCGGCCATCATCTGGCGCGATACCGCCCAGGCGGCCTCGGCGGCCGCGATGTCGCGGGCCTTGTCCTGCGTCTCCCAGGTGAAGCCCTCGCCCATGGTGCGCCAGCTGACGAGATCGCCGAAGCGCTCGAGCGCGCGGCGCTCGCCCGTCTCCCAGGCGCCCTTGATGAACTGCACGACGCCCACCCGCCAGCCGCGCCCGAGCGCCCGCAATACGAGGCCGAAGGCCGCAGTCGATTTGCCCTTGCCGGGGCCGGTATGCACGATCAACAGGCCCTTCTCGGCGATCGGCTTTGCGGCGACCTCGGCGTCCTGTGCGGCCTTGCGCTTCGCCATCTTGGCCTTGTGGCGAGCGGCCTCGTCCTCAGTCATCTCCGGCATTGTCGAATCCTCTGGTGGCTCATTTCACCCGCATGGGCACGCCGGCCACCATGAAAAGCACCTGATCGGCGCGCGCCGCAAGGCGCTGGTTCAGCCGCCCGGCCTCGTCGCGGAAACGGCGCGCCAGCGCGTTCTCAGGCACGATGCCGAGCCCGACCTCGTTGGCAACGAGCAGGATCGGCGCGCGAGCCTCCTCGATCGCGGTCTCAAGATCGGTGAAGGCGGGTATAAGATCATGCTCGGCGAGCATCAGATTGCTCAGCCACAAGGTCAGGCAATCGACCAGGATGGGCGAAGCCTCCCGCCCGAGCCGCGCCACTATGCCCGAAAGGTCGAAGGGCGCCTCATGCGTCTCCCAGCCGGCGCCGCGCCGCTCGCGGTGCCTGGCGATGCGTTCCGCCATCTCGGCATCGAGCGCCTGCGCGGTCGCCACATAGCGCCAGGGCGCAGGCTCGGCGGCAGCGAGGCTCTCGGCGTGCCGGCTCTTGCCGGAGCGCGCACCGCCGAGGAGGAGGGTGAGGCGTGGAAGCATGCGATCAACAGCCTGACAAGCCGAGTGCGGGAGCATGATTGCGGTCGAGGATCGGGCGTCAGTCCTCGGCGAACAGGAGCGGCTCGCAGTTCATGGCGCCATCCAACACGTGAATGATGGTCACCGCATCCTCTTCGACGCGATAAAAGACCAGGTAGTTGCCGTGAACAAGACGGCGAATGCCGCTCACCTCATAGCGGGGCACCAGCGGGTAAGCCAAAGGCGTCGCGGGCACGCGACAGCGTGCCTCGATCTCTGCGACGAAGGACAGCGTACGGCGCGCACTGTCCTTGGCGATGTGATCGCCGATCCGACGATCAGCCCGGGCTTCGTCAGTGAACACGAGCTTCACTCGTCACGGCCTTCGATCATTCCCTTGTAAACGGGCGCGCAGCTCGGCGAAAACGCCGTCAGCCGGATGGGTACGACCCGGATCCGCGTCGGCAATGCCGCGGGCTAGGGTGGCGTCGAACTCCAGGAGCTTCTTCTCCCGCTCCTCGACCAAGCGAATGCCTTGGCAGATCACTTCGCTTTGAGTGATAACGACCTGTCGCGACCAGCCGCTCGACGACGCCTTCCAGCCGTTTTCCCAGAGCGACGCTGCTCGGCATGAGACCGACGCCGTGTATATCACGTTGTGATAATAGTTAGCAAAGGGCCAGCCCCTTGGAACTCTGCTTCTCGGCGACTCTCCCTTGCAAAAGCGCGCCGTGCCCGGCAGGTGTTCTCGAATGACCGATTTATCCTCAAGGCCAAGCTCTCGGCCAAGCAACGCCGCGCAGATGGCGTCGCCATCCTATCGCATCCCGTCTCTCGACCAGGATTTCATCCTGGGCGATTCGACGCGGGGCCTGCGCTTCTTCCTCGAATATGCCAAGGCCGAGGAGGCCTTGCGGGCCTATTCGGTGCGCTCGACCATCGTGGTCTTCGGCTCGGCGAGGGTGCGCGAGGACGGGCCGCGGCGACAGCCGTATTGGTATGGCGAGGCGCGCCGCTTCGGCCGCATCGCCTCCGAGTTCGGCGGCGCCCTGAAGCCGCTCGGCGCGGTGCTCGACAATGTCGTCGCCACGGGCGGCGGCCCCGGCATCATGGAGGCGGCCAATCGCGGCGCGAGCGAGGTCGGAGCCCCGACCATCGGCTTCAACATCACGCTGCCGCATGAGCAGGAGCCGAACGCCTATTCGACGCCGGAGCTGACCTTCCGCTTCCATTATTTCGCGATGCGCAAGATGCATTTCGCCATGCGGGCCGCCGCGCTCGTGGTCTTCCCGGGCGGCTTCGGCACGTTCGACGAGACGTTCGAGGTCTTGACCTTACGCCAGACCGGCAAGGAGAGGCCGGTGCCGGTGGTGCTGATCGACGAGGCCTATTGGCGCAAGGTCGTCGACTTCGAGACCCTGGTCGAGGAGGGCATGGTGGCGCGACGCGATCTCGACCTCTTCACCTTCGCCGAGGATGCCGAGGGCGCCTGGGACGCGCTCATCGAGCGTGGGCTCCAAGTAGCGAGCTGAGGAGCAAGCGAGATGAGCGACACTCCGTTCCTGCCGCAAGAGCTGATCCGCGCCAAGCGCGACGGCGGCAAGCTCGCGGAAATAGACATCGCCCGCTTCATCCAAGGCCTCGTCGACGGCAAGGTGAGCGAGGGCCAGGCTGCGGCCTTCGCGATGGCTGTGTTCTTCAGGGGGCTCGCGCTCGACGAGCGGGTGGCACTGACACGCGCCATGATGCTTTCCGGCGAGGTGCTGCGCTGGGACTTGCCGGGCCCAGCCCTCGACAAGCACTCGACCGGCGGCGTCGGCGACAATGTGAGCCTGATCCTCGCACCCGCGGTCGCTGCCTGCGGCGGCTATGTGCCGATGATCTCCGGGCGCGGCCTCGGCCATACGGGCGGCACGCTCGACAAGCTCGAGGCCATTCCGGGCTACAAGGCCCAGCCGGATCTCGAGGCCTTCCGCCGCACCGTGGATGCGGCGGGCTGCGCCATCATCGGCCAGACGGCCGATCTCGCCCCCGCCGATAAGCGCCTCTACGCGATCCGCGACGTGACCGGGACGGTCGAATCGATCGATCTCATCACCGCCTCGATCCTGTCGAAGAAGCTTGCGGCCGGGCTCCATGGTCTCGTGCTCGACGTCAAATGGGGCAGCGGCGCCTTCATGGCGACGCTGGAAGCGGCGCAGGATCTCGCCGCGAGCCTGGTTGCGGTCGCGAACGGCGCCGGCCTCGCGACCACGGCCTTGCTGACCGACATGAACGAGCCGCTCGCCGACAGCGCCGGCAACGCAATCGAGACGCGCCACGCCATCGCGCATCTCACCGGCGAGCGCCGCCAGCCGCGCCTGCAGGAGATTGTCGAGGCGCTGGGGGCCGAGATGCTCAAGACGGGCGGGCTCGTCGCCGATCTCGAAACCGGCAAGCGCCGTATCGCCGATGCGATCGCGTCGGGCGCGGCGGCCGAGCGCTTCGGCCGCATGGTGGCCGAGCTCGGCGGGCCGCGCGACCTAATGCAGCGTCCGGATGCGCATCTCGCGGCGGCACCCGTGAGGCTGGAAGTCACTGCGGACCGTGATGGCTTCGTGCAGACGGTCGACACGCGCGGGCTCGGGCTCGCGGTGATCGGGCTCGGAGGCGGGCGCACGCGCCCGCAGGACGCCATCGATCACTCGGTCGGGCTGACGCAGCTCGCCGGCATCGGCACGCAGCTCGCGGCCGGCACGCCTCTTTGCATCGTGCATGCGCGCGACGAGGCGGCGGCGCGCGGCGCGACCAAGGCCGTGCGCCAGGCCTACGGCATCAGCGACGCCGCGCCCAAGCGCGGCGCCATCGTCACCTCGCGCCAGGAGCGCCCTCAATGACAGCAAACGCCATCCTGGTCGCCTCAGCGCCCGATATGCTCCCGGAGGCCTGGCGGAAGCGGCTCGCCGCCGAGCTGCCGGGCCGCGAGGTGCATCTCCTCGGCGAGAGCTTCGACAAGGCGACGATCCGCTATGCGGCGACCTGGTGGCATCCGGCAGGCAGCCTCGCCGATCTGCCCAATCTCTCGGCCATCTTCTCGCTCGGGGCCGGCGTCGATCACGTCTTCATCGATCCCGACCTGCCGCGAGTGCCGGTGGCGCGCGTGGTCGATGCCGATCTCACCCAGCGCATGACCGAATGGGTGGTGCTGCATGTGCTGCTGCATCACCGCCAGCAACGCCTCTACGATCGCCAACAGGCCAGCAAGCTCTGGGACGACGACCGCGGCCAGCCCGCGGCCAAGGATGTGCGGGTCGGCATCATGGGGATGGGCGAGCTCGGCTCCGACGCTGCCTGCAAGCTCGCTTCGCTCGGCTTCGAGGTTGCGGGCTGGAGCTCGAGCCGCAAGGAGATCCCGGGCATCCGCTCTTACGCGGGCGCGGCCGAGCGCGACGCTTTCCTGGCGCGCACCGACATATTGGTGGTGATCCTGCCGCATACGCCGGCGACGCACGGGATCATCGATGCCGATCTCATCGGCAAGCTCGCCCGGGACGGGCGGCTCGGCGGGCCTTTCCTCCTCAATGCCGGGCGCGGAGGCCTGCAGAAGGAGGCCGACATCCTGGCGGCGCTGGATTCAGGGACGCTCAAAGGCGCTTCGCTCGACGTGTTCGAGACCGAGCCCCTGGCGCCCGATTCGCCGCTCTGGAGCCACCCGCTCGTCTATGTGTCGCCGCATAGCGCCGCAATCAGCGACCATGATGCGATCGGCGCTGCCATCGCCCGCCAGATCAAGCGCCTCGAGGCGGGCGGCCACCTCGAGCATGTGGTCGAGCGCAGCCGCGGCTATTGAGGCCTCAGCCCATCGCGATACCGAAGAGCGCGCCGGCGCCGAGCAGCCAGAGCGGGCTCACATAAAAAAGTGTAGATGGCGGCGCCCGCGAGCACCAGGAGCGCGCCGATTAGATCATGGGCCGCGACCCGGCCGGCGGTGAGGCCGGCAGAGAAGATGAGGCCGATGGCGACCGGGATCAGTGCCGCCGAAGCGCGGCGCACGCCGCGAAGATCGCCGTAGCGGCGCTTCAGCCTCCCGACCGCGAAGGCGATGAGCGAGCTCGGCCCGTTCATGCCGAGCGTCGCTGCCGCGAGCCCCGGCAGGCCGGCGAGACGCCAGCCGATCAGACTCGCATAGAGCACATTCGGCCCTGGCGCGGCCTGGGCGATCGCGTAGGCGGTGGCGAAATCCTTGTCTGACATCCAGCCATGGACCTCGACGATCTGCTGATGCGCTTCCGACAGTACTCCATTGGCGCCGCCGACAGCCACCACCGACAACAACGCGAAAGCCTTGCCGATTGCCGCGACCGTAGGCCCGCTCATCGCCGCGCCTCTCCTTGGGCAAGAAAGCTGACGATGCTCATGGCGAGCACCACCGGGATGAGCGGCCAATGCAGGAGACCGATCGCCGCGAAGGTCGTGGCGACGACCGCGAGGCTGCGCCAGGAGAGCCTCAGGCGGCGCAGCATCTTGAGGCCGTTCCCGGTGACGAGCCCCGCCGCCGCGATCGCCATGCCGCCGATCCCGGCATTGACGCTCGCAAGCCCGGCCCAGCGCTCATAGAGCTCGCCGAGCCCGACCAGGATCAGGACCGGGGCCGCCAGCAGCGACAGGATGCAGGTCACGGAGCCCGGCACGCCAGCGAAACGGTCGCCGATCATGGTGCTGGCATTGACGACATTCGGCCCGGGCAAGGCCTGGCACAGGCCGTAAACCTCCGCAAATTCGCGCTCGCTCAGCCATTTGCGTTCCTCGACGATGACCTGCCGCGCAATGGGCAGGACGCCGCCGAAGCCCAGGAGCCCCATCTTGAGGAAGCCCGCCGCCAGAGCAGGCAGGCCGATGCGCGGGAGCCCGGTCTGCCGTCTAGGACCGACATGGCATCCCCCAGGCGCCGACAATGCTCCTCTCCCCGCTTGCGGGGAGAGGCTGGGTGAGGGGCCGGGTGAGCCGACTTACCCTCAGCTGAATGCGATCGCGTCGCGCGGGAGAAGGGTGCCGAGGCCCCTGCCCGGTCCTGCTTTGCGCCATGAAGTTCGCGCCGACGCGCTTCGCTGTTGCGCGCCGGCCCAGCCTCGCTATATGACGGGGCCCCTTGCGGAGGGGTGGCCGAGCGGTTGAAGGCGCACGCCTGGAAAGTGTGTATACGGGAAACCGTATCGCGGGTTCGAATCCCGCTCCCTCCGCCAAATCCTTTGTCCGACACCGTCCGACAAAGCGCAACATGATCCAAAAATCCACATAGGTCCAATGATCTACCTCGTCCGATAGTGTTCGGTGGCGCTTGTGGACGCTCGTTGGCATGCGGCAAATTTGTTGGTATCTGTGACGGCATCTGACGAGATACCACTGCCAGATACCAACAGGTGATCCGGATATGTCCTCACAGACGCCGCAGTCCGCAATGCAAAGCAGAGCGGGAAGCCGCAGAAGCTCAGCGACGGTGGTGGGCTATTTTTGCTCGCTACGCCGGAAGGGGCGCGCTACTGGCGCATGGCGTACCGCTTCCACGGCCGGCAGAAGACGCTCGCGATAGGCGTCTATCCTGCGGTCTCGCTTGCGGACGCGCGGGTAGCGCGTGAGGCGGCGAAGAAGCTGTTGGTGCGCGGCATCGATCCCTCCCAAGCCAAGAAGGAAGAAAGGCTCGCCGCGCGGCTTTCGGCAAAGAACACGTTCGAAGCTGTGTCGCGGGAATGGTGCGACAATCAGAAGGAAGGCTGGACCGCTCGCTACCATGACCACGTCGTAGCCCGCCTCGAAGCGGACGTGTTTCCCCAGTTCGGCGCTCGCCCGATCGCCGAAATCGAACCGCCTGAATTGCTCGACGTGCTGCGCAAGGTCGAGAAGCGAGGGGCGCTCGAAATCGCCAAGCGGTTGCGGCAGACGGTCGGCCAAGTCTTCCGGTATGCGATCGTCACCGGCCGAGCTAAGCGCGATCCCTCGGTCGACCTCAAGGGGGCGCTGAAGGCTGCGGGCTGGCAGACGCACCATAAGGCTATGCCGCGCGAGGACCTGCCGCAGTTCCTGAGGGCGCTGTCAACCTATGATGGCGAAGCGCGAACCCGCCTGGCGCTCCGCCTCGTGGTGCTCACCTTCGTCCGAACGACGGAACTTCGCGGCGCTCGCTGGAACGAAATCGACCTCGACGCGGCCGAATGGCGTATTGCCGCCGAGCGGATGAAGATGCGCGCGCGCCATATCGTGCCGCTATCGCGGCAAGCCGTCGAAGCCTTCAAGGAACTAATGCCGCTCGCCGGCTTGAGCCCATTTGTTTTCCCCTCGCCTTCCGCCGAAGGCTTCATGTCGAACAACACCATGCTGTTCGCCATGTATCGGATGGGATTCCATGGCCGCGCCACCGTGCACGGCTTCCGCGCTGTCGCCTCAACCCTGCTCAACGAGATGGGCTTCCAGCCAGATTGGATCGAGCGTCAGCTTGCCCATGACGACCGCAACAAGGTCCGCGCCGCCTACAACCACGCGCAATACCTCCCCGAGCGACGCCGCATGATGCAGCAATGGGCGGACTATCTGGACGACCTTGCGGAAGGCGGAAAGCTGATTGTGGGGCGGTTCGGGTGATAGTGGAAGCCAATTAGCACTGCGTACACAAGGGCGTTTTCACCGCTCAATTCGCAACTCCGCTGCCGTAAAGGCATCGGCGGCGGGCGATGCGGCTGAGGGTGGCGCACGGCGAGCCTCGGCTCACTCTCCGGTGCCTACCTAATTGCCTCGTTGCGCGATCAGCTTATCACTCCTAATGCGGGTGGGGCCGCTGCGCGTAGCTCCACGATGATTTTCTTGCCGATCTCCTCAATAGTCGCGAAATCTGCGAGGAGTTGGCAATGGAAGACGACCGGCGGCTTCGGATCGGCGAAGCTGTGTTTCATCACCGGCAGAAACACGGCCAATGCAAGCTGGTCGGCCTTGATCCTTTCATATTCGTCGCCGTGCGCTGCCCATAGCTGCTGCCCCATGGCTGCATATTCGGCCTGATTTGCTTCGCCGACGCTATGGCGCGGGATATAGAGCGGTATGCGATGGGCCAATGCATCACGAAAATCCACAAGGTGCGCAAACCATGGCCCGATCGTCGCCAGGTAATCTTGGGTTGGTTGCGAGAAAGAGGCGCGCACCGTCGCGTATTTGTCGGTGAGGCCGATTTGTGTGCGGTCAAGCTCTCTGCCATCCGCCCGTTTAATGCCTCGCTCGCTAACCCAGATCCATGCGAGGTTGTCGAGGGCGCCGAATGCGTTGAAGACGAATGCCTGAATGTTGATCGTGGCATCGATGACGACGCTCTCATCTGGCAATCCGTCAAGATCGGGCGGCAGGTCGCGAAAGACCCGACGGATGCAATGCGACAGCATCGACACGCGACGTGAAAAGCCGTGGTGCGCATGCTCGCGCGCTGGATCGGAGGCGTAATCGTGAGAAAGAAATGCCCCTATCAGATCATATGCACGCGCCTTCACAGTTGCAGCGGCGTCGACAAGCTGCTCTACGGTCTCATCCGAGAAGAATGTCATCGCCGGTTGCACCCTCAGGTAATTCCTGACGCTCCTTAGCCGATCGGAGGGACATCGAGCGCCAGCTTCCCATCAGCATCGGCAGCTTCCAGAGCGCGCGCTCGTCATTCCTCCCGCCAAGATCATCATGAAGCCGCGCTAGGCGAAAGACCCGTCCAACCGACTTTGTCTAGAGCTTGCACGATGTCGCGGAGTAGGCGTTGCGGATCCGGCGCGCTGTCCTTCGTCGCAAGCCCCCGAATCAACTCCGCCTGCCTCGCAGCCCCGACAGAGCCGTAGCTCGTGAATGTCGTCAGCATGCGCTCGTGGCCGAGGTTCTGGCTCCAGGCCTTGAATTCTTCCGGCGTCGTGCACAGACGCTCGCCCAATTGGGCAAGCGTGTTGCGGAAGCTGTGCGGGTTGAAATAAGGCTGGCCGGCGCGCTCGAAGGCCGCGCGGAAGATTTCCCGGATCGGCTGCGCCGTGCTCCAATGTTCGCGCTCCAGGCCCGCTGCGCCGAATGTCCCGTTCGGACCGACGGCGACTTTGGTCCGAGGAAATATCGGATCGGATTCGCCCCACAACAGCGCGTCGCGAAGGTACGCAATCCACTCCTCGACGATGCGGAGAGGCTCGTCGCCGACTGGGAAGAACCAAGTCGTGAAGGTCTTTCGGCGTTTCGTGTCGACCTCGCGCGCATCCTGGAGCACCTTCTTCTGCTCGAGATCCACGTGCTTGAGCTTGAACGAGGCTAGGGCGCCATCGCGAGCACCGGTGAGCATCGCGAACGCGATCAGTGCATGGTTGCGTTTCTCGACCACGGTTGACGACGGTATCGTCGCCAAAACATGGGCAATCTGTTCCGTGGTAGGGGCGGCAGTCTCGCGCCGCGCCTTCGCGATCCGGGTGTCATTCTCTGAGATGTTGAAATAGTCGGCGTCGGCGAATTCGAGCCTCGATCGATAGCCCGGCTTGTCCGCGAGCCATTTGAAGAAGGCCCGCAAGCATCGCATTGTCGAATAAAGCGTCGCCTTGCTCAGCCTTTCGCCTGTCCGTCCGTTGGTCTGTGCCGCGAGCTTCGCCTTGAAGCCCTTCGCCTGCTCGGGATGAAAGGCCTTGAAGTCGCGATATCTCGTATAGGCCTCGAAGCGGCTCAAAGCCTTGGCCACGGCGTCGAGAGAGGCCTCGCTGTAGCCGTTCGCCTCCTTGAGATAATCGAGGTAGCGGCGCTTGATTCGCTCATTGTCAGGATGATGAGTCTGCATGGGTTCCGGGACCTGATTTCGAGTCACTATTCAGGGAAGGGGACGGGCGCTCTATTAGGCGCCTTCGTGCGAGGCTCAGCGCACGCTCCAACTCCGCTTCGAAAGCGCTGACATTTGTCTGCTTGATGCGGCGATACATGAGCCGCGAGCACACCGGGCAAAGGCCTTCCAGGTTTCCGGACGCGGAAGTGAGTGGCCTATAGTCGATCATTCCCGCGGCCGGCGGGCGTGGCTCGCGACACTTGAGGCAAAACATGAACCCAGGTGGGCAGGGACGCTTGGCATGCATGCGCTTCGCCTCAAGGAGACGGCGCAGCTCGGAGCCGAGGATCAATGCCTGGCCTCGGCCTCCGATCGTAGGGAGCGCGTCCTTGATCCAGCGCCGCACCGTGTTTTTGTGGACGTCCACACTTCGGGCGACTTCCTCGACGCTGTAATTGCGATGCAGCTTCACGCGACGAGGGCTCGGTACCCTCGGCACTTACCGCGCCCCTTCGCGGATCAGCGCGCGTATATCCTCGACGCGCCAAACCGTGATTCGCGGGCCGAGCTTGACCGGCTTCGGGAAGCGGCCGGCCTTCACGCCACTCCACCATGTCGACTTGCTGACGGGAATGGGACCAGCGGGCGCTAGCACGTTGGCAAGGCGGATAAACCCAGTTTCGGGCAGTGAGTGCGACATGAGATGACTCCGTCGGTTCAGGGACGGCGTCGAATTACGAAGTCCGAAATGCGCTGTGGACGAATTCGGCTTGGGGCTAGCCGAATTCGGCTAAGCCGCCGTCAATTTTGTCACCCTTGATCGGCTAGGGCGTGTACCATTGGCTGGACTTCACCATTAACGCCTCTC
>Ga0318562_10000511_pt1 | contig 17296 bp, 17 predicted proteins | sample GRESIP066b5f18_FD_203688 | JGI IMG/M metagenome (GOLD analysis project Ga0318562, IMG submission 203688) | Tropical soil microbial communities from Luquillo Experimental Forest, Puerto Rico - GRE.SIPMG.066b5f18 | ecosystem: Environmental > Terrestrial > Soil > Tropical forest > Bulk soil... | reverse complement strand
GCAACCGCACCGGCCGCGCCTTGTCGATCGGCGGCGCGGCGAGCGCTGCGGCTCCGGTCCAGGCGGTCTGCCGGATGAAGGCATCGCTGCCGGCGAAGCGGGACGGGGCGAAGGCGAGCACCAGAACGCCGGCGCCCCAGTCGGTCGGCTTGTCGGCGCGGCCGTAGCCGGCAAGGCCCTGGGTCAGCGCCTCGACCAGAAGCGACAGCCCAAAGCCCTTGTGGCCGTGGTCGAGCCCGCCGATCGGCAGGATCGAGCCGCCCCGCTTGAGAGCGAAGGGATCGTCGGTCGGCACACCTTCGCTGTCGATCAGCCAACGGCCGGCAACCGGCGTGCCGGCGGCCCGCGCCTTGGCGCACATGCCGGCGGTGGTGATCGACGTGCTGACATCGATGATGATCGGATCTGGCTCTGAGGGAATCCCGGCGGCAACGGGATTGGGGGTCAGCACCGGCGTCGTCGCGCCGTAAGGGGCGACATGCGCGTCGCTCGGATCGGAGGAGAAGACGACCACGAGATGCCCGGCGCGCGCCGGCGCCTCGAGATAGGCGGCGAGGCAGCCGATGTGGTGGCTGCGCCGGAGCGCCACGGCGCCGATGCCGTGCGCGGCGGCGCGGCGCACCGCGTCGTCGACGGCGAGCATCGTCGTCCAGACGCCGGGCAGGCGAAGCGCGTCCCAGGTCGCCGCGGCGCCCGCATCGGCGACCACCTCGGGATGTCCCGAGGTACGCATCTTGCCGTTGTCGATCTCCTCGACATAGTCGGCGAGGAGGGCGAGGCCGTGCGTGCTGTGGCCATAGGCATCGCCCTCGACCAGGCCGCGGGCGACCGCCACCGCAGGCTCGGTAGGGAGACCAGCACGCAGAAGCACGGCGGCGGCGAAGCCACGCCACGTCTCGAGCGAGCTGCGGGCCACTCCCTCCGATGTGACTGTCCTGTTCATGCTCGTCACCGGCGCCTGACCGAGATGTGCCAAGGGATCGTCAGCCGCTCGGCCAGCGTGACGAGGCCGAAGAGGACGAGACCGAGGATAGTGAGAAGAAAGATGCCGGCGAAGGCGAGCTCAGGCCGCATATTGCCGGTCGAGATCTGGATGTAGAAGCCGAGACCCTGATCGCTGCCAATGAACTCGGCGATGGTGGCGCCGACCGTCGCATTGATAGCCGCGTATTTGAAGCCGACGAAGCATTGCGGCAGCGCTGCCGGCAGCCGCACCTTGAGGAAGGTGCGCAAGGTGGAAGCCCCGGTCGAGCGGCAGAAGCGCTCGAGCTCTTCGGCAAGCGAGGTGAAGGCGAGAATCGCGTTGAGCACGATGGGGAAGAAGCACACCAGAATGACGATGATCACCTTGGGCAGAAGGCCGAAACCGAGCCACGAGATGAAGAGCGGCGCAAAGGCGATCTTCGGCGTCATCTCCAGGCTGACGAAGAACGGATAGATCGTCCGGCGAAGGACCGACGAGAAAGCAATGGCCAAGCCAAGCGGGACGGCGAGCATTATGGCCAGCACGTAGCCGATCACCGATTCGGACCCGGTGACATAGGTGTAGTAGAGGAGCCGATGGATATCGGCCCACGATTCAGTGACGATCTCGGTCGGCTTCGGCAGGATGTAGCGAGGGATGCCGAAGAGGTCGATCGAGTACTGCCAGAAAAGAAAGAAGCCGACGAAGAAGGCGATGAACAGCCAGCTTCGCGACGCCCGCGCAGCGAGCTTGCCGTAGTCGAGCCGCCGCGGCCGCGCCGGACGGACCTCCGCGTCGAGACCGGGCGCCGCACCGGCGATATGATGGTTCGCGGAAATCGATCAGCCTCGGCGTTGGCGCCGGGCAAAGCTTGCCTCGGCGAAGGCCGGGGGCGCCGCCGGCGCCGTGCCCAGGCATGGCGACGCCACGACGCGGCGTGCCCACGCAGCGCGGCAAGGCGGGGGCACAGCGCCCGCGGCGCTTTTGCCCACCCTACAGCACGCCATAGCCATGGAAGATCTCCTGGATCTCGCGGACGTGGTGGATGAATTCCGGCGTCTGCTTGACGTCGAGATCGCGCGGATAGGGCAGGTCGACGTCGATGACCCGCTCGATCCGTCCGGGGCGCGGTGTGATCACGCAGACCCGGCTCGACAGTTGCACCGCCTCCTCGATCGAATGGGTGACGAAGACCACGGTCGGGCGCTTGCGCATCCACAGCGACTGCAGGTCGCTGCGGATGCTCTCACGCGTCATCGCGTCGAGCTTGCCGAGCGGCTCGTCGAGGAGGAGCGTATCCGGCTCGTGCACCATCGCCTGGCAGAAGGCGGCGCGCTGCTGCATGCCACCGGAAAGCTCGTAGGGATAGCGCGCCTCGAAGCCGGTGAGCCGCACCGAGGCGAGGAGCGTGGTGATCCGCTCGGAATAGGCGGCGACATCAAGCCCGCGCAGCTCGAGCTGGAGGGCGACGTTGCCCCACACCGTCCGCCACGGCACCAAGGTGTTGTCCTGGAACATGATGCCGATGTCGGTACGCGGCCCGGCCACGGCGCGCCCGTCGACGCAGATCTCGCCGGCACTCGGCGCGAGCAGCCCTGCCAGGATCAGCATGAGGGTCGACTTGCCACAACCGGACGGGCCGACCAGCGAGACGAATTCGCCGTCTCCGATATGGAGGTCGGCCGGGCCGAAAGCGTGGATCGCGTCTTCCTCGCCGCCGAAGACCTTGGAGACGCCGCGGATATCGACGGAGGCACTCATCGGTCGAGGCCCGCTACTGGTCCGAGCGTGGGTGGATAGAGAGGGGATGGCGTCCCATCCCCCCGGTTAGCCCAAGCCTCCTCACCCGGCTCGCCCCAGACCGCGGCTGTACGAACCGCGCGCTAAGGCACGAAGTCGTTCGTGTAGAACGCGGTCGCCGGCTGATCGGTCTTCAACCCATTGTACTGCTTCATGAGAGAAAGCATCGAATCCCAGTCGGCGGGCACGTTGTAGGCGAGATGCTTGTCCTTGTTGTTGGGCGAGTAGAGGATGCCGAGGGTCACGTCGAGCACGGCGCGCGCCTGCGCCTTGCCCTTGTCGTCGGCCATGGTGCCGCCGACGATGTCGGCCATCGCGCCGACCGCCGCGTCGGGGTTCTTCTCGCCCTCCTTGTACGACTTCACTGTCGCGGCCATGAAGCGCTTAACCAGGTCCGGCTTGTTGGCGACGGTGTCCTTCTTGGTGACGATGCAGTAGCCGACCTGGTTCACGCCGAAGTCGGAATAGGCGAAGGTGACGGGATCGGCGCCGCCATTGGCCTTGATCTCGGCAGGTTTGTCGTCAAGGCCGCCGAGGAGCCCCACCGCGCCGCCGGCACCCTGCAGGTAGCTCGATACCAGCGCGCCCTCGGGAACGTTGGTGATATGCACGTCGGCCTCGCTCAGCCCGGCATTCTTGAGGACGAGCGGGAAGAAGGTGTTGACGCCGGCATTGGCGGTGGTGAGCAGCGTCTTGCCCTTCAAGTCTTGGATCTTCTTGATCCCCGTGTCGGGCCTGACGATGATCGCTTCGGTGCCGGTGGCGTCGATCACGCCGACCGAGACGAGCGGTGCGCCTTGCGCGGCAAGATTGATCATCGAGGCGCACGAGCCGTAGGAGAAGTCGCTGTCGCCATTGGCAACGAGGCGATGCGCCGAACCCGAGCCGTTGCCCGAGCGGATGTCGAGATTGATGCCAGCGTCCTTGTAGTAGCCCTTGTCCTTGCCGAGGGCGAACGGCGCATGCGAGCCGTAATACATCCAGTTGAGGCGGAGACGGACGTCGTCGGCCGCCAGGGCACTGCTCGCCACGACAGCCAGTGCCACGGCACCGAGCCCGACCGTCACGATTGTTTTCACCGTCATGATTTCTCCCTTCCCTCTCTTCAAACGGCGCGTCCAGCGGTCCGCGCCAGTCCCCTCTCCTAGTCCCATCGCGGCTTCCGACTTCGCCCTTCGGGCTTCGGCGGACACGCCACCGCTCCGCGACGCTTTCACTGCTCAGGCCGGCAAGCAGCTCGGCCCGAGCGGCTCGTAAGTCTTGTAGGCGAGCACGAACTCCTGATGGCCGAGCGCTTCCGAGCGCGTCGGCAGTTGCGAAGCGACCTCGATGACCTTCTCGAGGATGCGTTCGCCCACCGCCTCGACGGTCTCGCCACCATCGGCGATGGTGCCGGCATTGACGTCCATGTCGTCGGCGAGCCGCTGGAAGACGCGACTGTTCGAGACGCACTTGATCACCGGTGCGACCGCCTGGCCGACGACCGACCCGGCCCCGGTGGTGAAGATGATCATATGGGCGCCGCTCGCCACCATCTCGGTGACGGTCTGCGTGTCATTGATGTTGGGGATGCCGTACTTGACTCCGCCGTCATTGACGGTGTCGACGAGATAGAGTCCCGGATGCGGCGGCGGCACGCCCGGCTTGAGGAGGCCGTTGATCGGCCGGCTGCCGCTCTTGGCGTAGGCGCCGAGCGACTTCTCCTCGATCGTCGACAAGCCGAACTTGATATTGCCGCCGCCGAAGCTGCCGTGGCCAAGCTCGCGATAATATTGGTCGGCCTTCTTGACCGCCGCGACGATCTCGGCGCCGAGCGCCGGGGTGACGGCGCGACCGGCCATATGATCCTCGCAGCCGATCAGCTCGCAGGTCTCCTCGAACATGAGGCTGGCGCCCGCATCGTAGAGCCGGTCGAAGGCGGCGCCGACCGCCGGGTTGGCGGTGACCCCGCTCAGCCCGTCGGAGCCGCCGCATTTCGTGCCGATGACAAGGTCGCTGAAGCCGATCGGCACGGTGGCAGCGTCGGCCGCCTCGGCAAGCCGAGCCGCGACCCAGGCGCGTCCGGCGGCGACGGTCGACGCCGTGCCCCCCTCATCCTGGATGACAAGGAGCTCGACCGGACGCCCGCTCGCCTTCACCGCCTCGCGAAGGGAGCCGCGACGAAACTCCTCGCAGCCGAGCGAGACGAGGAGCACCGCCCCGACATTCGGATGGGTGCAAAAGGCTTCCAGGACGCGGTGGGCATAGGCGCTCGGATAGCAGCCGGGAAAGCCGATCAGCTGCACGCCGGTTTCGGCAAAAGGCGCGGCAACCTTCCGCGCAACGTGGTGGGCGCACTCGACCAGATAGGCGACGACCACATAGTTGCGAACGCCCTTGCGACCGTCGGCGCGGGGAAAGCCGCGCATGCGCCTCGGATCGGCGCGGCCGCGGAGCAGCGCGTCACTCATAGTGATCCTCGACATTGTCGAGGTACCGGCTGCGGACGTTATGAATGTGGACCAGCTGCCCGGGGGCGATCGGCTTGGTAGCGATCCCGACCGGAACACCGAAGCGAACGATTGCCTGGCCGCTCTCTATGTCGGCGAGCGCAATCTTGTGGCCGAGCGGTATCGCCTCACGCGCAGCGATCGATGAGCCTCCGGCGGATCGCGCCGCCTCGTTCGTCTCGATATCCCGCAACGCAATTCCCACGTTGTCGGCCGCCGCCAATACGACGATGTTGACTGCGGTCGTCACGACATCCTCCAGCCATGACTTTCCACGAGCCGGCCGCGGGCGAGTTGATCAAATCTGCCGTCTTCTTTGCAGGATACGCCAATATTGGGGCGAGCGCCCCATACCAAATCGGTGGGCAAAACTCATTTGGCGATGGATTGCCGAGTTACGGGAATGCCTGATCGCGGCGGCGTCCGGCTGCGACGCCGAGCTCATCGGCCTCCGACCCGCAGGACCAACTGGAAAAACGCAGAGGGTTCGGCGTGATAAACGAAAGGCGTGTTCGGGTTTCCCAGACTGGAAAGCCGCCATCCGCGGCTTCGACGGGAACGCCGCCCGCTGTCGAGGCGCCGGCCGCCACGCGACCTGACTGAGCTTGCAGCCATCGCTTCAAGTCACGATTGTTGGCTGGCCATCGGGCTCGCCGGCCAACTTGGCCAGATCAGAATTCGGACGAGGGCGATTCTGGGCTCCGGCATCGGCGCCTCAACGGTGCTTGCGAGGCACGTCCGGCCCTTGCCCGGCAACGCTCAGTTCGAGCTCGCGTAAGCGCCGCAAGTCGTCGGCCGCTTCGGCGAGCAGCCATTCGCGGAAGACCTTGATCTTGGGCAAAGTCGCTGTCGGCCTTGGGCAAACGATCCAGTAGGTTTTCGCTATCGGCAGCGAGACCGCAAAGGGCCGGACGAGTCGACCGTTGACGAGGTCCCAGGCTGCGAGGGTCGTCCGGGCAAGCGCCACACCCTGTCCGTCGATTGCCGCATCGATGAGCATGCTTGCTCGGTTCATGACTGGTCCATGCGAAGCGGTGGCATCGGAAATTCCTGCCGCGTCGAGCCATTTCGACCACTCCTTGCGATCATCCAGGTGGAGTAGCCGATGCTTCAGAACGTCCCGAGGCTCCGTCAAGCGTCCGCGTCTCCTGAGGAGCTTCGGGCTGCAGACGACGAATAGACGCTCGGAGGAGAGACGCACAACGTCGAGCCCCGGCCAATTTCCGTCGCCATGGCGAACCGCGAGGTCGACCTCTTCGCGCGCGAAGTCGACATGGTGCATGGCGGCCGACACGCGCAGGTCGATGCCGGGATGCATTTCGGCAAACCGGCCAAGCCGATTGACGAGCCATTTGGCCGCGAAGTCCGGCGACGTGCTGACGGTCAGGACGCCCGAGCTCTGACGTTGAATGAGGTTCTCGGTGCCGGCGGCAATCCTATCGAGCGCATCGCGCAACACCGAGAGATACTCGCGACCGGCATGGGTGATGACGAGGCGCTGATGCTCGCGGTTGAACAGTTTGAGGCCAAGCTGGGCTTCCAGCGCCTTGACCTGGTGGCTGATCGCTCCCTGAGTGACGGAGAGTTCCTCGGCCGCACGGGTAAAACTCTCATGGCGCGCCGCAGCCTCGAAGGCCTTGAGAGCGTTCAGCGGGGGCAGACGACGGAGCATCGCGGGGGCATGTTCCTAATCGGTGAGCACAGGGTAGAAAACTATTCCTGAGCGCAAACCGGCGATCGTCATCTCGACAGGGCGACCTCTTTCGCCGCAAGTGTTCGGCGCATTTGTCACGACGACCTGCATTTTCGCCAGCATGATTTTTTTCGCCAGCATGAGTTTTTCTCGGGCTAGCACGAGAAACAATGCTTTGTGAGCCAGTGCGTTACGCTCTAGCTGAATTCCACAAAGCAACGCCGTCCTTCCGTACTCAGAGCTCGACTATGTCGAACATTCTCGTTCAACAATCGGCGCAACCGATCGTCAATTTCCGCGGTATCCCGCGAGCCGCGAGCATGCAGAGCGCGCCTGGCACGCGCTGGGTTCGTGCGATTGGGCGACTCGAAGGTTGGATCGCGCGCAGTCGTCAGCGCCGCGAACTCGGCGACTTGGCCGAGACCAGCGCCGATCTTCTCCGGGATATCGGCCTGACTTACGCCGAAGCGAGGCGCGAAGCCGAGAAGCCCTTCTGGAGATAGCGACAAGCGGCGCATGTGGATCGGGGGGTCGCCCAATCGATCCGGCATCGTCGCGAGCTAGCGTTCCGACCGCCTCCAGTACCGAATTCGCCAAGCTGTAGCGGGTGAAGTGTGCGGGCCGCGGCTTCGACAAAGTGGCTGGAGCAAAGTCGCGTCGCCTGAAGGTTCATGGTGCCGACGAACGCGATTGGCAGAAGCGGCAAGCAGTCGTCGACGGTGGCGGAGCCCAACCCCAATGAGGCTGAGGACCGGAGGCGGGGCGGTGCTTTGGCGCGTCGATGATGAAAGGCAAAGGCTTCATCGAATAGCGCCGCATCTCGGTTGTCCTTTCCTCATCTGCAGGAGGGGCCCGTGTTACGGTGAAGGTTTGAACACCCAAATCGCCGGAGCTTCCTGCGTGCTCGCCGGCACCGCCACGTAGAGACGGTCCAACTCCGGCACGAACAGCCCGGTGCGGGCTCCGGGCGCGGTCGAGACCTGGCCCGCTTGCGCGAGGTTTCCTTGGCGTAGCTCGAAGATAGCGATCGCGCCGGCACCGCAGATCACGTAGAGCCGTTGCCTCTTGGCATCGACGAACAGATCGTCGACGTCAGCGCAGGTTGGCAGTCGTTGCTTGCTGCTACCGCCGCCAATCTCCAGCGAGCGAAGCACGGGCGGGACCCGGAAAGCTACAATCAACTGCTGGGCGGGCTCGTCGATGGCCATGGCGAAATTGGCGCGGTCCGCCTGATGCCAGTGGGCCAGCACCTTGCCGGTCGAGCGGTCGGCGACGGCGATTTCCTCCGCTTCAGGGACATTCACGAATACTCGGTTGGCCGTCGTTTCGAGCTGAAAGCCCTCCGGGTGCTCGGGTAGCGCGATCTCGGTGTCCTTCCCTCCCGTCTTTGGGTCGATCGCGGCAAGGCTGCCGCTGCCGTAACCAATGAAAACCCGGTCATTGCCCTGATCGAGGCGAATGTTGTCGGCATCGGCACCGAGATCGATCCTCTTCCCGGCAGACCAGTCTCCCCCGCTGAGGACCTGAACCGAGCCGTCACCGGCGTTGGCCACATACACCTGATCGGTGGACGGCACATAAAGAACGCCTTGCGGTTCGGCGAAGCCCCCGATGGTCCGCAGCATCACCCGCGTCCGGAGGTCGACGACGCCGACGCTATTGCTGCCGAGCTCCGCCACGTAGAGGCGCTGGCGAGGCATATCTATCGCGAAATGATCGATACGGCCCCTGATCGCTCCCAGCGGAATCTTCGCCTCGAGTTGCATCTCGGTCGCGGCGGCCGCGACATTTGTCGGCGCGGTGAATGCGCCCAAAACGTAAAGGGCGAAGCCGGCGAGCGACGCGCCGGCCAGGGTGGGAATCATGCCGATGTGAAACCGGAACACTGCCAAGAGGGCTATTGCAGAGAGCAGCGCCGCCCACGGGTTCAGGCTCGCCAAAACCGGCGCCTCGAAATTTATCGGCCCGAGTTGAACGGGCTCGAGCTCGGAGAAGAGAGCGTGGATGGCGAACCAGATCGCCAGATTGAGGACCACGCCGACGACAGCCGCAGTGATCGCGGATAGGGCAGCACCAAGGGCGCGGTTCCCCCGTAGCTTCTCGATGAAGGGAGCACCCAGAAAGATCCAGAAGAAGCAGGGCGCGAAGGTTACCCAGGTGGCAAGCAGGCCGCCGAGCGTGCCGGCCAGCATCGGTGGAAGGCCGCCGGGATCGCGATCCGCCGCCAGGAACCCGACGAATTGCAGCACCATGATGAGAGGCCCCGGCGTGGTTTCCGCCATGCCGAGGCCATCGAGCATCTCGCCTGGCCGGAGCCAGTGATAGTTCTCGACGGCCTGCTGGGCGACATAGGCGAGGACCGCGTAGGCGCCACCGAAGGTAACTACCGCCATCTTGCTGAAGAAGACCGCGATCTGGCTAAAGACATTGCCGCTGCCGAGCGCCAGTAGAAGAACGATGACAGGCCCCAGCCAGAGCGGCAGCCAGATCGCGGTAACCTGCAGCGCGCGCGCCATGCTGGGCTGAGCATGCTCGGGCGTTCGGTCGCCGATAAGTTCATCGACCACCGCGACCTTGTTCTGCGATCTGCCGCCGTGCCCGCCGGTTCGGAACTCGGTCAGTCCGAGGCGGTCCCCGAAGAAGCCGATCAGCGCCGCCCCGATGATGATTACCGGAAAGGGAATCCGCAGGAAGAAGATCGCGACGAACGCGATGCCTGCCAGGGCGATGAGCGCGCTGTTTGCGAGTGCGCGACGGCCGATCCGGACCACCGCCTCGAGCACGATGGCGAGCACCGCCGCCTTTAGCCCGAAGAAGAGCGAGGCAACCACGCCGACGCGGCCGAAAGCGGCATAGATATAGCTTAGCGCCATAATGGCGATTACGCCCGGGAGGATGAAGAGGCCGCCGGCGATCAACCCGCCGCGTGTCCGATGCATGAGCCAACCGATGTAGGTCGCCAGCTGCTGCGCCTCCGGACCGGGCAAGAGCATGCAGTAATTGAGGGCGTGGAGGAAACGGTTGTCCGAGATCCACCGCTTCTCGTCGACGATGATCCGATGCATCACCGCGATCTGCCCCGCGGGTCCGCCGAAGCTGAGGGCGGCTACCCGCAGCCAGACTCGGGTGGCCTCGGCAAGTGAGACGCCGTGCTCGCCTGAGGCTGCCACAGACCCACCAACTGATGCTGCTTCTGTCATCTCGGCACGCCATGGCGTTCGTTGGAATCAGATCGCCGACCAATTGCGACGGCGCCTTAAAGGGACCCACGCGATCATCGCGTGGGGCGGTCCTTTAGGTATGCTGCGATACTAGCTCTTTTGGACGTTGACCTGATCAAGCGCCGCCCGGAGCGCTTTCACCAGCTTCTCGGCGTCGTCGTTCGCCCAGAAATGCATGAAGAACAGGCGAGGCTGCTCGTCGATAATTTGGCCAGGGGCGGCGCCGGTCATGGTCTCGCCCCGGGCTTCTTTGCCGACGGCCAATTATGCGTCTCGTCGGTCGCATCGCGGCACCAGCGATAGAAAGCGTCGTAAAGCACCATGCCGGCTTCGAGCTGCGCGAGGTCGTCGGCATACATCCGCGAGAGTCCAAGCGACGCCGCGAGCAAGCCGGGCGCCTCGGGTGCGAGGTCGAGGTGCGCCGTATCGGCGCCGCGGATGATGGTCGCGAGCCGTCGCAAGGGCTCGGTGCTGAGGCCGAGCTCCTCGATCATGGTGTCGAACGAGCATTTCTCGCCGCGATGGCTAAAGAACACACCCTCGACATCGAAAGGGGTGGCCGCGAACCGCTCGCTGACCCCGGCGACGTCCGATTGCTGGACGAACAGGAAGACCGCAGCAGGATCGACAAATCGCCGAATGAGCCACGGGCAGGCGATCCGATCGATCTTCGGCCGCTCGCGGGTTACCCAGACGGTGTGGCCGGCGGCATTGCGCGGCGGCAGCTTGGCTAGGGGAATGAGGGGAAGGCCCGCATCCGCCCAGGCTGCGATGCCACCATCCAGGGCTTCCGCCGGCACGCCTGCCTGCCGGAGCCAGGCGGCGACGCCAGCGCTCAGCGCGTGACCGTGACTGCAGATGACGATCACCAGCTGACCTTCGAGCTCGGTGACCCAGCTGGACGGGTCGGTGTGTGGGTGCGTGAACGATCCCGGAATCAGCCGGGGATCGCCGGCGAGGTCGGCCTCGACCCGCACGTCGATGAGCGCGGGGCAGTTGGGCGTGCCGATCAGGCGCGCCAATTTTTCAACGGAGATGCTATTGACCGAAGGCATGTTGCGTCCTCTCCACGATGGAGCCACGGGACGCGATGCTTCGGCCTATCGCCTCGGGAGGAGATCGCCTTTCCCCCAGTAGCATTACAGGGCGGCCCTTGCGAATCGTCAAGACCCGCTTCGGCAGGGCCGCCCGCCTGTCACCGAGGTCACCCCATCCGCCGACGCCCGATTGCCCCTCCCCTCGCCCGCCGCCTCAGCTATGAGGCGGCTCGCGGGCGACGTCCAGTTCATCAAGACGTTTCACCCGGTAGACGACGTAGGAGACGCTCCAGGCGGCGGCGAAGACGCCAATGATGAGGAAGCCCAGATTGTTGAAATTGTCGTTGAGCGAGCCGACCAGATCCCAAAGGCCGCCGGTCAGTCCGAGCTGATCGCTGAGAAGCCCGAGTGCCTCGATGCCACCGACGAGGACGGCGACCAGCACCGATATCAGCGTGATGTTCATGTTGTAGTAGAGCTTGCGAATCGGCTTGACGAACGCCCACTCGTAAGCGCCGAGCATCATCACGCCGTCGGTCGTATCGACGAGGGTCATGCCGGCGGCGAAGAGCACGGGGAAGACCACGATCGCGGCCAGCGAAATCCCTTTCGCCGCCTGCGCCGCGGCGATGCCGAACATGGCAATCTCGGTCGCCGTATCGAAGCCGAGACCGAAAAGGAAACCAAGGGCGACCATGTGCCAGCTTCTGGTTACCAGCCGGAAGAGTGGACGGAGAATGCGCGCGAGGAAGCCGCGATTGGCGAGCAGGAGATCGAGGTCCTCCTCGCGATAGCTGCCGCCGCGGCGTACGTGACGATAGGCTTTGTAGATCGCCGCCAGGATCGTCACATTCATCGCCGCAATTGCGAAGAGGAAGAGCGCGGAAACGCTGGTGCTGACGATTTCACCGACGGCTTGCCAGTGCTTGACGCTGCCGAGGAGGGTTGCGGCGCCGGCGACGCTCGCCGCGCCGATGACGATGATCGCGGAGTGGCCGAGCGCGAAAAAGAAGCCAACTGCCACCGGCCGCTGGTTCTGTTGCATGAGCTTGCGGGTGACGTTGTCGATTGCCGCGATGTGGTCGGCATCGACGGCGTGGCGTAGCCCCAGGCCATAGATGAGGAAGGCCACGCCGAGAAGCGGCGAGGCGCCGCGGAAAGCGACGATGGCCCATATCCAGGCGCCGATGTTGAAGACGAACAAGATGCCGTAGATAACTATCAGGCGGCCGCGCACGCGAGCGAAGCTCGCCGCCAAGAATTGCTTGCTCACCGTAAGCACGGAATCTCCCTCCGGTAGACTGCCTCGCGTCATCGGAGAGAGATGCAAGCCGTTGAGCGGCTCTGCCGCACCGAGGAACCCCGCCCGGTGCTCTACCAATGACAGTCCCGATGGCAGGTCTCCTGGCTCGCGGGTCGCGGCTGCTGTCCGGCCTTCCCGAGGCGTTTCGGCCTCAGTGACTCGCGTTGGACAGCGGCTCACCGCCTACAGTTGCGGGGGCAGCTCCGGATTTGGACTAGCCGTACCGGATTCCCTTTTCAGAGGTGACCACTTGGGCGCCTCCACCATCGACCTCAGTCTACATCGGTTCACCGCCGTGTCCACTGACACCCACGCGCCGATGGCGGATCGCTAGTCTTGTGAGATGAGGAGGCCCCCAACGCCCGGTCTTCTCTCCAACAGATAGAAAGATGCAGAGGCCATCATCCAAATTCTTGATCGTCTCAGAGCGCCTTTGCCCGCTCTCCATAACGCGGTCGTGAGAGAGGGGCATCGAATAGACCTCGGCAAGCGGGTGTTGGTTACGCGAAGAACCGAGAGCATGTCGCGCGTGCAATACTCGCATAAGAGCGTCAATGGCCGAGGCGAAATGAACGCTGGCGGCCACCGGAACGGCGTGGCCAGAGATCAATCTCGGCGTAGCGCCTTGACCTCGCCGACCGTCACATCCGGCAAGATTCGTCGCTGCCTGGCTCTCGCCTTGGCCATATTGGCTTTGCGGCAAAGTCGCGATTGCATTGAATCACCAATTTTGATCTGTCTACGAATGTCGTTAGGGGGGATGGAAGACAATGACCGAGGCAGGGCTGACTCGATCACGGATAGCGGCAACGCTGTCGGCTGAATCTCATGGGAATCGCGATAGCCTCGGCAGCCGGCTGGTCGCCGATTTTGTGCACTTCTTCGCTTACCATTTCGTCCTCGCCAGGGGCGGGCACCGCAATGTGTCCGCGGCGGGATTCCGGCTGGAGGTCGCGCCGACCGTTTTCGATCCGCGCATATTTCGCGTCAGCGAGTTCTTCGCGAGGTTTGTGCTGGCGCTCGATCTACGTGGCAAGCGGGTCGCCGACGTTGGTACGGGCACCGGCATTCTCGCTTTAGCTGCGGCGCGCGCCGGCGCCTCCGAGGTCGTCGCGCTCGATATCAATCCGGCGGCAGTTCGCGCTGCCGAGCAGAATGCGGCCCGCAATCATCTCGCCGAGCGGATCGTGGCGGTGCAGTCCGACCTGCTCGCGGCTCTGCCGCCCCGTCCCACATTCGACGTGATCATCTCGGATCCGCCGCCGTTTCCAGGCGAGCCGCGTGACATGGCCGATCGTGCCTGGCATGCCGGACCGGGGTATCGGGACGTCGTCAATCTCTTTGCACAGGCCAAATCACGACTTGTCCCGGGTGGAGTGATGTACCTCTCGCTATCGCATCACTCCGACCTCAAGCTCCTCGGCAAGCTGATCGCGGATGGAGGATTCCAGTCCCGGCTTGCTGCCGAGCACTCGATCTGGATCGACCGCCTTCTCCTCTTCGAGCTGCGTCAGGCCGCCGCCAATGAGCAGCCGGCGTAGCCAAGCCGAGCTGGCTTGACGACGACCGTCGACGGCGCGACCGAGACGACGGGACGGTCTACCTTAAGCGACGCGGGCAGCGAGCGAGGCGGCGAGCGTCTCCAGCGCCGATCGCGACAGATTGCCGATCAGCATGAAGGCGTGACCGGCCTTCGACCAGTAGACAATATTCTTGCCTTGCCGCTCTTCGAAGGTGGGAGGCCGGTCGCCATCGTCCTTGGCGATTATGCAGAAGGCGACCGGACCGTCTTCCGGCCCGAGATAGGCGATCTGGGCGAGCGGCTGGCCGTCAAGGTTGTAGAGCTGCGACCGCTTCAAGAGGAGGCCGTCAAGCGCCACCTTGTCCACCGACAGCGGAACCGCCAGCTTGTCGCCGACCGACTTCAGCTCAGCCTCGCGTACAGACGGGTCATCCGGCAGATTGGCCAGGGTATCGCGTGTATAGAGCGTAAGATACTCGGCAACCGTGTCGCGCCAACCGCCGTCGCCCGTCGCCGACTGGTCGCCGACCTTGGCGTCTACGACAAAGTGGCCAACCCCCAGCCCGACGGCGCTCCCCGCCAGGAATACGGCCAAGGCAGCGGCCATTGGCCGGAGCCAGCGTCGCGCCGCTGAGGCGCGCTTCTCGGCTCGTCCTGCGGCAAACGTGGCCCGGGCGCGGTCCAAAGCTGCCGTCAGCCGCTCGTGCGGGACGTTTCGCAGAAGGAGGTCGTAGGCCTCAGCGAAAGGTCGTCCGCCGGCCGCGAGCGCATCAACACGCTCCTTCAAGCCGGGATCGCTCGTGAGCCGAGCGTCCAACGCCTGCCGCTCAATCGGCGACAGGGCGCCGTCAACATAGGCGAGGAGTTGTGAATCGACAGCAGATTCGGTTTCGTCAATCATTTTCGTTTTTTCACTTCGTCGTCCGTCTCATCGGAGGCGAGCGCCGCAAGCTTGAGGCGTGCTCCGGCAAGCCGGCTCATAACAGTGCCAATGGGAATGGCGAGGATTTCCGCCGCTTCCCGGTATGTCAGCCCCTCCCCATAGACCAGAAATACAGTTTCTCGCTGTGCTTCGGGCAATGACTGGACCTCCCTTAACACCTGAGCCGCAAGAATATTCGTCTCGATCTCCTTGATGCCGTCGAAGACCAAGGCCGACTCCGCGTCGACCAGCCCCTCGCCCTGGCGATAGCGCGCCGCGCGGATCTCGTTCAGCCAAATCGAGTGCAGGATGGAGAACAACCAGCGATCGAGCCGCGTACCGGCCTCGAACTGATGCGACCGTTCGAGCGCACGAAGGCAGGTCGACTGGACGAGATCGTCAGCGACCGTTCGATTTCCTGAGAGAACCAGCCCGTAGCGCCACAACCGGTCCAGGTGTGACGCGAGGCCCGCCATCACGGCGTCGTGACCGCTCGCTGTCATAAGGCAACTGAATAGAACGTGTTCGCCTGGTGTTTATGACGCGCAAACGGCTGACACGCCTACCAAGCATAAGGTTATTCGGGAGTTTTACATGATACAAGCACGGAATGCTCAATTATTCGCCAGGGTGGGTGTCGTCGCCCTCAGTCTTGCGATCGGCGCGGGTGCTGCGCTCGCCAGTGGAGGCGGGGGTGGAGGCGGCGGTGGCGGAGGCTCCAGCGGCACTTCGACCTGCAAGCACGTGAAGGGCCAACCATGCAAGAGCGGCTCGCTCGAGGACAAAAACCGCTATGAGCAGGGACGCGCACTCGCCTTGGCTGGCCACTACGATGCAGCGCTGACCGCACTCAAGGCAGTCAAGTCGCCCGACTCGATGACGTTCACGATGATCGGCTACGCCACACGCAAGCTTGGCAAATACGACGAAGGGCTTGCCTTTTACCAGAAGGCGCTCGCCCTCGATCCGAGCAACGTCAACACGCACGAATATCTCGGCGAGGCTTACGCCGAGAAGGGCAAGCTCGACCTCGCCAAGGCCGAACTGGTCAAGGTCGCCGCGGTGTGCGGAACGACTTGCGAGCAGTACCAGGACCTCTCAAAGGCAATCGCCGGCCAGCCCGACGTGAATTGACACGCCTGGTCAGGTGGGCGGTTCCCGCCAGGAACCGCCCACGCTACCCTTTCACTTTTCCCTTTGAACATTGAAAGCTCAAGAACGAGGAGACTACTCATGAATCGCATAGGCAACCGAATCAATCCCGCCAAGGTTGGCGTCATCGCCTTAGCGTTGAGCCTTGGCAGCGTCATCGCGCTGGTCGGGCCGGCATCGTCGCCAGTCTTTGCATCAGGTGGCGGTCACAGCGGTGGCGGCGGTGGCGGCAGCTCCGGCGGCGGCGGCTCCAGCGGTGGCGGCAGCTCCGGCGGCGGCAGCTCCGGCGGTGGTGGCAGCTCGAGTGGCGGCGGCAGCTCCAGTGGTGGTGGCAGCTCGGGCAGCGGCGGTCACAGCTTCAGCGGGGACACCGGCGGCAGCGATGTCCCGAGCACCAGCTGCAAGAAGGGCATGGTCTTCAGCAAGAAGAAGGGCGCTTGCGTCCACTCGAGCTCGGGCCTGCTCGACGACCGGGAACTCTACCGCCAGGGACACGACCTGGCGCTCGCTGGCCGCTTCGAGGAAGCGCTGTCAGCGCTCGATGCGGTCAAGACACCGGACTCGATGACCTTCACCATGATCGGGTACGCCACCCGTAAGCTCGGCGACTATGACGGCGGCCTCGCCTACTATAAGAAGGCGCTCGCCCTCGACCCGAGCAACGTCAACACTCACGAATATCTCGGCGAAGCCTATGCCGAGAAGGGCAAGCTCGACCTCGCCAAGGCCGAGCTCATCAAGGTCGCCTCAGTCTGCACCGACTGCGAGCAGTACGAGGACCTCGAGAAGGCGATCGCCGGCAAGCCGGCGGAATAGGTCTCCTCGCTTCGGCATCCCTCCCTCGCACAAACGGAGGGAGGGATTCCTGGGGCCGGCTGCCCCCCGCCGGCCCCACCTTTTTCGACCGAAGAACCCTAGCGCACGCGTCGATCGTCTCTATCGAATAGCAGCATCGAAACGGGATCGAAATGGGCGGCAAATTTTGCCCCGGCCTTGAGATCTCGCCCGTCCTGAGTGGCGACGGTGATCACCTCTCCGTTCCCGTGCCGGCCATAGATGTAGGTCTCGACGCCAAGGTGCTCGACCATCTCGATTGCGAGATCAAGCTGCGCCTGACCAGTGTCATTGAAATGTCCCGGACGCAGGCCGACTGTTACACTCGTGCCATCGGCAGGCACGGAAGTCAGCCGCGA
>Ga0318562_10000508_pt1 | contig 17316 bp, 18 predicted proteins | sample GRESIP066b5f18_FD_203688 | JGI IMG/M metagenome (GOLD analysis project Ga0318562, IMG submission 203688) | Tropical soil microbial communities from Luquillo Experimental Forest, Puerto Rico - GRE.SIPMG.066b5f18 | ecosystem: Environmental > Terrestrial > Soil > Tropical forest > Bulk soil... | reverse complement strand
CCGAATAATCTACATCACCTCGAGTGGCGTCATCTGCCAGCTCCCTTCCGGTCTTTTCCCGATAGACGCTCTGCGCCAGGTCCCAAGCAGCTAAGTCCTGGCTTGCCGGGGAGAAGTCGGGTAGCCCCAGCTTCGTCTTCTCCTTATCCCAGGTAGGGGCGATCATCTGATATTTGCCAGCCGCGCTGGAGTAAAGTCCGTTCCCCAAGGGAATCTTGATCCTCGGATGGTCGTGGTAGGAGTCGAACTGATGGCCCCCGTACAGGACGTTGTATGCCCCCGCCTCGCCGGAGGCAATGCGATCCAGGACCTGGCGGGCGACCGCCGGGAGGGCGTCTACCATGGCCATCCCCCTACATCCTTCGGATCATCCGGGTTGGGCAGCCACTCCTTGTTCCGCCCTACGATCTTGATGTGCTTGGGATCAAAGATTACGTAGTTGTGGCTCCTCTTTTGCTCCTGCACTGAGTACTTCCCCGCGTTCTTCTTTAACCAGTCAGCAGCCGCCTCATATATCTTGGGAGTGTCCGGATGCAAATCCGGCACGTAGGACCAGTGGGTGGGATCGAGCATCCTCTGTGCTTCCTTTGCACTGGTACGCAGCCCCATCTCGGCGTTTTCCAGCGCCTCTGGTAGCATCTTCCCCCCTGGGTCCTTGTAGGGGGAGTAGTCCTGCATCAGACGCCCGTGAGCAAGCTCCCCTGGGGACAGTTGGTTGATAGTAAAGGGCCCGGTGCCGTCTTCCCAACCGTTATTCGCCATCCCTTTGGAGAACTTCTTATCCGCCACCGAGTTGTCGAAGAGCAGCTGGCGCTTCGGCGTGTCCCACCGAGACCCCTGATCGTAGTACCGAATCCCAGGGATCCCCGCGGCGCCCAGGACTCCACTCGCCTCTCTATCCCCAGAGCGATAGCTCGCACCCCGCAGAGTACCTCCAATATCTCTATAAATCTCTTCCCCCGTCGGATCTTTCGCCAAGAAGTCTTTATGTAACAGCCCTGTAGTTTGCAGTTTCTGTTGTACCTCAGGTGACTGCTGCGACAGCGGCTCATCCCAGTGCAGCAGCTCTTCCTCCCTTGGCGAGACCACTAGCTTGAGCATATTCCCTTGCAAAGGCATCGCCTTGTTCCACCCAATGCGTGAGGCATTGTCCTGCAACCAATCTATCGCATTCTGGTGGTGCCCTATCACCCGCTCATAGTATTGCTGGGCATCAGGAGCATAAGGGTTATTTACCCCGCCCTTGCCAAAACGCGCATTGTTATCTTTCACATCTGCAAGCATTCTCTTGTTAGTATCAACCGCACTCCGAAGATTTTTCAACGCTTTGTCTGTGTCCCCACTGGAAAGTCCAGCTGCATGAAGGGCAGTGTTTTGTGGCGAAGCGAAACCATTTTGATCCAGCTGTGCATTGTACGGCAATCGGTCATCATCTTCCACCTTACTTCCATCCAGTGTCAACTCCGGCTCCGCCTGTCCACGCGAGAGCGCCTTCCGGTAGTACTCCGCGGTGCCATAGCGCCCAGCTACATAGTGTCCATAGCCGTAGACCTGTGCCCCCTCCCCCGAGCCGATCTTCTCATTGCTAAATTCCCCAAAGGGTGCCCCCTCGGTGGGGGCAAAGGTGTGCGGGGTGCCGTGATAGCCCCGGAAGGACTCCAGGCCGCCGCCTCCGGCAGGATTCTCCCCCGGGGGCACCAGCCACTCCTCCGCCGAGGGGGCGGTGCCGCCCTTCCATCCACCGGAGAAGGTCACTGTTTGGGGGCCACGGGGGTACCCAGCGGTGGCATGTGGATGCACCTCCGCCTCCCCCTGCGCGAGCCGGTCTTGGACATTCCTCGACTCTACTTCCCCCGCCAAATTCATATAGGACTGGTAGGCCGCGTTCCACTTATTCGACAAGTCCTGGACTCTCACCACCCCATACTTGAGCTTGTCAAAGACCACCGGATCACGCTTCTGCAGGGTCTCCAGGGCATCCCACTCAGCATCCGTCATGGGAGCGCCCTTGTTGAACTTATGCACAACGGTGGAAAAGCCCATCTGCGGATACTCCGGCACCAGATCCCTCGCCTGTTTCACAGTATCGACAAGTCTGGCGGTGGCATCATCCTGCTCTTCTTTGAAAAAGGGAGGGAGGAACTGATTGACGTTCCCGCCCCAGCCGAAGTCCTCATAATGCTGAATGGCATGTTGCACTTCATGGTGCAACGTTGAACGGAAGGCCCCCGGTTGCATTGCTGACAGCGAGATCGCCTTCACCTCCGAATGGTAAGTTCCCTTCGAGCTGGTGCCCCCTGGAGGCTTCCCCCACACCGGCAAGTCCTCCAGCCAGGGATACGCCTGGTACAAAGTTGGGTGGTCGAGCACATCCCCCAGCTTCACCGGATTATTCGCCGGTAACTTAACCTGCCGAGTGTAAGGTGAGTCCCCTGCCATTGGATTCGGCTCAAATGCCCCTCCCGCATATTTATCCAGGAAGTCTTGCCTCAGGTGGCTTGCCCCTGCATCCGGGATCTCGAACTTCCACCTTCCATCCACATCCTTGTACCAGCCGGTGCTCCGCCAGATGTCGTCCTTCGCTGCAACACTGTCCTCCAACCCTTGCTTCGCCCAAGAGGCGTGCCTGTCCAGTGCCTCACCGAGCGGCCTCACCCCCGCTGGCATCCGCTTCGCCTGGGTACTGCCAAAGGCGGTGAAGGCCCCTTCGGGGGCCTCACCCAACATTCCCAGGGTGAACGCGCCGGAGGCGAGTTGCGGGGCAAGCCCCATTTGCTGCTCCGGAGGCAGTTGCCCTCGCGCCGCAGCACCCGGAGCAGTCACCAGTGCGGCCACGTCGTTCGCCAGCACCCGGGGAGTGTCCACCAGGCCACGGAGGAACGGCGGAACGATCCACCGCCCCTGCGGGTCCTTAAACCAACTGGTGGTCCCCGGCTCTGGCTTCCCAGTAACGGGATCTGGGGTGAACTCATAAGGCAGTATGTCTCCATACTGCTGCGTCGGGTAGGTCGCTGGCAACAGCCGGTTTGGCCACCAGTTATAGGGCGACAACCAGTTGCCAGTGGCAGCGGCCCCAGCCGCTGGCGGCGGTGGAGTGAGGGTGTAGTCAGTGGCGCCTGAGGCGGTCGGTGTCTGTTGATCAGCCATTGAAAAGCACCTGTGAGGGGACTACCACGGTGAAGCTCGCCTGTGGCGGCACCACCCCCTGGGGGAGTGGACTTATGTTCAGCGTGACCGCGTAGAACCCCACCTGGTTCAAGTCCCCTTGCTGCACCATGTACATCCCCCACTGTCCCTTCAACATACTCTGGTCGGTGAGAAACACATCCCGGTTGCCCAGAGCGGCAGAGCCCCCCACTGTTGTCCCATCCGGCCGCAAGATGGTCACGCTGAGCACCTTGCCTGTAAGGCCAAACCCCGCGTCCACCATCAAGGGACAGTTGGTCTGCCCCAGCAACGCCACCTCACTCAGCGGATCCCCTGGTGCCAGCATAGCTATCTCCTCCAGAGGTAAGCGTTGAAGGCCGCAATTGGATTGCCAAATGGGCCACCAAAGGTCCCCTTACCCTTGCACTGCAAAGCCGTCTTCCCTTTCAGGGGAAGGGAAAGCAGCGGCAACGCCAACTTGCCTTTCACCTGTAAGGCGCTGCGACCGAGCAGCGCCTGGAAGACTATCGCCGCATCGGCGGTGAAGGCGTCCACCATATCGGTGTAAGACACATCTGCGGCAGCAGCGGAGTTGGGGGTGACGGTGACAGCGGACTGGGTCCCATGGACGTTTTTGAAGAAAACCGTTCCATTGTTGAAGAAAGTCCCGCTGGGGTCGGCCAAGTCGGTTACTCGGGACCATCCAAGAGGACCCGTATTTGTCGTCCCTGTGCCAGTGGAGGTGGACACCGCAAATAGCAACAGGTCGTTCGCCTGACTAGTGCTCAGGGTAAGTGCCGGTGGGCTGGTCGAGGAGGAGTTGAACGCCGTCGCAGGCACCGCCCCGTTGGAGTCAAAGGGGGAGGCGGTGGAAAAGACATCCTTGATCCCCAGCCCTGCAATGCAGGTGTTATCTACCGCCGCGGAGTAGTTCACCGTGATCACCTCGGTGGTCAGCGCTCCGCTGGAAGGCGCTTCCCACACCTCTACAGTGGTGCGGTGCGCCCCGCTGGTGGTGTTCACCACCGAGCTACGCTTGGTGAAAGTGAGATGTGTGCTGGTTACACTGGAGATGCTAGGTGTTCCAGCGGTGACATCGTAGGTGTTCACCACCGCCACCACACCTGCCCCGTCAGTGCTCAGCCCGGGCAGCGCCTTAGTGGTCACCGACTGGGCGGTAATCGTCTGTATCGCTCCCGCATTGGTGTCAAAGAAAGGGCCTTTGGCGGCCACGCCGCCAGCATCTGTGGTGATCGCATCGACAAGTCCGACATAGCTCACCTCCGCTGTCGCGCTCGCGCACGCAACGGTGGCGCCGCTTTGCGTCGCAGACACCGACTTGTATGCGACAGTCATGTAGCAGAAGAGGGAGCCAGAGGCGTTGTTCACTGTACCTAGCTCGGTCCACCCCGCCGGTACATTGGCGCCCCCCTGCGTCGCCCCACTCGAGTTACAAGACACGTACAGGAGCAGATCATCTGCCTTGGAGGTGGAGAAAGTCACCGTCGGGGGGACCGCCGAGGTGGCGACCTGTGCCGTCGCGGGGAGGCCCGCGTTGGAGTCGTAAGGGGCAGCCGCTGGCGCCCCGGTGAACGCCTGCACCAACATCGACAGGTTATCCATCGCGTTAGTGAAACTTACCGTGATCACCTCTCCGGAGAGTGTCCCAGAGGCAACGGCGACCCACTCCTCGATGGTGGAGAACCCGGCGCCGGACAGACAGCTCTGCACCCCACCTCTTCGCTTGAAAGTCAGGTTGGTGCTAGTCACATTTCTGACTGTGCAGGGCACTCCGCTGTTCTGATCCCAGCAGATGAAGACAATAATGGTGTCATTGGCAGTACTGGTGCTCAGCCCCGGGAAGGCTGCAGAGGTGCCTCCCACTTGGGTCTTAGTCTGCTTACTGCCTGCGTTGCCGTCAAGGCCAGGAGAGGCCATCTCAATCCCTTACGCTGCGAGGAGCACCAAGGCGCCAGGCGTACCGCCGGCGAACTGCGGGGTGACATTGATCGGGATGTTCTGGACGGTGACCTGCCTTACCATGCAGCCGGAGATCGCTGCGGTGTTCACCCCTACGTTGAAGGTGTCGGCGGACAGCCCCGCTACAGTGTACTGTGTGTACTGCGTGAGCGCAGCGGGCAGCGCCCCGCCATATTCTGCCGAAAAGACTACTGTTGCTCCGTTGGCCAGCCCGGGGGCGCTGCCCGCGGTGATGCCAGGAGCGGTGACCACCCCCGGTGAGGCGGAGGTGATGCTGCAAGGGAACCACGGGTCGTTTCCGAGGAAGTCCCAGCAGAGCAGGTTCCCGCTGGAGGCGGCGTCGTAAAGTCCCCATGCGAGCACATTCCCCCAGGTGACCGTCACCATTGGGAAGGTGATACTGCTGGCATTGCTGGTGTTGCTGGGGGCACTTCCCGCCCCCGAGTTCATCAGCCCGGCGAGTGCCACCCGGGCGTAGGAGCCCCCGGTGACCTCGGTGAACCCGCTGCCGGCGTCGGTGCCCACCGCAGTGAAAAGCGCTGCGTAGGCGGTGGGCAGCGACGGCATCGCTGTCTTCCCATCCACCCAGTCGAGGAAGTGCTGCGCGGAATAGTCCGTCATGCCAGTCATTGACTTGTCCCTTTCTTAGCCGCGCTCACTCGCAGATACCCGCCCTTCTTCCCCGGGTTCTGGATGTACCAGTGCCCGTCTGGGGCCTGCTTTGCCCCCGGCAGCGGAGGGGCCTGCGGCAGCGCGAGGGGGTTGTCCCCCGTGCCAGCACCGGGGGTGCGCCCTTGCAGGTCCCCTTGGTTTGCTTTCGCGACGGGGGCCAGGTGAATTTGCAGCGCATCCCCCACCAGTTGATGGATTAGGGCCTCCAGGCCGGAGGAGTCCATCGGCAGCTCTTTTGCAAGCGCAGCAATCCGCTTGGTCTCCGCCTCATACGCCTCAATATCCCGCAGCTCTTCCTTCCCGGTGAGGCGCAGCTTCTCCTTGGCAAGCTTGTCCAGGTTTTCCCGCAAGGCACCGGTGAGTTGCTGATTTTGCAAGCTGAGCTGCTGCTCTTGCAAAGTGGGCCCTTTGCCCAGCGCCTGCGGCGGCACCATGCGCTTCAGCCGCATCGCGGCCTCTTGCGCCTCCTGGAAGTCCATTGCGGAGAGCAGCAAGTCCCCGATCACCCCCACAAGTTGCGGTGCCTGGGTCAGCAGCAGGGTCATCGCCCTAACAGTCTCTTCCCTCCTGGTGCCGTAGGCAGGACCTACGGTGGACTCGACATCATACTTCCCCAGCTGGGTGTTCAACACCCGCCGCACGACCTTCCCGTCATGGTCCAGCTGCTGGAAGTACGCCTGTTTGAGCGTGGGGTCGAGTTCCAAGTCGAACTCCTCCCCTTGCAGGGTTTTCAACTTAAGTAGTCTTCTGGTGTCATAAATCTTCGGCGCCAGATCCAGTATCTGCTTTCCGGTGTAGCGCAAGGCGCTGGCGTAGTTGTCCTGGAAGTGGAACACCGCCGTGTAGGACTGCTCCTGGCGGCGCTGAATTGCCTCCCCGGTGCGTTCGTTCCCTTGCATCCCCAGCTGGTTCTGATACTGCCCAGAGGTCATCATCATCTGATTGAAGGCGGTTTCCATGCCCGCCTGGAAGGCCGGGGAGGCGTTGGGCGGCTCGGTCCGCACCGGAGGGGCAATCTGGTTCCCTTGATCGTCAATGCCATTGTAAATCAAGACGCTGTGATTTATCCGGTTGGCGGAGTTCCACATCGTCTCGTACTCCTCGATCGCCTGCGCCGCGGCGACCCAGGGGGTCTTGCTTTGCAAAGCGACGAACTCGACCTGCGCACTCCCGTTGTAGTTGTACATCCGCTGGGCGTCTTTCATATACCTGGTGTGCCCTTTGCGGTCCAGACGCCCTTCCACTATGTTCTCTTCCCCAACCACCTTCACCAGCGGGATGTAGGCCCCAGGCCAGATAGTCTTGTTGATAATCTTCTGCCCGGCAATCAGGTGCCACTCGATTTCTTCTCGCACTGTCGGACGGATCTTCGTGAGCGGCGCCCCGCGCAGCTCCTTGTAAACCTGTGCGGGCAGGTTGGACTTCAGCACTTCCTTCCTCTCCCCCTCGACGGTCACGAAGGACACCAGCTTGTCTGCCTTCCCCACCTTGCGGAAGTACTCGCAAATGCGCGTGTGGTCTTTCAGGGTCCACCCATCGTCTTGACTGGAGTTCCCTAACGGCTGGATACCCTTCACATTCACCAGGTCTGGGTAGGCTTTGAACAGTGCACTGTTGGGCACCAAATCGAAGACCAAGGCGAACTTCGCGTCGGAGCAGTCCTCCTCCTGGCAGTCCGGGTCCATGTAGACGCTGAGGGGGTCCCACACCCGCTTGATGCGAATGCACTGGTCAAAGGTGCTGGCATCTTCATACTCCGTGACCAAACGCCACCAGCCGAGACCGGCCATCACCTGATACTGGCACGCCGTCTGGTACGCGCTCTGCGCGTTGCTTTCATACTCAATCTGCCGCATCAGGGCTTGCAAGACATCTGCACTGTCCTTGGTCGCCCCGCCCCCTACAGCACGAAAAGCCACCGCACTTTTATTCTGCCTCGCCTCATTCACGATTTGCAGATTGTGCTGCCGAACGATGTTCATAGTAAGGCATGGCTTGTTGTCAATCTCCCTCACATTGCGAATACGGTTGGGCCACTGGAAGCCGTTCTCCGGGTCGCCTAAGGCGAATTTGTAATCCAGCAACCAGTTCTTCCTTGCCTGCCCTTCCCACTCCGCACAACGCTTGTAGCGCGTGGTCGCCTCATTCACAATCGGGTCGTCCGTCGCCGCTTGCGCAGCCCCGCCGTCTTCCAGATCTTCATCATAAAGCGCCAGTCGCTGTGCCATCTAATGCCCCATCCAACCTTGGCCACTTTCCGTAGCCCTTTCTTCCCCAAAATCGCGGCCTCGGGCGCCAAGCGCCCGCTTAGCGCTCTCCGGGAGGAAGTCCGTCAGGTCAATTCGGCGCTTGCGCGCACCGATAGTGCCTGCCGCCTGCGCCATGTAGCGGAAGGCATCCGCCGCATCTGCATGCCCCTCTTTGTCGTGAAACGGATCGTCGGAGTAAACTGACTGGCCGTCGGCCCCCACATGCTCGACTTTGAAGCAGTACCGGTTGAGGTGGGCGATGCCGTCGGCACAGGCGGTTTCGTCGAAACTGCACTTCGGGAAGAAGAGCCTGGCCATATTAATCCCGTCGGAGATCCCGGTCTTCGGCACGATGAAGGTACTGGCGTATTGGTCTCTCACGATCTTCTCAATCGAGTGTTTGTACACCAGCTTCTTATGCTTCGCATCATGGGGGAGGTACATGTTGCCGTACCTGTACGGCTTCTCCTGCAGCTCTTTCAGGTAATAGGTGATGTCCTCCCCCCTGCCTTCCAGGAAGTCCACCACTCGGAACTCGTAGGCAACATACTGCCCAAACCAGATGGCGGTGTAGTCATTGCGGCCCAGGTCCCAGAAGCAGTCCACCGGCACCTCGCGCTCCCACGGCACCCGCCCGATACGCCCTTGGGCGTAGGCCGCTTGCAGCTCCTTCTTGTAAACCGCGCCCTCCAGTTGCTTGAGCGTATGCCCTTCCCAGATGTTGAGGTAATGGTCGTAGTCCAGCTGCCGGTCTGTCTCCATGTCCGCGCGGAGCACCTCCGGGAACCACGGATTATCGGCATAAGTCATCTTCACCGAGACCAGCTCGGGGGACTCCCAGGAGACCCAAGGCCGTCCTTGGGACCCGATGTGCTGCACAGCCACCAGCCGCGGGTCTTTTACAAAGCGGATGTAGGTGAAGTCCTTGTCGAGCTCCGGGTTAAAGGAAAGCCAGATCTCTGCCTGGAACTCCGGGCGGGCGAGGCCGCGCTCCCGCCAGTCCAGCGGGGTTTCCTTCCTAATTGTTGGGATCAAGATCCCCCAGCTATGCTTACTCACCTTGTTCGCTTCTTCCACCCAACAGTAGTCGATGCCCTCATACGACTTAATCGCCGTCGCATTGTTCTTAATCCCCTCAAAGCTGAAGGAGGTGGCGTTCATCTTCCCTTTGATCTTCGCCACCTCGACTTCATAATAGTCCTGGAGACCCAGGAACTCAATCTGATCCGCAAGAACCTTGTGCACGGACTCACTGATGCTTTTCTGCAGCTCCCGACAGCAAAGCACCCGGATCGGTCTTTGGGTGCCCATCAGCAACAGGGCTCTTGCAAAAGACCAGCTGCGTCCCGCCCCACGGCCGCCCCAGAAGGCCTTGAAGCGCCGGGGCTGGAAGAGGAGTTGGAACTGGTCCGCGAACTCAGCGGGGCGGGGGACGGCATTGCTTGTCAATGATGGCGCGAGGGTCATCCGGCGTCCCCCGCTCCCACATTTTGCAGCGTGAGGGCACTTCCCCCGGTGACTGTCGCGAGCCACTCCCGCCAAGTGGCCTGCGCCACCGTCGCGGTGCCCACCACTGTGACCCCGGTGCCCCCCAGCAAAGTCCAGGTGAAGGCGGCAGCGGAGTTATTCAAGACACGCAGTATCCAACGTGGCGGAAGGGGTAGTGACGCTGGCAACGCCGCCAAGGGTCCCGGTGAGGTCCAGCACCGAGAGCATCGACCCCGCCACTTGCGCGGCGCTTGCCACAAAACTCGTCGTGTTCACTGCTGCACTGTACTGTCCCGCAAGCCCCAGCACGTACGCCTTCAACTGCAGGGTGGTGACCGCCTCACTCGGCCCCGCCGCCGTATCCGCCGGAAGGCGGAGCGTATCTGGCAGCGGAGGCGCCGCCACTGTAAGTGCATTGGTGAAGAACGGTTCGCTCATCTAGTGTCTCACCGGGCCTAGTTCCCACAGCCAGCGCCTTGGCGGTGGCGGGGGAGGCACGAAGGCCGGGTTCACATAAAGCGCGGCCCAGTCGTTCAGCGACCCAGGGGTGGAATTGAGGGGCACCGGCGCCCCCGCCTGGTTGAGGTACTGCACGTTGAGCACAATGCACCCGAGGGTGTCGTTGTAGCACTGCGGGCCGTAGGGGAATGTGCCAGCAAGATTCGTCGTGTAGCTACTTGCCGCCCCGCTGGCGGTGTTGAAGGTGGTCACGGTCAGTGGGCTGCCGCCGATGATCGCCAACTTCTGGTGCAAAATACTCGAATTGCCGAATTGCATAGGGGGCAGGGCGTTTGCAAAGGTGGCGGTGTTCCACACCACCGCTCCGGTGTTCTTATCCACCTTCACCATCGCTCCGGTGCCACCAGCAATAATGCTTTTATTCTGGAACCAGATAATCGGGTTCCCATCCGTCTGGTCTACACAGATCCCGGCGGGTGCTATTGTAGTCCAAGCGCCATTGATGGCGGCGGGAGCGTAGCTATTTATCGTGGTCATCGAAGGGACAGTGATATCTACCTTCGCTAGCACCACCAGCTGGGTGTCCGTGTTGCTCTCCGGATACCACAGTACAAAGCCGTACTTCGTCCCCGTCTGTCCGGCACACACCAGTGCTTCTGCATTCGGCGTCACCCCGGCGCCAAAGCTCACATTGAGCCCCGCATAGGTAACTTCATTGAAAAGGGCGACGAAGCCTAAGACGCCGCCCCCCGGTCCTTGCCCATTCGCAAGAATATACTGTGTCCCCGCATAAGGTATCACGGCGGCCGTGCCGCCTGCGAGCACAAACCCTACCGGGGGGAGGCCATCGGCGCCCCCCGCGGCAAGCTGCGTCAACGACGGCGAGATCTTGATCCACCCACCGCCGTCGTGCTGGAACCAGTTAGTGTAGAAGTTCCCGTTCGCATCCACCAGTGTTGGGAGGCCTCCCCCGCCACCTCCCACCGGGTTCACCCAAGTGGAGTCAGGCACCGTGGCAAGTTCGTTGCCGCTTATCAGCCCGATTACGGTGGCATTCCCAGTGGTGTTTCCATCATTAAAGATCTTCTGATTCGCCCAATCCACCGCGATCTGGTTCACGCCACTCGTGTGAACGCTGTTCAGGGACTGTATGGAGGTAACAAACGGCACGCCCTGGGCCCCCTCAGTTGACCGTCATGACGACTGTCCCGGCGATCCCCGCCCCAGTGACATCATGCGGATTCGGCCCTGTGACGCTGAACTGGTCCCCCGGGTTGAGTATCACGGGGGCTAAGAAGCTCACCGTTGGGGCGCCCAAGGTGGAGAAAGTCACCGTCCCAATGGTGGTGCTGTTCTTCTTCAAGGTGAGCGCCAACGGCGCTGTCGGGTTGGTCACTATGGTGAAGATGCTGGCGGTAAGTCCGATGGGAAGCGTGACCGACCTCACCACGTTGAAAATCGGGTACACCTCCCCATCCACCAGCAGCCCTTCGAGGTAGAAGGCAAGGTCGTAGAAGCTGCTCGCAGAGCTGGACGCTGGGGTGGACACCACCTGGTCCCAAATTACATTCCCGAGGCGGTCGGTGACCACCTGCCGCCAGGAGTCCCCCAAGTCGCCCCAGATGCCCCCAAGGGGGCTCCAGCCGCCAGCGTTCAGCTGAATCGGGTTGGGGTTGAGGATAGTGAGGTTGGGGTCCGCCCAGGTGTTCTTGGGGGTGGTGGTGCTGGGTGGGATGTAGAAGTACACAAATCCGGCGCCTAGCGGCTGCCCGTTGCCATCGAGGAACTGTTGCTGCCCATTGGGGATGAGGAGTCCGGTGGTCGCCGTCATCGGACTGTCCTCAGTAGAGCCCGATGACCACTGCGGAGGTCCCGGTCGCCTTCACCAAGGTGGGCCGCACAGGGATCACTGCCCCGGCGGCCAAGGCCGCGAAGGTGAGCACGTTATTGTTCTGGTCTGTAATGACTAGTGTCCCGCCGGTGGCAATGAGTAGGGCCGTTGGCGTCGGGCTCTGCGGGGTGGCATCGCTGGTAGTTAGCTGGATCGCTGTTGAGTAGCTCGGCTTCAGCGCCACGCCGGGGGCCATGGGATCTACAATCCCGACAATCATCTGCGCTCTTTGATCGGCCATTGACAGTCCCCTCACTTGCAGTGGCAGTCAGCAGTCACCGGTGTTTGGCGGCTGGTGCCTGGCGGCTGGTGTTTGGAAAAGGGCAGCGCCATGCCAACGCTGCCCCTCCCAGTCCTCACCCTTCGAAGGCGGTTACCCAGATGCTGGAGTCATCCCATCCGGGGACCGTCAGCACTCATCCGCAACGGACACAGCGTGGGCAAGGCCTTCCTGTCCCGGGCCGGTCACCTTCCGATACCGCCCCGAGTAGTTTTTACTCACCGTCTCGTCGGGGGTGACGCCAGCATCGTTGGTGTTGGCGTTGTAGTACCCCCCAGCGGTCTTCGCACAGGCGGGATGAAGGCGATGCCTGGCGAGCGCCTCCGTGTCTGAAAGACGGGCCATCGGCTAACGCCCCTTATGCGGGCGAAGCCCGTGCAACGGCTCATGTCGGATGTGATGCTTAGTGCCGTGATGCGGGCCGTGGTCGTGGTGCGCTATCGGGTGCTGCTCATGCAGCTCCTTCACCGCGCCGTGGAGGGGCGACTTGTCGGTGGGATTGCCCATCTGGGCACCACGAATATCCGCCTTCACTTCCCCACCCGCATCATGGTGGCGACCACTGGTGGCCGCCGGGCGCGCATGCCCTGCGTGGGGCTCAGCCTCCTCCGCCCGGTTCATTCTTGCTTCCCCATGGACTGGCTTTACGGTCATCTTCGATCTCCTTCTGGTTGCACACGCAGTTGGCTTGGTGTTCTCTCCCGCTCTACGCCACGAGCGCGGGTTTGTCAAGGACTTGAGGGTGGCCCCCCAACGGGGGCACGAAGAGTGGCTCTAGCGCCCCACAAGGCCAGTGGCAAACGGCCATCTTTCCGGCGTGGGAAGCCGCAAGTGCGGCTTCCAGCGAGGCGAAAACCGCCTGTCTGGGGGTCTCCGGGGTCAGCAGCTTGCACACCTGCACTGTAAGTATCTGCCAAGTGCCCCGCAAGGCGGCTCGCACCACCGGACGATACAAGTTCTCCAGCTGTTGGTGCCCTTCCCAGGTCCAAGTGTACTTCGCCTCGAGGATCAACAGACACTGATGACTTAACTTCAACAAAATGTCGGGCTGGCAGTACCCTCGGCCGTTGCTGTCGCAAAATTCTAGCCAGATTCCGCCCCGAGCGCGGGGGCCAAGGGCCCCCAAGAGGGCCTTCTCGAAGGCCACTCCCTTCGCCTTCGCCCCGCGAAGGCCCCGAGGCGCCCTATGCGGCGCCTTTTCCATCACCCGCGCCCACTCAAGCCCCTGCACCGACCTGCTCACGGACTTTCCCCCCTCTTTGGCCACCCAGCGAGCCAACTGCGTACCGCAGCGAGCTTGCCCCGGCAGTCTTCCCCTGCAGTGCGGGCTGCCTCGGCCCACTGAACTGCTTCCACGTCGGTGGACACCTCCCCTACCGGCGGTTCCCCGGCACAGATCAAGGCAAGCCCGCCTGTCTCCGGGTACACCAACACAGTCTTAGGCACCAGTGTGGGCACCGGGTCAGTGACTTGCGTTCCGCAACCGGTCAAAGTAAGCCCGAGCAACAGGCCCAAGAGGGCGAACGTCCGTTGGCTTTGCACTTGCCAGCAACTCCTTAAGTTCCTTGTCTTTGCTGCCTTCTGCAGCTTGGCTAGCGGCTAGCCCCGCTTGGGCATCCGCCAGTGCCTTCTGCAGCTGGGCCTTCTGCAGGTTGAACTCCCCTTGCGCTTTCACCAAGTCGCCGGCCACCTTGACTTTATAGGCGTCGAAAGCTGCCTGCACCTTCGCCGTGATGGCGCTTTGCGCCGCCTCTCCCGCCGAAAGGCCTCTGGAGTACTCCCACTGGTAAGTCCCCCACACAGCGGCGGCCAAGGCGACGGCCGCTAGATACTTCCACCCGTTACCTAGCACCCAAGTCAGCAGTGCTGCGAACATCTCAGTGCCCCCCGCCTAGCGGTCGGAAGGCACCAGCGGGGGCACTTTCCAGCACCCCCACACGCCGATCCAGTGCCTGCAACCGCACATCCTCGACGGCGAAGTCGTGCCTCGCATCCGTGGCCGTGTACGGGTCCTTGCTCATCTGCAACATCTGAGTGGTGAGCGTTGTCACCGCGTCCCGAGTTCCCTGAATAGTGTTGAACATCCAGGCAAGGAGAAAGAGCCCTATTGGGATGCCGAGCATCTGCGCTATTCGACTCACCACCAGCACTGTCGTGCTCTCTGCAAGGGCCTTGAAGGGCCCATCTGGGGATGCGGGGGCGTCTGTCACGGCTGGAAGCCCCCGCCTGGGGGCACCACTGGTGCCCCCTGTCTCACCACCCGTCCCGCGATCACTGCAAGGAAGAGCAACGCTCCCAGCAAGTTCGCTGTCCCGTCGGAGAGCCAACCCCTGACTTGGGGGAAGAACCAGACGGTGCCTTCTATTCCGGCGCCGAGCAGAGCCACTTGGACCGAAAGGTATTTCCATACCTGCCTCACATCGTCGATTAGGGACAGTTTCTGCATTTTAGGCTCCCCAGCCATTGGTTGTACCAAACAACAAACACCAGACACCAGACACTAAGCACTTAGTGCCCGTGGGTACTGTGCCCACGGCAACTGAAAGTGGCACCCATCTTTGAAGCTGTCCCAATCCCCACCCCACTCCAGCGGAACGCCCTCGGCATCTGCCGCCGACCGCATGGTGGCGGCAAGCGCGGTGTAAAGGGGCCAGTGCCAGCTGGGCTCATCGTCGAGGAGCACCGCCAAGTCCACCGCGTGGCCATCGAGGTGGCGAGAGTTCCCGGTCGTAGACGCTCCAACAGACACCAAGTGCGCTTGCTCCGCAACGGTGCGGAGGCCTTGCAGCACTGTCAAGTCACTTCGGAGGGTGAACGCTTGGAGGACTACCTTGGTGAGGTCTGGGTGCACCCCCTCCAATCTTTCGAGATGTTGAGGGTATGGCACTGGGCTAGCCCCTCCGCGGGGAAACGTCAATGGTCTCCCCCTCTACCGCCAGTGACGGCGTGGTGCCGACGAACTTGATTTCCACCAAGGGTGCAGAGGCGCCACCAGGCAAGGCGATCTGCGCCCCCATCGGGCGCTTGGCCTCCAGCGGTTTGATCAAGGTGAGTTGCACTAGCTCCATCAACTCTCTCGGGGAGAACTTTTCAGGACTTTCGTCTATCCGAGCTTGGAGTTCCTCCACCGAGGTAAGGCCGAGGGTCTTCAGGCGCTCAAGCGCGTCCACGTAGATCTGCTGATTCTGAGTCGAGTAGTAGTTCACCAGATCAGCAAAGGCGGGCGCCCGCTGGATGCTACTGATATAGCTCTGCGAGTAGCCGGTGATGGCGGACACTTCCACCCCGGGGGTGCCGCGAGCGAGCAGCTCCGCGAGGCGGTGGTGGGAGGCGCGGAGGTTCTTCACCGAGGGCGCGAGGGCGCCGCAAGGCGGTGGGTTGGCGATCCCGGGAAGGTCCTCCGGAGTGATTTCCCGGACTACTTCCACCTCGAGCGGGGCGGCGAGCTTCCTGCCCCCGCGGGCGGAGCCGAGGTTCACTTCGTCGAGGAGCACTGGGGCTGACATGGGCGCGGGAATCCAGGTACTGTGACTTTGGTAGCACACTTCCGCTGGGAAGGCAATGGCGCGTGGCAGGCATTGGCGGTGGACGGCCGAAGGGGAGGGGCGGCGAGGCGCGGTGCCCTATGCCCGGTGTTTGGTGTCTGGGGACGGGGAGAGGCGCTTGCGCCCAGTGTTTGGTGCAACCATGGCAGGGGTGTTTGGTGTAAAATGTAGCTGTGGTGGTTCCCCTCCCCTTCCCCCGGACCCACACTCGGCCAGGCCCCCCGGTCGCGAGTGCGACGCAGGAGCATTTGCAGGTGCGGTTGCACCGCACCAAAGCTATTGCACACCCAACCGACTGTACAACACCGGGCGGGCATGGTGCAGTGCAACACGGTGTTTGGTGCACCGCACAACACCAGCCCTTATGTTGCACCGCAACACGGTGGACATTACTTATTTGTAACAAATATCTTTGCCCCCGGGGGCCGGTGGGGTTGCAACCAAAGCCGGGTTGGTGCATTATCTGTTGGTCACGTGATGCCACGTGGCACCGGCCATACCGGCCAGCCCCAACCGGGGCCACACACTGGAGACTACCATGTCAGACACCAAGGTCCTCAAGTACGGCGACTTTACCGCCGATTTCAACACCCTGCCGGAGGCGAGCATGGTTGCCATGCTTCGTCGCGGGTTTGCACACTTCATGGGCAGTGAACAAGCTTCCAAGGTCACGGGATATTTCAAGCCCGAGAATGCGGAAGAGGACACGCTGCCGGACACGGCCGAGAACCGGGAGGCCAAAAAGCGGGAATACCAGACGGCGGCATTCGCGGCGCTTGTCGCCGGGACGGTCGGCGTCTCCACCCGGCAGCCCGCAGTGGACCCCATCACGAAGATCATTCGCCGTCTGGCGCTGGCCGATGTCAAGACCAAGTTGGACAATGCCAAGCCGAAGCTGGCTTGGCCCAAAAAGGCCAGCGATGTCATCGAGTTCCCCAACGGGCAGAAGATGACCGGCGAGGAGTTGGTGACCCGGCAGGTGGCCAAAAAGGTGGACGAGTATACCAAGGAGGCCAAGCGTATCGCGGCCGAACAGGCCAAGAAAGCGGCCGCTGCGGCGAAGGCGGCCGAGGCGGAAGGTTTGGACGACTTGCTGGCGTAGGCACAAAGCCGGGGGTGCGGTGCGAGTCGCACCCCCGTATTGTGCTTAACCTCACTTGACAGGAGACTTGACATGCAACGGAATGAAGTGAGCATTTGTATTATATCTCGATCTGATGAATACCCAAACGGAGTCTTTTCCATCGCCCCCGGAAAAACCCCCAGAGAGACCACCTACCAGCAAGCCTACACCAAGGGTGGTTACTTCCGCAACGATATTGCGCTGGTCAATATTTTCTTCGCTGATGGCAGCCACGAACAGTATGCCGTCTATCCAGGCGAGGATGGTGAACCGGACTGGAGCGGGAACAAGAAATACTTCAGTGCCAAGCAGATTGACGAGTTACGCGCAGAGAATAAGCGCATGGTCGCCTTGGCGCGGCAGTATCCAGAGTACAAGCGCGCGATGCGGCTTTAGCCGACACCCAGTCACCAACCACCCCCGGGAGCCTTCCCGGGGGTTTTTCTTTGCCCTGGGCGCACGCTCGCCCCTCGCGCCATCAT